>Ga0209215_1000107_pt1 | contig 37143 bp, 30 predicted proteins | sample TexAe_OM2H0_M2_FD_187938 | JGI IMG/M metagenome (GOLD analysis project Ga0209215, IMG submission 187938) | Forest soil microbial communities from Davy Crockett National Forest, Groveton, Texas, USA - Texas A ecozone_OM2H0_M2 (SPAdes) (version 2) | ecosystem: Environmental > Terrestrial > Soil >...
GAGCATCTGTTGGTTCCCCGCGCACCTGCTCTGGTGACATATAGCCAACGGTACCCAGCACCGTACCGGCTCCGCTGTCGACCGTTTGCTCGATCGAGCGGGCCTCATCTTTCTCTGGGTGGGTGAGCTTAGCTAGTCCAAAGTCGAGAATCTTTATCTGGCCGTCTCCTGCGATGAAAATGTTCTCGGGTTTTAAGTCTCGATGCACGATGTTTCGAGCGTGCGCAGCCGCGAGACCCCTGGCGATTTGAGTGGCATAGTCAATCACCTTACGCGGTGGGATGAGTGGGCCAGAAAGACGCTCGCGCAGCGTTTCTCCTTCCAACAGCTCCGAGACGACATAAGGCCCACCCTCATGCGTGCCGACATCGTAAACCGCAAGAATGTTTGGATGGTTTAATGTGCCTGCGGCTTTTGCTTCCTGCTCAAATCGCCGCAGTCGATCCGCGTCTTGAGAAAAAGATGCCGGCAGAACTTTGATTGCCACGTCGCGGTTCAGTTTCTCGTCGCTGGCACGATAGACTTCTCCCATTCCGCCTTCGCCGATCTTTGAGCGGATTTCATAACGACCGAGTTTTGTGCCGGAGGGAATGCTCATCCCAACTCATCAACCCGAAAAGCCAGGACGGAACCGAAGAGCGCACAATTCTAGCCGTATACGACCCAGTGCGCCAGACTTGAAGCTAATCGCATTACAAAAATCCAGGAAATCATTTAGAGTAAAGGGACCAACTGCTTTAACAATCTGGACCTGATAAGGGGAAGCTTCATGAGGAAGTTCCGACGTGCACTCGTGGTTGTTCTGGTGTGGTCCATCGCGTCCGCACACTTCGCTTCGGCCCAAACGCGAAAACAATGGCAGAACGCGCCCGACATCGAACGAAGAATTGAGGCATTACTTAAGCAGATGTCGCTCGAGGAGAAGGTAGGGCAACTGAATCAGTATTCATACGGACAGCCTACTGGACCAGCCACCGGCCGCAGCACTGTAGAGGAATCGATTAAACGAGGCGAAATTGGTTCGTTTCTCAACGTGACTGACCCGGTGCTGAGTAACCGCTTGCAGCACCTTGCCATGGAAGAGTCACGGTTAAAGATTCCGCTTATCTTCGGGCTTGACGTAATTCATGGCTACCGCACGATCTTCCCTGTTCCGCTCGCCCTCGCTTCGACGTGGGACTCAAACCTTGTCGAGCGTGTCTCACGCATTGCGGCAGAAGAGGCGACCTCAGCAGGCATACGTTGGACATTCTCTCCGATGGTGGATATAGCGCGTGACCCCAGATGGGGACGCATCACAGAAGGAGCAGGAGAAGACCCTTTCCTCGGATCTATCATGGCGCGAGCGTATGTGCGCGGTTACCAGGGCGAGACATTCAACGCTCAGTCAATGGCGGCGTGCGCCAAGCACTACGTTGCCTACGGCGCGGCTGAGGCAGGTCGTGACTATAACTCGGTCGATATGTCTGAGCGTCAGTTACGCGAAGTTTACCTCACGCCCTTCCAGGCAGCCGTCGATGAGGGCGTCGCGACGCTGATGTCGTCGTTCAATACCATCAACGGAATGCCTGCATCCGCGAACCAATTTACACTCAACCAGGTGTTACGCCACGAGTGGAACTTCCGTGGATTTGTCGTCAGCGATTGGGGCTCTGTCGGTGAGTTGATTCCTCACGGGATCGCCAACGACTTGGCAACCGCCACACGCAAAGGGTTTCTTGCCGGCGTGGACATGGACATGGAGAGCAATGCTTATCACCGGCATTTGCCCAACGCGGTCAAAACCGGACAAGTTTCGCAGGCTGCGGTCGACGAAGCAGTGCGACGCATTTTGCGCGTTAAGTTTGCGTTGGGACTCTTCGACAAACCCTATGTTGATGAGAAGAACGCGGTGACCACGCTGTCAACTGCTAACGTTGCGGTAGCACGAGAGGCCGCGGAGAAGAGTTTCGTGCTGTTGAAGAACGAACCGGGTTCCGGTGGGACTGCCGCTGTCCTGCCAATTCGCTCGGGCATACGCACGGTTGCATTGATAGGTCCAATGGCAGACAGCCAAACGGATATGCTCGGAACATGGAGTGCGAAAGGGAAACACGAGGATGTGATCACCTTACGCATGGCCCTTGAAGCGCGAGCCAAGCGCGATGGCTTCACTCTGCTCTACGCTAAAGGAACCGAGATACGTGGCACTTCGGACTCAGGCTTCGCACAAGCGGCGGAAGTGGCTGCTCAAGCAGACGTGGTGTTGCTTGCACTTGGCGAAGACGCTTCGTGGATGAACGGAGAGGCGGCCTCGCGCGCTTTCATCGACTTTCCAGGTAACCAGCAACAACTGCTCGAGCGTGTGACTGCAACAGGCAAACCCACCGCCCTCGTGTTGTTCAGCGGCCGCCCTCTCGCACTTACACCGGTCGTATCGCGCGTAAGTGCAATTCTCGAAGCATGGTCGCCGGGAGTTCAGGCAGGGCCAGCGCTGGAACGCGTCCTATTCGGCGAAGCCGCACCTGTGGGTCGGTTAACCGTCACGTTTCCGAGGAGTCTGGGACAAGTTCCTATCTATCACAGCATGCTCAACACTGGACGTCCGGCTGTTGGACTTGATCTAACGCGCCCACCTACGAATGGCGGTGAGAAGTTCAAGTCGCGCTACATTGACGAACAGAACACACCGCTTTATCCCTTTGGCTTCGGCTTTACCTATACCACGTTCGAGTACTCCGCTACGCAGGCAAACGTGCAACAGGTCAGCGTTGCGGAACTGAATACGGGTCGCGCTCAAATCCGAGTAACAGCAGATGTGAAGAACACGGGCGCACGCGCGGGTGAGGAACTGGTCCAGCTTTACGTCGGCCTGCGAGGCACAAGCGTTGCGCGGCCGGTACGCCAACTGAAAGGTTTCCGTCGTATTGCGCTCGGCCCTGGCGAATCTCGGCAAGTTGAGTTCACGATTGGTCGCGACGAGCTAGCGATTTGGCAGCGCGATACGAAATACGAAGTAGAGCCAGCTGAACTGACGATCTGGGTCGCACCAAACGCCCAAGCCGGAACACCGACTCGTGTATTCTTGAAGTAAGACTGGTTTTCTAGCGGGTATTCGGGGTTTTGAGTAAAATCGAACCAAAATGTGTAAAGAGTTTTGTCGGATTAGTCACAAAAAAGTCGTTGACTGATACGTTGCTGGGTGTATAATTCGTTGCGTTGCGGGTGGCGCTGATGCCCAAACGTCAGCTAGTTGAAAAGACGGCCATCCAATTCAAAATTGATAGTGCCCGCCAGTGCCAGTTCGGCCGCCGATCGCGCCCCCCGCAGTCGCTACCTTCGAGCTGGCACAGCAATTTTAAAGCTAAATCAGCGTTTATCCGCGTAAATCTGCCGCCGACCTCAGTTTTTCGCCTTCAGATCTCGCCGAACTGAGTGTTTCCTTCTCATCAATCGTCAAGAGTTTTCGTTCCCGAAGCACAAATTCGCCATCAATCAGCACCGTGTCGACGTCATTCGGCTGGGCAGAATAAACCACGGCTGAAACCACATCCTCAACCGGCGTCGAGTGCAGTTGGTCAAGCCTTATTATCGCCAAATCCGCACGCTTGCCGACTTCAATACTTCCGACTTCTGCGTCGAGGCCGAGTGCCTTTGCGCCGTCGATTGTGGCCATCCGGAGCGCACGGTTAGCCGGAATCACTTCGGGTCCATGCAGCGCCTTCTGTAACAATGCAGCGGTGCGCATCTCTGTAAACATGTCGAGCCGGTTATTACACGCAGCGCCATCCGCGCCCAGCGAAATGGAAATGCCCTGCTCGAGCAGTTTCACGATGGGAGCAATTCCCGAACCGAGTTTCAGATTCGAAGACGGACAGTGGACCACGTTAGTTTGAGAAGTCCTTAATATCTCGATCTCTTCATCATTGAGATGAATGCAGTGTGCGAGAGCAACGTGCCGGCCCGTGAGGCCGAGACTGTCGAGATAAGCGATGTTCCGCAAACCAGTTTCCTGCTCAACCATCTCGCATTCAGTTGTGTTTTCCGATGCATGTGTGTGAATCATCACGCCGCGAGCTCGCGCGAGATCACCAACCCTCTCCAACAACTCGCGAGTGCAACTGACGGCAAACCGCGGTGCGAAACAGTAGCGGATTCGACCATCAGCTCTGCCATGCCATTCATCAAGCAGGGCCAGTGATTCTTCGATCGAATCTTCAGTTTGTTCGTGTAGAGTGCGCGGAACTTCGTCGCCTTTGTCCATCATGCACTTGCCGACCGTCGCGCGAAATCCGCTTTCCGCCACGACCTTGAATACCTCGCCAGTATGATTCACCGTTTCCATCGTCAACGCGCAGGTGGTGCCGCCTTTGAGGAGCTCGGCAATACCAAGACGCGCCGAGGCTCTGATCGATGAAGGAGAATGGGCGGCCTCCATGGGCCAGACCCGCAGTTTCAACCAGTCGATGAGCGCAAGATCGTCAGCAGCACCGCGAAAGATTGTCTGACACAGATGAATGTGAGTTTGAACAAAACCTGGAATCACCACACAGCCACCAGCGTCGATTACCGTGTCCGCCGTTTGGCCACTGCCGCCAATCTCCGCTATGCGTTGATCACGAATAAGCAGATCACCACGCACGATGGAGTTGCGATTGTCCATCGTCACGAGTGTGCCGCTTTTTATGAGGACTGAAGACATTTCCTGGCACAGTTTACGCCACAAAAAGGCACAAGAAGCACAAAATGATTGGCCAGAAGCCTAACTATTTGTGCTTTTTGTGCCTTTTTGTGGCTTGTATTACTTCGTGGCGGCCTTTACGTTCGCGGGCTCTGGCTCTTCGCGAACCGGCAACCCCAACTTCACCTTCACGTCTCGCTCGATCTTGCGCAGGATCTCCGGGTTTTCTCGCAACGCCACTTTGGCATTCTCGCGGCCTTGTCCAAGTCGTTCGCCTTTATAAGAGAACCAGGCGCCACTCTTCTCCACCGCTCTTTGAGCGACTGCAAGATCCAAAAGATCACCTTCACGCGAAATGCCTTCGCCGTACATGATGTCGAACTCACACTCGCGGAACGGCGGCGCTACCTTATTCTTTGCCACCTTTACTTTGGTGCGATTGCCAGCCACGCGATCGCCGTCTTTAATCGCGCCGATCCGACGGATGTCGAGTCGCAGAGAAGAGTAAAACTTGAGCGCGCGGCCACCGGATGTAGTTTCCGGATTGCCAAACATGACACCAATCTTTTCGCGGATCTGATTGATGAAGATAAAGCAGGTGTTTGACTGTGACACGATCGCAGTGAGCTTGCGCAGCGCCTGCGACATCAAGCGCGCCTGCAGACCCGGTAACGAATCACCCATCTCACCATCGAGTTCGGCACGCGGGACCAGAGCCGCCACAGAGTCGATGACAATCACGTCAACTCCATTCGAGCGCACGAGCGCTTCGGCAATTTCGAGCGCCTGTTCACCGGAGTCCGGCTGTGAAATCAGTAGCTGGTCTACGTCGACTCCAAGTTTGCCTGCGTAATCGGCATCCATCGCATGCTCGGCGTCGATATACGCGGCCACACCGCCTGCTTTCTGAGCTTCCGCCACGATGTGAAGCGCGAGCGTGGTCTTACCGGAACTCTCAGGTCCATAAATCTCGATGATACGTCCGCGCGGCACTCCGCCTACGCCGATAGCCGCATCGAGGCTGAGTGAAGTCGTGGAAATAGCCGGTATATCGGATACTTCGCGTTCACCCAACCGCATAATGGATCCCTTGCCAAACTTCTTTTCGATATTTGCTAAAGCGGCTTCAACTGCGCGGCCGCGGTCTGTACTGGTTCGGTCATCAGCCATGACATACATCTCTTTCTTCCGCTCCTCTTCTCCGAAGTGAGCAGATGATAGCACAGTGTTTCACACTTGCAACAACAAATTTTCGCTTGAGGGGTGAGGTCTTTTGGAACGCCCCCTCGTGAGGTACGTGCGTGTTTCGAGCGTGCACTGTATCACATCCTGTGAATCCTGAAAATCATGTTAATCCTGTAAGGAAGTTGCCGATCCGTTCCACGAGATCAGGGCTATTACCAAACCTCTCCATCTCAGCCACTATCGCCGAACCGACCACGACTGCATCCGCGTAACGATGCACGTCCGCAACCTGCGCCGCATTCGAAATACCAAAACCGACTGCCACCGGCAATTCTGAAAACCTGCGCACGCGATTCACTAACTTCTCTGCTTCGGCGCTGACTGATTCACGCGTGCCCGTTACACCGGCACGCGAGACAGCATAGATGAAACCACTCGCACGCTCAGCCACCAGTTGCAATCGTTCGTCAGTCGAAGTCGGTGCGACGAGAAAAATCATGTCCAGGTCACAAGCATGCAGTTCGCTTTCAAACTCACCCGATTCTTCGGGCGTGAGGTCAGTCACCAGCACACCGTCAACTCCAGCCTCTTTTGCCGCCGACGCCAGATGCTTCAAACCAAACTGAAAAAGCGGATTGTAGTAACTGAAAAGAATGATTGGAATATCAATGTGCTTGCGTGCGCGAACTACTGTGTCGAGGATTTGCTGCAAACCAAAGTTGTGCCTGAGAGCTCTTTCCGAGGCACGCTGAATCACTGGTCCGTCAGCCATCGGATCGCTGAATGGCACGCCGAGTTCAATCAATGTGGCGCCGGATTGCGCTAAAGTGACGAGGAGCTTTTCGGTGGTAGCGAGATCGGGATCACCGGCAGTGATAAAAGGAATGAACCCCTTCTTCCCTTCGCGCTTCAAACTGGTGAAAGCGTCAGCGATGCGTCCCAAAGCCTCTACGCCCCCAACTCTTCGCGCACGGAATTTACGTCTTTGTCGCCGCGTCCAGAAAGATTTACAACAAGTACCTGATCGCGTTGCAACACGCGCGCCGTCTTAATCGTGTGAGCGACCGCGTGGGCCGACTCGAGTGCCGGAATAATGCCTTCGAGTTTCGAAAGGAGTTGAAATGCTTCCAACGCTTCACTGTCAGAAACTGAAACGTATTCGACACGACCAGCGTCGTGAAGAAAAGCATGTTCCGGACCGATCGACGGATAGTCGAGTCCGGCGGAGACTGAGTGAGTAGCCGCGACCTGTCCGTTATCGTCCTGCAGCACGTAACTCATCGTTCCCTGCAACACACCCGGGCGGCCACCGCCCGCAGCATTGAAACGCGCAGCGTGTTGGCCCAACTCATTTCCTGAACCCCCTGCTTCGACACCAATCATCTTGATCGCCGAGTCGGATAGAAAAGGGTGAAACAATCCGATCGAGTTCGATCCACCACCCACACAGGCAATCAACACATCGGGCAGCCGTCCTTCCTGCTCGAGGATCTGCGCGCGTGCTTCGCGCCCAATCACGCTTTGAAAATCACGAACCATGAGCGGATAAGGATGTGGACCAAGCGCGCTGCCAAGCAAGTAGTAAGTGTCGGCGACGTTTGTGACCCAATCACGCAGTGCTTCGTTAATCGCGTCTTTCAGAGTGCGCGAGCCGGCGTTGACTTCCCGAACCTCGGCGCCAAGCAGTTGCATACGGAAAACATTTAACGCCTGGCGACGCATGTCTTCCGAGCCCATGTAGACCACGCAATCGAGTCCAAACAACGCGCAGACAGTTGCCGTAGCCACACCGTGTTGGCCGGCGCCGGTCTCAGCCACGATGCGTTGCTTGTTCATGCGGCGGGCCAGCAACACTTGTCCGATGGTGTTGTTTATCTTGTGTGCGCCGGTGTGCAGTAAATCTTCACGCTTGAGATAAATCTTCGCGCCACCGCAGTAATCGGTCAGTCTTGCGGCGTGAAAAAGCGGCGTGGGCCGGCCAGCGTAATTGTGCAGAAGTTCGCGTAACTCCGACTGAAACGATTCATCATCACAGCTCGCAAGATATGCTGCGGTCAGGTCCTCAAGCGGAGCCATCAACGTTTCGGGCACAAAGCGTCCGCCATACTGGCCCCAATGACCGAGAGAATCAGGTTGTGTGATTGCTGACATTGTTATGGACAGGATTTACAGGATTAGATCAGGATTAACATGTAAATCCTGTCTTAATCTTGTTAATCCTGTGAAGCCAACCTCAAGAAATCAAACTCCCGGCAACTTTTCCTGCAACGGCGGTGCAACCGACACACGATCGCGTCCCGCATTCTTCGATACATACAATGCGCCGTCGCTGGCGGAGTAGAGTACTCTTTCAGACGTCGCATTCTCAGGACAGCCGGCAACACCAATGCTGACCGTCACCATTCCAACACCCTCCACACGCTTTTCACTCAGAACCACTCGCAGACGTTCCGCAGCTGTAACCGCGCGCTGTAGATCCACACCCGCGAGTAGCAGCGCAAACTCTTCGCCACCGAGTCGCGCCGCAGTATCGTTATCACGCAAGACCTCCTTGAGTGTCTGCGCGATCTGTCGAATTACCATGTCGCCCACCGGATGGCCAAACTTGTCGTTCACTGCCTTAAGATGGTCAATATCAAGCATGAGCAAAGCACACGGCACGCGATAACGCCGCCAGCGCTCAACTTCACGCGCAAGAGCAACACGAAACCGGCGTCGATTCGCTAAACCCGTAAGCGAATCCAGATCGGCGTCGGCACGCAACAGATCGATCTTCTGTCGCAAGAGCACTAACTGCTGTGTTCTTTCAATCAATAGGTCGAGTTCGTCCGGCAGTGAAAAATAATCAAACGCACCTTCGACCATTGCGCCATGCCGCAGACTGATTGTTGAAGGTTCTGAACCGGTCAGGAGCAACGGAATTCCATCCTCAGACTGCGCAAGCATCTTCGTCAATTCTTTAAATCGCAAGCCACGAGTCGCAGCATGTGCGATCACGAGATGCGGGCGCGTGCGCGTTAACGAAACCATTGCGGCGGCGCCGTTTGAAACGCCGAAAACATCAATGCCGCGTAACGAGAGTTCATCGACGAATTCGGGCTGCTTCTGCTCCGCGATCAACAACACACGGCCGCGCGCGCGCTCGGAAGGTCGGGTAATTGGTTCTTTTTCAGGCCGCGGAGTCATACTTAGACGTCGAGAGGTCGATAAACCAAATAAACCACTTGTTCGGGGAGGATAATCTGAAAGTCTAGTTCTTTGGGGCAAGGCTTAGGATACTCCGCGAACGTAGGCAATCGTCAAGTTTTAACACTCCGCGCCGCCTTTACGAACGCACGCATGCGTTCGTGGTTCTTTTTTCCCGGCCGAACTTCAATAGAACTGCAGGCATCCACCGCGTATGGCCGAACGTTTTCGATTGCATCTGCGATATTCTCAGGCGACAAACCGCCCGCGAGAAAAAGCTTCGGAAAGATCTGGCTCACTTGTCGTGCAATGGACCAATCAAACACACGACCGGTGCCACCGCGAAGTGTTTTGTGTTTCGTGTCGAGCATGATTGCGTCGACTTCATAACGTTGGGCCATTTGCGTGTCGAACTCATTCGATACAGCGAAAGTTTTGATTACGGAATAGTTGGCATTGAGTTCGCGACAGTAGTCGGGCGACTCATCACCATGTAACTGCAAGGCCGTGATGCCTGACTCCTTTGCGATATCACGCACGACTTCCGGCGATTCTTCGTTGACGAAAACACCAACCTTCAAAACGGAATTTGGAAGCCTCGCGATGATCTCGCGTGCAGCTTGCGGCGTGATATAACGCGGACTCGGCTGGTAGAAGTTGAAGCCGAGTGCATCTGCACCCGCCGCGACGGCCGCAACAGCGTCCTCGAAATTCGTAATGCCGCAAATCTTAACTAAGGTCATCTTAATTAACCGAACGCTTCTGGATCGTCGGCGCGCATTAGCGTTTCCCCGATTAGAAACCCGCGATAACCGACGCCATGCAGACGGCGTAAATCTTCTGAGCTACGTAAACCGCTTTCGCTAATCAACAAAACATTTGAAGGCGCTTCGCGAGCAAGAGCTATAGATGTTTCGATCGACACTTCAAACGTCCGCAAATCGCGGTTGTTGACACCGATCAGACTCGCGCCCGAAGCAACGGCTCTGCTCATTTCCTCGCTGGTATGAACTTCGACGAGAGCGTCGAGACCGAGTTCGTCTTCAGCTAGATGCCTCAGGCGTAAAAGTAATTCATCATCAAGCACAGCCACGATCAGCAGGATCGCGTCAGCGCCTGCCGCGGCGGATTCGTAGACCTGGTACTCTTCGAAGACGAAATCCTTCCGGAGCACAGGCAATCGTACTGTTTCTTTGACTGTACGCAGATCGTCGAGCGAGCCCGAGAAGTAATCTTCTTCCGTCAGCACGGAGATCGCGGCGGCACCACCAGCCTCGTAGCTTTTCACAATCTGGACCAGATCAGCATCGGGTCGAATGATTCCTTTCGACGGTGAACGGCGTTTGAATTCAGCGATGATGTTGATCCCATTGCCGCGCAGAGCGTTACGCAGTGCGTGAGGCATTGCACGGCTTCGCGCCGCGAGCGCCGAATCCTGCATTTGATCGGGCGTGACCGCGTTTTTCCCGGCACATAAACGCTCGCGTTTTTTCGCGATGATTTCTGACAGCACGTCCATAAACAAGATCTACCCGCTCGTTGCCTCGATCAGCAGCTCCAACTTGTGCTCTGCGGCGCCACTGTCGATCGAATTCGCCGCGAGTTTGGCGCCCTCACGCAGATCCGACGCTACTCCGCCGAGGAAAAGCGCTGCCGCCGCATTCACGATCACGAGTGCCCTCGCTTCATCCTTGCGTGACCCCGACAAGACAGCACTCACGATCTTCGCGTTTGCTTCAGCGTCGCCTCCACGTAAATGATCCAACGACCCACGTTCAAAGCCGAAATCCGCTGGTCCAATTTCAAATGTCTTCACTTCTCCGTTCTGTGTCTCGGCAACATGAGTCATTCCCGCGAGCGTGATCTCGTCCAGCCCGTCTTCACCATGGACCACCCAAGCGTGCTCGGTGCCAAGCTCCGCCAGAACGTGAGCTAACTTTTCCGCAAGCTCTTTGCGCCAGACGCCGACGATCTGACGCGGCGCTCCCGCCGGATTACTCAACGGGCCAAGCAAATTGAACGTCGTGTGTATTCCCAGTTGGCGGCGAATGCCTGCCACCCTCGCTGTTGCACCGTGATAGAGCGGCGCAAACATGAAACAGATCCCAATCTCGTTGAGTGCCAGCTCGGAAACCAGCGGGATCGCTGAAACGTTGACACCGAGCGAAGTCAACAAATCCGCACTTCCAGACTTGCTGCTGGCCGCGCGATTGCCATGCTTCGCGACAGGCAAGCCTGCGCCGGCGATTACAAACGCCGCGGCCGTTGAGATGTTGAATGTCTTTGCGCGGCTCGATCCGGTTCCAGCGGTGTCGATAAAGCACGTATGTTGAGAAATAACGCGAACTGCTCGCGAGCGTAATCCTTCCGCCATTCCTGCAAGCTCGTCGATCGTCTCGCCCTTCGCAGCCATCGCGACCAGCGCCCCGGAGATTTGCGCGTCGGTGGCTTCAGCATCCAGCAAAGCTTCGAGTAACTCGAAAGCCTCGTCGCGTGACAGATCTTCGCGACGTACGAGCCGGGGCAGGAAATCAGTTAGACGATGCGTGGCCATGAACGATGCGGGATTAGAGCTTCAGGAAGTTTTCAAGCAATTGTTTGCCGTCAGAGGTCAGGATCGATTCGGGGTGAAACTGAACGCCTTCGACTTTCATTTCGCGATGCCGCAGACCCATGATGATGTCGTCGCCGGTGTAAGCCGAAATCTCGAGACACGAAGGCAACGATTCCTTTTCAACAATTAACGAGTGATAGCGCCCAGCGAGAAAGTGATCGTTGATTCCCGCAAAGATCGTTTTGCCGTCGTGGCAAACCTCAGATGCCTTGCCATGCATTAACTCCGGCGCGCGAATCACGCGGCCGCCAAACGCCTGACCAATCGCCTGATGGCCCAGGCACACGCCAAGTAGTGGGACCTTTCCGGAGAAGTGTGCGATCACGTCGAGCGTGATGCCGGCATCATCTGGAGTGCCAGGACCCGGTGAGATCACAATCCGTTCCGGACGCAGACTGCTCTCGATTTCACTGAGTGTGACGCGATCATTACGGCGCACCTCAATCGTCTCGCCCAACTCGCCCAGATACTGCACGAGGTTGTAAGTAAATGAGTCGTAGTTATCGATTACGAGTAACACGATCTAACGTTTGCCTCTCAACAGCGCTGCTGTGCTTGTCCGCTTATTAACGTCTGCCCACTTAGCAGCAGTGATACCATCGTTGTCCTTCAGCGACGGATTTGCACCTCGACGCAACAACAATCGCACCGCATCGTCATTCCCAAACACCGCCGCGAACATCAACGGCGTGCCCCCGAGCTTGTTTTTAGCATTCGGGTTTGCACCTTTATCCAAAAGAAGATTTATGATTTCGAGGTTGCCGTTTTGCGCAGCTCCGTGAAGAGCGGTATCGCCGTCAGCGTCTCGTAAGTTCACGTCTGCACCGTGACCAAGTAGTTTTTGAAATCTTTCCTTGTCGTCACGCCAGACGTAAGCAAGAACGATTGGTCGACCCCTCAAGCCTCCGACATTCGCATCAAGGCCTGGCCGGTTCAATAAAGCGTCCTCAACCTCCGAATACCTTGCTTCGACCGCGTGGGCGAGTGCCGTATAGCCCTCCTTGTCTTTGATGTTCAAATCAACGCCGTGCGAGAGAAGTACATTGACTACGGCGAGATCACCGCGCGCAGCCGCAGAGATCAGAGCAGTTCGGCCATCGCTATCCTGTGCATTTGCATTAATCCCGGCATCGAAAAACCAATTGATAGCTGTAAAGTCGTGTGCCTTTGCGGCCGCGAAGAAACCTTTCTCATTAAAGTCATAACCCTGCAACTTGAGTAAACGCTTCGCATCCTCAGGTGAAGTCGACCCGCCTTCAGTTTTTGTGCAACTGCAAACGACAAGACAACTGACTAGCAGAAAAAAGAAAACTATTTTTTGCATGTCGCTACGATCGCGCGATTGATCTTCACAGGCTTTTCAGGCTTCTCGCTTTCGGCGGGAGCCTGGTTGATCGCGTCCACAACTTCCATTCCTTTCGTCACAGTGCCAAATGCGGAAAACTTGCTGTCGAGATGTTGTCCAGTGCCAACTAGAATGAAGAAGTGTGTCGTCGCACTGTTTGGCTCATCATTGCGCGCCATCGAGACAATGCCGCGGACGTGTTTGACGAGTCCCGGTTCGTCGGGAAGTTTGTGCGTCATTCGCTTCGCCAATTCCACGCCCCACTTCTCGCTGGTCTGAAGGTTTCCTCCCTGAATCACAAAACCTTTGACGATGCGACTAAACGTCGTGGTATCGAGCGCTCCCGTGGCTGAGAGATTAAGAAAGTTTCGCACTGCTTCAGGCGCAACCTCAGGCAGCATTGCGATCTCGATCGCGCCCAGCTCCGTCTCCAATGTCACGCATTGCGAGCCCATCTTCTCAACTGACGCACCATCAAACGGCTCGGCCGGAGCAGGCGCTTCAACCGTCGTGCGAGCATTCGCCTTCTTCGGCGGCTCAATGGTCGCATTCGACTGCGCGTTCACCCTGGTTAGTAAGACTAAACTTACGATAACAAGCGCAACCCGATTTATCATGATCCGTGAAAATCCTGTCTTAGTAATCCGTCACAATCCGCGTCCCGCCATCTCAATCGCCCGAAACATCGCGCGCGCCTTGTTCACCGTCTCAGCATATTCGTGCTCCGGAATCGAATCAGCCACAATACCCGCTCCAGCCTGGACCAAGGCTTCCCCATTCCGCAAAACGATTGTCCGTATTGCGATGCACGAATCGAGATTGTCAGCGTAGTCCATGTACAAAACGGAACCTGCGTAAATCCCACGTCGATCGGGTTCCAGGCCGCGAATGATCTCCATGGCGCGAATCTTTGGCGCTCCCGTCACGGTTCCCGCCGGGAAGCACGAAGCCAGGGCATCAAATCGATCGAGACCATCACGCAAGCGCGATCGCAAAACCGTCTCGAGATGCTGAACGTGAGAATAGCGCTCGACGCGCATCAGATCATCAACTTTAACTGAGCCGTAATCGGAAACGCGTCCGAGATCGTTGCGACCGAGATCGACCAGCATCATGTGCTCGGCAACTTCTTTCTCATCCGACTTCAGATCCTCACTCAAGATCCAGTCTTCCGTTTCAGTTGCGCCGCGTTTTCTGGTGCCCGCAATGGGCCGATAATCGAGCCGTTGTCCGTGACAGCGAACCAGCATCTCCGGTGAAGCGCCCACCACAGTCTCGTCGCCGAGACGCAGGAAGAACATGTATGGCGACGGGTTGATCGCGCGCAACGCCCGATAGATCTGCAAAGGATCACCGTTGAACTGTGCCGAAAAACGCTGCGACAGCACCACCTGATAGCAGTCGCCCGCTCGGATGTGATCCTGTACCTGTCGCACAGCTTCTTCGAAAGCCCTGCGTGGGAAGTTTGATTGTAGCGAAATGCTTTCCGAGTTCTCGTTGAGAGGTTGCGCTCTTGGCGGCAATGCTCCCGGATCAAAGATCTTATCTTCGACTGCTTTCGTGCGCGCGACGGCCTGATCGTAAAGCTCTCGCAAACGCTCGTGACTTCCACCGGCTTCCTCAGTAAAGACAATCGAAACGATTTCCAAACGTTGTTTGACGCGGTCGAAGGCAATCACATTGCGATAGAACATCCAGACCGCATCAGTCGGCGCCTCAAGAGGCTGTGTGTGGTTATCGCGCAGAGCAGGTTCAAACCACTGCGCCGCGTCGTAACCGAGATATCCGACCGCGCCACCCGCAAACGGCACGAGACCCGATCGACGCGCGAGAGAACGACCACGAAAGTAATCTCGCACCCACTCGGTCGCCATTATTGGAAACGTCTCAGTCTTACCCTCACGCTCGACGACAGTTTGCATTCCCTTACCACGAACAATCATTTCCGGCTCTGAGCCGAGAAATGAATAACGAGCAATTCGTTCACCACCTTCGACGGATTCGAGCAGAAAGGCGTACGGCGAATTACCGGCGACACGCATGAAGGCGCCGACCGGTGTGTGTAGATCGGCCAGAACAGAGCGCACCACTGGCACAACATTGCCCTGCCGCGCTTCGCGCTCAAACGCTTCGAATGTTGCCGGTTGCAGATCGAGCATTTCTTTAGCCACAAAAAGGCACAAAAAACACAAAAACGATCAGAAGAGTAAACCGAGCTGCAGTCCAAACAGATTCCGGCTGCAGTCCAAACAGCTCCGGCTGCAGTCCAAACAGATCCGACTGCAGTCCCAAACAGATCCGGCTGCAGTCCAAACAGATCCGACTGCAGTCCAAACAGATCCGGCTGCAGTTCCAAACAGATCCGACTGCAGTTCGAAAACATTTTGTGTTTTTTGTGCCTTTTTGTGGCTCATCTTTCTTGTGGCTTTATCCGAGTCGGGTGCCTGTGAGCCAGTGACCACCGTCGACAACTAACACCACACCGCTGATAAAACTCGCTGCGTCGGAACAGATAAACACTGCCGCCTTTTCAATATCGGCGATGCGGCCAAACCGGCCCAGCGGGATCTTCTTCACTAAACGCTCCTTCACTGGCTCGGGAACAAGACGTTGCATTCCTTCCGTGTCTTCGATTGGACCAGGTGCAATCGCATTCACGCGTATTCCATAGCGTCCCCACTCAACTGCAAGATTGCGCGTTAACGCATCAACGCCGGCTTTCGCCGCCGACACGTGAATCTGCAAGGGTGTTCCGAGATAATGGAGAGTCGCGCTGATGTTCAATATCTGCCCGCGTTGTTCTTTGAGTTGCGCGAACGTCGCCCGACAAACGTTGAACGTGCCTTTGAGATCGATGTCCACCACAGTTCCAAAACCATTTGGCGACAACTCCTCTGCGGCACAGAGAAAGTTTCCGGCAGCGCCGTTCACGACGATATCGATCTTGCCGAAGTGTTCGACGGTTTGTGCGACAGCTTTTTCAACCTCTTCAGGCTGACGCACATCAGCAACAACTGCGAGGGCTTTACCACCTTTCGCGTTGATGGCGTCCGCCGCAGGTTGCAGGTGATCGATCTTTCGACTCGTGAGAGCAACACTCGCACCCGCTTCTGCAAGGGCACGAGCTACCCCGCCGGTGATACCGGTTCCACCACCGGTCACAAACGCGACGCGTCCATTCAGAATTCCGTCACTGAAGACTCTTTCGCTCATAGTTTTTATTTGCTCGCGATGTTAATGGCTTCCTCGAGCTTGAACTTCCCCTCGTATAAAGCTTTGCCGACAATGACACTGTCAAGGCGTGAGTCCCCAGCGTCACGAAGGCGTTTGATATCGTCAAGACTCGACACGCCACCGGATGCAGTTACGTTAACATTTGCAGCTCGAGCGACAGCAAGGGTTTGCTCGATGTTTGGCCCAGTGAGCATACCATCGCGGGCAATGTCAGTGTAGACAATCCGGTCAACGCCACACTCCGCAACTGACCGGGCGAGATCGACGGCGAGCAATGGTGTTTCCGATTCCCAACCGCGCGTCATCACGCGCCCGTCTCGAGCGTCGATCCCGACGCAAATCTTCGATGAAAAGTCGCGGACGCAGTCTTTGAGTAGGAGAGGCGACTCCGCTGCGACCGTTCCGAGCACGATGCGACCGACGCCCGCGGCGAAGAGATCCTGCACCTCGGCAAGTGATCTAATTCCGCCGCCAAATTCTATGGGCACGCCAACAGCATCAACAACCTCCCGCGCTACGGCGCGATTAGGGGACTCGGCGCCGTTGAATGCACCATCGAGATCGACAACGTGAATCATCACTGCTCCCGCAGCAGCAAACTCCTTTGCCACCGCGACAGGGTTCTCGTGGTAAACAGTCACCTCAGACTTCCGCCCTTGCAACAGTCGCACACACCGCCCGTTTTTGAGATCGATCGCCGGAATGACAAGCATTTCTAATCCAAGTTTGAAGACGCAGATAAACGCAGATCGGCGTTAATCTGCGGCCGCCAGTTTCATCACTTCTTCAAACAACAATCCGTTCGTCGCGATTGAATTTCCGCCGTAAGCTGTCCGCGCGCCGCGCCAATCCGTAAACGTTCCGCCTGCTTCTTCCATAATCGGCAGCAAGGGCGCGCAGTCCCATAGATTCATCACCGGATCCAACATCACATCAGCACGACCAGTCGCGACTAAAACGTAACCGTAACAATCACCCCACGTCCGGCTCGTCTTTGCTCGTTCTTGCAGTAATTGAGCGGCGCGTCCGAAGCCATATCGCGCACACGCTGTGAAGCTTGTCGCCAATAAAAGCGCATCTTTGAGTTCAGCCGTGTTTGAAACTCTCGTCGGTTCGCCATTCAAAAAACACCCAACGCCTTTTGCCGCAGAAACAATCTCGCCGAGAGCGGGTATATTTATCACACCAACACTGATTTCGTTTTCGATCTCGAGCGCAATCAAGACGCCGTAAAATGGAACGCCATGCACAAAGGCAAACGTGCCATCGATCGGATCGACAATCCAACGTCTTCCAGATGTACCCTGCAACTCGCCTTCTTCCTCGCCAAGCACGCCATCGCTGGGAAACCGCTTCGCAATCTCTTTGCGCAAGTAACTCTCGGCCTGACGATCTGCGATGGTAACGTAACTGCCGTCTGACTTCGTGATCGTTTCCGGTTTCTTGCGAAAGTACTCCAGCGTGATATCGCCCGCGCCTCGTCCTAGTTCAACAGCGAACTGAAGCAACTCGTTGAGCTCGGTTTTCACTTTGAACCCTTTCTGCGCTGTTCGAGTTCGGCTGCGATCTGTTTGAGACTCACGCCACGTGCAACCAGCAGCACAAGCAAGTGATAGATGAGATCCGATACTTCCGCCGCCAGTCGTCCATCGTCATCGTTCTTTGCCGCAATGATCGTCTCAGACGACTCTTCGCCGAACTTTTTGAGAATCTTGTCGAGACCTTCTTCGAACAGATATGTCGTGTATGAACCGGCCGGGCGTTCGCGTTCTCGGCTTTGAATCAATTCGTACAGCTGATCGAGCAATGGGCCAAGATCCTCTGATCGCGTTCCTACGTCAAAACACGAAGTGGCGCCGGTATGACACGCCGGCCCAGCCGGATTAACTAAAACAATGATCGCATCGCGATCGCAGTCGAGTGCGAGACTCACAACCTCCTGCGTGTTACCGGAAGTCGCGCCCTTGTGCCATAGTTCGTTTCGGGATCGCGACCAGAACCAAGTCTGCTTTGTCTCAATCGTACGCTGCAGGCTCTCCTTGTTCATGTAGGCGAGCGTGAGCACTTCGCGAGTCGCTGCATTTTGAATGATGGCTGGTATCAGCCCGCGTTCGTCAAATTGAATCTCGTCGAAGTTAATCTCGCTCATCTCACTTCCAGGCCTCGGCCTCTTAGATAGTTTTTCACGTCGCCAATCGACAACTCGCCAAAGTGAAACAACGATGCTGCGAGCACGGCACTCGCGCCGCCCGCAGTGAGTGCGTCGTAAAAATGTTCGACTTTCCCGGCGCCGCCTGAAGCAATCACTGGAATCCGCACCGCACTCGAAATCGCGTGCGTCAGGTCGATGTCGTAACCGTTGCGCGTGCCGTCGCAATCCATACTTGTCAGAAGGATCTCGCCCGCACCGAGTGCTTCGGCCTGCATGGCCCATTGAATCGCATCGCGTCCCACTGCGCGGCGGCCGCCATGTGTGTAGACTTCCCAACCTCCCTGCTCACGGCGGCGCGCATCGATCGCAACCACGACACATTGACTGCCAAACGTCTCCGCACAGGCTCTTATTAAATCGGGATCTTCGACTGCAGCCGTGTTCAGAGTGATCTTGTCGGCCCCTGCGCGCAGAATCGAGCGAATGTCTTCGACTGAGCGCAAGCCGCCGCCAACTGTGAACGGGATAAAAACCTCATCGGCAACGCGACGCACCAGATCGGCAACGATGTCGCGGCTGTCTGAAGATGCGGTGATGTCGAGAAACGTCAGCTCATCCGCACCCTCGAGATCGTAACGCTTCGCCTGCACAACCGGATCCCCGGCATCCGTCAATGAAATAAAACGAATACCTTTGACCACGCGGCCATTATCGACGTCGAGACATGGAATGATTCGCTTAGCCAACATCACAAGTTGACAGGATTAATAAGATTCTCATGATTAACAAAACTCATCCTGAAAATCCTGCAAATCTTGTTAATCCTGTCCCGAAATTCTTAAGCATCCGCAACCCAACATCCTGACTCTTCTCCGGATGAAACTGCACCCCACAAACATTCCCGCGAGCGACTACTGACGCATATCGCCTCCCATACTCAGTCTCACCCGCAACAACCGCTTCATCCGCGGGTTGACAGTAAAACGAGTGCACGAAGTAACAGAACGATCCCTCCGCAATACCTTCAAACAACACATGCTCGCGCGTTTGATGAATCCGATTCCATCCAACCTGGGGCACTACCAGATCACCAGCAAACCGGCGCACACTTCCCTTTAACAAACCAAGACCCGGCGTCGATCCGAATTCTTCTGACTCATCGAAGAGCAATTGCATCCCGACACAAACCCCGAGCAAAGGCGTTCCATCACTCGCCTTCTCACGTACAACCTGATCGAAACCACGCTCTTTCAGTGCCTTAATACACGCAGCAAAAGCACCAACACCGGGCAAAACGAGCCGTTGCGCATCGCGCAAAATCTTTTCGTCGCCGCTCACGATCGCATCACATCCGGCAGCCGCAAAAGCCTTCTCAACCGAACGCAGGTTGCCGACGCCGTAATCGATGATCGCTACCTGACTCACAGCGCGCCCTTAGTGCTAGGAATGCCAACAACACGAGCGTTCCTTTCAACCGCCTTGCGCAACGCTCGCGCAGACGCTTTGAAAGTCCCCTCGAGAATGTGATGAGTGTTGCGACCGCGCAGGCAATCGATATGGAGATTGAACTTCGCGGTCTCCGCAAATGAGCGCCAGAAGTGTTCTGCAAGCTCGACTGAGAAGTTTCCAATCATCTGACGGCGCGTTTGCACTTCATAAACGAGATAGAACCGTCCCGAGAGATCGATCACCGATCGACACAGTGCCTCATCCATGGGTACGAGCGCTTCGCCGTAACGATTGATTCCCGCTTTATCTCCGAGGGCCTGGACTAACGCCTGGCCCAGGGTAATGGCGATGTCCTCTACGGAATGATGATCGTCGATCTCGAGGTCGCCCTTGCAGATGACCTGCAAGTCAAACAGTCCGTGCTTGGCAAACAGTTCGAGCATATGCTCGAGAAACGGAACTCCGATCGAAACAGTTGATTGCCCACTGCCGTCGAGATTTAGTTCGACGCGGATATCCGTTTCTTTTGTTTTGCGGTGGACGTTTGCGATGCGTGATTGCATGGTCATTTGTTTAGCCACAGATCGCACGTATGGCGTTCAGTATCTGGTCGTTTTCTTTCGGTGTTCCGAAGCTAAACCGGAAATAATCTCTTAACATCGGATAGCCGCTAACGTCCCGCACGAGAATGTCGTGCTGGAGTAGATCTGTAAAAATACGTTTAGGATCGATAGTGGACTTCACCACCATGAAGTTCCCTTTCGAAGCTACCGGAGTGAGGCCCTCCACTTCTGATAACTCTCCGAACATTCGGTCGCGTTCGGCAATGATCTGTCTCACCAATGGCCGCAGTTCAGTGTCGTAGTGTTCCATCGCAACTTCGGCTGCGATTTGTGCAAATAAATTCACGCTGTAAGGCAACACTGCTTTTCGTATTTCACTCGTGAGTTTTGGTGAAGCGAGCAAATAGCCCAATCGCAAAGCTGCAAAGGCCATTGCCTTTGAAAACGTGCGCAACACGATCAGGTTTTCGTGGTCGTGTAACAGCGGAACAACTGAGTGCTCTGAGAACTCATGATACGCCTCATCTACTACCACGAGACCTCGCGAGACTCTTAGCAAAGTTCTCAAAGCATCGTCGTCGATTACACAGCCAGTTGGGTTGTTTGGTGAACAGATGATAGTTACATCAGGCTGGCGCTCTTCAACTGCTTTCAGTAATGCTTCAGTGTCATACTGGAGGCTATCGGTTAATGGAACACTATCAACCTCACCGCCGAGCACAGTTGCAATTTGCTGGTAGAGTAGAAAGGTCGGCACAGAGATCAGCACGTGCTTTCCCGCTTGCATCGTCACCATCAAAGTGGCCTGGATCAGCTCATTCGAGCCGTTACCGGCGAGCACGCCATCGTGATTCCATCCAGCAAATGCTGCCAGGCGTTCATGCAATTCTGCCGGGACAAACTCGGGATAGCGTGACCATTTGCGTGAAGTAAACCGGCGCAAAACTTCCTCTTTAATGCGGGCCGGCGCGTCCCATGGGTTCTCGTTTTGGTTAACTTTCAGCGACGCTCGATGCGGCGCAAGCGTGTAACCCCGCAACGTGCGAACCGCAGGCTTGATGGAGTCGAGAACGTCGTTCATGAATTACGCTCTCTTTCATTTCGAATTAATGCCGAGCGGGCGTGGGCGGCGAGCCCTTCACATTCCGCGAGCAGACTAACGTTCGCAGCGACTTCTCTGAACGCTTCCCCGGAATACCGCAACAAGCTCGTCCGCTTCACAAAATCATAAACACCAAGCGCTGATGAAAATCGTGCTGTTCGTCCCGTCGGCAAGACATGATTTGGACCAGCCAGATAATCACCGACGGCTTCCGGCGTATAACCTCCAAAGAAGATCGCTCCGGCATGCCGAACACTTCCAGCCACTGCCTCATCATCACTTGTCACGACTTCAACATGCTCCGGCGCCAGTTCATTTACGAGTTCACACGCCTCATCGAGTGTCTCAACCACTACAATCCCACCGTATTCTTTCAACGAGAATTCAATAATTTTACGACGCGGCAGTGACTCCACTTGTCTTTCCACTTCTTCAGCCACGCTCGTCGCTAACGACTCGCTGGTCGTGATCAAAACAGCCGACGCATCTTCCCCGTGTTCAGCCTGAGCCAACAGATCCGCTGCAACGAACTCAGCACGCGCCGTGTCGTCAGCAATAATCACGACTTCCGTTGGCCCCGCAATTGAGTCGATCCCCACGACGCCAAACACCAGTTTCTTCGCTGCAGCTACGTACTTGTTTCCTGGTCCAGTTATCTTATCGACACGCGGCACAGTCTCGGTACCGAACGCTAACGCAGCAATGGCCTGGGCGCCGCCAACCGCATAAACTTCTTTGACGTTCAACTCAAGCAGTGCCGCAGCAACAGCGGGACTCTCCGACAACGTGTGTGGTGGAGTCGTAACGATAATCCTCTCGACGCCTGCGACCTGTGCCGGCACGACGTTCATTACAACTGACGACGGGTACGCCGCCGTCCCTCCGGGTACGTACAAACCAACACGTTCGAGTGGCGTGATACGCTGGCCCAACTGCACGCCATCTCTCGGACTGATAGTCCACGATGCTTCAACCTGTCGTTGATGGAATTGTCTGACGTTGTCGATCGCTTCGCCGAGCGCCCGTCGTAACGGCGCGTCAACTCCGGCGGCACACCGCTGTAGTTCGTCTTTATCGATGCGGAGGCTCTTTAGCTCAACCTTATCAAATCGCGCGGTATACTCGATCAGCGCCTCGTCGCCACGCACACGCACATCGTCGCAGATCGCCCCCACGACGCTCATCAACGCTGCGTCAAGCGCAACCGATCGTCCTGCCAACCGCTCGATCAACTCGATCTTGTTAATCCTGGAAATCATGTAATCTCGTCTGATTTAGACTACCGCCTCGAGCGTCTTAATCAGCTTTCCAACCTCATTGGTTTTCAATTGGTAGCTCGCACGATTTACAACCAGGCGACCCGTCGATTCCGCGATCTCTTCGACCACTGTAAGCCCGTTCTCACGCAGCGTTACTCCAGTCTCAACGAGGTCGACAATCAAGTCAGCAAGACCGAGCGCCGGCGCGAGCTCAACTGATCCGGAGAGCTGAATAATCTCGACCGGAATTCCGCGGGATCCAAAATGCGCACGTGCAATTTGCGAGTACTTCGTAGCGACGCGGATCATTCCCTGCACTTTGGTCATCGCGTTGGCATCGGCCCCCGCGACAACGATGCGACAGCGTGAAATACCCAGATCAAGCGGCAACAACAGATCGGCTTCCCACTCGAGCAACACGTCGCGTCCAACAATCCCGCAATCCGCAATCCCGTGCTCGACGTAGACCGGAACATCTGCAGGCTTAACGAAGATGAAACGATACTGCCCGGTTTCGTCGATGAGCGCGAGACGGCGTGAATTCACGGCCTCTTCACTCAAGCGAATACCAGCGCGTGCCAGCAGCGCCAGCGCACTGTCCTGCATTCTCCCTTTTCCGATTGCTATCGTGATCATCAGTCTTGCGTACCGCTGCGTCCGAGCACTTCCGTGAGCGCGTCGAGATTGAGCACAAAGCCGACTGCTGGTTCAGCTCGTCCAAAGCTTCCCGTCAAACCGTCGTAGCGTCCTCCACGTCCGACACTTGAGCCGGCGCCGTGAACAAAAATTTTCAGACTCAGTCCCGTGTAATAATCAAGACTCGAGACGTCGCCGAGATCGATCTCAAAAGAATTTGCGAGACCAAAGCGTTCGATCTCAGTCCAGAGTTCTTCTAGTGAGTTTAATGCTGCAACTGAGCGCGCGTTGGTGATCGTCGCGCGAGCAGTGTGGATCACATCACGCTTGCCGGTCAGTTGAGTGGGTTGCCAAAACGCTCGTGCTTCCTCGTTGTCATAAGCCTGGAGAAATTCCCGCAACTCCGCGGTTGCGCGTGTATCGATCAGCCGACGCAACTGTTCGCGCTCGGCATTCGCCAGATTCATCTGGGTCGCAACGCCGTTAAAGATCTCGACATTGTTGATCGTGACGCAGTAACGAGATTGCAGATTCAACCGCGAAAGGATCTCGGCCGCCAGTCGTAGCACTTCCAAATCGGCGGCTGTCCCACCGGTGCCGATGAGTTCACAACCAAGCTGCGTGTTCTCGCGTCGCCATTCAGCATGTGATTGTGTTTGTTGTCGAAAAACGGGTGCAGCGTAACAAAAACGCAGTGGCCTTGGTCTCTCCGATAATAGAGTCGCCGCCATTCGCGCAACTGAACTGGTCACGTCGGGACGCAATGCGAGCAAACGTCCATCGTTGTCGGTGAAACGGAAGCCGCGTTGAGCTTCTCCCCGCCCCATTCCCTGCTCAAACAGGTCGTAGTAATCGACTGACGGAGTGATTACCTCTTCGTAGTTCCAGCCTTCGAAAACAGACATGGCAACATCTTCGACAGTCCGACGCAACCGCGCCTCGGCGCCGAGGTAATATCGCATTCCTGCTGGAATCCTGGAGGTCATTGGATCGTTAATCAAAAGTAAAAACCCGCTACCGGCTTTCGCGTCGGTAGCGGGTTTTGGAATCGTTTTTGCGCCTGTTAACTTGCTTCTGTCAGCGCTACGAACACGATCGCCAGCCCGCCACCTGCGTGGTGGTGGTGCCAGTATCCGTGGTGACCGTGATCGACGCTTCTAAACATTTGCTCGTCGGGCTTATAACCGACCGGACCGCCGTTTGTCAAACTTTAGGAAGGTTTCAGCCGCAGATTGACGCAGATAAACGCAGATCAGCGTTAATCCGCGTTCATCTGCGGCTAAGATCACCCGCCCGCAATATACGGCCTCGCCTGGACGATATAGATCTGCCCCTTCATATACGCCCACTCAATATCCTGGTCCTTGCTGCCGAACACGCGCTTGATCTCATTCGCCGCACGGACCAGCCTGCGAATGACGTCATCAGTCAACACGACGCGATCGCCGGTTATCGGCACTTCTTTCACACCGCCCTTCTCATCAAACGTCAACAAACTGTCCTCCGCGGAACGCGTCAATACCTGAATCGCATTGGTGCGCGGTCTGAAAAGTATCTGTTCAGCGATACGTTGTCCTTCGACGACCTTGATACCCAGACCTCTTTTAGCGCTGATGTAAATCGCGCCTCTGTTTTCAGTGTCGAATGGGTCGGTGCTGATCATCACGCCCGAACTCTCAGAATTGATCCCTTCCTGAATCAACACCGCCATGAAGATCTTCGAGTGGGCCACGCCCGCACGTTCGCGTGCTTCGTAAGCCTCGAAATTCCAAAGGGAAGCCCAGACTTTCTTGATCGCATCGATCAACTGCTCGTCGCCACGCACGTTGGGCACAGTCGTATACAGACCAGCGCCGCTGAAGTTTGGCAGATCTTCAGAATTCGACGAGCTACGCACAAACAGACCCTTGCCCGCATATTCACGCGCAACCTTTTCCAACACCATTCGTCGCAGCTCGGGATCAAATTCAGCGCTCTCAATCTTCTGTCGCAACTCAACCAGGCGTTGCCGGCGGTACGCAGGATCGTGAACAAACTTCTGATCGTCCATCAGGTCACTGATTGCTTCGTCGAATTTGTTTCGCGTGATGAAGTTGTCGTAGTAGTAAAACGGAATGGTAAAACCGCCGGGCACTACAATGCCCGTCAATCGAGCGTTGAGCACTTCGCCCAAATTTGCCGATTTGCCGCCATACGCGATACTTAATTGCGCACGTTGCTGGGCTAAACTCAACAGACGTTTTTCAGCCAAATTTGAACGAGGCTTGATGAGGTCCGCGCGTTCTGCCTCGCGTCGCACATAGTCGCGTAGCTGCTCATTGTTGGCGCGCTTGATCTTGTAATTCTCGCGCAGGGTTTCAAACGTGACCCAGTAAGTGTCGTACTGTTTGAGGAGTTCTTTGGCGTTTTTGATGTAAGCGTTTGGAATGCCCCAACCTTTGGCAAGCAGGTTGATGTGCGAGAGCGGTGTGGATGGCTGCGACGTAATGATGCCCGCAACCGGCGGAAGCTGTACCGGCACTTCGTCCAGGACGAGGATCTCATTGGAACCAATCTCAACGTGATCGTCGAGCTTTGGGATAACGTGAATACGGCCGATGCCCTTTGCGATATTGAGCGCTTGATATACCTGTTCCTTTGCAATGTCGCTCTGCAAAACGCGCTGCATACCGGCGAGGTCTTTCGTCGCTTCGTCCTGTCGCAATGAATTCGGCTTGAAGGCAACAGGCGCAAAGAACGTCTTGTTTATTACTTCGTAAGCGACTTGGATCTGATCCGCGGGGATTAGATCGCCTTCCCAAAATTCGAAGGTCCAGCGTTTGATTGGCGTTTGATATGCAAGCGTTCCGAGGATGAAGCGGCGATTCGGTTTGATGTAGTTGTTTACAAAAAACTCTTTGCCGCGTTCGAGTGAGAGATAAGTGCCGTTGACGAAATCTTTGTGAAAGCTGTAGCGCTTCTTGTTGACGTAATAGATCTTGTTCCCGTCTTTGCGATCGATGACGATCATGATGTGCGGCAGAGCGTACGGCGTGTTGGCGTCGTAGACGACGGAGATCTTGTCGAAATCAGCTTGAGATCGGACTACCGGAAGCGACTTCGGCCCGGTCTGTGCGAAAGCTACAGAACCGAGAACACAGATTAACGCTGATAACAAAAGCAGATTCTTGCGGATCATACGTTAGAAGCCGAACTCTTTAGTAATCTTAGCAGATCGTCAATGTGATGCTGCTCCGTCAGGAAACTGTTGATGTTGACGCGCATCGCTCGACGGCCGTGCAGCACCGTCGTGGTCAACCATGCTTCACCACTGCGCTCGATGATTTGCTGTAAGCGCTGTTGCAGACGATCGATCTCGGGGCCATCGAGATCCGGCCTCGGCAAAAACCTGAAACAGCAGACCGCCGTCTCCACTTCGCCGACGAGCTGAAAATTCTCAAGGTCTTCGAGCTGTTGCGCGAGATACTTCGTGAGACCGATCTGATGTTCGACCGTCTTTGCGTAGCCTTCGCGGCCCATAAACTTGATCGCCATCCAGAGCTTTAAAGAGTTGAAGCGACGCGTACCCATCTGGCCGTAGCGGAAAAAGTCAAACTCAACGTCGGCGCCCCCGCGATCCTCGCTCAGGTACTCCGGTGTCATATCGAACGCGTCGCGCAACACGCGTCCACCTTCGCGCACGAGAGTCGCACCACACGCAAAAGGAACAAACATCCACTTGTGCGGATCGAATGTGATTGAGTCGGCCTGGTCGATGCCGTTCAACATGTGTTTGTGTTTTGGAGAAAATGCAAGTGGACCGCCGTATGCAGCGTCAATGTGATACCAGCAACGATTCTCGCGAGCGATAACCGCAAGTTCTTCGAGTGGATCGATGACGCCGGTTGAGGTCGTGCCGGCAACGCCGACGATGCAACACGGCAACAGACCTGCCTCACGATCGCGCACGATTGCTTCACGCAACGCATCGACTCGGATGTGAAACCGATCGTCGGTCGGAATCTTTCTCAGTCCTTCGCGACCGAGACCAAGAATGTCTGCGCTTTTATCAATCGAGTAGTGACACTGTTCAGAAGCATAGATAACCAAATCTGCGGGCGCGGCCCTTACGCCACGGTCCTTAATACTCGCAGCAACACTGTCTCGCGCGCACTTCAATGCAATCAAATTCGCTTCCGAACCGCCGCTCGCAAGGGTTCCGAAACTGTTCGGACCATAGTTCAACAGATCGCAGAGCCAACGCATCGCGCGCGCTTCAATCATCGCCGACGTTGGACCATTGCGCCATGCGCCCGCGTTTTGATTTAGCATCGAGCTCAACGCGTCGGCCCAAACGCCGATTGGCAGCGGTGTTGGATTAAACTGGCCGAAGTACCTGGGGCTGGGGACGCCCATCGCATTTGGCGCGATGTCCTTCTTGAAGCGAGCAAGGATGTCTTCCAGTGCGATCCCCTTCTCGGGCAGTGGTTCGTCGAAGAGTTTTTCGAGTTCAGCTGGAGTGGCTTCGGGCGTGACTCTGCGATTGGCGAGCGCTGCTACGTGCTCGTGAATTATTCGCGCTACGGCGTTGCCAAGAAAGTGATGCTGCTCAACAAAATCGTCAATCATGATCTATGCTTCGTGTGTGAACGAGTTCGAGCAATCTTTAATATCGAACATGGGGAGCTTTAACCTGGCTCTCTCCGCCGAGACCATAAAGCAGCTCGGGGAGTACTACAGTTTACTCATACGCTGGAACGATCGGCTACACCTCGTCGCGCCGTGTGCGCCGGAAGAGCTCGCCATTCGGCACGTACTCGAATCCCTGCTGCTTTTGAAGCATCTGCCTCCTAATGCAACGGTCGCAGACATCGGCTCGGGCGGCGGCTTGCCAATCATTCCGTGCCTGATCGCACGTCCTGATCTGCATACCACTCTAATCGAATCTTCTCAAAAGAAAGCCGTCTTCCTTCGTGAAGCCTCAAATCAGCTTCAACTGAACTCAACCATCCTCGCCCGCCCCTTCGAACAGGTCGAACCTCCGCCTGTGTCTTTCGTCACGTGTCGCGCCCTCGATCAATTCATGCAAAAGGTGTCAGCCCTGATTGATTGGGCACCTACTGGCAGCACATTGCTTCTATTTGGTGGTGAGACGTTGCGAGAGGAATTACAGAAGGCAGGTGTGAAGTTTCAGAAACAACTCATCCCACAGTCTGAGAGGCGGTTCCTTTTTTTAGCCACAGATTAACGCGGATCTTAAACGGATTTTTTGAGGATTATGCGTTCGGCGTCTTCGAGTTCCTCTTTGCGTCGCCAGTAGCCACACTGTTCGATCAGTTTTCGAGCAGCTTGAAGATCGGCCTCCGGACTTTCCCACGGATACTCCTTTTCTCGAAAGAACAACCTCGCACGATAGAGGTGAATATCCGCCATGAACAGCTTCATCGGCCCCCGCTCCGCAATCTCCCAAGCCTCGTCCAGGTCCTCTTGCGCGCTCTGGGCGCCAGTGCGTGGACCAATGAGAAAACGCAGCCATGAACGTGTAAGGAGCCCCCGAGGAAGTTCATCCATGGTGCCTGCACTGCGGAGGTCACTAACAGCGTTGTCCAGAATAGGTCTTAGTTTTGATTCCGGATTAAGCGGAAACCCTGTCGAACCGAGCACGGTTTCGTAAAATACCGCGCGGCTCAACGTGAGGTGATCAAGCGCCACGGCAAGAAGCCACTCTTGAGTTATGCGCCACTCGATTGTCTGTTTAGGTCGCTGAGAGATGTCGCGAAGCGCGTTGGAATGAAGTGAGGAAGCTTCGCCGTTCAGAGTGCGTTGCCACGTGGCGCGCTCCGGATCACCGAGGAGCAGATCGCAATATTGGAAGCCCGCTAGACCGTACAGCAACGGATATTCGGGAATACTCAAAGTGAGTATCTTCTCGGCCTCACGAAAACGCTTCTCAGCCTCAGCTCGTTTACCGGCATGGTGAAGGGCATCGGCGTGAGCGCAGCGATTCATAACCTGATCAAATGACTCGCCACTACGTTCGGCGTAGGTTACAGACTGCTCAGCATCTCTTAACGCACCCGCCACATCACCTAACATTAATTCCAATTGGCTAAGATTGTTGGTACGGCGGGCGATGGCTTTCCAGTTCTTCTGCTTGAGACCAAGCTTTAGGGAGGCCCGCATCGCTTCGAGGGCTTCCGTCAGTCGGCCTGAGGCGCACAGGCAAACACCGGCTTCGTTAAGCAGCCAAGCTTGAGTGGCTTCTCTTATTCTTGATGATACACAGCTCCATGGAGTTTCGAAGAAACAGGCCTGTGCTCCGAGTTCAGAGCCATAAACACCCAGACTGTACCACGTGTAATGCTTCAGCCCACGTAGAATCCGGTCCCGGTAAACGTCTTCACATGCCCCTTGCTCCAGCCCGGCATTAGAGCCGTGTGCGACAGCTTGGTAAAGGGGCTCGAGATCTTCGAGCGTGGGTTTATCTTTATCCGGCGTGGTCGCGCAAAGATGTTCGTACAGGCGCCGATGCGCCGCGCGCCAAGAATCGACTTGTTGTGTACGTAATTGCCGAGCGAAGTACTCGCGAACGAGCGGATGCGCATCAAGCGAGCTAAGTGCTCGGGATGTTTCGCGTTTTACTGTGAGGAGCTTTGCGTCTTCCAGTCGTTTGAAGGTGATATTAAGTTGCGCTTCGCTCAATCCGACAAGGGGCTCCGTGAGATTGACGATAACGGGTTCTTCTAACAATTGTTCTAGGCAATTGGCAGACATGGGTCGGTCGAAGAGTCCGAGTATTTGCAGGATGGCGAGGGCCCGCTTGCCTTTCTCGCCTTCTTTCTCGAACGAGTCTCCGTAGGCTTCCGTCACTCGGAAGGCATGGCCGCCTTGTTCTTCAGCGTCCGCTTCTTCGAGCTTGATCAGGTCTCGACGACGGATGTCACCACCGTGCGCGTCGCGCAGATAGGTACCGAGGAGATTCAAGGTAAGTGCGTGACCTTTGACGTCTTCGACGAGGGTTTCGAATTCTTTTGTCGAGCCGTTGACTCCAAGAGTTTTCAGGAGATGGATGCCAGCAAGTTGTGACAAGCGGGTCAGCCGTATCTCCGGGGCGGTGGTTTGCCGGAATGTTTTGAGGTTGGGTAAGGAGTAACGCGTAGTCACAATGCAGAGCCCGTTGCTGTGAGCGGCGAGCCCCTTAAGAAGAGCGACTATGCCGCCGTCTTTGAGTTCACCAGGTGTTGGGGACGTTGGCGCGTACTGAAGTGGTTCGAGGCCATCAAGGATCAACAAGGCGCGGCGCTGACCAACGATGCGGGCGAGGCGTTGGCCTTTTTCGTACGCACCGGCGTTGCTGGCGGCGAATTGTTTGTCGTCGTCGTTGCCGACGAAGGTGATTGCTTCTTTGAGGAAGAGGTCAGAGGAGGAGGCGTATTGTTCGCGGGTGCCTTGACTGTAGAAGGACCACGCGAAGGCTGAGTCACAGCCCGGCCAGTTTTCATATGCGAGTTGAGCGGCCCACTTGGCGACGAGTGAGGTTTTGCCTTCACCGCCGAGGGCGACGAAGGTGAGGATGTGCGGGCGTTTTGGTTCGGCGCGACGGACTTTGAGCCAGGCATCGTCAAGGAGTTTAAGCTCGTCTTCGCGGCCGATGAGCTCCGTGGGTGCGTATTTGTCGATGCGCGAAATGTCAACGCGAAAATCAGCATTCGCCAGCAGCGGAATGCCTGCGACCAGATTGCAGAGTTCGTTATTGTTTCTGAATGTGTAGTGAATGTTGTCAGAGCGTTCGGTGACAGCTCGCCGGTGTGCGAGCTGAAGCTCGACAGCTTCAGCGTCTTCGGGTTGAGCTTCTGAGTCGCGAATCGTTGCATCGGCGGACAGGAAGACATAAACAGCCTTTCCCAGCTCACGCGCGATGTCATACTCCATCTGAGTGTATGACCGCCGCAGCTTTCCAGCCGGCCGATTCCGGGGCTCGAAACCAAAACGGAAGCCGACGATGTGAACTACGGCGTCAGCTTCAATCAGCTTGGCCCGCAATATCTCTTCGATCTCTCGATAATCAACGCCAAGACTCGATTGGTTAACCGGAAAGCAGCCCTTCTTTTGAATCTCAATCTCCGCGGCATCGCGGAACGATCGAAACTCACTTGAAACACCGCTCAGGAAGATGGTGGGACGTAGTTTCATGAGGATTTAATCCGCGTTCATCTGCGTAAATCTGCGGCTAAGATGGCTCTTCTTTTGTGACGTCCCGGGGCTTTTTGTCCTCGCGCAATCCCTGAAAGGACGGATGGCGGATGATACCCTCGTCGGTCCATTCGGTAAAGGCAACTTCGCCGACGAGCTTGGGTTCGGTCCAGACGGCCTTGCGCAGGCCGGGGTCTTTCGGGATCTCCGCAAAGGGGCGCTCATCGACAGCAATGCGGTCGAGTTTTTTCTTTAACTCAACACGCATAGCGTTCGTGTAGCCGGTGCCGGCGCGTCCGGCATAGATTAGCTTCCCTTTTTCATAGAATCCGAGGATCAGTGAGCTGAACGGGATGCCTTTGTCAGACAACGTGTATCCCGCGATCACAAACTCCTGTCGCTTGATGCACTTGATCTTCAGCCAGTTGCGATTGCGCGTCGATTCGTACGCCGATCCAGCTTGCTTCGAAACGATGCCCTCAAGCCCCATCTTACAGGCCTCCTTGAAAAACTGTGCACCGTTTCCTTCGATATGATCGCTGTAACGCAGCACACCTGTATCACCAACTGTCGCGAGCAACTCCTCGAGCACACGCTTTCGCTCGCGCAGTGGACAGCGCGTGAGATCGTAGCCGTCGAGATAAATCAGATCAAAGATATGAAAGATCAAACCTGCCGCAGAACCCTTGTTGATCGACTGCTGCAATCGTTGAAAACTCGCACGGCCTGATGCGTCCAGCGCAACAATCTCGCCATCAAGAATCGCGCTCTTCAAGGATAGCGCCTTCACAGCCTTGCCAACGTTTACAAACTTCGCCGTCCAATCTTTCCGGTTTCTCGTCCAGAAGCGAACCTGACGTCCTTCCAGATGGCACAACAAGCGATAGCCATCAAACTTCAATTCATGTAACCACGCCTCACCGGACGGCGGCTTATCCGTCAGTGTAGCCAGTTGCGGCGGCACAAACTCCGGCATACCCGTCTTGCGCGCACCGTGAAGAGCTTTGATCTGCTTCAGATTCATTCAGCAATTCTACACGGCATCGTGCTTGCGAGGGTTAATTAATGAAGCCAGTCCCGACCTGGTTTGTATGGAAAGAAGTCAAAGGTGGTGTGAGATATGTACGCGGCCAGAATCCTGAATGATATCTATCATCTGGTCCAACGGAGAGGTGAGCATACACTGTGTGGGCTCCGCATTAGCCGTGTGAGGTCTAAACAAGGGACCGCCACATTACAACTCATCGACGAGTTGACGCCAGAGCTGATGATTTGTAAACACTGTAAACGGATACGAGAGCAGGATTCAAAAACTGAATAGAAAACCATCCACAGATTACACAGATAATCTGCGCAATCTGTGGATGGCTTTGTGTAACAGACTAATTACTCTTCGTTGTCAGCGCCGTTGGCACCGTCATCGTCACTCGATGCTACCGACGGAACAACGATTGGCTCACGTGGAGGCATCACGATTTCGTGGCCGCCGACAATGTCGGGAAACTCATCGAGATCGCGATCCCTTCCCTGATCTACCGTTTCATCACGTTCGATATCAACGTTGCGATAGTATTCCATGCCGGTGCCGGCTGGAATCAACCGCCCCATGATCACGTTTTCCTTCAGCCCGCGCAGGTAATCCACACGACCTGAAATCGCGGCTTCTGTAAGCACGCGCGTGGTCTCCTGGAACGACGCTGCCGAGATGAATGAATCGGTCGAGAGCGAAGCCTTGGTAATACCCAGCAAGAGCGGCTCGGCTTGTGCAACTTCGCCGTCTTCCTGACGTACACGCTCGTTCTCATCCTGGAAGCGAAAACGATCGACCTGCTCTTCGAGCAGAAACTCCGTGTCGCCAACTTCCTTGATCTTCACCCAACGCAACATCTGTCGAACAATCACTTCAATGTGCTTGTCGTTGATGTTTACGCCCTGCAGACGGTAGACCTCCTGAATTTCGTTTACGAGATATTCCTGCAAACGACTCATACCCAGGACGCGCAGAATATCGTGCGGGTTCAGTGGGCCGTCCATTAAAGCCTCGCCCGCGCGGACTCGGTCGCCATCCTGCACATTGATATGCGTACCACGCGGAATGTCGTACTCGCGCTCTTCACCGTCGTCGCCGGTAATGATCAGTTTGCGTTTGCCCTTCGAGATCGCGCCCAGTGTTACGGTACCATCGATTTCAGACATGACTGCCGTTTCCGCCGGACGTCGCGCTTCGAAGAGCTCTACGACGCGCGGCAAACCGCCCGTGATGTCTTTGGTCTTGGTCGTTTCACGCGGAATCTTCGCGATGATGTCGCCCGGCTCGACTTCTTCGCCGTCCTGCACCATCAAGTTCGCACGCACAGGCATCTGGTAAGTCTTCAGCACCTTGTTTCCACCACTGCGGATTTCCAGACGCGGCTGTTTCTTTTCGTCAGGCGAGTCTTTCACGACCATGCGCGACTGGCCGGTTACTTCATCCACTTCTTCGTCAAACGTCACGCCTTCCTTCAGATCCTGGAACTTAACGTGTCCAGCAACTTCGGTAAGGATCGCGAACGTGAACGGGTCCCACGTCGCCAGGAGTTGATCCTGCGTGACGCGGCTGCCGTCTTCGACGAGGATGTGCGCACCGTAAACGATCTGATAACGCGCTGCCTCGCGGCCACGATCGTCGATGATCGTCAACGATCCGTTACGATTCATCGCGATACGTTCGCCCTTGCGGCTCTTAACCGTCTGCAAGTCGAGATACTTGACCGTACCGTCCTGACGAGCTTCGTGTTTCGACGACTCTTCCAGACGCGCGGTACCACCGATGTGGAACGTACGCATCGTCAACTGAGTACCCGGTTCACCGATCGACTGCGCGGCAATCACGCCGACAGCCTCACCGATTTCAACCGGACGGCCGGTTGCGAGGTTGCGTCCGTAACACTTGATGCAGCAGCCACGTCTTGATTCGCAGGTCAGCACCGAACGAATACGAACGCGCTGCACGCCGGAACGTTGAATCTCCGCGGCCAGGTCTTCGTCGATCTCCTGGTTGGAAGCGACGATCACAGAACCTTCAATCGGATCGGTGACGTCGTCGAGCCCCGTGCGGCCGACGATGCGGTCACGCAACGACTCGATTTCCTCGCCACCTTCCACGATCGCGCTCGCGGAAATACCGCGCACCGTGCCGCAGTCGTCTTCGCTGATGATCACGTCCTGGGCCACGTCGACGAGTCGACGAGTCAGGTAACCTGAGTCAGCGGTCTTGAGTGCGGTGTCAGCCAGACCCTTGCGAGCGCCATGTGTCGAGATGAAGTACTGCAACACGTTCAGGCCCTCGCGGAAGTTTGCCTGAATCGGAGTCTCGATGATTTCGCCCGAAGGACGAGCCATCAAACCACGCATTCCGGCGAGCTGACGAATCTGTTGCGCGCTACCACGGGCGCCGGAGTCGCTCATGACGAGGATTGGATTGAGCTCGCCACTGGCGCGCTCGCGATCGTCCATCGCCTTGAACATCTCCTTGGCGACTTTGTCAGTCACCTCAGACCAGATCGCGATCACCTTGTTGTAGCGTTCACCGTTGGTGATAACGCCGTCTTGATACTGCTGCTCGACCGCGATCACGTCCTTGTCGGCTTTCTCGACGAGGCCGCGCTTGGATGGAGGCGTCACCAGGTCGTCGATGCCGATGGAGATTCCGGCCTTGGTGGCATACAGGAAGCCGAGGGTCTTGAGATCGTCTAGCATCTTGACGGTCATCTCATGGCCCAGGCGGATGTGTGAATAGTTAACGAGTGATTGCAGACCTTTCTTCTTCAGCGTGCCGTTGATGAAAGGCAGGCCCGCAGGAATCGAATCGTTAAAGATAACGCGACCGACGGTGGTGTTAATCACGCGGCGCACGTCGTCCTGAACGACTGCCCGCAGAATGTCCTGCGGATCGTGTTCCTGAACGAGATCGATCAGGTCACCCTGAATGCGAAGCTTGATCGGTGTCTGCGTGGTAACTTCGCCAGCGTCGAGTGCAAGCAACACTTCCTCTAGTGAAGCAAACACACGGCCCTCACCTTTTGCTCCCGGACGGTCGCGCGTCAGGTAGTAAATACCAAGCACGATATCCTGCGAAGGCACTGCGATTGGCTGACCACTCGCAGGACTGAGGATGTTGTTGCTCGAAAGCATCAACACTGCCGCCTCGATTTGCGCTTCCGGACTGAGCGGAATGTGCACTGCCATCTGGTCGCCGTCGAAGTCTGCGTTGAATGCAGTACAAACGAGCGGGTGAATCTTGATTGCCTTGCCTTCAACCAGCACGGGCTCAAATGCCTGAATACCGAGACGGTGCAGTGTCGGAGCGCGATTCAGGAGCACCGGATGCTCGCGAATCACCTCTTCAAGAATGTCCCAAACGACAGGTTCCTGGCGTTCCACCATTTCGCGGGCTTGCTTGATAGTGGCCGCATGGCCCTGCTTTTCGAGCTGGTTGTAAATGAATGGCTTGAACAACTCGAGCGCCATCTTCTTCGGCAGACCACACTGATGCAGTTTCAGTTCTGGTCCAACGACGATCACAGAACGTCCCGAGTAGTCGACGCGTTTGCCCAATAGGTTCTGACGGAACCGTCCCTGCTTGCCCTTCAACGTTCCGCTCAGTGACTTGAGCGGGCGGTTATTGACACCACGCAGCACGCGTCCACGACGTCCGTTATCAAAAAGCGCATCGACGGCTTCCTGAAGCATGCGCTTTTCGTTCCGCACGATGACTTCAGGCGCACGCAACTCCATCAGCTTCTTGAGACGGTTGTTGCGGTTGATGACACGTCGATAAAGATCGTTCAGATCGGAAGTCGCAAAGCGCCCACCATCCAATGGCACAAGTGGTCGCAGCTCGGGTGGAATTACCGGAATTACATCGAGGATCATCCAGTCGGGCCGGTTTCCTGACTTCAGGAAGCTGGTCGCGACTTTCAGACGCTTCGAGTATTTCAACTTCTTCTGCTGCGAAGTCTCTTCCTTCATCCGCTTGCGCAGATCGGTGGCGAGATCTTCTACGTCGACCATCGCGAGCAATTCCTTGATCGCTTCCGCGCCCATTTTGGCGACGAACTGCGCCGGATAATCGCGCACCAGTTCCCGGTAACGCTCGTCGGTCAGCAATTCGCGCTCTTTCAATCCCTGCACGTCGCCTGGATCGATTACGATGTACGACTCAAAGTAGAGAACTTTCTCCAGCTCGCGCAGTGGGATGTCGAGCAAGTGGCCGATGCGGCTCGGCAGTCCCTTAAAAAACCAGACGTGCGAACAAGGGCTGGCCAGGTCGATATGGCCCAACCTTTCACGGCGCACTTTGGCCTGAGTTACTTCGACGCCGCACTTGTCGCAGATCACACCGCGGTGCTTCATGCGTTTGTATTTTCCGCAGAGGCACTCCCAATCAGCGACCGGTCCAAAGATGCGCGCACAGAAAAGACCATCGCGCTCTGGTTTGAAGGTGCGGTAATTGATCGTTTCCGGTTTGGTCACCTCACCATGCGACCATTGCCGGATCTTTTCCGGTGACGCAAGTGAGATACGAATAGCTTCAAAGTCTGGAGC
>Ga0209215_1000108_pt1 | contig 36865 bp, 34 predicted proteins | sample TexAe_OM2H0_M2_FD_187938 | JGI IMG/M metagenome (GOLD analysis project Ga0209215, IMG submission 187938) | Forest soil microbial communities from Davy Crockett National Forest, Groveton, Texas, USA - Texas A ecozone_OM2H0_M2 (SPAdes) (version 2) | ecosystem: Environmental > Terrestrial > Soil >...
TTCCGATTCCTGGGGGTGGTTCGAACCGGTGAGACCTTTTACCTCTTTGCTCGTCTCGATCCTTACGAACAAGCTGAGTTGACGGAAAAATCGTCCGCCGTTCGTCGCCCGTAGGGACTGGCCCACGCGGTCCAGAAAGTGTGCCCTCAGTTCCTCCAAAACGCCGACACAGTTTTGTGGCAAAGTTAAGCCAAATGATTGTTGACAGAGGGCTTTTATTAGTGTAATAAATCCAATGTTAGTGGCTTAGAGGCCATAAATCCCAAGCATTAACGGGCTTTGAGCGGGTTGCTAACAACCTATTGTTTTCCCACGACTGTTCGGCCGTCGCGGTACGCAATTAAGACCTTGTGTTTCACTATACGGGAGGAAAGTTAATGATCAGCAAAACTTGGAGCCGCAAGTCCATCGCGACTGTGGTGGCGGTTGCCGTTTTGAGTGTTTACTCAATGGTGGTGTTGGCTGCGCCAGGTGCGAAGGCGTCAGGCGAGCTTTCGGTGTCCGGACAAGTCACGGTTAATGGCCAGAAAGTGATTTCCGGCGGCACGGTTTTCACGGATTCAACGATTAGCACCGCGGCTCAAAGCAGCGCTTCAGTCAATATCAGCAAGGTTGGTCGAGTTGAACTCGCACCCAACAGCAACCTTCATCTCAGCTTCGCGGATAACAGTATCACCGCTTTGCTCGAGACTGGCAGTGCTCAGGTGTCAACGTTGACTGGAACCACAGTTAACCTGACGACTAAAGACGGCACGGTTGTTGTCGATGGCAGCCAGCCCACAACCTTCACAGTCAGTGCTTCACGTGGACGCACCTCAGTTTCGACGCTCTCCGGACTCGCGCAGTTCAAGACGGGTGGAAGCGTTAAGCAGGTTGCGGCTGGCGAGAGTGCAGTGGCTGGAACACCGAATCCGCAGACCGACGATGATGACGACGATTTAAGCGGCGGCGCTTTGGCTGTGTTGCTGCTGGCTATCGGCGGTGCCGTGGCTGGTGTTCTTTACGCCGCGTTCCACAACAACGACCTTAACTTTGGCGGCAGTGTTACCGTAGTCAGCCCGACCAAGTAAGCTCGCTGAGTAAGCGCGTTCGGCTTGAGTAAAAACACTGTGGCACTGGTACCCAGCGCTACGGTCAGATAAATTCACCTTGCGGGTCACGCGAATTCACGCGCGTGACCCGCAAGGTTTTGAATGTGTAGTGAAGTGTCATCGGGTCCCTCCGGGACCAGTTTCGCAACCCGCAGGTGTCAGGGAACTAGATAAATGCATATTGCTGTTATTGGTACCGGTTACGTCGGACTTGTAACCGGAGCATGTTTCGCTGAGTTTGGCGTCGACGTAACCTGCGTCGATGTTGATGAAGACAAGATCGAGCGATTACTTGAAGGTGTAATGCCGATCTATGAACCCGGTCTCGAACAGCTTGTCTTAAAGAACACCCATGCCGGACGTCTTAGATTCACTACAGACGTTCGTCAGGCTGTCGAACAGGCCCTCGTAATCTTCCTCGCTGTAGGAACACCACCCCAAGACGACGGCTCGCCGAATTTGAGCTACGTGGAAGCGGCGGCCCTCTCAATCGCGGATTACATGAACGGCTACAAAGTAGTCGTCACTAAGTCGACAGTGCCGATCGGAACCGGGGAACGCATTCGCAGCTTGATCAATGAACGGAAGAAGACACGCGCAAACTTTGGTGTCGTTTCAAATCCGGAGTTCTTGAGAGAAGGCGCGGCGATCAACGACTTCATGCGTCCTGATCGGGTGGTGATCGGCAGTCGCGATGAAGAAGCGATTGCGATCATGAAGGATCTATACCGGCCGCTGTATCTGATTGAAGCGCCATTTGTGATTACATCACTGGAAGCAGCCGAACTTACCAAGTATGCCGCGAATGCGTTTTTGGCAATGAAGGTCTCGTTCATCAATGAGATCGCTAATCTATGTGACAAGATTCGTTGCGACGTTCACGACGTAGCTCGCGCTATCGGAATGGATAAACGAATCGGAAGCAAGTTTCTTCATCCAGGACCTGGCTTTGGTGGATCATGCTTTCCGAAAGACACGAGGGCCCTTGCCTCAGTCGCGCGACAGTACGATTCTTCTTCGCGCATCGTCGATGCCGTTATCGAAGTCAACGAGCGGCAGGGTGACATGATGCTGGCTAAAATTCGCAAGCTGGTTGGACCACTTCAGGGCAAGACGATTGCCGTTCTTGGACTCGCATTCAAGCCGGAGACCGATGACATGCGCGAAGCGCCGGCGCTCGGAATCATTCGGAGTCTGCTCGAAGAAGGGGCAAAGGTGCGCGCTTACGATCCGGTGGCTAAGCACGAGGCAATGAAGCTGCTGCCAAACATTGATTACGCTGACGACGAATATACGGCCGTTAAAGACGCGGACGCGCTCGTCTTTGTTACCGAGTGGAATCAGTTTCGTGCGCTCGACATGATACGCGTGCGCGATTTGATGACTACTCCGAAAGTTGCCGATCTGCGAAATATCTATGATCCGGAGGATATGCGAGAATTCGGCTTTGAATATGTTGGTGTGGGCAGGTAAAGACTAAAAGAATGCCACTAACAGGAATTGCTCTGGTAACGGGCGGCGCGGGTTTTATCGGCTCTCATATCGCTGCAGCACTTATGGCCGAAGGCGCGCGCGTACGAGTGCTTGACGATCTCTCGACGGGTCACCGCGAAAACATCGAAGAGATAGGCGGCGATCTCGATTTCATCGAGGGCAGCGTGGCAGATGAGCAACTACTCGATAAAGTGCTCGAGGGGGTCGAAGTAGTTTTTCATGAAGCGGCGATTCCTTCTGTGCCGCGTTCAGTAGAGGCGCCGCGACAAACGCATATTGCATCTGTCGACGGTACCTTTTCATTGTTGGTTGCGGCGCGCGACAGAGGGGTGAGGCGAGTTGTTTACGCTGCGTCGAGTTCGGCTTATGGCGATCAACCAACGCTACCCAAAGTCGAACAGATGCTGCCCGATCCTCTGTCTCCTTACGCCGTCGCAAAACTTGTGGGTGAGTATTATTGTCAGGTGTTTACGCGTGTCTACGGACTGGAGACAGTCTCACTCCGTTACTTCAATGTTTTTGGACCACGACAGGATCCGGGTTCGCAGTATTCCGGGGTTGTTTCGCGCTTTATAAGTGCGCTGTTGTCTGGCGAGCGACCGGTAATCTATGGCGACGGAGAACAATCGCGCGATTTTACCTATATCGACAATGTTGTTTCTGCAAATCTGAAGGCTGCTTCGGCGAAGGAAGCGTCCGGGAAAGTTATCAATGTGGCGAATGGCGAGCGCATCACCTTAAATCAACTGTTGTCGGAGCTTAAGGATTTGACTGGCAAACCGGACGTGGCTGCAGAGTATCGCGGGTCACGCGTTGGTGATGTGCGTCACAGTCTCGCAGACATCACACTAGCGCGGCAGTTCCTCGGATACGAGTCGAAAGTAGAATTGCGCGAAGGCTTACAACGTACTATCGACTGGTGGAGCGCAAGCAGGTTTAGCCGCAGATGAACGCAGATTTACGCTGATCTACATTAATCCGCGTTCACCTGCGGCTAAAAAAGGTTCTTCAAACTCTTCACATAGGGTGGTCTCGCCACGCCTTTATCGGTAATGATCGCAGTAATGAATTGATGTGGAGTCACATCAAAGGCCGGGTTGTGAACATTCACACCGTCGGGTCCGAGTTGATGTTCGCGGATGTGCGTGACTTCCATTGGATCGCGTTCTTCAATCGGTATTTGATCGCCCGAATCGAGCGAAAGATCCAGAGTTGTTATCGGTGCAGCCACATAAAACGGCACGTCATGTTCGCGAGCGAGCACTGCGACCATATAGGTTCCAATCTTGTTAGCAGTATCGCCGTTTGCAGCGATGCGATCGGCGCCGACCACAACTGCGTCAACCTTCCCGCTTTTCATGACGTGCCCAGCCATATTGTCGGTGATTACTGTGACCGGAATGTCATCCTTCGCCAGTTCCCAGGCAGTTAGTCGAAGACCTTGAAGGAACGGGCGCGTCTCATCAGCTATCACAGCGATTTTTTTACCAGCATCACGTGCGCCGCGAATGACTCCGAGAGCAGTGCCGTAATCGCCGGCTGTAGCAAGTGCGCCGGCATTGCAGTGAGTGAGAACGGTGGCGCCGTCGGGAATCAGTGGGCCACCATGACGTCCGATAGAACGATTCGCAGCGATATCTTCTTCAAAAATCGCGAGTGCCTCGTTGACGAGTACTTTCTTTATTGCCTCGACATCGTTAAGGTGTTTGTTCTTTTGAAATGTCGCACGCATTCTCTCGATCGCCCAGAAGAGGTTAACGGCAGTGGGACGAGTTTTGCCGATGACTTCGCAGATGTACTGCAAGTCGTCGTCCAGATCGGCGATTGAAGTCCCCACTGACTGGCTCGCACCGAGTGCGATTCCCATTGCGGCCGCAACTCCGATCGCGGGTGCGCCACGGATCACCATCTTTCGGATGGCCTCCGCCACCTCATCGTAGGAACGCAGCATCAGGTAAGTTTCTTCGGAAGGCAGCAGCCGCTGGTCCAGCATGCGTACGCCATCCTTTGTCCATTCGACAGTCTTGATCATCGCCACGCATCTTACTGGAAGCCACAAGGAAGCACAAAAAGAAGAGTGGCCACAAAAAGGCACAAAAAGCACATAATGAGGAAAACCGTCTTCATGAAAATCTTGCAGCCGTCTCGAATGCACCATTTGCAGCTGCTTCGATAGCACGATTTCAAGAGTCGTCTCGATTGCACGAATTGCAGCTGCTTCGATAGCACGAGAGTCGTCTCGATTGCACGATTTCAAGAGTCGTGAACCACATTAGTTTCCTCATTCTGTGCTTTTTGTGCCTTTTTGTGGCCACTCTTCTTTTGTGGCTCGGATTGACTTGGGGCGGAGGGTAGTGTTAGTGTCCGCGCGTCTGTCGAGGGTGCCCCGATTGGGGAGAATAGGGAAGCGGGTGTGAATCCCGCGCGGTCGCGCCACTGTGATGAGAAACCTTCTCTGAGCCAGGAGACCTGCCCGAGACGCTTTGCAGCCTTTTCAACACTCGCGCAAAGGTGTTCAGGCATTCTTGTTATCACTAACTATTCGTTCCATCGCCATCGTCACCTGCACTCTGCTGCTGGTGATGTCATTCGCCTGTAACTCCACCCCGAAACAATCGCCCGAAGGTCCAGTAACGCGACAGTTGACTGATGATGCGGGGAGACGTGTTTCATTACCCGCAAGAGTTACGAGAGTTATTTCTCTCGCACCCAATCTCACCGAAATTGTTTTTGCCATTGGCGCCGGCGACAGGCTTGTCGGACGAACCTCTTATTGTGACTTTCCGCCAGAAGCTAAAGCCGTCGCTGAAGTTGGCGACACTCGTACACCGGCCATCGAAACGATTATCGGGCTACGACCCCAGGTCGTCCTTGTCTCAACGGCATCGCAGCTCGAAGTATTCACACAGCAGCTACAAAATCAGCACATCGCTGTATTTGTTACTGACCCGCACGATCTCGAAGGAGTTTTTCGGTCAATCGAACAGGTCGGAGAAATCCTCGGACAAAAGGAACAGTCAGGTCTGCTCGTGAGGAAGTTGCGCGAGCGAGCCAGCGCCGTAGAGAAGGCGGTGCAGGGAAAAGAACGTGTTCGCGTGTTCTATCAGCTCTCCGGTGAACCGCTTTACACCGCCGGCCGCGATGCCTTTGTCACCGATCTCATGCGCAGAGCCGGAGCCAAATCGGTGACAGTCGATGTTCCCGGTGCATGGCCCAAGTACAGCAACGAATCCGCCCTCGCGGCCAGGCCGGATGCCATCATCCTGCCGACTGGCGGATCAATGGGCTCTGCAAATTCCGAGGTCACTCCGGCGCTACGTCAGTCACCCGCTGCGGTTCAGGGCCGTGTCTACAAGATTAATGACGACTACCTTGCTCGTCCTGGACCGAGGGCCATTGACGGCCTCGAAGCGATGGCCCGAGCGCTACATCCCGACGCATTCAAATAATGATCGGCACCACACGCGATATCGCTATTCCAAAAATACGTCAGAATCGAGTCACACTTCGCAAGACTCTGATTTATTGTGCGTTGTTGGCTGCCGCGCTGCTCCTGGCGATCATCTTGATGTCGTTGGTCGGCAGTGAACGACTGCCGACCCGCGCTTCGTTATGCGCGCTCGCGACACTGGGTACGAATGCATGTGGTCTAACACAAGATCAGTTCGACATTCTTTTCCAAATTCGATTACCGAGAATCCTGCTCGCCGCTGCTGTGGGTGGCTCGCTCGCAACTGCGGGTGCAGGTTACCAGGCTCTACTGCGAAACCCACTTGCAGAACCGTACCTACTAGGCATCTCGAATGGCGCTGCGGTCGGGACGATGATCGCGTTGATCTTTTTCGGCGCTAACGAATGGGTCCGCCCGCTGCTGGCGTTTACGGGGGCGATTGCAGCCACGTTTGCAGTCTATCGGTTGGCACGCGGGCGCGCTGGCGCAACGCCGGAACGCCTGATCCTTGCAGGAGTGATTGTTACTACCTTTCTGTCGTCCGTGATTGTGTTTGTGACCACGCTGATGGATGCAACGAGAATTCGATCGTTTACCTTCTGGTTGCTGGGTGATCTGTCGGGAACCAGCAAAGCGTTGTTGCCGGTTGCGATCGTGATTGCGGTACTGGGGGCGCTGGCACTCACATTTAACGCGCGTTCGTTGAATCTGCTTATGTTAGGTGAACGCGATGCGTTCGATCTGGGAGTTGAAGTTGGACGCGTGCGGATCGTTGTTTTTCTGGTGGCGAGTTTATTAGTGGGAAGCTCGGTAGCGGCGAGCGGCTCGGTTGGGTATGTGGGATTGGTGGTGCCGCATCTCGCAAGACTCTCACTTGGTAGTGATAACCGCATCAGCATTCCCGCGGCAACACTCGGTGGAGCGCTTTTCGTAATCGTTGCCGACACCGTGGCGCGAACGATCATCGCGCCGAGGGAGTTGCCGGTTGGAGCAATCACGGCGTTGATAGGCGCGCCGTTGTTTATCTATTTGTTGAAGAGAGCATGAAATCGAAATTCATCTGGAGAATGCCTTGCTCGAAGCCCGTGATCTAACTATCGCTTACGACCATCGCATCGCCGTCGCCGATCTGACGCTGTCGCTAAGAGCCGGTGAGATCACGGCGATTCTTGGACCGAATGGCGCTGGTAAATCCACCCTCCTGCGCGCTCTCAACGGACAGATTCCGAAGTCTTCGGGCGTCATCCTTCTGGACGGCAAACCACTCGAACGACACAACCGCAGCAGTATTTCACGTCGTATAGCAGTCGTTGCTCAGGAAGCGGAATTACGTTTTCCGGTCACGGTTCTGGAGTTTGTGCTCGGGGGTCGTTTTGCGTGGGCGGCCCACTCGGGTTGGGGTTGGGAAACAGAACACGATCTTCAAGTTGCTGATGCCGTGCTTCTCGAAACTGAATTGGGCGATTTGAGCTCGCGTTTGATGAACGAACTCTCTGGTGGTGAACGCCAGCGAGCACTGATGGCTCGCGCCCTTGCAACCGAAGCGCCGGTTCTCTTACTCGATGAACCAACCGCGAACCTTGATCTCTCGCATCAGGCTACATTGTTGAAGTTGGTAAGATCGCGCTGCGACCAGCATGGGGCCTCAGCAGTCGTAGTTACACACGACATCAATCTCGCGGCACAGTTTGCAGACAACATTATTCTGATGAAACTGGGAAAGGCCGCTCACTCCGGAAAACCAAAAGATGTTCTCAAGGCGGAAGTTTTAGAGGAAGTATTCGAAGTGAGAGTTTTGGTAGACACGCATCCTATAACCGGTGGAGCGCGCATTACGCCGGTAATCTAGCCGTGGATGACACGGATTGAAATCTGTGGCTCAGGTTGCAAGGGGTTGGAGATCGAGGACGCAAGTGCGCCACTTACCAGAGCTCTCCCTTGCAACCTGAAAACGAGACTCAACCGTCGCTCTTGGTGAACAGTCCGCCGGCAAGAAACACGATGCCCAGCAGTACGTGAATGCCATGGTCGACCTTGCCCAGATGTAATGGTCCAACCATCCACATGCGCTCTTCGCCGGCGCCAAGAGCCAACCCGAGAATACCGAGCGCGAGGTAAACTACGCCGAAGACAAGCGCAAAGGTCTTCGCACCCGAATAGGTCCCCGCAAAACCGAAATAAAGAGCAATGATGCCCGATACAATGTGAACCACATTATGTACGGACGAAAGGTGAGCGCCGAGCAATCCGGGTAGTGCAAAGCCACAGACACCCACTAACACGAAAACGACTCCCAAAATCTTGCAAACCGTCTTTGCCATTCTCACTCGCTCCTCTGGTGAAAGAGTTTGGAACCGAGCAGCGCTGCGCCAGGCATGGCGGGGCGACAGCGATTCAATGACCACACGTTGGTTTCGATTTGGTGCGCCGCATGTATACCAGAGAGCGCCGCGAGTTGCAAAGAATTTTACAAGCGATGGTGGTGTATACTGTCCCTCAAATCGGTTTGCACGCAGAGTCGGTTTTTACAGGATGACCAAGAGGAAACAGGATTTATAGATAAATCCTGACCAATCTTGTAAATCCTGTGGGGCTAAACCTCTCGCGTAGAGTCACCAGAAGTTTTGTTAACCGCAAGGGGGAGCTATGCATTTCAATCGACTGTTTCTTGCCGGGTTTTTGCTGATTCTCAACATTTCCGTCGTGAGCGCCTACACGTTGGTCATGCGTGACGGGCGTCGCGTCGAAATTCCGAACGACTTTAAGGCCACGAACTCAACGCTGACATATGACGTCAGTAGCGGCATTCAGATTACGATCCAACTCAACACCGTCGATATTGCCGCAACTGAACGCGCCAACGGAGAGTCGGCTGGATCTTTATTGCGAAGAGCCACTGCGCCGCAGTCTCGGATTGATCAAGCTCTGCAAACTCGTCGTTCAAGCGCGGAACGAACAATCACGAATGCGGATCTCGAGAAATATCGTCACGCGCGTGTCGAAAGTGAGACCCAACGCCAGGAGTTGGGCCTGCCTTCATTGGAAGAGCGACAGCGTGAGACTGCAGAAATTGCCGATCGAACTCTCGAGCAGATCCGCAGCATGCGGGCGCAGGAGGAGGCCTACTGGCGCAGTCGGGCCGATGCATTCCGCGCTGAGACGGCGGCCAACAGCGCGCAGATGGAGTCATCGCGTCAAGCTTCGGATGAAATACCGTGGTCCTATTCGTTTGGCGGGTTCCCAGCGTTTGGGCCATTCGAGATAGGCGGCTTTGGAATTACCACCGGACGATTTAACCGGTTCAGACGATTTCCATCTTCACCGTTTGACTCGTTTCTTGCGACGCCGATCACTCCTTTTCCGGTTTTCAGAGGCCAGGGCCGGACGCCAGTTTTCAGAGCACCGGGAGTACGTATTAATTTCCGGCCCTTTAACACGAGCCACGGATCACGCAGATGACCTGGGAAACAATTATTGGACTTGAGATCCACGCTCAACTGAGCACTGAATCGAAAATCTTTTGCGGGTGCGCCACGCGTTTCGGTGATGAACCCAACGCGAATACCTGCCCGACATGTCTTGGTTTGCCCGGAGCACTTCCGGTTCTGAATAGACGTGCCGTGGAGCTCGGCGCGCGTGCGGCACTCGCGCTCGGACTGCACATCAATAATGAATCGATCTTCGCCCGCAAAAATTATTTCTATCCCGATCTGCCGAAGGGTTATCAAATCTCGCAATACGATCAGCCCTTTTCGGCTAACGGTGAACTCGAGATCATGACCGCCGAACGCGACGAGGCCGGTCATCCGATCGAATGGCGCCCAAAAAAGATCAGGATCACCAGACTTCATCTGGAAGAGGATGCCGGCAAGAACGTGCATGAAGGACTTCCCGACGTCGATCGTTATTCCTATATCGATCTGAATCGCGCCGGAGTTCCGCTTGCTGAAATCGTTACTGAGCCAGACTTTCGTTCGTCCTGGGAAGCATACGATTACGTCAACCACGTGCGCCGTTCGCTGCAATGGGTTGGCGCATCAGAAGCTGACATGGAGAAGGGAAATCTTCGCTGTGAAGCAAATGTTTCGGTGCGGCGCGTTGGTGATGAAAAGTTTGGCATAAAGGTCGAGTTAAAAAACCTGAACTCTGTTCGTTTTATGCAACGCGCAATCGAATTTGAAGTCGCGCGGCACATCAAGGTGCTCGAGTCGGGTGGTAAGTTAACTCAGGAAACCCGGCTCTGGGACGACCGCGCGATGGAAACGCGTGTGATGCGTTCGAAGGAAGAGGCACACGACTATCGTTATTTCCCGGAACCGGATCTGCCGCCCCTGATCGTGTCGGAAGAATTCGTTGAGGAAGTACGACGTGCGATGCCAGAGTTGCCTGAAAACCGTCGGCAGCGTTTCAGCGAGCAGTATGGTCTAAGTTACGCAGATGCTTCTCAGCTGGTTTCTGAAAGAGCGCTCGCAGATTATTACGAAGCCGCGGCGGAAGCATCCGGCAATCCACGTGGTACTGCGAATTGGATTCGATCGGAGTTATTACGCGAACTTGAAGCTGCTGGATTATCGGCTGAGAATTCACCGGTCTCGCCAGGGGAACTGGGCGCGCTGGTCCGTCTGATCGACGAAGACAAGATCAGTGGGAAACAAGGGAAAGACGTTTTGGTGGAGATGTTCAAGACTGGCAAGTCAGCGCAAGCAGTCATCGAAGAAAAAGGGATGGTTCAGGTCAGCGACACGGGTGAGATCGACGCGCTCATCGATAGTGTGATCGCCGCAAATCCCGATCAACTGGCTAGCTATCGATCGGGCAAGGAGGCATTGTTTGGATTCTTCGTCGGTCAGGTGATCAAAGCCTCGAAAGGCAAAGCGAATCCTAAGGTTGTGAATGAGCGTCTGCGGGCGAAGTTGCAAGGGTAAGAGTTAGACAGGATTTACAGGATGTTTCAAGATTGACAGCATGAGAGCTGTAGTTCAGCGCGTAACGCGGGCGAGCGTTACGATTGAAGGGGAGATTGTCGGCGAGATCGGAAACGGTCTCGTCGTTTTATTGGGTATTGCGCGCGACGATACCAAAGCGGACGCGGATTATCTTCTGCCGAAGATCGCCGCGTTGCGAATATTTGATGACGCCGAAGGAAAGATGAACGTGTCTCTGAAAGACATCGAAGGCGGGATGTTGATCGTCTCGCAGTTCACGTTGTATGGCGATGTCCGACGCGGTCTGCGCCCTTCATGGAGTGATGCAGCCGCGCCAGAGATCGCAGAACCTTTGTATGAATATTTTGTTGAGAGCAGTCGAAAGCTGGTAGGGCGAGTTGAAACCGGCAGCTTTCGCAAGATGATGCTCGTGGAACTGATCAATGATGGTCCAGTCACGATATTACTCGACAGCCGCAAAGGCTTTTAAATCATATCCTCTGACGCTTTTGAGTTCTCATCAAGCTCGTATCTGTCCCGGTCGCGCTTTTCGATCTTGTCGATAAACTCAAGTTCCTCGTTGTCTTCATAGCTGACGCCCATCGCCGATGCGTTTTCCTCCACCAGCGATTGATCCGGGGTGGGGTTATCGCCCGCGACTGTTTCTGAGCCGCTGTCGTTAACGTCTTCCCATGCCGCGTCGAGATCGCCGCCAGCATCGCGCGGGGAAGCGGCAGTATTGTTGCGCAATCGATGGGCGAGCAACTCAGGATCTTTCGGCGCGCGCGAGATCTCTTGTTCCATAAACTCTTCAATCTCGGGGTCAGGCACGTAATTAGGATTATTTGCCAGATACTCGAAATCGTCGCCGCTTTTCTTAGCCATACAGATCTCCTTACCTTGCTCGCAAGCCGTCAAATTGTAAGGGGGAAGTTAGTGAAGAATATAACCAATACAGGTCAAATACGCCACCAGATCAAGTGAATTCTATTCACAAGCTTCTGTCATTTTTTGTTTTGTGTCTGTTGTGGCTTCTTGTGGCAAGTTGACGATGCTTTTACCAAACTTTACACTTCAATTTGAACCATAACACCCTGCAAAAACTGATTACTCAGGAAAGAGTTTGAGCACCACTATGCCAGAAAGCCTGTTTGATTCTTTGCAAACCTTCTCTTCCGAATCCGGCCCCGTGGGAAAATTCTTTTCACTCCCGCAACTAGAGCAGAACGGCGTCGGTCCTGTTTCTCGATTGCCACACAGCCTGCGCGTCGTCCTCGAATCAGTGCTGCGAAATTACGACGGTGAAAAGATCACCGAAGACGACGTCCGCGAGCTAGCCAACTGGCAACCCAACGGCAAACGCATCGAGGAAATTCCATTTGTTGTCGCGCGCGTTCTATTGCAGGACTTCACCGGCGTACCGCTGCTTGTGGATCTGGCTGCGATGCGTTCGGCGGTCGCGCGTTTGGGAAAAAACACCGGGCTTATTGAACCGCTTGTTCCGGTGGATCTGGTTATAGACCACTCGGTCCAGGTCGACTTCTCGAGCACGCGCGATGCGTTTGAAAAAAACATGGAGATTGAGTTCCGGCGCAATCGATCCCGTTATCAATTCCTGAAGTGGGGTACGCAGGCGTTTGATGGTTTTTGTGTGATTCCGCCGGGCATCGGCATCTGTCACCAGGTTAATCTCGAATATCTCGCGAAGAATGTCTGGGAAAAGAACGTTTACTTCCCGGACTCATTGGTTGGCACTGATTCACACACGACGATGGTCAACGGACTCGGTGTTGTTGGTTGGGGAGTCGGCGGTATTGAAGCCGAAGCAGCGATGTTGGGCCAACCCGTTTACTTCCTCACGCCGGATGTGGTTGGTGTTCATTTGAGTGGCAGTTTGCGTGAAGGTGTGACGGCCACTGACCTTGTCTTGCGTGTCACTGAGATGATGCGCAAAGCGAAAGTGGTCGGAAAGTTTGTGGAGTTTCACGGCGACGGCGCGGCCAGCCTGTCTGTAACTGATCGAGCGACGATCGCAAACATGGCCCCCGAGTATGGTGCCACGATGGGCTTCTTCCCGGTTGATGAAGAAACCTGTACGTACTTGCTTGCGACCGGACGTTCGAAAGAACACGTCCAAATCGTCAGAGCCTACTACAAAGCGCAAGGCATGTTTGGTATGCCACGCCGTGGCGAATGTGATTACAGCGTCGTGCTTGATCTCGATCTGGGGTCGATTGTTCCCAGTGTCGCTGGACCAAAACGACCACAGGATCGTATCGAGCTGTCAGCGCTTAAGGCTCAGTTCAACGAGTTGATGGTGAAGCCTGTGGGCGAAGGAGGCTACGGCAAGACAGATGGCGAACTTTGGACGCGTTATCACGTCAAGATTGGCGCCGACAGGCAACGCGTAGTCGCAGGCGGCGGTGAGCAGCGATCGGAAAGCGTGCCGGCAGTTGCAGACAATCATCAGACATCTGCGAACACGAACGTGTGGACGGAAACAGAAATGGTTAACAACCGTCCTACTCCGGATATCGTGGCGGAGATTCCTGAAGACGAGTTCCCGACTGGTGATGAACTCGTGGGCCATGGCGATGTTTTGATCGCCGCGATCACTTCGTGTACTAACACATCCAATCCGAGCGTGATGCTTGCTGCCGGGCTGCTGGCGAAAAAGGCAGTCGAAAAGGGACTCACTGTCAGTCCGAAAGTTAAAAATTCTCTGGCCCCTGGATCACGCGTCGTCACCGAGTATCTCGAACGCACCGGTCTCCAGCAGTATTTGAATGAGTTGGGCTTTAATCTTGTCGGTTATGGCTGCACGACTTGTATCGGAAACTCCGGACCACTCGATCCGGCGATCGAGCAGATCGTAAATGAGCGCGACGTGATTGCTGCTTCGGTCCTTTCAGGTAATCGAAATTTTGAGGCTCGTGTGCATCAGAGTATCAAAGCAAATTTCCTGATGAGTCCGCCGCTCGTCGTTGCGTTTGCAATCGCTGGTCGTGTGGATCTCGACATGTCGACAGACGCGATTGGCACGGGCAATGACGGCGAGGACGTTTACCTGCGCGATATCTGGCCGACGATGGAAGAAATCAACCAGCTGATGCGGGCGGCTTTTGATCCGGCGACGTATCAAAGGCTTTACAGCAACTTCGCTGAACAAAATCCGCTTTGGAACGACATTCCAACCAGCACCGGCAATGTTTACCAGTGGGAACCGGAATCGACCTACATCCGTGAACCACCCTACTTCGACGACTTCCACAGCACGATTTTGCCAGTGACTGATGTGAAAGGCGCGAGGCCGCTTGCGATCTTTGGTGATTCAGTAACAACCGATCACATCAGTCCCGCGGGCGCAATCAAGCCTTCATCGCCGGCAGGTCTGTATTTACAGGGGCGCGGCGTCGACATCAAAGACTTCAACAGCTACGGCGCCAGACGCGGCAATCACGAAGTGATGGTACGTGGCACGTTTGCAAACGTCCGGATCAAGAATCTGATGGTGCCGGGAGTTGAGGGCGGTGTGACGATTTATCATCCCGATGGCGAACGCATGAGCATCTACGATGCAGCAATGCGTTATCAGTCTGAGGGAGTACCGCTTGTAATTATCGCCGGCCAGGAATATGGGACTGGAAGTTCGCGCGACTGGGCGGCAAAAGGAACGGGACTGCTCGGCGTCAAAGCAGTAATTGCGCAAAGTTTCGAAAGAATTCACCGCAGCAACCTCGTAGGAATGGGTGTGCTGCCGTGTCAGTTTAAGGACGACACGAGTGCTGCTTCATTGCGACTCGATGGTCGTGAGAAGTTTGATCTGCTGGGAATTGAGTCGGGCATCGAACCGCGACAGGATGTCACTCTCGTGATCCATCGTGCCAGTGGCGCGATCGAGGAGATACCGATAACTCTAAGAATCGACACGTCGATCGAAGTCGATTACTACCGTCACGGTGGAATTCTGCCGTTCGTTTTGCGGCAATTGCTTTCGGGTACCACAGAGTTTTAGGCCACAGATCGTTACAGATAGGAGAATTATGTCGTCAGCAGAAGTAGCGCCGAAAAAGTATCAATTGTTTATCGATGGTCAGTGGGTTGATGCAGAGTCCGGAAAGACTTTCAAAACTCCGAATCCCGCAACGGGCGAGACACTGGCTGAAGTTGCCGAAGCCGACAGGGCTGACATCGACAAGGCAGTCGCCGCGGCAAGACGGGCGTTTGAAGGGAAGTGGTCCAAGATCAGCGCACGCGATCGTGGTCGCATGCTTTACAAGCTTTCACAGTTGATCGAGCAGAATGCGGGTGATCTCGCGGCGCTTGAAACTGCCGACAACGGCAAGCCAATTAAAGAGTCGCTTTACATCGATTTGCCGCAAGTAGTTGAGAACTTCGAGTATTTTGCGGGCTGGGCAACGAAGATCGAAGGTGAAACGATTCCCGTTCCTGGCAAGATGTTCAACTACACGTTGCGTGAGCCGATTGGGGTTTGTGGCCAGATCATCCCCTGGAACTTTCCGCTTTTGATGGCAGCGTGGAAGCTCGCGCCAGCGCTTGCAGCGGGCAATACGGTTGTTCTCAAACCTGCCGAGCAAACTCCTGTCGGGGCAATGGAACTGGGAAAGTTGATTCAGGAGGCGGGATTTCCTGAAGGCGTTATCAATATTGTTCCCGGATACGGTGAAACTGCCGGCGCCGCTCTCGCGGCGCATCCCGGCATCGACAAAGTTGCTTTCACTGGTTCGACGGAAGTCGGGAAGTTGATTGCAAAAGCGGCCGCCGACAATCTTACTAAAGTCTCACTCGAGTTAGGCGGCAAAGCCCCGAACATAGTGTTTGCTGATTCTGATCTGGAACAGGCGGTTGCCGGTGCGATGATGGGGATCTTCTACAATCAGGGCCAGGTCTGTTGCGCGGGTTCAAGACTCTTTGTGGAAGAGTCAGTCAAGGATCAGTTCCTGGACAAGCTTTCCGAGAAGGCGAGCAGGATTGCAGTCGGCGATCCGATGAATAAGTCCACTCAGATGGGACCGCAAGTCTCAGAAGAACAACTGAATCGTATTAAGGGTTATGTTGACATCGCGCGCGAAGAGGGAGCGACTGTATTGACCGGCGGCCAGTCGCCGCAACTCGAAGGCGCATTCCAGAAAGGTTACTTCTTCAGTCCGACGATCTTCGCGGAAGTGAAGAATAGTATGCGCGTGGCGCAGGAAGAGATTTTTGGACCGGTGGTCTCGGTGATCAGCTTCAAAGACGAAGACGACCTGATCAAGCAGGCAAACGACACTATCTACGGCTTGTCTGCTGGAATCTGGACCAGAGACATTACGCGTGCGCACCGGTTCGCAAAAGAGATTAAAGCGGGAGTTGTTTGGATTAATACCTACAACATGTTCAATGCAGCGTCTCCCTTTGGTGGTTACAAGCAATCGGGATATGGACGAGAAATGGGACGTCATGCGCTTGATCTGTATACGCAGGTCAAGAGCGTTTGGGTGGATCTCTCGGGCCGTCCAATCGGCTGGTTTGGAAAATAGCCACAAAAAGGATTAGCCACGAAAAGGCACAAAAAGCACATAAACGGAAACACGTTCCTAAAACTCCTGAACGCTTGTTGAGTGGCGACTTCGTTTTTACTTCTATGTGCTTTTTGTGCCTCTTTGTGGCATGATCTCAACCTCTCCCGAGATGAATGTCAAACATTAAAGGAGATGCCATGCTGGTATCCAAAAAGTTCGCCGCTCTATTGCTTTTGATCGGCGCGACCGTGCTATTCACCGCCTGCCCCAGTCAAACAAATATCGCAAAGATTAACGCCAATCCTGATCGTTATCGCGGTAAGGAAGTTGGGATTGCAGGCCGAGTTACAGACAGTTATGGAGTGCTGGGCGCAGGGGCGTACGAGATCGACGACGGTACGGGAAGAATGTGGGTGGCTACACGACGCGGTGTGCCGTCGCGCGGAGCCCGGGTCGGCACGAAGGGATATGTGCACAACGGTTTCAGTTTCGCGGGTCGTAGCTTTGGGACTGTAATAGAGGAAACTGACCGGCGCTCGCGATAACCAGTGTCAAAGACCGAACGCCAGATCGTTCAGCATCTCGATCAGGAATTCTCCCTCCTGATCGACAGTCTGAGGGAGCTGATCAGATCGGTTCCAGCGGATCTCCTCTTTCGACATCCTCCGTCGGTCAGCGTCGGCGAAAACATCCTTCGCAGTGCAGCAGTGTTGGAACAGACCTGTGGCGGTCTCACCTCTAATCTTTGGGATGATCCTTTTGAGTGGACGCTGCCAGAGACTCTTTCGAATCCTGAGCTGATCAACGAGTATTTATTGGAAGTTGATGACGCGCGGCAAAATGCGTTCAGCGCGATTCACGACGATGGCGCCTTAAGCAAGTACATCTCGGACCCATCAGGCGAGCGTCTGCTCATCAGCTTGCTCCTCGAGACGCTGGTCAGAGCTGCCGAATTTCGAGGAAGAGCTGTTGCCAGTCTGCCTCAAAGTCTTGACAGTGCCACAAAGTGCAAGTGAGACTTTGTATCTTTTATGCTTCTTTGTGGCTAACTCCTCGGTTTATTATCTAGCGCGAGGTAACAGCCCGTAGGTGAGGAACAATCCCCATGTTTTGTCCGCAATGTGGTCAGCAACAAGTTACAGGAGTTATTCGCTTCTGCTCTCGTTGTGGTTTTCCACTTGATGGCGTCATTCAGTTGCTGAGCAATGGCGGCGCGCTGCCGGTTTATCGTTCTCCAGACGAGCCGGTCCAGGTTTCTGCGCGTCGAAAGGGAGTCAAACAGGGCGGACTCTTATTTCTGTCAGGAGCTGTTATCGTTCCGATTCTGGGAGTATTCGCAAGTTACGGCAATTCCGCATTCGTCGAAATTCTGGCGGCCCTGGCAGCAATCATTTGTTTTCTTGGTGGCCCTTTGAGGATGCTATTCGCGGCCGTGTTTGAAGAAGGGGCGCCGAGGCCGATCCGTACCTTTGGACCACCAGCCCCGATGCATGTGCCGCAGCAGTTTGTGCCGCACGGGCAAAACGCTGCGTTACCACCACCGCGTCAGCAGCCCAGTTGGCGTACGCGCCCGAATACGGCAGAGTTGGTGAATCCACCCAGTGTCACGGAAAACACCACTCGCTTGCTGGATAAAGAAGATCGCACCGATCGCTAGTTTCTAACCATCAGGTAAATCTTAGCTTGCCGGTTTCGCTAGCCGAAAGATTAAGAGAATCAATTCGACGTGAAGGCGCCATTACGTTTCACGATTGGATGAAGGCGGCACTGTACGATCCGTTTGGTGGTTATTATCAACGATCCGATCGCGTCCGCTGGGGCAGGGAAGGCGATTACCGTACGAGCCCGGAACGAAGCGAACTGTTCGCGGCGACGTTCGCGCACTATTTTGTGGGATTTCACGAAGAGCTGAACGGTTTGACTATTGTAGAGTGCGGAGCAGGTGACGGAAGCTTTGCGTTCGGTGTTCTGTCAACGCTCAGAAATCAATCGCCATCGATCTTTGCGGACACACGATATATCGTCTACGACGTAAGTGAAGATGCGCTCCGTCGTGCTCGCGCGAGATTGACTGAGTTTGACGGTCGAATTGAGTTTTATTCCGATTGGGATCTGATTACAGTCGAGCGTGGCATATTCTTCGCTAATGAGCTGTTCGACGCATTCCCGGTTCATCGCGTTTTGAAGACAGGCGCAGAACTTGTGGAGTTTTACGTCACGCTGGATGAAAACGGCGACTTCGATTGGGTTACTAGTCCCTTATCCACGTCTCGGTTAGCCGAGTTCTGCATCGATCACTCTATTGAGCTTGCGGAGGGACAAGTCGTCGAGATCAACCTTGCAATTGACGATTGGTTTGCCAGGGTAGCGACAAAGCTCAAGCATGGTTTTTTGATAACGGTTGATTATGGAGCCGAAGCTTCCGAGCTCTACGACAACGTGAATCGTCCTGAGGGGACATTGCGAGGTTTCGCTCGACACGGCTTCGTTGAGGACGTGCTGGCACAACCTGGCGAGTATGATCTGACAACGAGCATCAACTGGACGCAGGTTAAAACTGCCGGCTCGAAGCTCGGATTTCAGGTCGTGGAGTTTGCTTCACAAGACAAGTTTCTGTTGAAAGCGGGTTTGCTGGATCAACTCGAGTATCGACTCAGTCGAGCTCAAACTGAGGCCGAGAAAACTGCTTTGACGCTCGGAGCAAGAGAAATGATCCTGCCCGGCGGCATGGCGTCGAGTTTTCAGGTTCTGGTGCAGAAACGGAGTCAATGATGTCGCGAAATTTTGAATTGATTGATTTGTCTCACAGTGTCGAGCACGGAATGATCACGTATAAGGGTCTTCCCGCCCCTGTGATCAGCGACTATCTGAGTCGCGAGGATTCCAAAACTCGTTATGCGCCCGGAACGGAGTTTCACATCGGCAAGATTGAAATGGTCGCCAACACGGGTACATATCTCGATAGTCCTTTTCACAGATATGCACGTGGGAAGGATTTGGCCCACCTTGACCTTTATTCGATTGCGAACCTGGATGGCTTAGTCGTGCGGTGCACTGCACTTCAGGATCCGGCGATTACGGAGGAGTTATTCTCTGAGATCGATGTGCGAGACAAAGCAGTGCTGGTACACACGGGGTGGGATCAATACTGGCGCACGGAAGAATATTCAAGCGGCAGCCATCCGTTTCTCACAGAAGGCGCGGCCAGTTATCTGGCAAAGCACGGGGCGACTCTCGTCGGGATCGATTCCTTCAACATCGATGCGACACGCGACGGCAATCGGCCGGCGCATTCTGTGTTATTGGGCCACGACATTCCCATTGTCGAACATCTTTGCGGGCTTGGGGAATTGCCGGATACTGGATTCAGGTTCTTCGCGGTGCCTGTGAAAGTTCGACTTTTTGGCACATTTCCAGTTCGTGCTTTTGGCATAGTAACCACAGTTTTCACGGATTAAATACGGATCTATTCGGAGGCCCGGCATGTCGTTTACACAACGGTTGTGTGTGCTTGTGCTGTCGTTCTTAAGCACGTCTGTTGCTTTTGCTCAATCACGTCCATACTTCACTGAGCCATCGCTTTCTCCAGATCGAAAAGAGATTGCATTCGTCTCCGGCGGCGACATCTGGACGGTACCTGCAGCAGGAGGCGTTGCGTCGTTACTCGTGTCGCACACAGCGAACGAAGCCCGCCCCCTCTACTCGCCTGATGGCCGATATCTGGCATTCATCTCATCGCGAACTGGTGGCGGCGACATCTACCTCCTGACGCTCGCAACCGGTGATCTCAAACGTCTTACGTTCGATGACGGGCTGGATCAGCTTGACGGATGGTCACGCGACGGCCGCTGGATCTACTTTTCCTCCACCAGTCGCGATATCGGCGGGCTCAACGATCTGTACCGCGTCAGCGTCAACGGTGGCACGCCGATGATGGTGAGCGCTGACCGTTACACAAATGAGTTCTTCTGCGCGCCCTCACCCGACGGCAAGACTCTCGCCTTTGCTGCACGCGGAATCGCTTCGGGCCAGTGGTGGCGCAAGGGTCACAGTCACATCGATGAATCAGAAATCTGGTTGCTGCGATCGTTTGAGGAAGGCGTAGGAACTTACGAGCGAGTGACGGCGGCGGGTGGCGCGAAAGAAATGTGGCCGATGTGGACCGCAGATGGACGCAACCTGTTTTATGTTTCAGATCGCACGGACTCAGGCAATAAAAACGGCGCGCAAAACATTTGGACTGCGACGCCGGGTCGTTCTGATGCTCGCCGCGTTTCCAGCTTTACGGATGGACGCGTGTTGTGGCCCAGCGTCTCTTATGACGGTCGCGAGATAGTCTTCGAGCATAACTTTGCGATCTGGAAACTCGATACAGAGAGCGGCAAGGCCACTGAAGTCGCTATCACCCGTCGAGGCGCATCGGCTGGACCCGGTATCGAGCGCCAGCGAGTCAGCGATCAGATTAGTGAGCTGCAATTGTCGCCCGACGGTAAGAAAGTGGCTTTCGTTGTGCGAGGTGAAGTGTTCGCCGCTTCTGCGGCCGATGGTGGCGATGCGGCGCGTGTGTCGAACAGCGTCGCCGAGGAATATCAACTCGCATGGGCCCCCGATAGTCGTCGCCTCGCATATGTGTCGGACCGTGATGGCGTCCCACACCTGTTCTTGTACGACTTCAGCACGAATGCCGAGACTCAACTTACGCGCGACACAGCAGATGACTCGACGCCTCGTTTTTCTCCAGACGGCAAGTTGTTGGCGTTTATCAGAGGCGCGAAAGAGTTGCGTGTTTTTGACATCGCAGCGAAGACTGAGCGACTGGTGACGACCGCGACGTTCGAACGTCCGCCTATTATTTCGGATCGTCCGTTTGTCTGGTCTCCGGATGGAAAATGGCTTGCTTATATTCCTGTGAGCCAGAATCAGTTTAAGAATGTGAACGTGGTGTCGGTTGATGGCTCTGCCAGTGGACCAGCCAGTTATCTTGCAAATGTTTTTAGTAACACCATCTCGTGGAGTCCGGATGGCACTTACGTGCTTTTTGATTCTGGTCAGCGAACGGAGAGCACGCAACTGGCTCGTATCGATCTTGTGCCGCGCACGCCACGTTTTCGCGAAGATCAATTTCGTGATTTGTTTCGTGAGGAATCACCAAGAAATGTGACACCAACGAATCGTCCCGAGCAGCGCCCGGCCGAAACACCTGCAGCTCAACCGTCGCCATCTGCTTCACCGGCAGATGACAAGCGTCCTGCGGTCAAACCGGTTCAGGTTGTGTTCGATGACATCCGGCGGCGTTTGAGCTTTGTGCCCATCGGGTTAGATGTGAGTTATCAGACCATCAGTCCCGATGGAAAGTGGGTTGCTCTGATAGCGAATGCTGCGAATCAGGCAAATCTCTATCTCTACTCGCTCGACGAACTAGCACGCGAGCCTGCGGTTGCGAAACAGCTAACCTCGACTTCCGGATTTAAGGGTTGGGCACAGTTCTCTCCGGACAATAAGGAAGTCTTTTTCATCGAGAACGGTCGTATCGGTGTCGTCAATCTCGAAGGTCGAGCACGAACGCTTGCCGTCACGGCGGAATTGGATGTCGACTTTGCGCGGGAAAAGATGGAGGTGTTTCGCCAGGGTTGGTCCTACCTGCGCGACTTTTTCTATGATCCCGGGTTTCACGGTGCGAATTGGGAGGCGGTGCGCACTGAATACGAACCGCTAATCGCTGGATCACGCACGCCCGACGAGCTGCGCCGGTTGATGCAGTTGATGGTTGGTGAATTGAATGCTTCACATCTTGGCGCTGGAGCGCCGCAAGCCGGAAACCAGCCGACATCTGGTCGCATTGGCCTGCGCTTTGACCGGCAAGAGTATGAGACCACCGGTCGTTTGCGAGTCAGCGAGTTGATTGCTTTGAGTCCGGTAGCGATCGTTGGTGGAGTTAAGGTCGGCGATTATTTGTTTGCCGTTGACGGGCGTTCGATCGATCAGACCATCAATCTCGATGAACTGTTGAATTACAAAATCGGACGTCGAGTTAGTTTGACAGTTTCTTCTACACCAGATGGCGCTGCAAAACGCGAAGTAGTTGTTCGTCCGGTCAATGCTGCGACCGAACGAGGTTTACTCTACAGGCAATGGGTCGAGAGGAATCGCCAATACGTGGCAAAGGCGAGTAATGGCAGGCTCGGTTACGCGCACATGTTCGACATGTCGACGGCCTCGCTCAACCAGTTGAACATCGATCTCGATGCGGAGAACTACGGCAAAGACGGGGTTGTAATAGATATACGCAATAACAGCGGCGGGTTTGTAAATGTTTACGCGATTGACGTGCTTGCGCGGCGCGGTTATCTCACAATGACGCTGCGTGGCTTGAGTGGCACACCCGCACGCACCGTCCTGGGCCAACGTGCTCTCAATCGTCCCACGATTCTGGTCACCAACCAGCACTCGCTGTCGGATGCTGAAGACTTCACTGAAGGCTACCGCACACTGCGGCTGGGCCAGGTCGTCGGCGAACCCACTGCGGGCTGGATTATCTACACCTGGAATCAGGCTTTAATCGACGGTACAACCTTCCGGCTGCCGCGCATGAAGATCACAGCCAACGACGGCACCAACATGGAACGCAATCCGCGCCCAGTTGATATCGACGTGTCGCGACCAATCGGCGAAACACTAACCGATCGTGATTCACAACTCGATGTCGCCGTCCGTGAACTGCTGAAACAGCTCGGCGCGCCGCGCGCGGCGTCGCCTAGATAAAATCGATTTTTTATCCGTGAAGATCCGTGGCTAGAACAGCTCGAACTTGATCGTCAGGTACTTCTTCGGGTTCTGGCGGAAGTCGTAGATCATCTTGACGCCTTCAGACGAGAGCTGGTTCACGTTCGTGTACAAGGTGTCGTCGTTGAGGAGTTTGCCCACTGTGCCTTCGCCACGTTGTGCGGCCGCAACCATATTATCAATGCGTTCGGCGGTCGTATTAACGCGTGCGATTGCCGCGCGAGCGTCGTTGTAGATCTGTTCGTCGTGGATCAGTTTGCCAAGCGTGCCGCGGCCGGCGTTGATTTCGGCAACCATCAGGTTGATTGAGTCTACTGACTTGTCGAGACGATCGGCGGTGCGGTTGATACGATTGTAGAATTCGTCGTCAGTTAACAACTTTCCAGCGGTACCGCGCCCGGCGCGCAAATCGTCGGAAATGGCTTTCAGTGAAATGGCGATTTCGTTGGCATTGTTGTAAAGCTCGGGATCGTTGATGAACCGTCCGGCCGAACCTTTGCCCGACCTGACCTGCGTCATCAGGTCTTCGGTTTCACGAATGGTAGCGTTGAGGTTGTTGTAGAGAGCCTCGTCGCTGAAGAGACGTCCGACAGTTCCTTTGCCATCTTTCACATCTTTCACGATGCCGTTGATCTCATCTGACAGTTTGCTCAGACGTTGGGCCAGGTCCGTTCCTGACGTGGCGAAGTCGTTTACAGTGTTTGACGATGAGGAGGGTAACAGAGCACCGTCAGCCACCGGCTGGCCAACCGCCGTTCCGGGCGTGATGTTGATTAGCATTTCGTTGCCGAGCAAACTGGGCGAACCTTGTTGAGCCTGTGAATCGGAACGAATGCGCTCGTTTGCAGGTCGACCATCGATGGTGGAGTCTACCGACATCTGCGCTTCAACTCGTGGCGCTCCAGGCACCGGCGAGGGTTCCAGCAACACGATGCGCTCGACTTTTCCCACACGCACGCCTGCGAGGCGCACTTCCGAACCCTCACGTAATCCATTTGCATCAACAAAGCGAGCTTTCAGGTGCAGCTTTCTGCTGAAAGGGTTGATGTCGCCGGAAGCGTTGAGTATGAGAAATATCAGCACCACAATCGCAAGCAGCACGAAAATTCCGACTCGTACCTGACTCAGGCTGATACTCGTACTTGATCGAGGCATGGCGTTATCCTCACTCTTTCTTTAATGTCCTCGCAGAAACTTCTTGATGTATGGATCTTCCGCACGTCGCAGCGCTTCATCTGTTCCACTGAAGATGACTTTGCCTTGACGCATCATCATCACCTTGCTGTTGACTAGACAGAGCCGTTCGCCTTCGCGCTCGAAAACCACTTTGCCGTCCTCGTCAACAACGGCATATTCCGAACAGATGTACTCGAGGTTGTTCATCTCGTGAGTCACGAAGATTGACGAGACGTCTTCGAGATCGCGAAGCTTCATCGCAAGTTCGCAGATGGTTCGCGCTGTGGGTGGATCGAGACCAGCCGTCGGCTCGTCAAAGAGCACGATCTTCGGATCGCCGATCAGTGCTCTGGCGATGCCGACGCGACGACGCATACCGCCGGACAGCTCGATCGGCATCTTATCGATCGCATCTTCAAGATTGACGAATCGCAACATGCGACGAACCTCGGGTTCGACCTCGTCTTCGGGAACGCCCTGTTCGTGCAGGCGATAAGCAACGTTGTCGTAAACCGAAAGAGAATCGAAGAGCGCGCCTTCCTGGAAGACCATTCCGATCTTCTTTCGCACACTCATCATTTTGTCTTCGCTGTAGTTTGTAACGTCTTCGCCGTCGACTAATACCTGCCCCTCATCTGGTTTAAGCAGTCCGAGAACGAGTTTGATAATGGTCGACTTACCACCACCAGAGCCGCCCAGGATGATCTTTGTCTCACCCTTCATAACCTTAAAACTCAGGTTATCCAGAATGACACGCTCATCGAAGGCGAGCATAACGTTACGAAACTCGATCGCGGGAATGGCACGATGCAGATCGTCTACTTCATGAAAAGTCGACTCGGCGGCCTGCTCGCTGATGGTGGGCGAAGTAGTATGTATCTCGGCTGACATTCCAAAACACCGGACCTTAAACTTATTGAGTTCCTAGAATAACCTGAAGCGCTTTCGCGAGAAAATAGTCGGCAATAATGACGATGATCGAAGCCATGACCACTGCCCGCGTCGTCGAGCGGCCGACGCCGACAGTACCACCTTCAGTGCTGAGACCCTGGCGGCACGCAATAGTCCCTATGATTACAGAAAAGACGAGCGGTTTGACGATTCCTCCGATCAGGTCGTCAGTGGTGATGCCATCACGTACCGCCGAAATGAAGACGCTTGAAGAAACCGAGTAGAGTGCAACGGCCGTAACCCAACCGCCGAAGATTCCGAGAACGTCGGCCAACACGGTCAACAACGGTAGACTTACCAGCAAAGCGAAAACACGCGGCCAGACGAGTTTTCTGATCGGATCGGTGCCGAGAGCACGCATCGCGTCGATCTGCTGCGACACGACCATCGAGCCGAGTTCAGCGGAAATTGCTGAACCGACTCTTCCAGTTACCATTAGCGCGCACAAAACGGGTCCTAGTTCGCGCACGAGCGAGACCGCGACCAGGTAACCGGTTTGCGATTGGGCGCCGTAGGCCTTCAGCGTTGGGAAAGTTTGGACGGTTAATACACCGCCGGTAAAAAAGCCCGTCAGAATAATGATTGTCAGAGAACCCACGCCGATAGCGTCCATCTGCGCGATGGTTTCGGGGATGTAACGCGGACGCTTGAAGATACCGCGAAAGGCGCGAGCGGCCAAAAGCGTGGTCTCTTGGAGCTCGAGCAGGGCGCGCGTGGCGAAGTTCATGGAGAGCTTATCAGACTCGGTCTTTTCGGTTGCGCCAGAGCGTTAAGTAGTTTTAGGACTGCGCGTTTAGAAGAGCGGCCTATCATGCGCAAAATTTGCGCGGGGCGTCAAGTAATAGCTGCAATCCACAGATTACACAGAGTGGTTTTTTGAGGCATCTGGGTGAGCTGTGGATTAGACTGATCCGACTTACGTCAGGGTTGGGGGACGTTGCGACGAGGAGGCAACGGGGCCATGCTGTTGCGTCTATTTGGGCGTATGTTCTGACCTGCCGGGGCGTCACTCAGTGGACGTTGGGCGCCGGCAAAGTCCTTGAGCTGTAGTCTGAGCGTTCGCCAGATGGCTAGTTGTTCGGGCCGCAACTCACGACGAATATTCAGCTCCATTCGAATTCTCATTCTCATTTGAGCGGCCTGAGCGGCGGCAAGTTCGGTGATTCGCCGTTCGATAAGAGCTTCATCCGGAGTTTCGGCGTCCAGAGCCTGTTCGAGGGCAAGATTTGCTTCCCGCAGTCTTCGATTGGTTAGTTGTCGCCCGTCCTTGTTGTCCTGAAGAATCATCCGGATTCGCTGGCGCTGTTCGGGCGTGAGGCGAAGCTGCTGAATTGGATCTTGAGCCGTCGTCTCCAGTTCCTGCGCATAACCAGGTGCGGTGAAGAGTAAGAATGCCGCGATGATCAGTATGAATTTAGAAAATCTCATTTTTTCCTCAAAAAGAAATTATTGATTTATTCGATCTCCGAGAAGCTGAATTGTTTCGTCCCCACTTGTCGAGAGCAAGCGCAGATCGGCGGCTAACTGTTCACGCTCTGCACGGGAAAGCGGGCGGCGGCTCTTTGCCATCACGCTTGCCGAAGAACGAGGAGAACTTTTTGGCTTCGGGTACTTAACTGTTTGTAGCTTCTCTGAAGGCCTTTCCGCGGCTGGTTTGTTGTTCTCCTGTTGTTTTGCCAGCGCTTCTTTAACCATTCGGTCAACATCCTGCGGGGTGTAAATGGCATTTGGATTCTGATCTTTTGCTGAAGACAGCTCCCGATCATTGCTCTTGAACAGGACAATTCCCACTAGTACACAAAACGTCAAGATTGCAAATGCGGTCGCCCCTTTCAACCACAGCGGTGACAGATCGAAAAACTGGCGTAACGCTGCGAATGCCGACTTTTTGTGCGACTTCGTCGCTACCGGCGTGGAAACAAATCCCGCCAATGCTTCGTCGCGCCAGGCGGTAATGGATTCACGCACGACGCCGAAAGATGCGGCTTCTTCCCGACAACTGCTGCATTCGCGGAGGTGGAGCTGGAACTCTTGCGCTTCACGCTCGTCAACTTCGTTATAGATGAACGCGATCAAGTCCGAAGCGCGTTCACAGGCGGGAGAGTGTTGTCTTTCGTTCATGTTAATTCCTGCTTTCAAACTTCTGCAGACGCATCTGCAACTGCTTCAGCGCTGTGTACAACCTGCTCTTGACTGTGCTCAACGGCAGATCCAACGCCTCCGCGATCTCACGAAACGTGAGTTCTTCAAACTCCTTCATCACCACTACCTGCCGAAGATCGATCGGCAGGCTGTTTATTGCCCGGCGAACTGCCGCGGTCTCCTGCCGGCCTTCAGCGACATGTGCGGGCGAGTAGCTTAACGGCGTCGCAAAGCTGCCGGCATTTGTTTCCTCCTGCTCCTCAAGCGCCAACTCGCTTCTCACTTTCGAACGCCTTTGGCGCGAAATGCACTGGTTAACAGCAATCCGGTGCAACCAGGAGGAGACTTTTGCCTCGCCGCGAAAGCCACGCAGATTACGAAAAGCGGCGAGAAACGTCTCCTGAGTGGCGTCACGGGCGTCTTCCTCACGTCCAAGCATGCCGTAAGTAAGCGCAAAGATGCGGCGCTCCCAGCGCCGCACAATCTCGCCGAAAGCCTCCGCATCGCCCGTTAAAGCACGCTCAACGATGATCTCGTCGGTCCTCAAAGTATCCATTCAGGAGCCCTAGGGCTCAGGGGTTTAGACGTCCAAGCCGGCTTGGAAGTCGATATTTCATCGGCAATTGCCAATTGTCGATTTGGCTAAACTTTGGGTGATAACCTAAATTGACAATTGGCATTTGCAATCGGCAATGTTAAAACTCGTTGACACTTCCGACCACGCTCGACAATAATAACCAGACGCCGAGGCCTTTGACTCGGTGAATACTGTCGCCTGCCAGACCCGACGACCTGCCGTCGATTGTACCGCCAGATTTTACGAATGCTCGAAAAACTCGGACGAATCCGTCTCCTCTACATTGTTTTGGGAGTGCTGCTGCTGGTCGGCCTCTTGCCTATAACCTTTACAGGCATCTTGCTGTCGGGCCGCAGCGCTGACGAGCTGCGCTCAGTCGAAGGGCGCTATCAGGCTCAGCTCGTGCAGGATAAGGCACGCCAAATCGAGCTTTATGGACAGCGATATCGAGACGTTGTCACCGGGCTGGCCAGGGCTTTCGAGATCTCAGGCGGCATCCAGGCATTGAACGACCCTCGTTACGACCAGCGTCTCCAGGCCACTCTCCAGGAAGATCCGAATCTCATCGCACTCGCCTTGTGGCCTGTCGACGGCACTCTTCATAGAGCGTTCCAGCCTGACGTGATTAAACTGGAGGAAGTTGATGCCCGTGTCAGTGAAGTGCTCGCCCGCATGAATGGACGTGGCCTGGTAGTCAGCCGGCCGCAGATCATTCGTTCGGGGCAGGAGATGGCACTCACGATTGCGGAACCTGTGCTGGGCGGACCCAACAATCAGGATGTGGTTGCGGCAGTAGTTGCGATTGTTTCGTTTCAGGAAGTTTTCAATGCCGTGCAACAACCGACCTCCAAGAGTGAACGAGAACTGCTCGACGCCGGTTTGCCGGTTGTATTCGTAGTCGATCAGAACGGACGCGCTGTTGCACATCCTGAAGCAAGTGTTGCTTTTTCCGAAAAGCCGATGACCGATTTGAAAGTAGTGCAAGACTGGCAGGAGTCGGGCGCACAGGTCCAGTCAGCGCTCGCACCCTTTTCGGCAACTCGCGATGGTCGCACAGTCGAGATGCTTGGTTCCTACGCTACGGCCGAACTGGATAAGAATTCACGTCTCGGTGTGATTGCGATTCAGGACGAAGCTGCAGCACTTGCCTCAGTGTCTGACATGCGTTGGCAAACCTTCTGGATCAGTTTGATCGCAGCCTTGCTGACGATCTTGATCGGATTGTTTTTTGCAAAGAAGTTAACGCATCCGGTACGAGAGCTCGCAAGCGGTGCGCACCGTATTGCTTCGGGCGACTTTTCCCAGCGGATCGAAGTGACGAGCCGCACTGAACTTGGCGACCTTGGCAACTCCTTCAACCTGATGACAGACCAGGTCGAACGTTTTATCGGCGACCTGCAAAAGTCCTCGCAGGAAAACCGCGAACTGTTCATCGGCACCGTCAAAGGTCTTGCGGCCGCTATCGACGGCAAGGATCCGTATACGCGTGGTCACTCGGAACGAGTCTCGCGTTTCTCGATGGCGATTGCACAACGTCTCGGTCTGCCTGACGACGAAATCGAAAAGATCAGAATCAGTGCCTTGTTGCACGACGTCGGCAAGATTGCGATTGATGACGCAATTCTTAAGAAGCCCGCCGCACTCACCGATGAAGAGTACGAGATCATGAAGGGTCACCCACAGAAGGGCTACAAGATCATGTCGCAGATTCCGGCAATGAAGGAGTTTCTGCCCGGAATGTACATGCACCACGAGATGGTGAACGGCATGGGTTATCCGCAGGGACTCAAAGGTGACGAGATTCCGCTAATGGGCAAGATTGTGGCGGTGGCAGACACATTCGATGCGATGACGACCGACCGGCCCTATCAGAAGGCAATGAAATTTGAAGATGCCCTGGCTCGGATAGAAAGCTTTGTCGGCACACGCTACGACCCCGCTGTTGTTGCCGCGCTTTCCGAAGCGTGCAAGGACGGCCAAATAAAACCCGGACAAGTCAGACTCAAGAAACCCGCCAAACCGGCGCTGAATCCGCAGATTACCCCCGCTACACAGATTAATGAAACCCTCTCTGTGTAATCTATGTAATCTGTGGCTATAATCGCTGGCACATGGGACTTTTTTGGAGAAGAAAAAAGGATGAGTTTGTCTCACTCCGTCTAAATGAACCTGCCGAAGCGGTGCCGGAAACGCCGACGCCGCCCGTCGCGCCTCCGCCTGAGACAGTAAAAGAAACCATAAAAGAAGAGCCTCCTCTTAAAACGATCAGGCAGGAACCGGTACCAGCAACGAGATCGCCGTTCCAGACCTCTACGCTCGGTCTCAATCTGTCGATGGAGGAGTTACAGGCGCAGGAACTAGCTCTCCAACAGGAGTTCTCTGCGAGGTTCCGGCGCGCGGTGGCCGCGACACGTGATTCCTTATCAGAAAGGCTCGACACAGTTTTTGCCGGTCGCAAGCAGATTGACGAAGAGTTGTTGGACCAACTAGAGGAAGTACTGATTGCCGCGGACATCGGTGTGCCTACGACTCTCGACATCCTGGAAAAGGTGCGTCGTGGTGTGGCGCGCAAACAGATCAACGACCTCGATGCGCTAAAAGCCGCGATCAAAATGGAGTTGTTGAATATCCTGCAAGCCTCTGAACGCCAGGGCGTCGCTTCCGAGTTGACGGTTCCGGAAACCGTTTCGCCTTACGTGATGATGATCGTTGGGGTTAACGGTGTCGGTAAAACGACAACAATCGGCAAGCTCGCACAACGGATCAAGGCTGAAGGGAACGATGTGTTGATCTGCGCGGCTGATACCTTTCGCGCCGCGGCGTCTGATCAATTGGCGATATGGGCGGAGAGAACCGGCGTGCCGTTGATTCAACAGAAGCAGGGAACCGATCCCGCGGCGGTCCTTTTTGATTCGCTGAAGGCGGCGAAAGCGCGTGGTTCCGAAGTGCTGATTGTGGACACTGCCGGGCGTCTGCACACCAAGTCGAACTTAATGGCGGAGTTGGAAAAGATGAAACGGGTGGCGGCGCGAGAGGTCGACGGTGCGCCTCACGAAACATTACTCGTGGTCGATGCTGTGACCGGACAGAATGGTCTCGAACAGGCGCGACAGTTCTTGAAAGTTGCCGGGGTTACGGGAATCGTTTTGACAAAGCTCGACGGCACTGCGAAAGGCGGCATCGCTGTGGCGATTGCGAAAGAGTTAAACTTGCCCATCCGGTATGCAGGGATCGGCGAAAAGGTTGACGACCTGGTGGTCTTCGATCCCGAGCAATATGTAAATAGTTTGTTTGGAAATTGAGCCGCGGATTAACACGGAAAAGACGGATTTAGTTCGTAATCATGCAGACGACCGTAGTTGAACCGAGTGTTTGGACCGACACCGACCGTCGGATGATAGTGCGTGCACTCGACCTCGCATTGAAGGGCGTGGGCCAGGTGAGCCCCGGACCGCTCGTGGGTTGTGTAATCGTTGATCCATCCGGCGAAATTGTTGGCGAAGGATTCTACCTCTTCGAGGAGGTAAAGCATGCGGAGACTATCGCTCTCGAACTCGCAGGCGACAACGCTCGCGGCGGTACGGCGTACGTCTCACTCGAACCGCATGCACATCATGGGCGCACACCACCCTGCACAGATGCTTTGATAGCAGCCGGTATCAAGCGAGTCGTTGCTCCGATCGAGGATCTCAATCCCAAAGTTTCCGGAAAAGGGTTTGCTCATCTGCGCGCCGCCGGCATCACCGTCGAGACTGGTTTGATGCGAGAGGAAGCGGAGCAGGTAAATGAGGCATATCTGCACTACATGTCCACTGGGATGCCGTTTGTTCACTTGAAACTCGCAGTTTCACTCGATGGGAAAATCGCGACTCGCAAACGAGATTCTCGCTGGATCACAGGACCCGAATCACGGGCGCGCGCGCATGAATTGCGACACGAATACGACGCAATTCTAGTCGGCGCGGGTACAGCAGAGACCGACGATCCGCAGTTAAGCGATCGATCAGGACTGCCACGACGACGTCCACTCGTCAGAATAGTGCTCGATGAAGAAGTCAGACTTTCTCCTGACTCACAACTAGTAAAAGCGATCGTCAAAGCGCCAGTGATAGTTTTTGGAAACGAGACCGCCAATCACGCGGATGTGCTGCGCACAAAAGGCATCGAAATCGTCAACTCGACTCGTGGCGATCTGCCTGGCGTGTTGCGAGAGCTCGGCAGTCGTTCGATTCAAAGTGTGCTCGTTGAAGGTGGTTCAACTATCGCTGGCGAGTTTATGGATGCCGGCCTGGTAAACAAGGTCACCTTTCTAATCGCGCCAAAGATCATCGGTGGCGTTGCGGCACCCGGCGCGATCGGCGGAAAAGGAATCGACAGAATGTCGCAGGCTTTGGAACTCGAAAGAATTACTGTGTCTCAACACGGCAGCGATATCGAAGTCACAGGATACCCGCGTACGTCTAAAGGAACCTCGCCGGATGAAGGATGAAGGTGCTGAACCTTATCCCTCCAAGCGACTGGGCCAACACTTCCTCAGGGACCAGCGCACCATCCAACGCATAATCGAAGCGCTGGCGCCAAAATCCGATGAGACCATCGTCGAGATTGGACCAGGAACAGGTGCGCTGACTACATCACTTGTTGAGCGCGCCGGACGCATCATCGCGGTTGAGTTTGACGGCAAGCTTGCGCCCCTGCTGAACGAACGTTTCGGCAGTTTCACGAATTTCAAACTGCTGATGGCGGATGCATTAACCGTGGATTTTTGTGCCGAGATTCTTCCGGCGCGCTCTGCAAGACTTGTAGCCAATCTTCCTTACAACATCTCCACCGCAATCCTGCAAAAACTAATCGCTCAGCGCGCCTGTTTCGAAGAGATGGTTCTGATGTTGCAACGCGAAGTGGTGGAACGAGTGCTTGCGCCTCCCGGAACGACGGATCGTGGATTTATTTCCGTACTGGTTGAGGCTTACTGCGAAGCAGAAAAACTATTTGATGTTGCTCCGGGCGCATTTCGGCCGCCGCCAAAAGTCTGGAGCAGTGTCATACGTGTGAAGTTCAGACCGCGGATTAACGCGGATGTTGCGGATGAAGCGTTGTTATGGAACACCGTGAGTGCCGGATTTGCACAGAAGAGAAAGACGATTCTTAACAACCTGCGCAACACGTCCGGGCGCCTGCAGGAAACCCTCAAACGGAATGGCGGCGCAAGCATTGTCCTCTGCAAAGCTCAAATCGAATTACAACGCAGGGCTGAAACTCTCACGGTCGAGGAATGGAGCCGAATCGTCCAGGCAATGGAATAATCCGCGTTAATTCGCGTTCATCCGCGGCTCAATAATCACTTTAATCCCGCTCTTCGGACGAAGTGACAACACAGGTAACACGTCCACTTTGTGTTCCGGATCTAAAACAAACCTGAACCGCTGCCCGATCGTGGCCAGCAGCAAGACGACCTCCATCATCGCAAAGTAATTCCCGATACACTGCCGTGGTCCGGCGCCGAAAGGGAAGTAGGCATACTTCGGGATCTGTTCGCTGTTTTCAGCACTCCAGCGCTCCGGTTTGACAGCATCAGGCTCATCGAAGTAACGCGGATCGCGATGGGTCACCCATTGAAACGCAAAGAGCTGCGTGCCTTTGGGCACGGGATAGCCGCCAATTTCAGTTTCCTCGATCGCCTCGCGCCCAACTGCATATGCCGGCGGGTACAGACGCATCGCCTCTTTCGCGATCATCTCCGTGTATTTTAGCTTCGGAAGATCTGAAACGTTCGGTGCTCTTCCACCTAACACTCCGGCAAGTTCGTCGTGAAACTTCTGCTCAACCTCCGGATGCGTTGCCAGGAGGTACCAACTCCATGACAACGAGAGAGCAGTTGTCTCATGTCCTGCAAGAAACAACGTCATTACTTCATCGCGAAGTTGTGCGTCACTCATCTGCGTGCCGTCATCGTCCTGTGCCTGTAGTAGCATCGACAATAAATCGCCTTCGTCATAGCCGCTCGCACGACGCTCGGCAATCATGCGAAATACGATATTGTCGATTTCACTTACCGCACGAAAATATCTGCGGTGCTCGGGTGTAGGAAGACGATTATCGAGAATCCATTTCAGCGTCGCTTGTGATGCAAACGGTTTCACCAGGCTCGTTAAGATTTCGCCAATGTGATCCGCATCGTTGGAAACATCAGAATTGAAGAGTGTTTTGACTACAATCTCGAGCGTGAGGCGAGTCATATCGCGCGCCAGATCTCGTTTCTCGCCGTTCTTCCAGCCGGCAATGGCACGCTCGGCGTATTGGACCATCACATCGCCATAAGAACTGATCCGTTGACGATGAAACGCCGGCTGTGCGAGACGTCTTTGACGGCGCCAGAAGTCGCCTTCACTGGTTACCAAACCATTTCCCACCAGGCGATAAAAGAATGGCGATCGCAGCGACCGTGCTTTCCGGTAGCTTTTCGCGTTGGTCGTCAATAACGACTCGATGTCGGTTGGGTTGTAAAGAAAGTAGGCGTGAACGTAAAGAAACCTCGTGTGAACGACGTCGCCGTAATCTCGGCAACGCGTAACAAATCCGAGCGTGTCGCGATTGAAATCGCGCATCACACCCATGATTAACGAGCCTTTCGGGCCGGGCGGAGTTTCGCTGCGACCGCTCGATCGTTTTGCTGGGATCGCTTCTGCGGGATTCATTTCTTCAAGAGTTCATAGGTGCTTCTCTGTGTAACCTTTGTGCTCTCTGTGCCTCTGTGGTGAATAGGTATTGCGAATCCACCACGGAAGCACAGAGAACACAGAGTTCTACAGAAAGCATTCATTTCCTTATCAAGTCGGTATAAATGCCGGGCTCGCTGTCTGGAATAATAATCGCACCGACTGTCTTCTGATAAAAGCGCACCGGACCAGCCGCACCAATGAACGCGTAGACGTATCCCATCTCGCGCAAAGCTTCGAGTGAAGCGAGTAACAACGCCTTTCCAATGCCTTTGCCCTGTACGGCTGCAATGACTCCCGTTGGGCCAAAGAAACCACGCCGCGTGCACTCGTACGCGGCAAAGCCAACAAGCTCACGATCTATCGTGGCGACAAATACCGAGATTGGCTGGTGCGCGAAACCCACAGACATCTCATCGGCCCAACTTGTAGAAAAGTTCTCAGCGACGAAATTGCGCACCGGGGTTATTTCAAACGGTTGCGCTCGGCGCACGTTGAAGCCCTGAGTCGATATATCTTCGGATGGAGGCAGCTTCAGCAGATTAACAAGCAGATCAGGCATTGTCGGAGTCCTGGTTGTTCGCTTTGGGTTGAAGTAGACCGGGCCGCAACCCTCTCTCGGAAAGCTCAACTAGTTTCTTGAAACGCTTCAACCGTGTCTCTTCTTTTTTGGCGCCCATCACCCAGAATATGACAGTCCTTTTGAACCCTGGAGGCTGCTTTTCAAAGAAGGTCCATGCAGTCTTGTTTTTTCGAAACGCTTTCTCAAACTCAGGAGAAAAGTCACGCGGTCTGTTTTCAAATGCATAGATCCCGGTGCGCTTCGGATCACGACGTGCATAAGCTTCGATTCCCGGCGGTCGCATCCGTCCTTCCTTTGTCAGACGCTCGACATGTCGCACGTTAACATTACTCCAGATACTCCTCGGCTTTCGCGGCGTAAACCGAATCGTATAGCTTGTTTCGTTCAAATTCTTGCGTACGCCATCGATCCAACCAAAACAGAGAGCCTCATCGAGCGCTTCCGCATAGGTGATGCTCTTTTTCCCTGACGACTTCTTGTGGAAGCCCAACAGCAATTCAGTTGAACGGTCGTGGTTCTGCTCAAGCCATTCGCGAAACTTTTCTGGCGAGGTGAAAAACCTTGGTTTCATCGTTTAGCGTGTGGGCGCCTTTCCCGGAAGCCAAGTGGGCCGGAAATCGGAATTAACAAACCATGTAATCGGCTTGACGAGCGAATTAAGCGAACGTGTCATGAACGGAAAGTCTATCCTTCCAATCTCATCACTCGGACGATGGTAATCCGCGTGCAGACCAAAACTCGAGACTGTATGAGCAATCACGCCACGTAAAGCGAGCGGGTAGTTGTCGGAACGTTGAAAGAAATTCTGTTCGGGATGTGGATCAGCAACAAGCGCCGCACCTTGTCGCGCCAGTTCCGGACCGAGATTCGAGCGCTCGAAACCAGTCAGCCAGAGAGTTCCGGCGGGGACCTTAGCATCGGGCCGTCCGAGCATTTCAAAAGTCAGATCGGCAACTATCTGCTCTAACGGTACTGGTGAATGCGCAATGAAATACTGCGAGCCAAAACCCCCGCGCTCTTCGCTGCCGAAACACACAAAGTAGATTGTGCGTTTTGGTCTTTTTCCAGCGGCAAGCACACGTGCCATTTCCAGCACGGAAACGCAGCCTGACGCGTCGTCATCAGCACCGTTGAAGATCTTGTCGCCGTTGAGTGCTTCGTTGACACCTAGATGATCCAGATGTGCGCTAAGCATGATCACTTCTGCCGCCGCACGCGGATCAGAACCTCGCAGTACGCCGATGGCATTCCATGTGGCACTCGCCTCTGAGGATTCAGTTGCGCCACCGAATTCCACTTTCGTGCCGGCGGGCATCGCCAGCAGTGCGTCGTGAGCATCCTGTTTGAGAGAGATTAGAACAAAGTCGTTACCTGCGCCGGCGACGCGTGGCGAGAGCGTCGGTAACTTTGTGTCACCAGCCTCACGCGTCTTGCGATTCGCTTCGGTTTCG
>Ga0209215_1000109_pt1 | contig 36322 bp, 31 predicted proteins | sample TexAe_OM2H0_M2_FD_187938 | JGI IMG/M metagenome (GOLD analysis project Ga0209215, IMG submission 187938) | Forest soil microbial communities from Davy Crockett National Forest, Groveton, Texas, USA - Texas A ecozone_OM2H0_M2 (SPAdes) (version 2) | ecosystem: Environmental > Terrestrial > Soil >...
GTACCACCTCGCGGTAGCGGGTGGGTACGAAGTAGATGCGCTCGATTTGCTAAGTTTGCTGCGCATGCACCCACCCGCTACCGCGAGGTGGTACTGACTGGGTCCAACAGTGAATCCGGACTTTTGAGGCAAAGCCACAACCTGTCTAGTTTTTACCTTCCTTTCCATAATCCCTGCGCGACTAGCGGCACGTAGCTATCAAGTCCTTCCGGTCTGAACTGGATCGTGCGTTCTTGTTCGGCGCTCATGTAAGCCGTCATCAGCAGTTCGGTTATCTCAAGCCCGTCGTAAAAACTCTCTTCGGGCTGCTTTCCATCGAGAAAGCATTGAACAAAATAGCGGTCCTGCGATTCGTAACCATACTCCGCGGCTTCGTTCCCCAACACCGGCATCAAACCCTGTTCAGCATTCTGCTTTTCGACCAGGTCTTCACCGGCTGCGCCTTTCACCTCGCGACTCAGAAACAACTTCAAACCACTATCGAGCGAGTTCATGCTGAGCGAGTATTCCGGACCAAGTACTTCAAGCGACAATCGTAAGCCTGCACCGACGTAACTCCACGATGTTGTCACTTCGACTATGAGCGGATTGCTATCTTCGTCGACGTAGTTAATGGTGGCGCGCGCAAAATCTTCGGCTGGCCTCTTCGTGTAATCGACATTCGCGCCCATGTTCTTCCTGAGAATCTCCGCATAGTCAGGTCGTGACCACTTCAAACTCCCAATCTGCGCCGAGACCTTTATTGGTCGAATACTCGTGCGTGGAGCCTCAGGTTTGGTCAACATAAAACGACCGACTTCGATACTGTGACACATCATGTCGTTGAGTACGCCACCGCCCTGCAACTCTCCCTGCCAAAACCATGGTGAGTGCGGGCCACTGTGTTCTTCGGCCGCGCGTGCGAGATACGGGCGACCGGTCAAAGCTGCGGCTCGACTCCACATGATCTCTCTGCCACGGGTCACACTCGGCGCAAATATCTGGTCTTCAAGATAACCATGTAGCAATCCCGACTGTTCGACGAGCTGGACCATCTGTCGGGCTTCAGCAACATTACGGGCCAACGGTTTCTCGCAGGCAACACCGACAAGCGCGCCGTTGCCGGATTCAATCACAGCGCAGATTGCCTGCATGTTCTGCACACGCAGATGATTTGGACCACAGAGCCACACGCAATCGATTTCAGGAGCTGCGATCATTTCCTCAATCGACTTGAAGGCACGGGCGTTACCGACCCGAAGCTCTCGCGCTCTCGCGGCGGTAGCCTCCGCGTGCGCCTGGTTCGGACTGTACACTCCAAGCACATCCGCATCGCGAACTCCGCGCCACGCTTCCAGATGAAACTTTGCCACGAATCCGCTGCCGATGAATCCGACTCCGAGTTTGTTTTTCGTCATGTGGTCTCCATCATGCTAATCCTGATAAATCATGTAAATCCTGTCTAACTACTTTCGCTGGATTGCCATAGACAGGATTTACATGATTTTGCATGATGCACAGGATAAGAATGCCATGTACAAGCTGATTATATTTTTGATTGCGTCGTTTCTGATAGTTCCTCAGCAGAAATCATTGGGCCCGTTCGCCGAGCAAAGCGATGTCGGCAATCCACTGCATTCTGGTCGAGTCACGTATGACGCCGCGAAACAGGAATACACGATCGAAGGCGCGGGGGCGAATATATGGGCCAATCGCGACGAATTTCATTTCGTCTGGCGCCGTCTGAAAGGCAATTTCATCCTCACAACTACGACCGCTTTCGTCGGTAAAGGAGTTGAGCCGCACAGAAAGATCGGATGGATGGTGCGCTCCAGCCTCGCCGACGACTCGTCACACGGCTCAGCAGTTCTCCACGGCGACGGCCTTACATCACTGCAGTTTCGCAGGACAAAGGGCGCCGTCACGGAAGAAAAGGTATCGAAAATAAAAGCACCTGACGTTCTGCAACTCGAACGGAAAGGCAATACGTACAGAATGTCTGTCGCTCGCTTCGGCGATACCTTCACAAGCGAGGAAGTGTCCCTTGATTTAGGCGATGAAGTCTACGTCGGCCTCTTCGTGTGTTCGCATAACAAGGACGTGAGCGAAAAGGCGGTATTCAGCAACGTTCGCATCACTGTGCCCGCGAAAGATGATTTTGTCCCTTATCGCGATTACATCGGCAGCAATCTCGAGGTGATGGACGTCACCACGGGCAAACGACAAGTTGTCTACACTGCTCCCGACTCTTTTCAGGCGCCCAATTGGACCAAAGATGGTCGAGCACTGATCTACAACCGGAACGGCCGGCTTTATCGTTTTGATCTCGCCAGGAATGTACCAACCGCCATCGATAGCGGATTTGCCGTCAATAACAACAACGATCACGTTCTCTCCTTTGACGGGAAGATGCTTGCGATCAGTCATCACAGCAAAGACGACAACAACGCCTCGATCGTCTACACGTTGCCGGTCAACGGCGGCACGCCGCGCAGAGTTACGAGTAAAGGACCTTCCTATTTACACGGATGGTCACCTGACGGTAAATACCTGGTCTATACAGGTGGGCGAGATGACGAATATGACATCTACAAGATTTCAGTTCATGGAGGCGTGGAAACAAATCTTACCAAGACAAAAGGGCTGGACGATGGACCAGAGTTCAGTCCCGAGGGCCGCTATATCTACTTCAACTCAGTGCGATCGGGAACGATGCAAATCTGGCGCATGAAGCCTGATGGCAGCGATCAGGAACAGCTTACCAATGACGAATACAACAACTGGTTTCCACACATCTCTCCAGACGGGCGGTGGATCGTTTTTCTGTCGTTCTTAAAAGATGTGAGCCCAAACGATCACCCGTTCTACAAGCACGTCTACATTCGACTCATGCCCATCGATACGATGAAACCGAAAGTGATCGCTTATCTGTACGGAGGCCAGGGAACAATCAACGTCCCGTCATGGTCGCCGGATGGAAAGCGAATCGCGTTTGTGAGTAACACGCAATTTTAGCCACAGATTAACGCAGATAATTAAGATTAGATCTGCGCTCATCCGCGTTCATCTGCGGCTAAACTCAAAATCTTATCTTCTCCAGATATCGAAGACTCTGCGGGATTTGCTCGACCGAGGTCGGTGATTCGTCTTCGATGAAGTACCACTTCACGCCCGCTTTCTTCGCCGCCCGAAACACGCGCGGCCAGTCGATGATTCCCTCACCGAGCACTACGTTGTTGGTGACGTCCGAGTGTCCCGTAAAACCACCGGGAGTACCCCGCTTCATATCCTTAACATGCATCAACTCAATGCGCTTCCCATACTTCTCCAGGAACTTCACCGGATCCTGTCCCGGATGGACAATCCAATAGACGTCCATCTCGATGCGCACATACTCAGCTTTTGTCTCAGCCATCATCAAGTCAAACAACGTTCCGTCGCGGTAAGGCAGAAACTCATAACCGTGTGTGTGATAGAAAAACTTGATCCCATGTTTCGCAAGCGCTTCACCAGCGCGATTGAAGACTGCCGCCGCTTCGCGGGCAGTTTTTTCGTCAAACGGATCGTTGTGTGGAATCCACGCGCAACCGGCATACTCGACCCCAAACAACTTTGCCTCACGGGCGATTTGATCAAAGTTATCGCGGCATTGTTCATACGAAAAATGTGCGCTGACAGCTTTGAGCCCGTGCGCGTCAAGTTGTTCTTTGAACTTCTCAGGCGCGACGCCGTAAGTGCCCGCCAACTCAACGTTCGTGATGCCAAAGGCACGCACCTGGTCCAACGTGCCCGAAACATCCTTCTTGAATTGCTCGCGCAGGCTGTAAAGCTGAAGACCAATCGGCCCTTTGAAACCTGAACCGATGCCCACAGTTTTCTGCGTGATGACTTCAGCCCTGGTCACACAGGTTAGCGTTACGCAACCGAGTAAAAGAGTAACTAACACGATTTTAGTTTTCATATTCCTGCCAGCACCGAGTTTACGATGAGTCTAACTCAACAGCTCTGTTTTTGTGTCCTTTTGTGCGTTTTTGTGGCCCATTTCGACATCGAATCGAGAAATCTGGCTGTTAAATCTGGCGCCAATCTGGACCAGCGCGCGTATGGGGGAAAATAACGACATTCCATCGCGACTCGTGAGCAGGCTAAAGGCCCTCGGTTGGGGTGCGCTTGCCGGCACAGTAGCGGCACTGCTAATGACACTTGTATTGCTGGTAATTCGCAGTGCCTTCGGAGTGCCTACACCATCCGAGATGGCCGCCGACCGCCTCGCGCCCACTATATCGGTAGATACTTTCATCAAACTGCTAACCCGTTTCGGCGGCTTCAATAATCTCAAGAAGATAGGATTTGGATCTGTTATCGGCGGACAGATCCTGGTCGGCGTGCTGTGTGGTTTAGCTTACGCACTGGTCGTCAACCGAAATGGATCGCAGTCTTCACGACTGGCGCGCGGTCTAAGAACGAACAACGCTGGTCTACGATTTGTCGTTGTTGTTATTGGCGGACTGTGGATTCTGTCGTTGATTCTACTCTGGCCCGTATTAGGCACTCACTACTACGGATTGCCACCCGGAAGCGCGTCGATTGTCACCGCTATTTCCCTGCTCGCTGCTTACGCAGTGTATGGTCTCTGTTTGATCACCGGTTACAGCATCATTTCCGATGTAACCGCTCCGCGAGTGTCAGCACAACACCGCGGTCGAAGGGCCCTGCTTCTCGGCGGCGTTGGCGCCATCATCGGTGTTGTCGCAAACAAGATTTGGTCACAACTCTTCGAACACGCAACGTTCAGTTACGACGGCACGCAGTACCTCGGTCAGGATTTACAGTTCATCACTCCCAACGAACGATTCTATGTTGTGACCAAGAACATCATCGATCCGCGGGTTAACCCCGAGCTGTGGCGCCTCGAAATAGCAGGAATGGTCGATCGCCCGCGTGTTTATCGTTACCAGGAATTGACTGCACTGCCGGCAGTCAATCAGGAAACGACTTTGATGTGTATCAGCAACCAGGTTGGCGGCGGATTGATGAGTAATGCAGTTTGGAAAGGCGTTCCGCTGCGTACGCTGATTAATGACGCAGGGCTGAAAAATGGCGTTACGAAAGTCGTGCTACGCGCAGTAGATGGTTACGACGACACGATTCCTCTCGCAAAAGCGTTAGAACCAACCACGCTCGTGGTTTATGAAATGAACGGGACGATGTTGCCGTTCACCCACGGTTATCCGGTCCGTCTGATCGTTCCCGGCCTGTTTGGCGAAAAGAGCGTCAAGTGGATTACGCGGATTGAGCCGATAGCTGCAGACGTCAAGGGATTCTACGAGAAGCAGGGATGGGGACCGGATTTCACCATTCCGACACACTCGCGTTTTGATGGACCAGACTTCAATCAAACTATCGCGGTTGGCTCAACTGTGCCACTGAAAGGCATCGCTTTCGCCGGCGATCGCGGGATCTCGCGCGTTGAAGTCAGCGTCAACGACGGAGCCGGCTGGCAGGAAGCAAGATTCAATGTGCCGTCAACTCCCTTGACATGGGTGCTCTGGAATTACGATTGGCGACCAATCCACGAGGGCGAATACAAGCTTGTCGTGCGTGCCACTGACAGCAAGGGTGCATTGCAGATTAAGGAAGAACGTTGGACTGCGCCGCATGGCGCCACTGGTTATCACAAAGTTACCGCGCACGTCGTAAGTTGAAAATCAAAACGTCTGAGCAGCGAAGCTGACAAGGGAGCATAAAAATTCTCGACGAACGATCAAGCCGGGTTCGATCCAAAACTTGTGCCCTGGCAGTGATGACCAAGGCGCCACAGCCCGGAACCAGTAAAACGCGTCTTGTTCCACCACTCGCGCCAGAGCAAGCGGCGAAGCTCAGTGCCTGCTTTCTGCGCGACACGTGTGAAAACATTGCGGGGGTAAGCAGCGAACGAATTGCGGCAGGCGTTGCCGTGTATACGCCTGTGGGCGCTGAAGCTTTCTTTGATGGCTTAGTGCCTCCCTCTTTTGGCTTTCTTACTCAACGCGGCAGCTTATTCGGCGACCGGCTCTTTTACGCTGCCGAGGACTTAATCTCGGCAGGTTACGACTCACTTTGTTTGATCGATTCTGATAGTCCAACTCTGCCGCCGCAGTTTCTACAAGCCGCAGTGATGGCATTGGCCCAGCCTGGCGATCGAATGGTTTTGGGACCAGCAAAAGATGGCGGTTACTACCTGATCGGACTGAAAAAACTCCATCGCCGTGTTTTTGAAAACGTTGCGTGGAGCACATCGAAGGTTCTGACTCAAACCATCGCACGCGCGAAAGAGATCAAATTGCCGGTGACACTCCTGCCGTCATGGTTTGATGTTGATGATACGGCGAGTCTACGCCAGCTCTGCAACGAGCTCTTCAGTTCCAATGGAAAACCGGCGCGTGCAGATGCAAGCGCTCATGATGCGCGGCACACACGCTCTTACCTCGCACAACTACTTCAGACCGAGACAGGCCTGCGGATCCGGAAAAACATCGCTGAGTTTGAAAACGCCATCGCGGGAGGAAGTCGAAGATGCGATTCAACGGTGGAGTAAGACTTGGCGGTATTACCTTGCTACTAATCTCTGGTGTTGTGTTGCTAGTCCTCTATCGCGTTGGACTTCGCGCAGAAGGTGTTCGCGATATCCAGTGGTTCATGAAACTTGTTTTCGCACAATCAGCGGTCTATTTGGTTGCAGTATGGATCGTGCTTCGAGCCCGCCCTTCGCGACCAACACTCTTGATAGTGTTGGGCTTTGCCGTCCTCTTTCGGTTGAGCATCGTCTTTGCCGCTCCTTATCTTTCAGACGACGTCTATCGGTACATCTGGGATGGACGAGTTCAAGCGGCTGGAATCAATCCATACCGCTATGTTCCTTCGGCTCCGGAGTTGGCCCATCTGCGTGATGACAGGATCTATCCCAAAATAAACCGGCGCGACTATGCACAGACGATTTATCCGCCGTTCGCAGAAACGCTCTTTTTACTCACCACGCGGATTAGCGAATCCATCGCCTGGATGAAACTGACGATGGGTGGGTTTGAACTCGTTGCGGTGTGGGCCATCGCACAGTTGCTGGCCTCGTGCGGACTACCACGACAACGTTTACTGATTTATGCCTGGCACCCGCTCGTCATCTGGGAGTTTGCGGGCAGTGGACACGTCGACGCCATTGCGATCGCTTTTATTGCGCTCGCGTTGCTTGCCTGGCGTCGACAGGTGAATATTGGAACAGGTGCGGCACTTGCCGCCGCCACGCTCATCAAGCTCTTTCCCGTCGTTCTATTCCCGGCGTTTCTGAGGCGTGGACGCTTGTTGGTTCCTCTGGTTTTCCTAGTCACGATCCTTGTTTCCTATGTGCCGTATTTGAGTGTTGGTCCAAAGGCTGTGTTCGGTTTCCTGCCGGGCTACGCGAGTGAACAAGGCTTAGCAAGTGGTCAACAGTTTTTCCTGTTGCAAGTGATGCGCAAGCTGTTTGGGCCAGGGTTGCCGGTGATTGCCTACCTGATCGCCGCCGGGCTGATCATAGCTGTAATTGCCTACCGGACAATCAGAAATGATCGAAACGTGAACAATCTAAAACCTGCATTCTTAATTGCCACGGCTACCACTGTGCTATTTGCGCCACATTACTCCTGGTATTTCGCATGGCTGGTTCCGTTTCTGTGCTTTACCGCGTCGCCGGCAGTTTTTTATCTGACGATTGCAGCTTTTGTTCTTTATCGAACGTGGTTGGGCGACGCACCCGAACAGATGATCTTCATGAACTCTGTCATCTATCTGCCATTCTTGTTGCTGGCAATCAGCGAACTAGTTTGGCGACGTTATGGCGTTAACCTGTCTCCTTTGAAGCAGCTAAATCCAATCGCACTGGAAGCGAATGAACATGCGGGGGTACAGAGACCACGATGAGAGCATTGGTCACGGGCGGGGCCGGTCTAATCGGCTCACATATCGCAGATCTTCTAATCCGTGAAGGTTGGACAGTACGCATACTCGACAACCTCGAGCCACAAACACATCGTCAAGGAAAACCACCCTGGCTGCCGGCGGCCGCGGAGTTTTTCGAGGCTGACATTCGTGACCGTTCTGCGATAACGGCAGCCCTGCGAGACATCGACGTTGTTTTCCACGAGGCAGCCTATGGTGGATACATGCCGGAGATCGCAAAGTTTGTTGCGGTCAATAGTTTTGGCACCGCACAAATGCTGGAAATAATTCGTGATGAAAAGTTTCCAATCAAGAAGGTAATTGTCGCTTCATCGCAGGCTGTTTATCCCGAAGGTGCGGCAGAGTGCAGGCAACACGGATTGGTATTTCCCCCCGTTCGTTCGTTGGACCAACTTCGCAGCGGAGACTTTACGGTCCATTGTCCACATTGTGGATCTGAAACGGTCTCTGTCCCGACCATTGAAGAATGTCCGATTACAGGTGAAAGCGTATATGCCATTACAAAAGTGGACCAGGAACGGCTTGTTCTAACCTGGGGAAAACAAACCGGGATTCCGACAGTAGCGCTGCGCTATTCGTGCACGTATGGCCCACGCCAGTCGATCTTCAATCCGTACACGGGCGTCATTGCGATATTCTGCACCCGGCTCTTGAGCAATCAGGCGCCCGTTGTTTATGAAGACGGGAAACAGACTCGTGAGCTGTGTTTCGTCGAAGATATTGCCCACGCAAATTTACTGGTTGCCCTCAGCAGTGTACTCGACGGCCAGGCCGTCAACGTCGGCAGCGGGAAGGCTACGGCGATTCGAGATCTGGCAGTTTTGATCTCTGACGCGCTTGATATTCACATCGACCCGATCTTACCCGGCACTTTTAGGCCTGGCGAAATCCGGCATCTCATTTCAGACACAACTCGCATACGTGCAGTCGGATTTACTCCGATGGTCCATCTCGAGGAAGGCATCGATCGTTACCTGCGTTGGATCCGTACGCAAGGTGATATCAACGACTATTTTTCTGCGGCTGAGCGTGGTCTACACTCGAAGGGGATGGTGCAGAAAATCAAGGCGGCTGCAAACTAAATCGAAATGAACATCAGTTGCATTATCCCGGCGCTGAATGAGCAGGAAACGATTGCGGACGTCGTGCGCGCGATTCCGCGTGAGCTCTGCGAGGACATAATCGTCGTTGACAATGGAAGTTCTGATGCTACGAGTTACCGGGCAACTGACGCCGGGGCGCGTGTAATCCACGAGCCCGCCCACGGTTATGGTCGCGCGTGTGCGGCCGGAGTCAGGGCTGTGACTCCCGATTGCGATATCGTTGTCTTTCTCGATGGTGATGGCAGCGACTGTCCGGAGTTGATGAGTCGTTTGACTGGACCAATCGCTGAAGGGAAATACGACTTTGTGATCGGATCTCGCACGCGCGGGGAACGTGAACCTGGTAGCTTGAACTTTCAGCAAATAGTCGCCGGCCGGATGGCAGGAATCCTACTCAACATGCTTTACGGAGTCAGTTACACCGACATGTGCCCGTTTCGCGCGATTAGCCGCGCTGCGCTTGAACACCTGCATATGCGCGAAAAGACTTACGGATGGAACCTCGAGATGCAGATGCGTGCTGCGCGTGCGAAGCTGCGCATTCTGGAAGTGCCTGTCAATCATCGCCGGCGTGCTGGAGGAGAGTCAAAGGTTTCGGGAACCGTTCGTGGAACTTTTCTTGCCGCAGGCCGAATTGCATCGACACTTGTTCGAGTGGCGCTGGAGAGGCCCGTTATTGATCACGCTCAATTGTGAGGCGCAGAAAAGCTTCTTCGAGAGTCTCCTGCGCTGGAGTCATCTCATAGACCCTGATTCCGTTGTTCACTAACAAAGCATTGACGTTACTCATGTGCTCAGGCTGAGCATCTACGTGAAGATAGTCAGTACCGTTTCGGCTGACTTTAACGATCGGATCTGTCTCCAATAACTCCTGCGCTGTCGCGATTCTATCAACCTTTAGTTTGTATTTGGTTGTCGGTGCTACGAGCGCACCCGGCTCGCCCTCGTAGAGCAAACGTCCTTCGTTAATAATACCGACGCGATTACATAACTGTTCAATTTCCACCAGCAAGTGACTCGACAGCAATATCGTTAACCTTAACTCGTCACGTAGCCGTCGAATTAATTGTCGTGTTTGCTGTATGCCCTGTGGATCGAGCCCGTTGGTCGGTTCGTCGAGAATGATCAGTTGGGGTGTGGGCAGGAGTGCCTGCGCGATTCCCAATCGTTGGCGCATACCGTACGAGAACACTTTGACCGGCTCGTGAGCTCGGTCTTTCAAGCCGACAATGTCGAGCACCTCTTCGACACGTTTCGAAAGCACTCCGCCTGATAAAGATGCGAGGAGGTGCAGGTTTCTGCGCGCCGAAAAGTTTTCGTAGAAAGCCGGCGTTTCAATGATGGCGCCGATTGTCGAACGCGCCCGCAGGTAATCCCAGCGTATACCGTGAACAGGAAACTCAATTCGACCCGCAGTCGGTCTGATCAAGCCGAGCAGCATCCGCAGCGTAGTTGATTTTCCTGCTCCATTCGGACCGAGAAAACCGTAAATATCGCCTCGCTCAACATGCAGACTCAGCTTATCGACCGCAATTCGGCGACCAAAACGTTTTGTTAACCCTTGGGTCTGCAGGACTACATCAGCCATTTCGGCGTTAGCGTATCGGCAACTCAAACTATGAAGCAACCGTAGTATCCACATGATACGCTTGGCACACAGATTGGGTTCGTTACTTCAAGGCGAAAACGGGGCGCGCTAAAAGCTAAAAATGACTCTCCGAAACAACGAGAAGTTTGTGGATGGTTACGGTGAACAGCTTTGGAGCTACTTCAAGACCGGGGAACCGAAGACGGAAATCATCGAAAGAGACGATGGATTCATGTCACTCGGCAAGTACGGTGGAGCGCTTTATTTCTCTGAGTACAAAAACTGGGACCCGATAGAGAAACAGGCGATGAAGTATGTCAGAGGACGAGTTTTGGATGTCGGGTGTGGAGCGGGACGACATTCTCTTTACCTGCAAGGGAAAGGTTTTGACGTGACGGGGATCGACAATTCTCCTTTAGCGATAAAAGTATGCCGTGCGCGTGGTTTAAAGAAGACTCGGATAATGTCGATCAGGGACATTAGCCAATTCAAGCCTGGCTCGTTCGATACAGTTATCATGATGGGAAATAATTTCGGACTGTTTGGTTCGTACAAGCTGGCCCGAAGTCTTTTGAAAAAACTGCATCTGATTACTTCTTCGGATGCTTTGATTATCGCGGCGACCAGGGATCCATATGCCACCGAAGATCCGGGCCATCTCGCTTATCATGCGCTGAACAAAAGACGAGGCAGGATGCCGGGTCAACTGCGAATACGCGTTAGGTTCAAGGGGTTTATTGGTAGTTGGTTTGACTATCTGCTCGTGTCGAAGGACGAACTCATGGAAATATTAAAGAACACGGGTTGGGGAGTAAAACAATTCATCGACGGCAACAACGGGCAGTACATGATGGTGCTGAGCAAGGAGTAAGCAGGTTTCTCTGTGCAACTCTGTGTTCTCTGTGCCTCTGTGGTGAGTGGTTGCTCCAAACTAGTTAACCACAGAGGCACACAGAACACAGAGGGAAAGACTTGATCATTTTCGCGGCCGCCATCAAAATCTGGTCGCAGGTTTTCCAGCAAAACTGCCCAGCAACCCAAGGGGCGAACAATATGTCGAGCGTTAAATTCTTCCTATTATCTACAGCGACCTGTCTTTTTCTGTTTCCTGCCATCGCCTATGGCCAGACGAAACCTGAGCCGAGCGACGCCCAGGATGTAATCAAGTTTGAGACATCGCTGGTGCAAACGGACGTGATGGTCTTCGACAAAAACGGACGTTTTGTTGAAGGTCTAAAACCTGAACAATTCCAGTTGAAGATCAATAAGACACCTCGCGAAATATCCTTCTTCGAAGCAAAAAGGTCCGGCGGCTACACGAACCAGCGTGAGGAAGTAAAGTCCGATCAGCCAATCTCAGTTGACGCAAGTAAAGCCGCTGCACCGAAACCAGATGCGCAGCGACGCTCGGTCATATTCTTCGTTGACGATCTGCATCTGGCTCCAGACAGCCTGGTACGGACAAGGAAGGCGTTGCTCGATTTCATTAATCGTGGCCTTGGCCCGAACGATCTAGTTGCGATCACTTCGCCAAGCGGACAGATTGGATTCCTGCAACAGTTCACTGCCGATAAAGAAGCGCTGCGTTCGGCCGTTGCTCGTCTAAACTATCGCACCGAAACAAAAACAGACATGGAGAAACCTCCGATGTCTGAATACATCGCGGCTAAGATTCGCGAGGGTGACGAGCAGGCACTCATTTACTACACCCAGGAAATTCAAAGACAAAACTGTATTCGAGTCCGCAACGCTGTCATCTGCTCAGTGACTCCTCAGGGTGCAAGGCTAATGGCGAGGAATCGCGCGCAGCAGATCGCTGTGGAGGCTGCGCCGGCGACCGACAACACACTGCGTCTCCTCGAAGGACTGATGCGGACAGCAGCGCAGTTGCCTGGACGGAAACTGGTATTCGTTATCTCCGACGGTTTCTATCTAAACGATAAGAAGACAGGTTCGATCGACAGGATCAAGAAAGTAACTGACGCAGCCGGACGCGCAGGCGTCGTGATCTACACGCTCGATGCACGTGGCATCGTTGGAGAGGCCATTGATGTAACCAATAACAAACCACTCGACTCGAAAGGCATGTTGATCGGCGCTGGGATTGGTGAAATCTCGGCCTCGCAGGATGGTCTTAATGCGCTCGCCAAGGACACCGGTGGTAAGGCATTTCGTAACACCAATCGACCTATGGGCGAGTGGGTTGAAAGCGTTGTTGACGAAACAGCTAACTACTATTTGATCGCCTGGAAACCTGACGACGACGAACAGAAGCGAGGTAAGTTCAAGAATATCGAAGTTAGCATCGTGGGTCGGCCTGAACTCGACGTTCGCGTGCGTAGCAGCTATTTCAAGTCAGCCGCGTTGCCATTACTGACGACGAAGAAGAAGCCTGACAAGGATCCGGCAAAAGCGCGCGAAGATGACATGCGTCTGGTAATCGATGCGCCTGTTTCGCAAAGTGAAATACCGACAGCAGTAGATCTGCGCTTCGTTCAGATGCCGGGTATCGGCACCCAGATCGTCGCTACGCTTTCGATTGATGAGACGGCAGTGACGTTTGAACCGATCGATGGAAAGCTCGCGGCTGACATTGATGTCGGCGGGATCCTTTATGACGACAAAGGGAAGCCTATCAATAGCTTTGTTGGGCGCCTTCGTGTGTTTCCACGTAATGCGGGTACGAAGGCGAATTCCGCGACTCAACCGAAGCGATCGATCTACAGGTTTACTACGCTTGTGCCAGGCGGTCTTTACCAGGTCCGAGTCGGAGTCCGTGATCTAACGACCTCCCGAATCGGTAGCGCGATGGATTGGATCAAGGTACCGAAGATTTAGCACGAATGAACACCACATTAGGGCTGTCGCTCGCAAACTTCACGAATGAGCAAGCTGTTGGTCACTATGACCTGAGGCAGTTTTAGCCACGGATTTGCGCGGATGAATACCGATTCAAATCCGATCTTCATCCGTGAAAATCCGTGGCTAATATCTACTCCGACTTTAGCGCGACCAGGGGATCCACACGTGTTGCACGCCGCGCCGGGATGTAGCACGCCACCATGGCCACTACAATCAGCGCCAGAGCCGCGAGCGGGAGAATCAGGGGATCGCGCGTGGGCAGCGACGGAATCAGAGAAATCAAGAGCCTCGATACGCCATACCCACCTGCGCCACCCAGCAAGGCACCCGTTACCACCAATAACGCACCCTTCCCTAACACCAGCCACAGAACGTCGCGCGACTGCGCGCCCAGGGCCATGCGAATTCCCAGCTCTCCCGTGCGTTGGACCACCGTATACGACACAACGCCGTAAATCCCAATCGCCGCAAGGATCACTCCAACCGCTGCAAACGCGCCTAACAAGCTTCCCAGCAGCGAGATATTCCCCAATCCCAGATCGACGGCAGCTCGTGCAGTGCGAATTCGGTAGACCGGTAACTCGGGATCGAATCCGGCGAGCGAGCTGCGCAGACTGTTAGAGATCGCTTCCGGACTGGATGGGGTGCGCAAAACAAGGGTGAGATAAGCGGGAGCAGACTGCGTCATCGGCAAATACGCTTCAAAGCGTGTGTATGGGTCTCCGAGGCTGCCAGGAAACGCAAGATCGTTAACTACGCCGACGATTTCATAAAAGACTTTCTTTGGACCAGTACCACTTATCCGTTTTCCGATCGGACTTTCACTTGGCCAAAAAGTGCGCGCAGTCGTCTCGCTGATGATCACGACGTTCGGATGATCCGAAGTATCAGCTCCGTTGAAAGTACGGCCTTGCAGCAAACGAGCACCAAGCGTGTTGAAGTAGTCGCCACTGATGGGTTCATAAAATATTTCCAGGTACTTGTCGGGCGGAGGCTCTGGTCGACCCTCAACCAGAAACGAACTACTGCTGTTGTAACCAAACACCGGATGTGAACCAGCAATCGCAGCGTGCTCCACACCAGGAATCGTGCGCAAACGATTCTCCAATTCGTTCAAGGCAACCACCCGTTGCTTATCGTCGGCATATTTTGGTCCTTGCAGATTAAATTGCGCGGTCACCACACCATCAACCTGCCAACCAGGATCTGCATTGAGAAAGCGCTGCAAACCACGGAGAAACAATCCGGCCGCTGCCAGCAATACCAATGCAAACGCCACTTCACCAACGATCAGCGAATGACGCAAACGATGTTGCGATCGTCCCGCCGTGGAGCCACGCGAGTTTTCACGCAGAGCCAGATTCACATCTGCCCGTGATGCTAACCACGCGGGCACCGTCCCGAATAACACTCCCGTTAGCAGAGAGCACAGCAAAGCAAAACCAAAAACTTTGTAATCGAGCTGCACACTCGCGCCGGGCAAGTTAGTGAACATCCGGGCACTGATGAAACGAACCGCGCCAAGCGCAATGACCAGACTTATTGCACCTCCGATTAGCGCGACAAGAATGCTCTCGGTAAACGAATGACGAAGCAGTCGCCAACGGCCTGCACCCAGGGCCGCGCGAACCGCCAGTTCGCGTGCTCGCCCCGCCGTACGAACGAGCTGAAGGTTGGCCAGATTTGCACATGCGATCAGCAACACAAAACCGGCCAGGCCGAATGTGAACCACATGACAGTTCTGCCGATACTGTCAGACATTGATCGCTGCAATAGGTCGAGTCGCACACTTTCGCCTTCATTCGACGAGTTTTGCTTGCCGATGTTTGCCGCCAGCGTAACCAGGCTTTGTTCTGCCTGCTGGATCGAGACGCCGGGCTTTAGTCGACCGAATGAAGAGAGGTAATTGGTGCCGCGATTGCCTTTTCCTTCCGGAGTAAATGTCAGCGGTTGCCAGATGTCGATCGGCCCCCAAAGGATCGGGTGTTCGAATCCGGGAGGCATTACTCCAATTATCTCTACGGTCTTCCCGTCGAGTTGAATTTTTCTTCCGACGACGTTGGGGTCACTGCCGAAGCGACGCATCCAAAAGCGATCGCTGAGGACGATGACGTTATCAGTGCCTGGCTCAAATTCTTCGGGCTTGAACACGCGGCCTTGCGCCGCTGGAACGCCAAGGATGGGAAAAAAATCGGCGGTTGCTGCAAGGCTAAGCAGACGTTCCGCCGTCTGGCCCTGTTCCGTGAGATTGCGACTGAGAAAGTTATAAGCAGCCATCTTCTCAAAAACGGTGTTCTGCTTTGACTGGTCAAAAAAATTCGCGGCCGAGTGTGGCCAACTCTGCGAATGTGGCGACGTGCGAAATACTCTGACCAATCGTTCAGATTGGGGGTATGGCAGCGAACCAAATAAGAACGTATTCAAGACACTGAACATGGCTGTATTGATGCCAATCCCCAGTGCGAGAGTCAGTGCTGAAACGATCGTAAAACCCTTGTGCTTCATCAGCATGCGCAGGCTATAGCGCACATCCTGAGATACGCTCGTCATACCCATCTCCTTTGTAAGATCGACCAGGTTTTAATGTTTACAAAATTTTGTGGAAGTATCCATTAAGGAGAACACCTTTGGGCGAATGATTGTGGCAGCTAATTTGCTCTTTGATTCACTGACGATCTGGGAACATCTGAAAGTGGCCGGCGGCCGCCTCCTCAAAAAAGATGTCCGCAAGGCGGTCTCGGCGGTGTTATCCCAACAGCCAGAGAAAAACTGCGAGCGCTTCGGTTAACAAAAATGGAACCTAAGCGTCAATGAAGTAGTAGTTCTTGTAGCTACACACACGCAGCCTACGAATTACGACCAAACTGGGGGCATTATGTTGAAGGTACACGCCAAAAGGTTGGACGCCGTTGAAGTACTCAGTCTTGAGGGCAAGATTGTAAATGGTGAGACAGAGATTCTGCGTACCGCGGTGGGATTAGCGTCCGCCACGAGGGACATCATTCTCGACTTAGCAAATGTCAGCACTATCGATGCCCATGGTCTGGGCGTGTTGTTGCATCTACGTGAACAGACCCTCGCCAGGGGAGTTCACTTCGAATTGACAAATGTGAGCAGAACTCTGAACCACATATTTGAAATCACCCGTCTCGATACTGTCTTCCAGATCAGTTCCGACGTTCAAGCCTTCCCGCAGCTCGCATACGCGCAGCGAGTGCCTGTTGCCGCCTGATACCAATTGGTCCTGGTCGCGACAGGATCGGATTGGATTTTGCATCGTCGATGATAACGTTATACTTAAGCTGGCTTTGCCCGAAAAGTTCTTATCGGAGTTCTTCTCTGTGCTGTCTCTGTGTCCTCTGTGCCTCTGTGGTTAAGGAATTGTTCGAAGAAACAACCACAGAGGACACAGAGACTGCACAGAGAAATCAGACTTTTCGTGCAAAGCTGCTTAAGCTCATCGACCTTGCGATCGCAGGGATTTATCCCATGTTTAAGGTGCTCCTAACCTGTCTGGCTTTCCTGACGTTTGTGCTAACCGCTGCGGGTCAGGAGAAACAAGATTACCAACTCGGCTGATGACCTTCAGCGCCACATCACTCGTCTACTGCTTGACAAAGACATCAACGAAGTAACAAGACAACTCGATCCCGCCTCTTACTGGTTCTTTGTCATTTCTTTCAACTTGGCGTGCACGCGTTCGTAGTTGGCTTTATAAACTGTGGTATTCGGATCTTTGTTCTGCTCGCCAAGAACATGCGCCTTGTCGTAGAGCGGTTCCGCAAGATCGATTTTCCCGCCTCGTTCATAAGCTTCGGCAAGACTGTCATAGACGTTCGCAGATTCCGGATAGCGTTCAACGTTTGTCTTGAATACGGCGATCGCGTCTTCGGGTTTACCGTCAAAGAGAAACTGGTAACCCATCTGATTGATGAGATTCTCTGGCACTGGAATCGAGTAACCAAACTTGTCGCTGAGTTTTTTGTAATGCGCGTCAGCGCCCTTTAGACCGCCAATCACAGCTCCGCTCTTGGGGTCCCGTGGACCTTGCCAGCCCTCATAAACCTTTCGCAATCCGAAGTAATGACTGCGCAGCACCACTGAACCGTGATCCTCGTCAGTCATGCGTTCCGCTTGCCAGTCGAATCCCTGGATGTTTGATTTCGAAAGCGCTTCTTTGAAACTGTCGAAGCTCTCTCCAATTGCGCCTGGCTCGTTGCCCAGTGATACAAACAGAGTCGACTTGAATTCTTTTTGATTCTTCAGAAATGCTTCCGCGCGTCTCAAGGTCTCACCGTTCTCCCACTGCAGTGAAGGACTCACTGCAATGAAAGAATTGAACACTCCAGGCTTGCTGATCATCGTGTGAATCGCAAATAGGCCGCCGAGCGAATGTCCAGCGAGAATGCGATAGGGCTGAACTCGGTAGTCTTTTTCAATTTCCGGAATGAGTTCAGTCTCGATGAACTTAAGAAAGGTATCGGCGCCGCCACTGGTGGGGAATTGCAGTTGCCCGGCCGGATTCTTTGCAGTGGACTTAACTGGCGTCAGGTCGCGAGTACGATCGGTGTTAGTGATGCCCACAACGATCAAATCCGGGAGCCGTCCGTTTTGAGTAAGGAATTCAATAGTGCTCGCCGTGTGGCCCATGTGTGCATCGCCGTCAGTCATGTACAGCACGGGATAACGTAATTTGTTTGTTTCATATCCCGGCGGAGTACGAATTAGGACGACCCTTTCTTCGCCCAGAACGGCTGATTTGATCGCAAACCTTTTAACCGTGCCGCTTGCAGGTTGAGCGCTTGCCACCGTCGTAATCATCACGACAACGACAAGGCCGAACCACAAACGGGATAATTGGTTTAGATGGGAGTTATGATTAGACAGACGCGTCGTGGACCATTGGGAAGGAGTAGTCATATCTTCAGCTCCAAAAAATTGATTTATTTCCATTAATACGTAGTCAACGCGGTTCGGGGAGCGGCTGATATTACTAGATCTGTCGGTCACGTCAATGCTTTTGTGACCAAAACGCCGATTCGAAAAACTGAGATCGTCGAGTTCGTCTTTGTCTTGCCATTCGCGCTCGCACACGCTCACGCCGTCGCGAAACAATCGACCGCAGACTGCGCAATCGCTGCAACTGCTTCTAATTCTATTAGCTCGAACTGTCGAACGATTCACTGAGTCATTTTGAGTAAAGCACTCTGCTGCGCTGCCCAGCCCGTCGTCGATTACCACAAGTATCAAATTTCGCTAGCGTATCAGTGCCTCTATTGTTATAAGCAGTATTGAATGACTGCTACGCTGCGATGGGCCTGCTGCGGTCTTGCGATCGCTTTCCTTTCTCCAATCGCCGTTCATGCCCAGCTTCCGTTCTACACTGATGACGCGGACACGACGGCGAAGGGCAAATTTCATCTTGAAATTTCAAACGAGCACGACTGGCTACAGAAATCCTCGTTTCCAGGTCGCAGGCAAAACACTTCCGTATTCACTCTAAACTTCGGCCTCACGGATCGCATTGAACTCGGCGTTAACGCTCCTTACATAAAGATCTTTAACGAGCGATCTGCGACGGGTGGTAACCCTGGCGGATTTGGAGATACACAGTTTGGGGTAAAAGTTAGATTGCTTGATGAACGTGAAGGCTCAAAACTTCCAGCGGCAGCGGTAGTCCTCTATGTGGAAGCCCCGACCGGCAATACCAGTAAGCAGCTTGGATCAGGACTCGTTGATTACTGGCTATATGGCGTAGTGCAAAAATCGTTTACGAGGAAGACAACCGGACGCATGAACGGAGGAATTCTTTTTGCCGGCAACAGTTCGACGGGTCTTATTGGAATCGAGACCACGCGTGGTCAAGTGTTTACCGGGAATGCATCTCTGGTGCGCCAATTCACGCCGCGATTAAGAGTTGGGGCAGAATTGTTCGGCGCCGTTACCAACAACTTTAGCTTGAGCCGCGGTCAGATGGTGGCACAAATTGGTGGCGGCTACGCTGTTCGAGAGAACCTTGAGCTGACTTTTGGTGTGCTTGGCGGTCGCTTCCCTGCCAGTCCGCGCCTCGGGTTTCAAGTGGGCATTGCATACGATTTCAAATGAGCTTTGCCTCAAAAGTGCGAATTATTCTTGGACACAGTCAGTACAGGACCTGGTCAATGATCAGCATGCGATGCTCCTAACGATTCTTGACTCCTATTGACCAGGTCCTGTACTGACTGTGTCCAAGTGCGGTTTCCTACTTTTCAGGCAAAGTCTTTCAAATGACAAAAGCATATCCTTAGGCGCCGTTTTGTGTGAGATTGTTCACTAAGCACTGGGTTCAACTAGATTAGTCATTGACAAACGGCGTTTGGCCTCACTATTATGCCCGAGCGGCCGCTGACGTAGGGTAAAGTGGGCGCTTGAACCTGCTTGAATCCTTCCGAAACGAGCTCGCCCTAAAAACTTCTTTCCTCAGTCTCCTTCAGTCAAAGCTGACTTGAGCCTACTATCCCCAACCATAGAGGAGAAACGACATGTTCAAATTCACCAAGGGCATACTGTCTGCCCTGGCAATATCAACCTTGCTCGCAATGAGCGCTGCGGCTACCTACGCCCAGACCACGGGCTCGGTGACCATGACCGCGACAGTCTCGAATTTCGTCCAATTGAATTCCGGCGGAGCCGTTACGCTTACCGGTAATTCAGGCGGCAGCGTTATCACAGACGGTACCGCAAACACACCACTCGCAGTAGTTGTCGACCTGGGCGAAGTTGGCCCAAGCAACTCCAACAGTTTTGTGAAACTGAGCGTGCCGCTCAGACTTCGCAGCAACGTGGCCTACCAACTGAATATGGTGAGCAACGTTGCCGGCGCTGGCGCGACAAGCTTCAGTCTCAAAGACACTGACGTCGGTTTTGGTTTGACTCCAGCCGCGCGACCCGCAAATCTCGCGACCGGTACAGACACCAACGCAACCCCTGGTGACCCAACCGTCGGTGGCAGCACGGACGTTAACGGACGCTGGGTTTTTGCCGGCGCAAATTCCACGCTGGGTGCCTATGCTGTTTCGGGTCAGGTTTTGACCGGACCACGCATCAACAAGGCTGTATCAGCCAATTCCGCTACGGCCCTCGACGTACCCGCGATCTTCGCAATCAAACCGCAGTTCTTCGATCCGGCTCCGGCGATCACGATCACCGCGCAGTTTACGGTTGTAGCTCTTTAATCTTTAACCCGCCCCTCCTCTATCGATTTGGCGCCGGCCGTTAGCGAGTTTGCTGACGGCCGGATGACCATATCTCACTCCCCCTCAAGGAGACTTCCTATGCCCCGCTCAAAAACCCTTTCAAGATTATTTCTACTTACGATCCTGCTGCTGCTCGCTGCTGTTACGTGTCTCGGACAGTCCACAACCGGAACCGTCAGCATGAGCGCCACAGTTTCGAAATTCGTCGAGATTAACTCTGGAGGCGCCGTTACTCTAACCGGTAATTCCGGCGGCGGCGTCACTACGGATGGAGTAGCCAACTCTCCTCTGGCGGTATCGATTAATCTAGGTGAGCTTGGACCAAGCAACACCAATAGTTTCGTAACCGCGTCGGTACCCCTCAAACTGCGCAGCAACGCTGCCTATGTCTTATCGATGACTGCGACCGTGACCAGCTCCGGCACAAGCAGTAGCAGAATCGGCGCTGCTGACATAGGCTTCGGCCTCGGCACAGTCTCGCGAACAGGACTGGGCGTGAATGCAGGCGCAGACACCAACGCGACTTCCGGTGACCCAACCTTGCCCGCCAATGGATCCATTAACGGAACAACGGGTCGATATGAGTTCACTGCGGTGAGGTCAAACCTGAGCGCCTTTTCTTCCGCAACCACGGCACTCAGTGGTCCAATCATCATGAACGCGGTGCCTCGCAGCAATGCTAATGGACTCACCGTGCCGGCGATGTTTGCAGTTAAGCCTCAGTTTTTCGAAAACGGCACTACCACCATCTCCGTCACTTTCACCGTGACGGCACCATAATGCTTTTTCGCCACTTTACATACTCACTGCTCGTCATCCTGATCCTCGTCGCTTTCGCGCAGACGACTTCTGCACAGGCGCTGGACATCAGCAGCGGCGGTCAACCGACAATCACCGGCGCGGTGGGCGGCTCTGTCACTGGAAATTCAGACGTTACAAACGATCTGGTCGTGACGATCAATTTTGGCGAAGTCTCGCCCCTCAACACGAATTCAATCGTTAAGGTAGTCGTGCCATTCGCACTTCGGAGTAATCAACCCTATCAAGTTGCGGTTTCAATGACAGGGCTGGCCAACGGAAATGCTCAGGCTATCCAACCGGCTGATGTCGGCTTTGGTATTCAGAATCCACGTCTCCTCGGCGGCGCCGGCAAAATCTGCACTCAGAGCACTCACATTATTCGCTCGCCTTTTAACAACGATCCCGCCTTCACTGCAGCCGTGGGAACTAACGGTCGCGTGTCTTACCAATCATCGCTTGGCAACTTGTCAGGATCGACTGTCATTCTCAGCGGCCCGGAGCTTTCAAAGAACAATAGCTCCAAACGCCAGCAAAGCGACGGATGGATTTTTGACGCCGTCTTCACTTTGACGCCACAGTTTTTCGCTTCCGGAATTTCTTCCGCCACCCTCGTATTCACCATCTCAGCTGGTCCGAACGTTCCCTGTTGAAAGGCTTCCAGATCGATGTCGCCTAAAGTCAAAACTTTACGATTCACAGCAGCTCTGATTCTGCTTCTTCTATCGGTAGTTTGCGTGAGCGCGCAAAGCCCCACTCCCGAACCGACACCACAACCGTCCAGCAGTGGCATATCGTTAGCTCCGGCCCGGCTTGAGCTCGAGATGCAACCAGGTTCGGAAACAACGGTGGTGGTGAATCTCGACTACCACACTCAAGGAGAAAGCTCACAGCCTGTTCGTATCGTTGCCAGCTTGAACGATTGGACCATCGATCGAGACGGTCAAGTGCAGTTTGAGAGAGCCAACACCTTGCCTAACTCGGCGAGTTCGTGGCTGATTTACAGCCCCGCCGAAACAACAATCACACCTGGTAATCTGCACTCGATCAGAGTCACCGTCTCAGTTCCGAAAGGTGCCACTCCCGGCGATCACCTGACGGCGCTCATCATCGAACAACGACCCGATAACATAAAGCTCAATCAATCACGGCGGCAGGTGGTGATTCGATACCGAATGGCCGCCGTCTTCTACATCAAAGTGCCGCAACTTCGTCGCCAGGCGTCCCTTGAGAGTCTGCGTGCCGAGGCAACTGCGGACCAGATAGTTGTGACTCCACTGCTCAAGAATGCAGGTAACAGCGTGGTTCGTCCTCTTACATCATTGAGGGTAACGGACAGTTTCGGCGTTGCGGTCGCAGAGTTGCCGCAGAAAGAATCGTTACCGTTGCTTGGTGGCGCCGAGTTAGCACAGCCGCTCGTACTCGAAACGCGGCTGGCGCCCGGGACTTACAACGTGAAGTATCGCGTTGATTTTCAGGATGGGAGTCGGCCGACTGAAGGCATTACTGAACTGGTTATTCCGGTGTCGCAACGAACTTCAAATGGATCGACGACGCGTGGGCTGACTGGGGCTTCAAACGAATGAGCACCGTTACTTGCAATGCGTTGTTTGGAGAGTCGAGAGTGCCACCGAGCGAAACGCGTGGTCCACTCACTACGAGCAAGGGCCGAGCATCATCCAGAAGGTTTGGCGCTGACGAGGCGCTCTCTTTCAATCCACGTAAATCAAACTGCCGCGGCACGTTGAGCTCACCGATAGCATGTGGTGAAACCAACGTTCCAGTCGCGCGCACATCCAGTACTGATAGTTGAGCCAGTTCGGCTGTTGCCGATTCGACTTCAGCCGAGATTTTGAAACTGCTATTTGAACGAACGAGCAATGGCACACGAACAACCGGTGGGTCTGTCTGAGCGCTCGACAACATTATTCGTACGGTGTTGCCGTTGCTCATGACGTCCGTTTCAACATTGCTGTGAGTTGAGTTCGGAAGGACCGAAAGAAACACGGTTTCGCTGACCGTGGCGCTGACTGACACCCGGCCTGTCTGCGCTTTCAAGCCAGCAGGGACAAAAAGCAAAACTGCGGTTAACGTGAAGACATGCTGACACCTCAGCCTTAACCATTTCGCAGGCATAACGTGAGAACTCCTGGGTTTAGATTGCTGAGTTTATAACACATTCAAGGGCTGGACGCTTCCAGGAAATAGGCTTCCTCAACGACCTTACTCAAGTCCCATGCATAACCTGTTCCGAGTTATCGTCATTCTGACTGTTGCTTCCATGGCGACGGCGCAAGCGGCCGTGCTCGGATACCGTTCCGACCGAGACCCAACCAAACCTGCTGCGGTTCCGAAACCTGCACCGCAAGAAACATCAGTAATAATCGTTAATGAACGCACACTCGTCGGACCAAACAGCGCTGTGCAGGTTCGTGGCGGACGATTGTTTCTTCCAATCGCCTCGATAGCACAGGCACTCGGCGATACGTTCAGTTCTGATTCGACTCTGCGCGTTGTCACAATTCGCCGCCAAAATGGAACAGTGGCGGTCTTTAATGCCCCACTTAATGAAGTACGTGAAAACGGTGCTGTAGTGCTCACTGTGTCCGGCACTGCCGACTTAGTCTTTCCACCGACTGCAAACGAGTTAATGCTTCCAGCGGAGATCGTTGCGGCTCTATTGGACGTCACAGTTCGTCGCGATCAAAACAACGCCATCGTCATCAGTCGCAAAGGTGTTCAAGCGTCGACCATTCGCACCGGAGCCAAACACGCGCCCTGGGAGATCTTTCAGATCGAGTATGACTATAACTACAGTCGCTACACGTCAGTTAGCGATCATAACCTGGTGCTTCGCGGCACTGGTCGCGTCGGCGATGCCCGCTTGAGTTTCATAGCTAACTCGTCGCTGGGGGTGACACACAACTCGTCTCGTCCGACTCTGGAGGGAGGAACGATCAGACTCGATCGTCCAAACGGTCAGAGTTTCGTGGGCGGCGAATTCGGAACCGGCACAGACGTGGAATTCCTGAGTGCAGCCGTGCGCGGTGGCATGGTCCAATTGCCTCTGCACCGTGTACGACTCGATTTCTTCGGCGGGCAAACGACTTCAGGAATCGCGGAAACACCGTCTACTTCGAACGCTGAGAAACCAGGACGCAGCCCCTATTCATCGCTCGGTTTCAACTATGACACCAAAATCTTTGGCGCAATCGTAACAACTGCCAACCAGGCACAACGTCAAGCAGACTTCACGCTGTCCGGAGGCGCCATGCGCTTCGACGGTACGACTCGCAAAGGAAACCTCGTCGCGGGCGGGCTCAAGTACATTTCCGGTCTCAATCGTCTTCAGGCCGATGTCGCTGCGGGCCAATTCTCAGGAATAGACCGAACTGGAGCTCAAACCAGCGGCACCGATTTCGCGATCAATCTCACTGGTTCTTATCAATTGACTGAGCAACTCGTGATGCAGGGCCGTTACGCTTACGTGGGCCAGAAGTTTCTGAGTCCTCAAAGTGGTCTGCACGAACCGACCAGCCTGGTCGCAGCCGGAATGAGTTGGCAACCACGACGCTGGTTTACGGCCGCTTTGAGTGCGAGCACGTCAACTACACCTGGTCGAGCCGGTCAATTCAATCGCTACATAACAGGCAGTCTAAGTATCGCGCCGGATAACGCCCTGCCTGGGCTCTTTATTTCTCATACTCAAAGCGGCACGACACAATTGAGAAGCGCTGCTTTCACGTTGATCACCGCGACGAAGAAGTTCCAGCGCTGGACCATGTTCGTCAATGGCTCGCGAATCAAGACATTCGGAGACACAGCGCTCAACGCACAGGTTGGCGGAAATATCCGGATCAATGAATGGAATACTCTCGAGGTAAGCCAGGCACTGGGTAGTCATGGTCTTTTCAGTGGCATGGCAACGTGGCAGGTCTCGAATCTATTTCACAATCGTTTGGCTGTCAGTGGCGGTTTGGGTTACGCACGAAGCAATTCCGCTTCTCTTTACACAACTGAGCACCTGTCGGCGTCGCTAAAGTTGCCGCGAAATACCTCGTTGCAAGTCAGTTACTTGAAAACGCAAACAGGAACGACCGCATTGCTCAGTCTCCATGGCTTGTTTTTCTCAAACAAGAGGGCCGAACGCGCCGTCAATGGACCATTGGCAGAACTGAATTCCTATGCGTCGGTGTATGGCCGAGTCTATCAGGACGTAAATCTTAATGGCCGCTTTGATCCGGCTGTCGATCAGCCGCAGGCAAATGCAAAAGTGCGTGTGGACGGAAGTCGTTATGTGGTTTCAGATGTTAATGGCAATTTCCGCATCGACAGCGTCATGCGAGGAGAGCATTCAGTCTACCTGGATCTTTTATCTGTACGTGCCGATTTGACACTTTTGGATAACACGCAGCAATTGATCACGATCGAATCTACTCGTGATGTGATCGTCGACTTTCGTGTCGTCCGCACGGGTCGCATCAGCGGCGTCGTATGGCTCGATCTCAATGAGAATGGCCGGCTCGATGAAACGGAACAGGTGCTGCCGGACGTGCGAGTCGTGACTGGCAGCGGTCGCGATACACTCACCGATGACAAAGGTTATTTCATCATCGGTGATTTACCGCCCGGCGAACACATCGTCCTGTTGGATGAAAAAACTATTCCCGAACAAACCCGCTCCCTCACGGGTTCACAAACGATTAAAGTATTCGCCGGCAATGAAACCACGACGGCCTTTCCCGTCGCGCCATTGCCGGACCAGATTAAGAAATTCCCGCGCGAGTGAGCGACTCGTGGCGCGTCATGACCACCAACGCCAGCTGACGTTGTAAGCCTCCGCCAATCGCCGTAGATCCTGGCGCACTGCAGACCAGTCGCGTTCAGCCTTTTCACTAGCGAGACGTCGCGTCACAAACCGATCAATTTCGGCCGCACCGTCCAAAACGGCTTCCACGTCCGCGCCCACGGACTTGTTATCTTTGAACCGTGAATACAGCCGCTCCGTGGCATCCTCGTAATTCTTCAAGAATCTGTTGATGTCGTCTTCGCGGTTCGTACCATTTAAGCGGCTTCTGTCGAGCGAAGAGTCGAAACTCTTGCGAAATCGGCCTGTGTCCTTCTTGAGCTGCTCCATTAGTTTTTTGACTTCCTTGTCGCTCAGCCGGTAAGGCGTATCCTGCGCTCGCCCGACAACCGAAAAGATCGCCACCAGCATTAATACGTTCAGTATTGTTAAGACCCTTTTGTTAACCATGATCTTCACCTCTCCCTGAAAGTTTCGATCAGCATTAACAAAATTCGTGGTCGCAGTCTTTTACCTTTTTGACATTTCTTTCGCAGTTGTGTCGTTTCAGTTGTCATAGGATTCTCACAAACATGACAGTTAACCCTCCTTGAACGATCTGGTGAAGCAGGGGCCGATTCGAAGGGACGAGCAGGGCAGATCCCGGGTCACTCAAACTTGCAATAGAAGGCTTTGCCCGAAAAGTCCTATCGGAGTTCTTCTCTGTGCAATCTTTGTGTCCTCTGTGCCTCTGTGGTTAAGGAATTGTTCGAAAAGACAACCACAGAGGACACAGAGATTGCACAGAGAAATCAGACTCTTCGTGCAAAGCTCAATAGAGGATATTTTGTCAGGGGTTGCGCTCAAGAATACGCCTTACGAGTGTCTGTGTAAATAAGTATCAAATAATTGCTAATCAACACCTTCAGCGTGTAGTCCAGTGCCGAATTTTCGCTGAGCCGAAGTGACAGATACTGATTGACAGTCTCGCCTCACTGCCAATAAGCTGCGACTGAGTATCTGAGTATAAGCCGGATCCCGTTCCCAGATTCAAACGCCAACTGAATCCGGCACAGCGCCGACAGCCTTCCGAGCCATTCTCGTGACCCCAAAGGATCCAGATCCCACCATCATTGATGTCTCCCCGTCGAGCATTACCACGGGCATGCAATTCGATCGATACGAAATTCGTGGTCTTCTGGGAAGGGGTGGAATGGGCGAAGTTTATGTCGCTTTTGATACCAAGTTAGAACGACTTATCGCGCTGAAAATTCTGCTCGAGATGCATGTACGAGATGCGTCATATCTAATGAGATTCAAACGGGAAGCTCTTTCAGCTTCCGCACTAAACCACCCTCACATTCTAACGGTGTATGACGTCGGAATCAGTAATGGTCGGCACTTCATTACGACAGAACTGGTTGAGGGAGTGACCGTTCGACAGCGGCTCATGCAAAAGCCGTTCGATATCAGCGAGGCTCTTGAGATTGCTATTCAAGTAGCCGACGCGCTCGTTGCCGCGCATCGGGCGAACATTGTCCATCGCGACATCAAACCAGAGAACATCATGCTTCGAGACAGAACCTATGCGAAGCTGTTGGACTTCGGGCTCGCGAAAACAAGCGACTCTTCCAGGAAATCGGCAACGGAGACTGTTCCAGGAACGATAATAGGAACGCCCCAATACATGTCTCCGGAGCAGGCATCAGGCGATGCCGTCGATGTTCGCACAGACATTTGGAGTTTAGGTGTTGTGCTTTATGAAATGGTGACCGGCAGCCCACCTTTTGCAGGTTCTAATGTTACCGAACTGCTGCGAGCGATTCTTACGGAAGCACCCACTCCTCTTCCCCGGTACATCAAGGAAGTAAAGCCGGAGTTGGAATCTCTACTTGAAAGAGCACTGGCGAAGAAGATAGACGATCGTCACCAAAATGCCGCCGAATTGCTAGCCAGTCTAAAAAACATCAGACGATCGATTGGAGCTGGTGACTTTGGTTCGAACGAAGAAATTGAGCCCCAACCTCCAGCAGGTGGTTTGAGCACTGTCAAGATTCTTTCCGACGAAGGATTACCTGTCCTCAAGCGACGTCACCGTCGAAAGAGTATTCGGTCCCTGGCAATTCTTCCCTTTGTAAATGCAGACCCGCGCATGAAATCTGATTACTTAAGCGACGGTCTAACCGAGACAATCATCAATACGTTGTCACAACTGCCTCAGCTACGAGTAATGGCCCGTAGCAGTGTATTCCGCTTCAAGGATCGACAGGAGAATCCTTTAGCGATTGGCAACGAACTTGGCGTCGCCGCGGTGTTGACAGGACGGCTTCAGCGAGTTGGTACAAAGTATGTCGTACAAACAGAACTTGTCGACGTGGCGGATGGTTCTCAATTGTGGGGCGCACAGTTTAATCGGAAGAGCGGTGACGTGCTACAGATCCAGGAGGACATAGCCCAGGATATTTCAGAGAAGCTGAAATTGAATCTTAATGCGCGTCACAGGAAGCGACTATCAAGACGCCCCACGATTAACGAGAATGCCTATCATAGCTATTTAAGAGGCCGCTTTAATTGGAATAAGAGATCTACTGAGGGCGTGAGGACGAGTATTGACTTCTTTAAGGAAGCGATTGAGATTGATCCTCTGTTTGCGTTGGCCTACGCAGGAATAGCCGATGCGTATGTCGTGCTCGGCAATCAGCATTCGATGCTGTTAAGCGAAGCGTACACGAAGGCAAAGGCGGCTGCGGAGAAGGCGTTGGAAATAGACGACACTCTCGCCGAGGCTTATCCTACTCTGGGTTATATACGCGGTGCATACGATCGCGATTGGAACGGAAGTGAACAAGCGTTCAGAAAAGCCATAAACCTGAATCCGGGATACGCTACCGCGCACCAATGGTATAGCGCGATACTTCGAGCGCTCGGACGAGTAGACGAGGCGCTGGAGGAGGCAACCAAGGCCTTCTCGTTAGATCCGCTTTCGCCGATCATTAACGCGAATGTTGGTCTTTGTCTCTACGTAGCACGCCGGTATGAAGAGGCGGCCGATCTCTTTCGCAGATCAATAGCGGTCGAGCCCAAATTCTTTTGGAGCCATTATCTGCTTGGTCTGATTCAGAGGCAGCAGAGCGAACACGCATTGGCTTTAACTGAGCTACAGCTCGCGTTGTCCTTAGCCAGCGATAAACAGACTGAGGCGGTAGTCATATCTGACCTGGCCTATACCTTTGGAATACTTGGGCACGAGGAAGAGGCAAATCGCTTAATAGATGAACTCGAAACTCTGGGAAAAGTCAATCATGTGTCACCTTACGATCTTGCGGTAGCCCATCTTGGTGTTGGAGACAAGGATACAGCGTTCCGCTGGCTGAACGAGGCTTATCGCACGCGCGACGAGGGGCTCTTGTGGTTGAAGGTGGACCCCGTGCTCGATGAAGTACGTAGTGATTCGAGGTATTTGACGCTACTGAAACTGGTCGGGCTTGATTAGCTGGTTAAGCTTTCGACCTATTTGCGAAAACGTCGTCTGATTTTCTTACCCAATAAGACTCCCACTCCGCTTCCGAAAAGGAGCAAGGTCGTTGGCTCTGGAACGGGCATCACACCCGGAGCTGCTTGAGCAACAATCGATGTCGTGCTGTCGATAACTACATCTCGAACCGCTCCGGCAGTCACTGAGAACGTCTGATTTCCAAGGGCCGATAGACTACAAGCGCCGACAAGCAAGGCTAAGGCTGAGAGACGAAAGGCAAGGGCTTTCCTCATGACATCTCCTTTAGAAAGTCGTTAGTCTTAAAAACTTCAGTATTACTAAGAGGGTTCTCCGAGAGTGCTGAGAGAATCGTAGTGAGCATTGCAAAGCTCGTGCCGACTAAGCGCGACGCGATACTCCAATATTTGCAGGGTTTTTCGTTGGTGAGTGACCTATTGGAATCCGAATGTTCCAAAACTCAGATTCAATTCCGGATTTGAGACAAGCTCCTCAGCTTGACAGCCATGCGATCAAGACTTAGAGTTTGCACGCTCAAATCACAAGTTCTTTGCATAATAGTAATCGCTGTTCCAACTCGCGAAGCGAGTTGGACCGTCGCAGGTGCCCTGTAGAGGGCGACAAGGGAAGTTGGGTGAAAAGCCCAGACGGTTCCCGCCACTGTGTACCGGCATTGCGTAGCTTCCAAACGAATGGTCACTGGTCTCTTCGAGACTGGGAAGGCCGTGAAGCAACGCGTTCGAGCCGGAAGTCAGGAAACCTTGCCTGCTGCAGACGGAAGCGACCACAAATGCTCCGGGAAAAGGGCTGGTGGCGTCACGAGTAAGTATTAATCTATCGAGTTTCAGACGCCCTCGATCTTCCAAAGGAGATCGAGGGCTTTTCGTTTTTAGTCACATGGATCCGTGGCTAAAGCCTAGCAGGAGAGATCATGAAGAATTTACTTCGCGCGATATTCATTACGATCCTGATTGGATTTGCGTGTGTTACCGCCGTTCAAATGCAAACCGTAGAAACAGAAATCAGTGGTCACGTAAAAGATCCGCAGGGCGCAAATCTGCCTGGCGCTACTGTGAAACTGTTTGGGCGCAATCGAACATTGAGCCTCGTCACCACGACAGACTCAGGCGGCGCCTACAGCTTCAAACATCTGGCTGTAGGCGAATATCTGATCGAAGCCGAAGCGAGCGGATTTGCGTTAGCGCACGCGCAACCAGTCGCGGTCACGCGAGGTCAAGCAACGACGCTCGACATTGCGTTGCAATTGTCAGGTTTACGCAACTCCGTCGTGATCACTGCTTCAGATACTCCGCAGACTGTCGACGAAGTCTCCAAAGCGCTAACTGTGGTCAACAACCAGGAGATCGAAGAACGCGATGAGATGGCGATTTCCGAATCGCTGCGCGTCGTACCGGGTTTGCGAGTGCAACAGCTCGGTGGTCCAGGCTCTCTCACATCGATTAAGACGCGTGGACTGCCGAGCGAGGACACAGCCGTGCTGATCGACGGCATCCGTTTCCGCGATGCCGCTGCTCCGCAGGGCGACGCTTCCGGTTTTCTGGAAGATCTCGTTGCCACTGATGTTGGCAGGCTTGAAGTTTTGCGCGGCTCCGGTTCGTCTTTGTATGGCTCAAATGCCGTGGGCGGCGTGGTTAATATCGTAACCGATGAGGGCGGTGGGCCAATTCATGGCAGCGTACTTGCGGAGGGTGGAGGTTTGGGGCTGTTTCGTACGAGGAGTCACATCGCCGGAGGTGTGAATCACAATCGCGTGGTTTATAGTGCCGGCGTTTCGTTCTTCAACGTCACGCGTGGAATCGACGACCAGGACGAAGCGCGTAATACGAGTGGTCAGGGACGCATTCTGTTCCGCATCGCCCCTTCAACAACGATCTCCGGACGGATCTACGCAACCAACTCGCGTTTGCAGTTGAACAACAATCCCGAGGCCATCGGTACTCTTCCTCCAATTGGCATCATCGAAGCAATTCCCCTCCCGCGTGCTGAACAACTGCGATTTGAAGCCGGCGTACCGGCTTCGCAACTCAATCTCGGCACTGCCACATTCGTGCCCGACGCAAACGATCCCGATAATTTCCGCGAAGCCGATTTTTTCAATGGCGCTGTCAGCTTCACGCAACGTCCAACAGATACTTTTGGCTACACGATCGCTTATCAGGGTTTAGCGACAAACCGCAGCGGTATTAATGGTCCTCTTGGAATCGGATTTCAGCCATTCGGAGGTACAACTCGATCTGATTTTGACGCGCGAATTCACACACTCAATGCGCGTGTTGACCTACAGGCCGGACATTACAACTTCATTACCGGCGGATACGAGTTTGAGAGTGAAAACTTCAAAAATCCATCGTTTCAGGTCAATCCTGCCGACAACTCCAACGTAGATGTAACACAACGGAGTCACGCGTTTTTTATGCAGGATCAACTACGGCTTCTCGATGATCGTTTACAGATCTCCGGGGCATTTCGTGCGCAGTTCTTTAGACTGGAACGACCGATCTTCACACCGGCGGCGTCTGCGCCGTACACCGGTATCACTTTTCAGTCGCCACCGACTGCGTACACCGGTGATGGTTCAGTCGCATACACATTTCGGTCTTCCGGGACCAAGCTGCGCGGACACGTTGGCAATGGTTATCGAGCGCCGTCGTTGTTCGAACGGTTCGGGACTGCTTTCGACAGCTTCTTTGGTTATTCGGTGTTTGGCGATCCGCGTTTGGAGCCCGAACGTTCGATAGCTTTCGATGCCGGATTCGATCAGACGTTCCACGACAACAGAGTTCGACTCTCTGCAACTTATTTCTACACTCAATTGCGTAAGGTCATCATCTTCGACTTTTCTGGATTGATTGATTTCACAACGGATCCGTTTGGTCGCTTCGGTGGTTATCTGAATACCAACGGCGGGATCGCACGCGGCGCTGAAGTCGAGTTTAGAGCAACTCCGACGAGAACATTGAATTTGATTGCTGCTTACACATTTACAAAAGCACAGCAGCGCACGCCGCAAGTGCCGGGCACGATTCGTTCGCTGGTTATTCCAGATCATCAGTTCTCGTTGGTTGCGACACAACGCATCGGTCGCAGGATCCTGATCAATTTCGATTTTTCGGCTTCGAGTAATTACCTGGGTGCGATCTTTGATTCCACTACCTTCACGAGTCGTGGGTTTAGATTTAAAGGGTTGGCGAAGGCAGATTTGGGCGCGAGCTATTCCCTGCCGCTTGGTGAAACACGACAGCTCCGTTTCTTTGGCTATGTGGATAATCTATTCAATCGGGAGTACTTTGAAAGCGGCTTTCGTACCCCAGGCAGAGCCGGACGCGCCGGAGCAAGTTTTGTTTTTTGATGACCGACGAGAGCGAAGAGCAGGTAACGTTGGTAGAGGGTGAGGACTATTATTTTGAGAATGGATTAATGGTCCTCACAGCGCGGTATCTTGTACGTCGCGGTTATTGCTGCGAGCAAGGGTGCAGGCATTGTCCTTACGGCTACTCAAAACCATCCACAGACTACACAGAAAACTAATCTGTGTAATCTGTGGACAAATACGATGACCAACGACACCAAATCATTTCCGCGGCGTATCATTTGTCTCACCGAAGAGACCACTGAGACGCTCTACCTGCTTGGCGAACAGGATCGCGTCGTCGGCGTGTCTGGCTACACGGTGAGACCACCCGAAGCACGTCAGAAACCCAGAGTCTCCGCCTTCATCAATGCCAGGTTCGATAAGATCCTGGCTCTCGAACCCGATCTGGTTTTTGCCTTCTCTGATCTTCAGGCCGACATCGCCGCCGAATTGATTCGACGTGGTGTCACGGTGTTTACGTTTAATCAACGCAGCATCATCGAGATCATGGAAATGATCTTGACCATCGGCCGTATCGTCGGCAGCGCTGAAGAGGCCGAACGCCTGATCGCGACCTTGCAAACCGAGATGGATGCGATCGCAGCATCGGCGGCACGCTTTCCTTTCCGGCCGCGCGTGCTGTTTGAAGAGTGGTACGACCCTTTGATCTCCGGTATCCGTTGGGTCGATGAGTTGATCGAAATCGCTGGTGGTGATTCAGTGTTTCCAGAGTTGCGCGTGCAGCAGAGTGCGAAGGATCGAATTGTTAATCCTGCGGATGTAATTGTCCGCGATCCGCAGGTGATCGTCGGCTCATGGTGTGGGCGACAGGTGAAGAAGAACCTGATTCGCGCACGCGCAGGTTGGGCAAATATCAGCGCGGTTCGCGACGAACAACTTTACGAGATCAAATCGACATACATTCTTCAGCCTGGACCGGCAGCGCTCACCGAAGGATTGCGACAGCTTCACGCGATACTCGCCCGCGTTGTTGGGCAACCATTCGACCCTTCTTTGAGCCCCAGAGAACGTGCCGATGCGCTACTGGGCCTCGCCGCATAAACTAACCCAATGCAGGCATTTGCTCCGCAAATCGTACGTTCAAACTATGCAACTTATGGGCTACTGGATGAATCTCATCTCCGTTCCCCGAGCGTGAAAGTTCAACGATTTTAGGAGTATTAAATGAGTTCTATAAAGCGATTCTCTCCAGGCGTGATTGCAATTCTGACCCTTATTTTTGCCGTTTCCGGCTTATCATATGGCAAGAACAAAAGCGTTAAATTCCCTAATGTTAAGATCAAAAACTTTGGTCAAATGGACGAGCGGTTTTTCCGCGGTGCACGTCCTGACGAGCAAGATTACTCAGCACTGGCGGCGCTCGGTGTGACGACAATTATCGATCTGACGGATAATTCGAAAGAGTACGAGCAGCCTGCCGTCGAGCGTGCCGGATTGCGCTACATCAACATTCCGATGGTTGATAAGAGCCGTCCGACCATGGACCAGATCAGCGCATTTCTGAAAATAATTGACGATCCGGCAACGGGTAAGTTTTATGTTCACTGTGCCGGCGGACGTCACCGAACGGGTGTGATGGGTGCGGTTTACCGCTTCACAAAGAATCAGTGGAACCTGGACCAGGTGCTTGCAGAGATGGACCAGTATGAGTTTGGTTCCGGCACGGGCCACGGTAAGCAGAGGGATTTTGTCAAAGACTACTGGGAACAGTTTCAGGCAAAAGCGACTGTGACCACCGCCACCAGCAGCAATTAATCGTAACCTCCTTTCAACCACGGATGAACACGGATCATTTTCGGATCCGTGTTCATCCGTTTTACTTCACTCATGCGGTCGTTCGACGTAAGCAGTAAACTCATGAGTGTTGCCCACACCTGCTGTTCGTTTCCACTACGTTTCAGATTCAGGGTGACTTCACTGCCCGGTGCCCGCGATGCAAAATATCAATACGGCAGTTTTCGTGTTGACACTGCGGCATAGTCAGAGTAAAGTCCGGCCACTTTAGCTTCAGCCCAAGATTCGTAGAAGACCGTCTCCCCGGTCACAGGACTCAAAATTAGTTCTTAGTCATTTCTCGTTCATTTGGCCCTCGAAGCCCAGCAAACGAAGGAGAAAGAAGCATGTCTCAAAAGTTTCGCCCACTCATTCTCATCGTCGCGTGTCTCATAATGGTTGCATGTGTGGCAGGTGCGGTACTCATCAGCCGTGCTGTCTCAAAACCAGTCTCAACGCAGAGCCTGTCCCAAACGCTCATGACGCCTACGAGCCGCAACCTGTCGTTACAACCGGAAGCCGCGCGCGTAAACCGGCGCCTTGGTAATAGATTCAACTCGTCCGCAAAGACTGACACAACCGTAACAGGCATTCTGCGGATCGGTGCAAGTCAATATTCCGTCACAACTATTCGCCATCTCGACCAAAGTCGCGAACTCGTAGACCTGCTGCTGCCAGAAAAGCAACTTAGCTGGGATGAGACGGATGGAGTCAAAGCAACTGCGAGTGTTCTAACCAGGGCAGAGCGGTTGCTGGCGGAACGATTGATCCTCGACACAGCGGATCATTTTGTTTTGGCCCAACTTCGTGGCGCCAGTTATCTCACGGTTGCAAGAAATCTGCGTCCGGATGATGCGGGTGACGATTATAAGGGACCGCTTTGGACCGTGGTCCGCCTCAGTGAACCGCAACGCAGCGACGATAAGGGACCGCTGAGTGCCTGGCGTCTCTACTACATCAATGCAGCAACGGAACTAATCGATCGGATTGTTTGCGAACTGGACGGCCGCAGGATTGAGACCACCATTCAGTGGGCCGAACAGAACGGGGAACAGGTTCCGACGCGTCTCAAGTGGACCATGCAGGGCGAAACCCTGATGGAGTTTGAGACCACTGCGTTCCGCCAAAGCAAATAGTCGATCTGACCTCCCTGTCCTTGCCGCTCGAAGGAGTTTGTTATGCCCGGTATCCGCAGTACCCTCCCACCAGCATTTCTGTTGTCATTGATCTCGCTCACCTGTATGGCCCAGGAAGCCTCGCGTCCGGCGCGAGGAGTGATGCCAAATGGCTCCTACTCCGTATCGGATATCGAGAACATCAGTCTGCAAAATGGCAA
>Ga0209215_1000110_pt1 | contig 34555 bp, 30 predicted proteins | sample TexAe_OM2H0_M2_FD_187938 | JGI IMG/M metagenome (GOLD analysis project Ga0209215, IMG submission 187938) | Forest soil microbial communities from Davy Crockett National Forest, Groveton, Texas, USA - Texas A ecozone_OM2H0_M2 (SPAdes) (version 2) | ecosystem: Environmental > Terrestrial > Soil >...
TTCGCCGCCGCCTCACAATCCGGCGGCTACGCCGTTCAGTCTAGTCTTCTCTTACTCAAACGTAATTTCGACGGCCTCTCCAACACCTGTCTCGGTCGTCTGAACAAGCTTGTCGACACGGTGCCGGAGCTTGTCGAGCGTCTTGTCATCTGGGACGCCGTTGTAAGTGTCTTTACAGGTCGAGACCAGGGCCGTTCGCAGTCGTGAGTCGGGACGCTGCAGTGGAAGAATCTGCTCAAGAATGTCTTCACCCGGTGTTCCATTATGACTAGCATGGTGCCCGACCTTTATGAAGTGTACAGGCCGGAGCTGGCCTTGTTTCTCCATCGTGCGCCAGCTTCGTAACTCCGCATCACCGCAGAACAACAGTCGCCATCCATGCCACTCAATCGTAAACACGATGCTTGTATTGTTAGCAGCGCGATCGATAGCCAGCATTTCGTCGCCGAGTCCTGAGCGCGAGAATTCGACAAGCGCAGCAAACGCTTCCTGATCGACACCTTCGGGCGCAGTCAATCTGGTTCCTCGCTTCTTCTGCATCACGGGACGCATCCGACCGTAGTAGGACGAGGTGTCTTCTTCGGGCGCCCATATTGAGAACGTCGCTTGGGAAAAGGGATGAGTCTCTCCAGGGACGGGTTTGAAACCGCTATGGACGTAAGTTGTCTTCTTTCGAGCTACTTGACGAAGAAACGCTACACAGTCGCCTGTCCGCCGCGGGTTGTTGTTGTCCAAAAATGCTCGTACCGGTGCGACGCCAACTAATCCACGTTGAAGCGCAATTCGGTGGACACGGTCGTAAGCGGCCAGATGCAAAGCCCGTTGTTTCTTAGCCTCAGGGAATTGTTCATAGTAGTTCTTACTGGCCGAGGCGGTGAGCCATGCGTGGTCGATCTGAGGGAGCTCTTGACCGTCTTGTTGAGCGCATAACAATCCCTGAACGTGGTCCATATGCTCGTGAGTCATGACGTAGAGGTCGATAGGTCTTCCATCGAGACGACGATTCAAATCGTCGACAACGGACCGAAAGACGTGCGCGTTGCTCTCTGGTCCTCCAAGGACGTTGCCCACATCGATAAGCACGTGACGCATTACGCTCTTGCGTCCGTTGTTGTCTGGAACGCAAATAAGGATGGCATCTCCAAACAGCACGTTGTAGGCAACGATGGTCAAAGCCGTCATTCAAACTCACCCACGACATGTAATGCTTGCATTGCACCAGTGATCGAAAGAGTCTCATTCACAAGGTTTGCGCGCAGTCCGCGTTGAAGCGGAACGCCGTCGGGCCCTATTTGTAGTGTCGCACTTTCTCCGTTGAGCATTTTTTGTAGGAAGCCCGAACGCAACGACATCGTCATCGGGGTATGCTGGAGTTGCAGCACTGTTTGGACGGCACCGCTCATATTGGCGACGACTGTCGCACCACTGCGATAACGTCGTTTAGTACCCCAGCCCTCAAGGTCGTTCGATTCTTTCTGTAACCAGGTGAACTTAATCAGATTGTGTTCTGTTTTCTCCGACGTGAACTTCGACATGTTTGGTTTAAGGTCAAAACTCTCGCTGGTGGAGAAGGGAGTGAGTGGTGGTTGGTAGATGTGCATCTTCCGAACGGTAATGGTGACCTCCGCGTCCGAGGGAATGTCGAAGTCTTTACGGTGAGCTTCGAGGAAAGTGCGGAGTGTGGGCTCATCTGACGGGACCTGAAGTTTGCGGAAGAGCTGTTTTGTTTTCGTCAGTGAAATTCCTCGGAGCCGCGCCTCCTTTCGCAACACTTTTCGCACGCGTGGATCGTTTGGGAAGAATTCCTGATCCGCTGCAATCATTGCCTCGATAAGATCGGCAAATGACGCGTCGCCTCGTGGTAACCAGTCGAGTCCTCGATACGCGAGCCCAAGAGTACGATTGCAGGCGTATGCCAATCGGTAGCGAATGGCTTCGAAGTTTGAAGAGTTTTCCCGGTTTACTTTTCTTTTAACCGAAGCATCGCGAGGTGCTGCGGAGAAGAGCGCTTTGAAGACAACAAACAGAAGGCCGCTCAGCACTTCGCTGAGCGAGTGAGGAGATGTTTGATCGACTCTCGACTCATCCGCTGCGTACGGATCCATAGTTCTGGTATTGCAAACATCTCTTAAAGCGTCGCCATGTCCACGCCAACGACCAAACTCTTCTGCAATCCTACTGAATCGACTTGATTGTAGAAACTCCTTAGTGCTTGTTCGCTGTCCCGGCTTATGAGTCAGTTCTCGATTGCGCATACTCAACAGCGCAGCAGTGAGATCCGCGAGTCCTTCATGAATTGCGAGTGACTCTGGAGAGATCGCGTCGTAAAGGTCGGGAGCGATTCCGTCGATGATTGCATGCGCAGTTTCATGTGCAACTATGTCTTGAGACAGTCCGGAGAAGATCGTTGACCCGTGTAAGCTCCCCCCATAATAAAACTGCAAACTGCGCGACTCTCGATGATAGAAAGCATTGTCCATCTCAGCGGCTCGAGGAACGACCAGAAGTTGCTGGCCAGAAAAAGCCCACTCGATCTCACGTCCCAGAACGGCAGGATCCTGAACTAGACCAATCGTTCGTAGCACGGTGCCGAACACGCTAACCTTCATGAAAGTATCGTCCAGCGGCAGAGATCCTAACTCGCCAACATCCGTGCCCTTTGCACTGCCTCTCGACCACGGCATAGATCGAGTGCCTCTTTTAGTGGGAATGGCAACTTTGTACGTTGCGATGTCGCGGTACGGCGTACCGCGCGGATCAAATTTAGCTGAGGGTCTGAGTTTGCCGGTGTGGAAATCGAGGTCGACCATGGCGACACGCCTGCACGCAGGTCCTTCATTGAATCCAGCCGAATCCTTCACGACGACTGGGTGAACGATACTGCGGGCTTCGGTCTCTCCTGCGACAGCCGGGTCCTGAATCAGTACCGGCAACAATACGCCCCGTTTCATTCTGTTTCCTCACGCACCAAACTAATTAACAGATGTCAAAGTCGAGTCTGGATTCTAGTGATTGATTAACATGCGAACAAGGTCTGCGCCCTTCGACGATGTGCCGCTCAACCCCAAACTAAAGGTTGGGGAGAATGAGAGGTTGGTTTTTACTTCTACTCAAGAACATTGACTTCAATAATCCGATTGCTATAAAAGTACCTATCCTCGCGATTCAATTTTCCCCGAGCTACTCGTGGCGATGAAGTCCGTAGTAGTAACTCGTTCTGTTTTCAATCCCGCTTGTCATTAAAGGGAATAGCGTAATGGCATCAACCAGGAAATCTTCCGAAAAGAAAAAGTCTCGCAAGACTGCGAAAGAGTCTAATTCTCGAAAGGCGCCAGCAAAGTCAAAGCAGACCAAAGCTGCAACAGAGTCCCCAAAGGCTCTACGACTGACCTTCTCATTTGATGGTGACAAAGTGAAACTCGTCTCACAACAAACTGTCGAGATGGTGGTTCCTGCTTCAGATCCGGTGAAAGGTTTTTCAAAGCAAAAAGGCTTTTGGGCTGAACTAAAGAACGAGCAAAACAAGACTTTGTACCGACGCGTCATGCACAACCCGACCAGAAACGATGCTGAAGTTTTTTCTGGTGGACCGGATCAGAATATCTCTCGAGCGCCGGCTCCAAAGCGAAAGGGTGTCTTCGTGGTTGTAGTTCCGGATACGGAGAAAGGTGATGCTGTGACGCTGTCAAGGAGTTCCCCTCCAACAACGGGCCCGAAGCGTGGATTGCTCTCGCTAGCTACCAAGCCAGCTACTGAGTTTTTACGATTCAAACTAAAGAAGTAGCTCTCTTTCCGATTAGAGGCACACTCATGGGAACCTCAGACGGTACAGTCCTCGGGTCGACCAAGATAGTTGATGCTGGTCCAGAAACTAAACGCTGGAATGTTGTGATTACTTCTGATGGCTATCGCAGCAACGAAATGGCCCAGTTTGCCCTCGATGCAAAACAATTTGCCGATACGTTGCTGGCAACTGCACCATTTGATCTGCTACGCACGGCAATCAATGTGTTTCGTGTCGATGTAACATCCAAAGATAGCGGCGCTGATGATCCGAGTAAGTGTGGTGGAACGGGGGCGAAGCCTCGTACATACTTCGACGCCACGTTTTGTACAAATGGGATCAGGCGTTTGCTCGTTGGAAATAACAGCCGGGTACTGAAAGTAATTAGTAAACAGGTACCGCAATGGCACATGGCATTACTCGCAGTTAACAGTACGATACACGGCGGCTCTGGTGGATCAGTCGCAACGTTTTCCAAGAGCGGGGGAGCAATAGAAATAGCCCTACATGAGATGGGCCACTCGGCGTTTGGGCTAGCTGATGAATATGAGTACTACGCCGGTTGCAGTGAGAGCGGGCACGACACTCATTCAGGAAGTGAACCAAGCCAACCAAATATAACAACCAACAAGAACCGGGCGACGACCAAGTGGCGAAGTTTGATACTTCCATCCACCGCAGTTCCGACCACTACGAATGCCAACTGCGCTAACTGCGATCCTCAGCCTACTCCAGTACCGCCGGGAACAATCGGACTCTTTGAAGGTGCTGACTACTTCCATTGTCGAGTCTATCGTCCGGAGTTCAACTGCCGGATGCGAAACCTGGGTGCTCCTTTTTGTGGTGTCTGCCAACAAGTGATTGTGAAGAAGTTGACGCCATTTCTGCCGGTATGAAAAGAAAAAGCTCAGGTCCGTGCGGATTTGGCTGGATCTCTTCAGTAGCTACATCGCGATCACCGAGTAGCTCTTCTGTCGGACCGCCTACGTCTCGTGCGCATGAATTCGCTACAAGTCTTCCTTAATAAAAATAAGTAAATTCAACCAAGTCTGGGCTACCAACCTTAGCGCGCCAGACGCCCGCGCACCGACAGAAGAGCTCGTCTCCTGTCTTCCTCGCAGCCACTGAAGGGCATCGGATTTGTCTAGAGTACTAACCAGACAGCTACTAACAAACTCCCACAAAGCGCAGCTGACAAAGGAGTTAAATCTATCGTTATGAAGTGTTTGACGGCAAACGTCAGCGACGCGTAAACTCAGTTTGCAACCTGACTATAGTTGGGTGAGTCTAAAAGGGGCTATGTTGGTAAAACGCTAGGGTAGAAAGCTAACTGAATGGGTTATTTGATTTATCCGCTCGCCTTCATTTTCATCCTTGGTTCCGCCGTTGTCCTGCACGAATTCGGACATTTCATCGTTGCCAAGCTCCTAAAGATTCGAGTTGAGACGTTTTCAGTCGGATTCGGTCCGCGCCTTTTTGGTTTCAAAAAAGGCCACACGGATTACCGCGTCTCAGCGATTCCGCTCGGTGGATACGTAAAACTGGGCGGCGACGAGTCTAATGCGCCTCTTGAAGGTCAGAGCGCGGTGGATATTCCGCCCGAGGAAATGTTCAACCTGCGGCCGCGCTATCAGCGAATAATGGTTGCGCTCGCTGGGCCAGTAATGAACATCCTGACGGCTCTGGCCATTCCGTTTGCTGCCGCAATGATCTATGGCGTGCCAGCAACTCCGACTCCTGTAGTGAGTTATGTCACACCAGGTGGCGCCGCGGATCAAGCGGGCCTAAAACTCGGTGATCGCATCATTTCCTTTAATGGGAACTCAAATCCAACCTGGGAAGTAATTCAAGGAGATGCACTCCTTTCTCCAGGTTCGCCTTTACCCATGCAGATTGATCGTGGCGGCCAGCAGATCAACATGACAATCAGGCCGACAGTTCGAACGGAAAATGGCGACTCTGCAGGGTTCCTTGATTTCATTCCCGATTACGGTGGTGTTCCAGCGGTCATAAGTGATGTCGCCCCCGGCTCGCCAGCTGAAGATGCGGGACTGAAGCATGGCGATCAGGTGACTGCGGTTGGCGACCAGCAAGTAAGAAGTTCGGCTCAAGTTACCGAGTATATTCGTAACCACGATGGCCAAGGGATTCCGCTGACGCTCAATCGAGGTGGACAAAGCGTTCAGGTTACGACAGGTACCAGGCGTATTAACGGAAGTAAACTCGGAATAACCATCGGCGATCAGTTGCCATTGCAGAAGGCCGGAATTGGGGTCGCATCGACTTATGCTGTCCAGTCAAATCTTCAGATCATACGTTTGACTGGAAAAGCTTTAGGGCAAGTGTTCACCGGGCAACGCTCGGTTCGAAACACGCTATCCGGTCCAATTGGTATTTACCAGGCGGCGCAAAAGTCAGTTGAGATTTCGGGTTGGGATGGGGTCTTTTCGATGCTCGGGTTTCTTAGTTTGAACCTGGGTATCTTCAATCTATTACCTATACCGGTGCTCGACGGTGGCGCGATATTCCTACTATTGATTGAAGGAATGTTGGCGCTAATCGGGTTGTCGATTTCAACCGCCGTTCGCGATCGAATTCAGCAAGTTGGTTTTGTTATGGTGTTGTTATTAATGGTGTTTGTGATCACCAACGACGTTGTTAAGAAGTTTGGAGGAGGCTCAGAACCAGAGAAGCCGCCGGCTGCGGCCCCTGCGAAATAGCCGAAAGTCAATAACGTCCAAAGTTGCTTATTAGCCTTTGGACGTTCGACTTTGAGCAGACTCGTTTATGCGTCAAACGAAAGCCGTTCAAGTTAAGCACATCCAAATCGGTGGCGGGGCGCCGGTGGTGATCCAGTCAATGACGAAGACCGATACATCGGACGTTGACGCTACCGTTGCTCAAATCGAAGAGATGGTTCGCGCCGGTTGTGAAGTAGTTCGTCTCGCTGTCCCGGATAACGATGCTGCGATTGCGCTCAAAGCCATTCGCAAACGCGTGCCTGATGTTCCATTGGTTGCCGATATACATTTCCACTACAAGCTTGCGTTGATGGCGCTTGAAGCTGGAATCGATAAACTGCGACTCAATCCAGGTAACATCGGAGCCCACGAGCGAATTCGCGAGGTTGTTCGCGCTGCCCAGGCGCAAAGAGTTCCGATCCGAATCGGTGTTAATGGTGGCTCGCTCGAAAAGGATTTACTGAAGAAGTACGGCACTGCAACTCCTGAGGCGATGGTTGAGTCGGCGCTTCGTCACATCCAAATCCTCGAAGATCTCGACTTTACCGACATCATAATTTCGCTGAAGGCTTCTGACGTACACCGGACCGTGGCGGCCTATCGCTTATTGGGGCAGAAAGTCGATTACCCTTTTCATCTTGGCGTGACTGAGGCAGGAACCTCGTTTAGCGGCACCGTAAAATCTGCCATTGGTCTTGGGATACTGCTGCATGAGGGAATTGGCGACACCATTCGTGTGTCGTTGGCTGCTGAACCACAAGAAGAAGTACGCGTCGCCTGGGAGATAGTTAAGTCGCTTGGATTGCGAACTCGAGGCGTCACTGTCGTGGCATGTCCCACCTGCGGTCGACTCGACGTGGATGACTTCGTTGGTATTGTCACGGAGATCGAGCGTCGCTTGGCTCACATCGAAGAGCCTTTACATCTGTCGATCATGGGTTGCGCCGTTAACGGACCAGGAGAAGCTCACGACTCGCAACTGGGGATCACCTTCGGCCGTGGTGTGGGAATGATCTTTAAAGATGGCGTGCCAATGCGCAAAGTCGCAGGCGAGAATATCGTTGAGGCGTTTGTAATGGAGACAGAGAAACTGCTTGCCGAAGGTGCAAACAAGGTCGCCGAAGAGCCAGAGTTGGTAAATATCAGCAGGTAGAGTCTACTTAATAAAAACTCGTCTACCCTTCTCATTCGGATCCGATAAGCGTAAGAACACGGAATCAGACGCAACCTTTCGATTGATATTCACGATCAGCTGTTCCCTCATATCTTCAATCAGTAAAACCCATTTCTGAGCTCTCGACGGATCGATCTTTTGGCTGACCTTAGTCAACTCCGGTAATAAATCCTCATTCACGAGCAATTCTGGTTTTACGCCGAGCGCCAACATCCAGGCGTCACGGATGAGCGTTTCTAAAACGTCGAGCCGCTCTTCAAACTCATCCTTGTACTGAGCCTCATTCAATTGTTCGGCCGATCGCAACAGCTGGGCATTGTCATTGGTAAGTACGAGCGCATTGAGTACTGCGAGCATAGCTTGTCGCTGGCTCTCAAACTTATCAATGTCACTTGCTAAAGCACGGCCCAGACTGCCCGAGGCGGTACGTGCTCGCAGTCGAGCTGTCGAAGCATCAACGAGTTTGTTTGTAACCAGGTGCTGTTCAATATCGTCTGGGGTCAGAGGTGAGAATCGGATCATCTGACACCGCGATAGAATTGTGGGCAAAAGCATCGCGGGACGAGCGGTCAATAATATTAGATAAGAGGTTCGCGGCGGCTCCTCAAGAATCTTGAGCAGAGCATTTGCGGAATTATCATTCAGCTTGTCAGCGTCATCCACCAGAAACACGCGTGCTTTACCTTCAAACGGCCGGTAGTTGGCCTCGCGCTCTATCTGACGCATTTGTGTCACACGCAGTACTCTTTTTGGCGCCACGACCAGCCCAACGTCAGGATGGTCCGTCCAGATGATCTGTTCCCAATCGTCAGGCTCGGAGTTGGTCGGGTAGTTAAGCTTCAGAATTCGCTTACACGAACCGCACACACCGCAGGCCTCTCCATCTTTTGGTGAACGACAATTAAGCGTTCTGGCTACTTCGAGTGCGAAACGTTTTTTCCCAACACCTTCTTCACCAGCAAATAGCATTGAGCCAGGTAGTCGGTCACCTTTGATCAACTGCATCAATGCCGCTTTGACTTGCGAATTACCAGTTAAGTCGCTGAACAATCAAACCCTCCTGAGTTCCAACTGATCTGCCGCAACTTTTCGAAGCTGTCCTCGAGCAGCCAGGAAAGGAACAATGATCTCTTTTACATGCTGATGAGTTGTTTCGACAGTCCCGCTTGTGTCGATTATCTTTACTCGTTCAGGCTCGGCAGTCGCAATTGCCAGATAGGCTTTGCGAACTCGTTTATGGAAGTCTTCGTCTTCAATGTCTAACCTGTCACGTTGATTCTTGCCCGCCGAATTCTTACCAGAACGGCGAGTTGTACGAGTAGTTGATTCTTCAACCGAAACATCGAAGAGTAGGGTGAGATCAGGCGTTAATCCTTCAGTTGCGAGCTGAACAATCTCATGGATGAGTTCGGGTGAAAACCCTCTACCCGCTCCCTGATAAGCCACTGTTGCGTCAGCATAACGGTCTGAGATGACTATTCCACCCGCGGCTAAAGCTGGTCTGAGAACTCGCCGAACATGCTGCGCGCGATCCGCCGCGAATACCAAAAGTTCGGTCAAGGGGTCTACTTCTTCGCGCGCATCGAGCAAGGCAGCGCGAAGTCGAAGCCCTAGAGTTGTGCCCCCAGGTTCCCTTGTTAGGAGGACCTGACAGTCGTTTTCCCGAAGATAGTTATTTAGCAATCGAAGTTGGGTCGACTTGCCGCTCCCGTCGATGCCCTCGAAGGTGATGAAAGTCCCAGACACAAAAGTCCCCTGAATCTATGATGAAATGCCCGCGAGAGTTTAAACGAATGTTAGGCTTCAGGCGAGCTAGTGTCACTTGTAGCCCGAGCGTCACGTGGATCTGACTCGGAAATATTCTGAGAATGAAGCTCACCGGTGTTGCGGCGGGACTGCGAGATGGTCGAGATGGCGTGCTTGAAAATCAGCTGTTCCTGGGTACCGGATTCCAGCAAGACAGAGAACTTGTCGAAACTCCTGATTCTCCCCGTAAGTTTGGCTCCGTTGAGGAGGTAGACGATGACAGTGGTCTTCTCTCTACGTACGGTATTGAGAAAGGCGTCCTGTATGTTCTGTGGTGCCTGTTTGCCGTCTGACATTGTCTTGAAAAACCCGGGAAAGAATGGTACCGCGCGGTTGCATTCAGATTACAACACGGCTAAACGGCTGACAAGAGAAGAGTGACGATGTGACGGAAACATGATTATTTGGCACAGGGTCCATCACCTAGTGCCGATAGTATTTGCGTGACTATGGTCGTTTCCTCGCCAAAACCGTTAAACCATTCAACGTTTGCTTCATGGCGAAACCATGTCAATTGGCGTTTGGCGTAATGCCTGACGTCGAGCTTCGTCTGTTCTATCGCCCCAGGGAGGTCCCGCTCACCACCTAGATACTCAACCACACGCCGGTATCCGTGTGCACCCAAAGCGTTGGACTCAGGAGAAAATCCAGCCGACAGGAGTCCGCGTACTTCGTCGACCAGCCCTGCCTCGAAATGCTTTTCTGTTCGTTCATTGATGCGTGCATACAGTTCAGGTCGAGGTGGGTTGAGGGCCATAATCCGTAGTCGACGTGCACTTTCGTGCGGGTCAGGGCGATGATGCTTTTGGTCCACAATTGACCTACCTGTTTGCAGGTAGACCTCGAGCGCCCGTTGAACTCGTGGCCAATCTTTAGGAAAGTAATGTGTTGCTGAGGAAGGATCGATTCGCTGAAGCAGACGGTGAAGATGCTCCGCGCCGTGGCGTTCTCGGATCCGTGTGATTCGTTGTCGTAGACCACTGTCAGTTTGTGGGCTGACAAAGAATGGTTGACGCAGAGCTCGCAAATAAAAGCCAGTGCCACCTACCAGGAGTGGAATCTTTCCACGGCCTTCAATCTCTTCGATCTTGTTAGCAGCTTCCCGCGCCCACTCACCTGCCGTGTAGTTGATCGAAGGAGAAACAAAATCGATCAGGTGATGAGGTATCCCTTTACGTTCTTCGAGAGGGACTTTGGCTGTTGCGATCTCTATCTCTTGATATACCTGGACCGAGTCGCAGTTAATGATTTCTCCGTTAAGTTGAAGAGCGACTTCAATGCCCAGAGTGCTTTTTCCGGACGCGGTCGGTCCGACAATGGCAATAACCGGAGACTTCTCCTTCACGGATGAGAGGATACCATGCGTAAAAGAATGACCAGCCAGATCAGCACAATGAGGAAAACACTGCCAATGATTTGATTACGTGAGAATTGCACGATCGTTTAGTTGTGTATGAATTTGTTGCCGGATGAGAGTTGGGTTTCACCTTCTCGCTAAAGTGGCTGGGTCAAAAGTCGGACACCACCGGCTTTAGCCGCGTGGAGGCTCACTTTTTCGCTAGTCAACGCCTGATAGATTCTTTGGGAGACACCACCGACTTTAGTCGCGTGGAGTTTCAACTTCGACCTACTATGACTGAAGTAAATGGCAGAAATTGAAACTCCACGCGACTAAAGTCGGTGGCGTCTCCCAATGGACTAAGTGACTCGGAATAGCACAAAGTTGAAACTCCACCCGGCTGAAGCCGGTGGTGTCTGACTTTTCACACACTCGCTAGAGCCAGTGGGACCACGTACATACCTCCGAGGCGAGTTGGCTTGCTTGTACGAAGCAACCAGGTGTCAGCTGCTAGCGACGCGCGACATGATGTTCAGAACCAGGATTATGGCCCAGCCGATGATGTCGATAACGCCGAGGATCCTTGCAGCCACCGCCCAGCCTCGTCGCTCTAGAGCCACTTGATACTGGTCCATTATCTTCAGCGTGGCATTTGCTTTAGTGATCGCAAATATTCCGAGAATTAGACCAGCACAAAATATCCCGACGATACTCAAAATTAGCGCCGTGCGCGCTTCCTCCGACGCCTCCTTTTCCTTCGCAGCTAGGACCTCAGGTGGATAAAGCGGATTTCCTTGTGGGTTTGGCGGTGGTGGAGCTACGAAAGGCACATCGTTAGGAGTTGACACAATTGCTCTTTCCTTTCCTGTTTTGTTTTGAGCGAAAGCTTGAACTACCTAATACATCTTTGTGAGTTCGATGCCAGTATAATAAGCCTTAAGTATTTGTTCGTAGGTCCATCCTTGCTTTGCGAGGCCGTAAGCTCCAACTTGACACATTCCGACTCCGTGACCCCATCCTCGTCCAGTAAAAACAAATTCCGTAACGCGTCCATTGTCGTCGTATTCGCGATCAATGACGAAGAGTTGCTCTTTCAAACCGAGTGCTGATCTGATGCGGCCGCCGCGAACGTGGGCAGTGCCGCTTGTTCCGATTACTTCCAAATCCGTCACTCGATGAGATGAACCTCGCGCTGCTACGCGAAGATCAACTATTGGACCAATCCCTCGAGCTGCACGCGAGAGTCTTGCTTGTACCTGACCCGGAGACAATCCCGTCACCCATTTAGAGAACGGCGAGAAACGGTCAGCCGAAGCACCGTTTGGTGCTGGCCTGACTTCGAGAAAATCAACTTGACCATTAGGACCAAGGTGATAGAGAACCGGCTCACCACCAACGAGCGCTACGCTGCGAACAGCATAAGGACGTTCACCTATGTAACGGAAGAGATAAGCATCAGGACTAATTCGAATAGCTTGTTCCTTGCTTTTGGTCGTTTTGAAAATCAACTGACCGTCCGATGCAGGTCTGGCATTTGCTTTTTGCAACTGCAAGAGATTACGAGATTCGAGCAATCTCACAATCGCGTGTAGCACTCGTGCGCGTGCGAGCGGTTCTCGGGGTCTCAGCGTGGCGTCCGGATAAACTGTCAGATGACCATCGCGGATCAGCATCGCAAGGTCGGCGCGATTTGCTTCGGGAACCTCTTGAGCGTCGGGTACTGCCAGCAGATAACTGACATCAGCCTCATTCATGAGCGTACTGACTCGACTATCGCCAAAAACAGCTGAGGTCAACGCCGTCGCAAAGCCGGGGGGACGATTTACGTCGTCAGCAGTCATTGGACTTGCTTGACGGGCGATTCTTGCAACGTTGGCGATCCAATTCCTAACCTCGGACGCGCTAGCGTCGTTCGATAACCACGAATCAGAAAAACTAGTTTGGAGGTTCCCAAAGTTCTGGAGCAACAGTAGGCTGATGTCACGCGCAAGCGGTACATTGCTATCGTCGCGTAATTCAGACGGCACTCTGGTTGTCTTAATAGTGAATTGAGTGAATGCTCCTGGTCCTTCTGCGGCGCATTCGCGTCCTCTCAAGTACGGAATTGCTTCGTTAAAAATGTTCTCGGAGTTTTCGGTTCTACCTCCACACGTTGACGTGTAGAGGGCGTTTATTGGTTCACCCCCGTAGGTCGCAATCAGTCCACGTGTTTCGTCGACCGCGCGTGATGAAAGAGGGTTCTCGGAAGTTAGGCCGCGATAGACTTGCGATCGAGTAGTTGGCAAGATGTCGAATCCCTGCGACATGAACTGTCCGCGATTCTTTAAAGCGTAGGTTCTGGCGGCCACCGCCTGTGCCTTCAGCGCTTCGATCGCCGGGTAACCTCCGGGAGATAACTCGTTAGCTACCACTCCACGAACGTAATCTTCCAAACCTAATTCGTTTACTACCGTTAATGATCCACGCAGGTTTGTAAAAACTTCGATACGTCCTCGATAGGGCCGATCATTGAAACGAACGGGCGCGACTTTCTCATCATCTGAAGCAAACTTGACCGGAGCGCTGGAGCTAAAGATTGGACCAGTTCCGGCGGATGAGGCTACGACCTCACGGGAGGGAGCGACAGCCTTGCTCGTCAATCGAATCGGCGGACCAGGTGAGTTTGCAATAGAACTACCCATCTTGCCGGCGTTTGCAGTCTGAGCGACTGTGTTATTTCGACTTGGACCACTTACGGTTGCATCGAAGCCAGCGGCCTCGAGCATTGCACTCAGTTCCTCAGCTTCCTGTCGTGGTTGCTTCGAACCAACTGCAACTGCCCACGTTTTAGATTCAGTGTCGAACGCGGCAAGGCCGGTTTCACCGGACACTTGTTTGATTTCTTTCGCCTTCTCTTCGGCCTCTTCACGAGAGGAAGCGCCAGCAACCATCACTCGAAACTCGTCGTCACTATTTGCTGCTGCTAGAGGCGAGAGTAGTCTTGGCTCAACTCGGACACGAGAGGTATCGAGCGCCAGCAGCGTTGGACCACCATCATTTGTCTTCATCAAACGGCTCGTCGTTGAAATCAGAGCCGAGCGAGCGTCTGTCATCAATGCGACTCGAATAGTTGGTTCGGGCCCGACAATAGAGCTTAAGGTAATCGCTGGTATGGGAGAATTTGTTGTGGAAGGCTGAGGCCAGTCCCCTTGAGTTTTTCGCGGCCGCGTTTCTATTCCTGATGGTTGTTGTCCGAACAGCGGGACGAAGAACGACTGCGCAAGCAGAAGAATTGTGGCTCTCCTAGCGAGGGAACTCCGCATGTTTAGGGTCCTCAGCGGCGTCAGTTATCAGGGAGCGCACCGCGCGAGGGCATAGTACTACAAACCAAAGGATTGGGCTCGGCTTTTTAGCCGTCGCGCTATCTGCACTGTTTTAGATCTCGGGTCTTTGGTTGGGTCTTTGGTATGAGGGCTCCACGTTTTCGATTGAACCAATCAACTCTCTGTGCGTCCTCTGCGAACTCTGCGCCTCTGCGGTAAGCTCATATTAGTCAACTGAGAATTAACCGCAGAGGCGCAGAGTTCGCAGAGGACGCGCAGAGAGTTGAAGATGATCCGTCAGTACGGAACAAAGTAATGAAAACCTAGATGCACCAACAATTTTGGACCCGGGTAAAGCCACTCTCAGTATGATTTCAAACAGAATCACAGCATTTCACAAAATGCTGTCTTTCCATAAGACCGAGTCTTGTGGTATAGACGGTCTTCACCCCCGCAACTGGAGCTCGTCGGTATCAGGTTTTGGACGACCTATTACGAGGAGGTTTTGCCTCTTGCGGAAGATTCTTTCCCGACACTTTGTATTTCTAGGTCTCGCATCGCTTATCCTGGCAGTGTTAGCTCTTAGCTGCCTTCCAAAACCACCTTCGGAGACCGGCGACGTCACCATAACTCTTTACGGCTTTTCAATCATGAAGGAGTCGTTGGAGAAAGCCATTTTCCCAGGCTTCAGTGCCAAGTGGAAACGAGAACATGGACAGGAAGTACGTTTCACATCTTCCTTTGCGGGCTCGGAAACAATCACCAATCAGATACTTAGAGGCGCACCTGCGGATGTCGCTATTCTTTCCATTGAACGAGATGCCCAAAGATTAAAGCAGGGTGGTTTTGTCACTTCGAATTGGCAGTTACTACCGGCGAAAGGGATCGTAAACAAGACTCCGTTTGTCATTCTTGTTCGTGCGGGTAATCCAAAGGGCATTAACGATTTTCCGGATCTAGCGAAACCGGGAATTCGGTTGATACATCCGGATCCCGTTAGCTCTGGTGGGGCTCAATGGTCCATTCTGGCAATCTACGGATCAGAGCTGATCAAGTCAGAGAAACAATCGCAGGAACAAGACAAGACGAAAGCACTCCATACTCTTCAGGCAATCTGGAAAAACGTCATTTCAACACCCGGATCAGCTCGTGAAGCACGAACGACATTTGAACTTGGTAACGGCGACGCCTTGATTACTTATGAGTTAGAGGCTCTGTTAATGAAGGAAGCCAAAGCCCCAATTGAAGTAGTGGTTCCGCAAGCAACGATCTTTAGCGAACATCCGGTGGTGGTAATCGACAAGGCAGTGACGCCTGCTAAGCGTCCGATTATCGACGCATTCATCCAATACCTTTGGAGTGATGAAGCGCAGCAGGCGTTTGTGAAGTATCACTTTTATTCAGTAACCAACAATGCGTTCAACGAGGCGAATAAGGAGTTTGGCCATATCGAAATGCCTTTGACGATTGAGTACTTTGGAGGCTGGGAGCGCGCATATCCGGAAGTGATTGAAAAGGTATTTAGAGATCAAGTGCAGCGGAGTAAATAGATTTGAAATCTCAGATCTCAGATCAAAACCAAAAACTTAAATCAAAGTACAAAGTACAAAGTTCAAAGTTCAAAACTCTAAGACCTAATCCCAAATGAGCACCGTAGTTTCCACAATGCGCCATGTCCGCGGGTTTGACGTTGCTCGACCGCTCAGCATCGGGATGCTCGTGTTCATGATGCTGCCGCTCGTTTTCCTGCCACTTCTGTCGATCTTCATATTTGGCACGAGCAACGGGCTTGATAAGTTTTTGTCAGCTCTGACCGCGCCCGAAGCTATATTTGCACTCAAATTATCAATGGCCACAAGTTTTTGGGCCACAGTTTTCAATGTCTTCTTTGGTCTATTTGCCGCATACGTTTTGTCGAAATACAACTTCTGGGGACGCAACGCATTAATCGTCACCATCTCTCTACCAACCGCGATACCAACTGCTGTAGCAGGATTCGCACTATTACTACTTTGGGGACCGTACGGAACGCTAGGAAGATTTCTTGCCCCTCAGGGGGTCCAGATAATGTTCACCGCAGGAGCGATTATTCTGGCCAACATATTCGTAACGTTCCCACTTGCGTTTGGCGTAATCAAGCCGGTGTTTGACACCATGAGTCGTTCCCTTGAAGAAGCGTCGGCAACGATTGGCGCCACACGTTGGCAAACATTTTGGCACGTGACACTGCCGTCGCTTCGTGGTGCAATTGTCTCTGGCGCGTTACTTACATTCGCCCGTGCGGTAGGAGAATTCGGATCAACGATTTTAGTCTCTGGCAATCTGGCGGGCAGAACGCAAACAGCGCCTCTTTACATTTTTGCAAAATTTAATGAAGGACAGATTGAAGCTGCGAACGCGATTGCGATTGTTTTGGCACTCTTTTCATTTCTGATCTTCAGCGTACTATTTTTTGCCCGAGACTGGCTCGACGTGGACTGAGGTTTGTACGTGAGAGCTAAGGAGAAACTGATCGAAGAAACCAATCAAGCTCTGTCACGTACAGGTGTGTCTCCGAGTGCCGCGAGCGTAATTGGTATCAGCAAACGCTTTGGCAAAACCAGCGTACTCGAAAACATCTCGTTCGATGTCGCTGAAGGCGAAGCGCTCGTTTTGCTCGGAGCGTCCGGAAGTGGCAAGACAACAATCCTGCGCATCATCGCAGGTTTAGAACAGCCGTACACAGGAAAAGTAATTTTGCACGGCAAGGACGTAACAGAACTGCCCGCGAGGGAGCGCGGTGTGGGTGTCATCTTTCAATCGTATGCACTCTTTCCAAAAATGACCGTCGAGAAAAACATTGGGTATGGTTTACGCATTCGAAAACGAAGGCGGAAGGAGATTCGGCAAACGGTTAACGAACTGCTTTCGCTCGTGCAACTCGAGGAACACCGGAAGAAATACCCGTCTCAACTCTCTGGTGGCCAGCAACAACGTGTAGCAATTGCTCGGACTCTCGCTTATAAGCCTGAAGTGCTCTTGTTTGACGAACCGTTCGGAGCGCTCGATACGCAAACGCGCACACACTTACGTCGGGAAATTCGGGCACTACTAAGAAAAGTGAATGTGCCGGCGATTTTTATCACTCACGATCAGGAAGAAGCCCTTGAACTTGGTGATCGCGTGGCCGTGATCAATCAAGGTCACATCGAACAAATTGGAACGCCTTTTGAAATCTACAACTATCCGGCTACTGAATACGTAGCGACTTTTCTCGGTGCAGCAAATGTCCTGGACGGGGTGGTACGCAAGGGCGGAGTTGAAGTTAATTCAGTACAAGTACCAGCTGAATTGGATCCGGAAAAGTTTCGTGAGGGCGATATGGTTAAGATCGTGTTTCGTCCTGAAGACTTATCGCTCAGCAAAACAGATTTTCGCCGACCAGGTGCGTACAAAATCGCTACTGGTCGTGTTGAGGAGATAAGTTTTGTCGGAGCCTATGAGCGATTGCGGATACAAATGGAACGTCCTGGAGCTGAAGAGTCGAATGACCAGGAAACTCCGTATTTCTTGACGACCGACACACCCGAGAGTCAAAAGACTACCTCGATAATTGCGACTAGGCCAAAACCAGAAGCTAGTGCCACACGTCTTCACACCGGTGAACGAGTCATCATTGCCCTCACCTCCTTCACTGTTTTGCCCCCAACGACAAAAAGGTCGAATATCGTCTAGAACTTGAGCGCTCAAATATGAGAGTTAAAGGTTGGTGGTCTATCTGTATCTTGATTTGCGTCGGCGCATTTCAGTCAGTCTCTGCGCAAGTGCTTTCCCCTCTGGAATCTGACACGCAACAATGGACTGATGTACTGGTCGCCGTTCCTCTCTCGAAAGCGATCGACTGGAACTTTGGTGGAACCCTGCGTTTAGGCCGCGACATCAACAGGCCAGTTGATGAACGTATCGGATTCGGAATGACATTCAGAGTGGGAAAGTATCTGACTCTATCACCTAACTATCAGTATATAGGGATGCAACCATTTCGAGGACGAAAGGTCTGGGAAACGCGTCTTTCACTTCCAGTATTGATCAAGTTCAAAGTAGGAAAGTTTACGATTTCCGATCGAAATCTTTTTGAACGTCGACTTCGTCGTCCGATCGATTCCACTCGTTATAGAAACAGAGTTCAAATTGAGCATCCCATTGGTTCAGACAAGACCAAATGGTCGGTATTTGTCTCGGAAGAAGTTTTCTACGATTGGTCTTTTGATGCGTGGGTACGAAATCGGGTCTCAGTGGGAGTAACGCGAGTATTCAACAAACACTTTACGCAGGATTATTACTACTTGCGTCAGAACGATGGTCACAGTTTGCCTGGAGATTTGAATGTAATTGGCACGGCTCTTCGTTTCAGACTTTGACTCTAGTACCCCTCAAACCATCCGATTCATTGCTGAAACGGCCAGACTTTGAAATCTTCGTCGCACAGAGTGAATGTTTGCGAAGGGAATCGCTCTCGCATGAGTCCGATTTGTTAGCAGTATGAAGACTCTTTCGTCTGAGGCGTCGATCCAGCAACTCGTTCCGGTAAAGCCATTGTGGCCGAAGCTGTCTCTGGGCAGATCAACTCCCGCTGATGATTCCCTGGTGGCCGCAAGTTGCCATCCTATCGACCGCGCTTCCTCAAGTCCTGGTGTCATGTCAACGCGAAACATCTGGCATGTTTCCGGTTTGAGAATTTGACTGCTGTTTGCCAGAAACTGCTGGGCCAATCTGAAGGTTTCCTGGGCCGACGAAAACAGACCAGCATGACCTGCAGCGCCACCGAGAAAATAGGCATTACCGTCGTGTACTTCACCCCAAATTATTCGCTGCCGCAAATTCTTATAGACGCCGTTTCCAGTTTGCTCCGACATGTCCCGCTCGTAAGCATTTCCAGTTTCACACGCTGCGATTCCGGTTTGCAGAGCACTCTCCGGATTGAAGAAAGTCTGCTGAAGTTTTAGTGGCGCAAATATTTCCTGACGCGCCAGTTCAGCTAAGGAGTGTCCTGTCATTCTCTCCAGTAGAATTCCGAGCGTGATGAAACCCAGATCGCTGTACACAACTCGAGTCCCGGGTTTGTAGATTAGATCCAGGCCTGCGATAACACCTGCGGTTCGTTCCGGTTCCTCTTCAGTAAGAATGTACAAAGGTTTCCAGGCGGGGAGTCCGGAAGAGTGTGTAAGCAGTTCGCGTATTGTGATCATGTTCTTGTCGGGTCGATCAAACTCCGGCAAGAAATGAGAGACTGAACTGTCGGGTGTCAGCTCTCCTAGTTCGATTCTGCGAGAACAGAGCAGCCCGGTGATCAGCGGTTTCGTGAGCGACGCGAGGTCGTAAATAGTATCGAGCTTGCTTTTGACTTTATATGGCTCAACGACTGAGTTACCGAGAGAGTCAGAAAAAATATCCTTGCCGTCTTGGCCCACGAGGTAAGTAGCCGAAGGAAAATCACCACCCTCGATACGTTCAGTTAAGAAGTTTGAGATTTCTTGATTTGGCAGGGACATACCTACACAACATTCGCACTCAAACCGCTGACACCTGGATGCTCAGCGTGTTCTCTAATTCTTTCAAGCGTTCGTAGCGCGAGACTGAGCGCATTACGACCATCAGATCCAGAGATAGCCGCCGGAGTTCCATTTCGCGCTGAGTCGAGGAAGGAAATAATTTCAGCACGCAAAGGTTCAACATCAACGACATCCAGATTTTTTACATGAACCCCCGGCCATGATCCGGTTGCGGTCGGTGGATCAAGACTGCTCACTGATGCGCGCTTGGTTGTGTAGTCAATCGCGATGTAATCGTGGGGCTGGAAGAAACGCATCTTTCGAATCTTCTCTGTGCCGACGCGTGAGGCTGTAATATTTGCGACTGCTCCTGAGGAGAACTCGAGTCTTGCATTGGCCGCATCAACCTTGTTCGTAAGAATTTCAATACCGACCGCATGGATATTTGTTACTTCAACTTCTTCCCCAACGAGCCACTGCACGATATCGAGGTCGTGAATCATCAAATCAAGAACAACATCTATATCCAGCGAACGAGCCGTAAACTCACCGACGCGGTGTATTTCAAAATACACAGGCTTTTTCACATGCGGTCGTAACGCCACCATCGCAGGGTTAAAGCGCTCCAAGTGTCCGACTTGAAGCAGAGCATTTCCTTTCTCGGCCGCTTTGATCATTAGATCGGCTTCTTCGAGCGTTCGAGAGATTGGCTTCTCAACCAGCACGTGAATTCCTGCTTCCAATAATGCACAGCCAATTTCGCAATGTAGTTCGGTCGGGACGGCAATACTGACCGCGTCAACCTTACCAATCAAATCTCCCCAGTTAGTGGTCCAACCAGTTTTTCGCTCCTCGCCGACTGCACGTGCCGTTGCTTCGTTCAAATCACAAACACTGACGAACTTGGAAAGTCCCTCTTCAGCGACGGTGGCATGTACACGTGCGTGCTGACGTCCCAAACTGCCAACGCCAACGACTGCAGTGCGCAACGGGGCAGCGTCGTTTTGGGATTGATTGCTAGCTGGCAAAGTTGTCTGTGGCATCCTTTTCGTTGATACTCCGAAAGCTTAGTCGTGCAGTCTTAAGAGGAATTAATGAAAAACTGTAGACATTTCTCATTCCGGAGTTGACTATACTTGCATCCTTCGACGCTTGCCAAGCGGGTCTTCATTCTCCTGTCCCTCGCAGTTTTTGTGTTTTATCTCTACGGCCTTGGTCACCTGCCGTTGGTTGGACCTGACGAACCAAGGTACGCCCAGGTTGCGCGGGAGATGTATGTTCGCGGCGACTTTGTTACCCCAACATTGGGTGGCCACACTTGGTTTGAAAAGCCCGCATTGCTTTATTGGTTGATGATCGCTGCTTACAAACTGTTCGGAGTGAGCGAATGGTCCGCTCGACTTGGTCCAGCTTTCTGTGGGCTATTAACGATTGGCGCGATCTATTTAGTCGCGCGTACGGCGGAACGTAATACGCGCGATCATGAACTGAACGGATATGGGTTTTGGAGCACGCTTATTGCGGCCAGTACTCTGGGGATTGTGGTCTTTTCTCGCGCTGCCAGCTTCGACATCGTCATCACAATGACGACGAGTTGGGCCATCGCATTCTTTCTGATGAGTGAAGTGGCTGCGGGCCGTTGGGTGCGTTTGACGCTCGCAGGTTTCTACGTTTTTGTCGGACTGTCTCTGCTGGCAAAGGGGTTGGTTGGAATCGTTGTTCCGTTCGGAATTGTTGGAACCTACTACATCCTGCGAGGACGGTTCCCTGAGCGTGACAAGTGGGCAAGTATTCTATGGGGAGTTCCGTTGGCACTGGGAGTGTCGTCTCTTTGGTATGGTCCGGTGATTGCGAAACACGGATGGACGTTCATTCAGGAGTTTTTTATCGAGCATCATTTCGCGCGCTATATTTCAAACAAGTACCACCATCCCCAACCTCTCTATTTTTATCCGGTGATTCTGTTGTTGCTGAGCGTTCCGTGGACAATGTTTCTGGTTGAGGCTTTGGCAAATGTCCGCAAATGGATCTGGCGCGACGATAGCAACATCACGAAGGTCAGACTCTGCTGCTTCGCGTGGTTGTTGTGGCCCATACTCTTCTTTTCTTTCTCAGGGTCAAAATTGCCCGGTTACATACTGCCCGTAATACCGGCTGCAATTCTGCTTACATCTGAACGTCTGACTCGCGCAAACTTTCTGGCTCGCTTCGCGCGTTGGCCTTTCAGGGCGACTGGTGTCGTGTGTCTTGCCTTGGCGATAGCCGGGGTTGTCTACACTCATAAGACGGGCACTATTTCCTTGGCATGCGCTTTATGTGCGTCAGTTCCGCTGGCTCTCGCGGGGGTCTTGTCGATCGTGTTACCAAATGCTCGTATCGCGTCGGAGCTGTCTGTTACCGCAGCCACAGTCATTTTGGTCTTTGTTGTGCTGAACTGCGCTGCGACTGTCGTCACCCATCAGGAATCTACTCGCGACTTGCTTCGTCTTGCGGACGCACGCGGTTATTCAGGATTTCCAGTAGTGGCTCGACGTGGGGATGATCGGTCAGCAGAGTTCTACGCCAGCGGCCGAGTTATTTATCGACCGGACGGAGAGCCGCTGGCGATTGACGAAATAACTACCGCCGAAGCGAGGAAGTACGGCACCACCCTGGTAGTAATGGTCTCCTCAGAGCACCTGGACCACTTTATTCAGAATTATGGAATGGAATTGATCGGCCAGAATGGAAAGACTGCGATAATGTTGTGGAGGCCTTGAGACTGCTCAACGCAAGTGTCGATCGAAGAACTCGATGACAATGCGGTCGTAACCTTCTCCTTGTTCGCCCGTGGCCGAGGGAATGTTGATTCCACTTAACGGTAAGTCGATACGAGTCTCAACCTTTGTCGTAGCAGGAAAGCATTTCTGAAGCGAACCAGTAGAGTCTCTCAAATAGCCAGCGTCATTACCTGACAATAACAATACCTGCTGATCGCGAAGTGAGTTGGCGAGATCACAAGAATTTGTGTTGTCGTAAGCGCCCAGCAAATAGATTCGAGTTGCGGTTCGAGATAGAGCTTGTAAGAATCGATTGTCGAAGCCTACGCAATTCGTTACTGCGGCGTTTAGAAATTCATCTGGTGACCGCGGAACTGAATCAAGGACCAGGACCTTCACCTGACTATCGATTTGAGCCGCTTTGATGGCCCCATAACCTCCAAGTTCAGCTCCATAGATTCCAAAGCGATCACTGACGAGCTTGTTTTTGTTTTCAGACTTAAGGTTACGCAAGAAATTGAGCGCCGCAACTAAATCGTCGCCTTCTCTTCCGCCAACTGAGCTCCACTTCACCGGCGGGTCGTTGCCGTGGCCTCGTAGATCTGGCCAGAGAATAGTGAAGTTCGTAGTTTCGTTGATCTTCACACCGAGGTTGAAAAGCCACGAGCGATCCGCGCCATAACGATGGACCAGAACGACTGCTGGCGCGCCTTCAGCTCCTTTAAGTAACCAGCCTCTAGCACGTTTACCGTCCAGAGTGGCCCAACTCTCGTCAGTCGCCTTCAAGATGTTTCCACTAATCTGAGAAAAGGACTGAGGAGTTACGAGATAACCATGCTTCGGAGGATGGGTGACGCAATAGACAATAAAGGTGAGTGAGCCAACCAGCGCCACGATAATAACCAGCGCTATAGGCATCAATGACCTGATTAGTTTTCTGCCAAGTCTTCGTCGGGCTGGCATCAGTTTAGGTGAAAACTCAGACTCAACATGTGATAGGACCGACTCCGCTAACGTCCCGGCGAGTCACTTCATCATAGTCTTCCGGCGTGTTGATGTTAACAAAAAATTTCGTAGCTTGATCGAGATCCTCAATCTCAGCAAAAGTAACCCACCGTGTTTTGACCTTGCTCAGGAGATCAACAGGACGTCTCTTTCCAGCGCTCAATAATTCCTCAGTTAGACCAAGGCAGGGCTTAGTTTTATAAACGGCACACAGAGGTTGGGGCCGACCGTCTTGTTGGATTGGTACGACAGCATCGTGTTCCGTACGCAGCAATAAGAGCCTGGCGAGTAGTTCAGCAGAGACCAAAGGTAGATCACAGGCCACGACGACACACCACTTGCTCTTGCAGGTTGTAAGTGCCGCATGTATTCCGCCGAGGGCTCCTAGACCGGGAAAAACATCAGGTGAGGTGCTAAACCGTGGATGCGGCGTTTTCCCGCCTATTATTTGTACAGAGTTAGCGACTTCCAAGAGCGTCTCAGCAATTCTGTCGGTGAATGTTTTACCCTCAAGCAGCAGTTGAGACTTGTCTTTTCCCATTCTGCTTGACGCTCCCCCGGCGAGGATGAAGCCTTCAATTTGATCCATGGCTAGTTATATTGCTGTGGTGCTGAAGGGACTCCCACTTTCGGGACGTTACCACGCGGGTGTACTTGCTGCAAAGGAAATTATCCTCGTTAGTGCGCACCGGCGCTGAGCAGTTTGGTTAGATTTCTAGAGCTCGAGTTAGCTCCTTGACTAAGACGGACAGGCTGGAGCCTTTTTAGAGGTAAACCGAACCTCAATAGTAGTTCTTCAATCCTTAACCTTGACCGGATTCTTGAGCGAAGTTTATAGTCGTCGAGTGTCGTGGGAGAGGTTTCGTGCATCTATAGAATGTAAGTTTTTTGAATGTCACGAGTTAAGCAGCAATTCCTTTATCCAGAGGTAGTTAATGAACAGGTTTATCCGACTATTCCTCCTTGTAGTTTTAACGACGCTAATAAACGGTTCGGTTTTGGCCCAGAAATCGAACTCACCCGCGGTTCCAAAGACCGTTCCGTTATTCCCATTGGAAGACTTGCGGCCCGGAATGAAGGGCTCAGCAAAAACGGTTTTTAGTGGAACTGAGACAGAAGAGTTTGGGGTCGAAGTTCTCGGCGTACTGCCAGGATTTCCCGGACCACGCCAATCGGCAATTATTGCCAAACTCAGCGGTGAGAATGTTGAAAAGACCGGCGTCTTTGCCGGGATGTCCGGTTCTCCGGTGTGGATCGATGGGAAGCTGGTTGGGGCAATTGCTTTTAGCTTTCCTTTTTCAAAAGTACCGATTGCCGGAATCACGCCCATCAAACAGATGATTGATCTCTTTGATAGGGGTTCAGACAACAACAAACTGAAACCAACCGAAGCTCGCGCGGTATCGTTTTCAGAGTTAGCGTCCGCTGATTTCAAACCTTCGCTCCCAAAACCTTCCGTTACGTCGGCCGCGCTCATGGCGCCTGTATCCGCAGGTTCGCCGTTGTTGCCATTGCTGGGTCAGCAGATGACCCCGATTGCAACGCCCCTGGTTTTTTCCGGTATTAGCCAGGAAACTCTGTCGCTGTTTGCACCACAGTTAATGGCGAATGGACTTCTGCCTGTTTCAGGTGTCGGAGGGTCGGCAGCCATTTCACCGTTGGCGTCAGTTGATGAGAAGACGTTTCCGCCGGGTAGTTCAATCAGTGTGCAACTCGTTCGTGGCGACTATTCGCTGGCAGCTTCGGGAACGGTAACCCTGCGCGACGGCGATCGCATTTATGCATTTGGTCATCCGTTTCTCAGTCTTGGGTCTTCAGACATGCCGATGACCGAGACGTCGATTGTGACGGTCATCCCAAATGTGAACAACTCTTTCAAACTGTCCGTTCCGGGCAGGATGGTGGGCACAATTTCTCAGGATCGCGCATCTGGAATTTTTGGCATGTTGCGGCAGTCGCCGCGTATGATTCCCGTGAAGATCAATCTTCACACGAGTCGTGATCGAACTGAAACCTACTCCTACGAAATTGCGAACGATACTTTTCTTACTCCGCTGCTACTTAACCTGACGGTGTTCAATACCATCACCTCGAGTGAACGCGCTCTTGGCGACTCGACGATTTCCGTCAAGGGTGAAATCAAGATCAAGGGACAGGAAGCCATTCAACTGGATCGTCGCTTTTCTGCAGCTAACTCTGCAGCACTCGCGGCTGGATCGATTGCTGGACCAGTTAGCTCACTTCTGACGAGCGGTTTCGACGACGTTCAACTGGATGGAATCACCCTGGAAATCGGATCAACTGATGCTAAGTATGCTGGCACCCTTGATCGAATCACTTTGGACAGGACTGAAGTTCGCAGGGGTGAACGGATTGAGGTGCAAGCTTACGTGAGAACCGAATCGGGCAAGCAATTCGTTCAGCGAATTCCGATTCAGATCCCCGAAGATGCTGCAATTGGACAGTTGCTTGTTTTTGTTGGCGATGGAGGTGCATTGCAAGAGGGTTCGCCTACCAAAGCTTTTGTACCTAAGGACCTCAGCCAGTTAGTACAAACAATCAACACAGTGAAGAAGAGCGATCGTCTCTACGTTAAACTCTTTCGCATTACGTCAGGCGCTGTGATTGGCAACAGCGAGTTGCCGAACTTGCCGCCATCGGTTGTAGCAACACTGAATAGCGAACGTACTTCAGGTGGTTACACTCCAACGGTTCTTTCGCCTGTTTACGAAATGGAGTTGCCACCCGCTGACTTCGTAGTCACGGGTCAGCAACTGATCGCAATAGACGTCGTCCGGTAAGACGATTAGAAAAGTTTGTTTGATTGAAGGGTGGCTTAGTCCACCCTTCAGTTTTTGGACGCGACTTCCTAGAGGCTCGCAAGGGCGTTGATTCGTTCGCGAAAGGCGGCGGTAAGCGAATCAACTTCAGCTGCCGAATAGTTAGCGGCACGGAACGCATCTTTGATTTGTTCGTCTGTTAGCTGGCCAAGTAATTTGCTGAGCCACTGAGCATCCGCTGTGGTGATGTTCTCGAAGAGTTTCTTGTTTTTGCCACCGTAGTTGAAGTCGATAGTGTTGCCCTTCACCTTCTCGATGAAATCGGCCTTTACGTAGTCAGATGGCTTGTTACGGCTGCGAGAGATGATTCCTCCGGTCTTGCCAAAAGAACCACCAAGGTCGCTTATGATGTAGTGCAGTTCGCCTTGTCCGTCGTCGCTGCTGGTGGCCAGGATTTCGTTGTTGTCATCCTTCATGTCCCAGTTATTGATCATCACCATTAGGATCTTCAGACCTTGAAATTCTGGCTTTCCTTTGAATGGATTGTCCTCCCATTTCCAGTTGCCGATTCGTTTGACTGTTGCGGGTCGTGCTTCGAGCCTGACGTTGTCAAACTCACCTTTACCTTCGATTGTTACGTGTGGGACTAAATAAGCAATTTCGGTCTCGTAGCCCAACGCCCAGAGTAATCGGTTTGCCGCTGTGTCTGGCTGAGCCTCTTTGCCTAGCTTCGCGATCCATTCATTCCCGGCAGCATCTCGAACGCGATACTTAGTAGAGTAACCACCTTCTTTCTGTTCTATGAATGTCAATTTGGTTAAGTCGGGTGACATCTCCTGTCCGCCAGCGCCAAGCAAAAGGTTACGCGACGCCAAGTCGGTCGGTTCTTTCCAAAAAACGGGGGTCCCTGAATACTCCTTCTTTGCTTTGTCTTTATCCTTGTCTTTATCTTGAGCAAAAGCAGGCAGTGAAAGACACAAAACCAGTGTCGCCAGCCAAATCGATGACCGGCGTTTTTTCGGTGGAAACATGTGCAAGACCCCCAAAGTGTAAGTTTCTGATACAAGCTGCGGTCAACTCTCGTTTCATAAGCACGCAGTGTTGGCCGAAAAATCTGTTCGGCTTGATGGATAGGCAACAGTGATACCGGAACCGTTTGGGGGTGGGCATAGAAAGACCCAACGCTGGTTTCCAACGTTGGGTCTCAGAGAAAGTAGGAATGCTCGTTAGGGCCTTGGTGGTGTAACTCCTTGTGGAGCAATCCAAAGTTCGATCATCAGTTCTTCCTTCGGTGGACCAACGAGCGTGATGATTCTTCTTGAGTCAATACCTCTGGAATTGACCAGATAATCGAGTATGCGCGCAGTGTGCTTTTGTACCTCGCCTGCTTTGCCGGAGCGACCAGGATAGATCAGCACGTATGCCGTAGCTGTTGGATCGTTTTGGATCTCAATCGCATAGTTATCGAGTCGAGCTTTCTCGTCGTTGCGCCTGATGTCGGGAAATTCGTCGAACTTGCGAGGCTTTACTATTGGTAGCGGTATTTGGATCGAGCAACTTGCCGGACAGTCCTTGGTATAGCCACCCATTGCTAACGAGGCTCTTACTGTTTGACCGGCCAGCCCTTTTGTGTCGACGATGATTGTGTCAGTACCTTGACCTTGGGTAATTGTTCCGGCCGAGACGGACCAGTTGTATAACGGCGCTATTCCGGGAGCGGCGTTCGTCACGCGTGAACTGAACGTCAATGGCTGATCGATCCCAATACCAGTTGGGCAAACGATTTCCACACTTGGACATGGTGGTGGTGGACAAGGGCGTACTACTACGCTGGTTGAACTGAAAGCAGTGCACGTTCCATCTGAACCACCAGTGTCGATCTCCAAAAACGCTCTGTAGACGCCTGGCGCTAAGCCGGACATGTCCCAGTTGACAGTTGGACCATCGCCGTTAATGCGACCTGCGTCGGTGGTCCAGTGATAATTAATTGGATTACCACTCGAAGAGTTAGCCTTTGCGTTCAAGCTCACACGCGAGGCTCCAGCGTCCTGACAGGACGAGACTACCGGGGTATCAGTTGAGACGCTCAGAGTCGGCGGGGTATGGATCGCTGTTTCCGTGAGACGCTGTGCTGAGGCGTTAAGCGGAAACATTGAGAGTGCCACCAATGAAACTGGGAGTATGTATCCGGTCAGGCGAGGTTTGCTTCTAAACATTTCCGCTCCTAAATCAACAATCTTCAAACGAGCACTGTTTATACAATGCTCAATACTCTCTAAGAAAGGTAGTTGAGAAAGAAAAACACCGAATTAGTCAGACCTTCCACAACAGAGTCCCAGGGTGGTCTTTAAGTGGGGTTGTTGAGCGTTTGACTGATCGGCCCGATTATCGTTACATAAATCTGTTCATCCCAGCGGCTTCAAATACAGTGGTTTCCCAAAGAATGAAGAGAAGACTACTAATCTGCGTCGTCTGCCTGACCTTGCTCATTGCCTCAGGCTGTAAACGAGGTTCAAACCAGAAAATCAGCAACGCGAATGTCGGCGTTGGAACTTCAGATGGAGTCGCTGGAGATCGATCTCAAGCCAAGACTCTCCTGGAGAAGGGAAAAGAACTCTATCACGACGATCAAGACTCGCAAGCTCTCGAGGCATTTCAAGAAGCAGTCAAACTAGATCCTGACCTGCCTGAAGTTCATTTCCGCATGGCCCTGGCTTACGAAGCCTTGCAGAAAGCTGATGAGGCTGAGACGGAATACAAGAAAGCAATTGAGCTGTACGAAAAGTATCTGGACGAGAATCCTAAAGATGCCGAAGCCCATTACGCGCTAGGTCAAACATACGCTGGACTTCATCAGTATTCTGAAGCGGCTAAAGAGTTTCGCCAGGCGACCAAGCTGAAGACAGACGATCCAGATATCTACTTCGATTTGGGAACGGCATTGACCAAACTCGCCCAATACGATGAAGCTACAACCGCTTTCTCTAAGTGTCTCGAGCTGGATCCCGAAAACTATCGCGCCGAAGACGCCCTTGAGGAAGCTAGAGAAGGGGTCAAGAGAATCAAAGCGGGCAAGAAACACCAGGAAGATTTGCTTAAGAAACAAAAGGCGGATGAGCTGAAGAAAGCCGGAGAAGAATTACCAGCCTCGCCAACTGTCAAGCCCACTCCAGTTAAGAATTCACGAGGTTTTTGAAGGAAAAGATTGATTATGGCTACTTACACTCCACCACCTTATTTCCCACAAGCATCACTGGCCCCACCTGACCCAAATCGCTACAGAAAGCTCAAGTTAGTGCTAGTTTTGGTGGGAATTTTTGCCCTCGCGCTTCTCGGCGTCCTGGGACTTGGCATCTGGTATTTACTCAAGTGGGCATTGTAGGTGCGTCCGTCCGTGTGGGCGCCCCATTTCGAGCCTTCATGCAGGAAGCTGCGCACACGAGGGATGCCCACATCAACTCGTCTTCGCTTGACAGGAAAAGCTCCCATACGTATAGTCTCCCGTTTCGGACTCACAGTCTGAATAAACAATGCAACGTCTGAATTGGTTCTGTTGGTGTGGAGGCGTTGCTCGGCCAATTAAGATACTTTTTCGGCCGTTGACAGCTATTGTGGCGTAAATAGCCTGCGTCCCGATTAGATATGTCTAATCGTGCCAACGCACGCTCGCGCGAAGGTTAATCCTTCTCGCCTAAATAAAAAGCGACGCCACAGAAAAGTTTCGGCTTAAGGGAAGCCACAATCCGCACCCGCCTAGCGTAGTCAGAACGTCCCTAATCTCAGTTTCAAACAGGGCAGCCGCTTGCGCTGACTGCCGGACTAGTTCCGGAAAGAGGCAGGCAAGCGCCCTTTTGCGCGCTAAAAAGCGATTACGCAAGTAAGTAAAGAGGAAAACAGTGCCAACGATTAATCAGCTTGTTCGCAAGGGTCGTCAGCAGGTTAAGTACAAGACGGCGAGCCCAGCGTTACAGAGTTCGCCACAAAAACGAGGCGTTTGTACACGTGTTTACACACAGACCCCCAAGAAGCCGAATTCGGCGCTCCGCAAGGTCGCGCGTGTCCGTCTTACAAACGGTATCGAAGTCACCACGTACATCCCTGGCGTTGGTCACAACCTGCAGGAGCACTCGATCGTCCTTATTAGAGGAGGTCGCGTGAAGGACCTGCCGGGTGTGCGTTACCACGTCATTCGCGGAACGCTCGATTCAGTCGGCGTGGCCGACCGGAAGCAAGGGCGGTCTAAGTACGGTGCGAAACGACCAAAGGGCGCCGGTAAGTAACACATAAGTGCCCGGTTTTGGGTGTCAGATCCCGGGACACAAACGACACTGACACCTGACAAGCGAGACCAGGAACCGAGATATGCCAAGACGACGAGTAGCCGAACGACGAGACGTACTTCCAGACCCTGTTTACAACAGCCCCTTAGTCACAAAGTTTATTTGCGGCGTTATGTGGGGCGGCAAGAAGTCCTTGGCCGAGGGCATCTTTTACGATGCCATGAAGCAGATTGGTGACAAGACCGGTGAAGAGCCGTTGAAGGTATTCAAACGGGCAATCGATAACGTGAAGCCCACGGTCGAAGTTAAGTCACGACGCGTTGGCGGCTCGACCTATCAGGTTCCCATTGAAGTACACCAGGAACGGCGCGGTGCCCTGGCGATTCGTTGGATAGTCTCCTATGCGCGAGGTCGAGGTGAAAAAACGATGATGGATCGTTTGGCTGCTGAGATTCTTGACGCTGCCAATAATCGCGGCAACGCGGTTAAGAAGAAGGAAGATACGCATCGCATGGCGGATGCCAACAAAGCGTTTGCGCATTATAAATGGTAATGGTCCGTTGTCCGTGGTCAGTAGCTAGTTGTAAAGACGGCTACTGACAACTGACTACTGACAACTGGCGAATAAAGCAATGGCTAAGCACGATCTAAGCAAGTTTAGAAACATCGGCATCATGGCCCACATCGATGCCGGCAAGACCACGACTACGGAACGTATCCTTTACTACACGGGCATCACCCACAAGATCGGTGAAGTTCATGAGGGTACGGCGACGATGGACTGGATGGAGCAAGAGCAAGAGCGCGGTATCACTATTACCAGCGCCGCGACGACCTGTTTCTGGGAAAGAAACGGCGTCGATCATCGAATCAATATTATCGACACTCCTGGCCACGTCGATTTCACTATGGAAGTCGAGCGTTCACTTCGCGTGTTGGACGGTGCGGTTGCCGTGTTTGATGGCGTCGCAGGCGTCGAACCGCAGTCAGAGACTGTTTGGCGACAGGCCGATAAGTATGGCGTGCCGCGAATTTGTTTTATCAATAAGCTGGACCGTGCAGGTGCTTCATTTGATCGTTCTTTTGAATCGATCATCACCCGCCTCGGCGCCAATCCCGTTGCTATACAGATTCCAATCGGTCTTGAGGATCAGTTGAAAGGTGTCATTGACCTGGTTGCGATGAAGGGTCTGATTTGGAACGACGAGAGCAAGGGCGCTGAATACGAAACCACCGAAATACCCGCAGAGTTGAAAGACGCCGCCGTCGCTGCTCGCGAGAAGCTCATCGAGGCCGTGGCAAGTGTGGACGATGACTTGATGCACAAGTACATCGAGGGCGAGGAGATTGCCGAGAAGGAAATTCGCGCCGCGCTTCGCAAGGGAACAATTGAATTGAAGCTGGTACCGGTCGTTACGGGATCGGCTTTCAAGAATAAGGGCGTGCAGACGCTGCTCGATGCGGTCGTGGATTATCTTCCGTCGCCTTTAGATGTGCCCCCAGTTGAGGGAGCTAATCCCAAGAATTCAGAGATTGAAACTCGACCTCCGGATTCGTCGGCACCGTTTTCCGGCCTGGTGTTCAAGATAATGGCCGACAAGCATCTTGGGCAGCTGTCTTTTGTGCGCATCTATAGCGGCACCATTAGGGCGGGCTCCTATGCGTACAATCCAGTCAAAGATACGCGCGAGCGTGTAGGTCGCTTGATGCGAATGCATGCCAATAAGCGTGAAGATATTGAGGACGCCAGCGCTGGCGAAATCATTGCGATCGGCGGCATGAAGCAGGTGACCACGGGTGATACAGTTTGTGATGAAAACAAGCCAATCATCCTTGAGAAAATGGAGTTTCCAGCTCCTGTGATCCGCGTCGCAGTGGAGCCGAAAACCCGTCAGGACCAGGATAAGCTGGGCGTTGCGTTGAACCGTCTCGCTCAGGAAGATCCCTCATTCAACGTCTCCACCGATCAGGAAACCGGTCAAACGATCATCGCCGGCATGGGTGAACTGCACCTCGAGATCATCGTCGATCGCATGAAGAGAGAGTTTGGTGTCGAGGCAAGTGTTGGTAAGCCTCAGGTGGCTTACCGCGAAACAATTACCCAGACCGCTCCGGGCAAGGAGATCTTCAAGAAGCAGACCGGTGGTCGTGGTCAGTTCGGTCACGTGGAGCTTGAGATTGAGCCGGCGCCGGGTGAAGGTTTTGTCTTCGAGAACAAGATTACGGGTGGTGCTATTCCAAAGGAATACATCAGACCGGTTGAAAATGGAATTAAGGACGCTATGGTGCGTGGCTTCCTGGCTGGCTATGAATTGGTCGACATAAAGGTTCGGCTGATCTTTGGTAGCTACCACGAAGTGGACTCGGATGAGCGCTCGTTTCAGATTGCTGGATCGCTCGCGTTCCAGGACGCGGTGCGAAAAGCGAAGCCTGTCTTGCTTGAGCCGATCATGCGCATTGAAGTGGTCACACCTGATGAGTACATGGGTGCCGTCAATGGCGACCTGATGCGTAGACGTGGACAGATTGAAAAAACCGAGCCCAGGCCCGGTGGCGCGCAGGTAATTACGGCGTTCGTGCCGCTTTCTGAAATGTTTGGTTACACAACCGACCTGCGTTCATCTACTCAAGGGAGGGCCACATCGACGATGCACTTCGAGCGGTACGACCAGGCGCCGAAGAACGTCGCCGAAGAGGTCATTGCAAAAGTTCAGGGAGTAGCGAAGTAGAACTAGCACAGGCTTTTCGAGCTTGTGCCTTTTTTATGATCTAAGACACAGACCGAAGTCTGTGCCACATAAAGCGGGGAAAAAGAGATGTCGAAGGAAAAATTTGACCGTTCAAAGCCGCACGTGAACATCGGAACGATCGGGCACGTGGATCACGGGAAGACGACGTTGACCGCCGCGATCACGAAAGTGCTGGCAAAGAACAATCCGAAAGTGCAGTTTGTGGCGTTTGACCAGATTGATAAAGCGCCGGAAGAAAAAGCGCGAGGAATTACGATCGCGACCGCGCACGTGGAGTATGAGACGGCGAATCGTCACTACGCCCACGTTGATTGTCCCGGCCACGCTGACTATGTGAAGAACATGATCACAGGCGCGGCGCAGATGGACGGAGCGATTCTGGTAGTGGCAGCTACCGATGGACCGATGCCGCAGACACGTGAGCACATCCTGCTGGCGCGTCAGGTCGGCGTCCCGGCAATGGTCGTGTTCATGAACAAGGCCGATGCCGTGGACGATCCGGAACTGTTGGAGTTGGTGGAACTGGAAGTACGCGAGTTGTTGAGTGCGTATGAGTTTCCCGGCGACGAGATTCCGGTGATCAAGGGTTCGGCGTTGAAGGCCTTGGAAGGCGACCCGGAATGGGAGAAGACGGTAGTGGAGTTGATGGCGGCGGTGGACAGCTATATCCCGACGCCGGAGCGCGACATTGAGAAGCCGTTCTTGATGCCGGTGGAAGATATCTTCACGATTCAGGGCCGCGGTACGGTGGCGACCGGTCGTGTGGAGCGCGGCAAGGTGAAAGTGAATGAGACGGTGGAGATCGTCGGGATCAAGCCGACGCGCACGACGGTATGTACGGGCGTGGAGATGTTCAAGAAGTTGCTGGATGAGGGCGTAGCTGGTGACAACGTCGGGTTGTTGCTGCGCGGCGTGGAGCGCAAGGACATCGAGCGCGGCCAGGTAATCTCGAAGCCCGGCAGCATAACACCGCACACGAAGTTCAAGGCGGAAGCGTATGTGCTGACGAAGGAAGAAGGCGGACGACACACGCCGTTCTTTACGGGCTATCGACCGCAGTTTTATTTCCGCACGACAGACGTCACAGGAGTGGCGGCGTTACCTGCGGGAGTGGAGATGGTGATGCCAGGCGACAACGTGGCGATGGAGATCGAGTTGATCGCGCCAATCGCAATGGAGAAGGGTTTACGCTTCGCTATCCGCGAGGGTGGCCGCACGGTGGGCGCCGGCACAGTTTCGGAAGTAATTGAATAGGGATTGAGCTTGGTACTTTGAACTTAGTGCTTTGTCGGAATTCGATGAGG
>Ga0209215_1000111_pt1 | contig 34110 bp, 28 predicted proteins | sample TexAe_OM2H0_M2_FD_187938 | JGI IMG/M metagenome (GOLD analysis project Ga0209215, IMG submission 187938) | Forest soil microbial communities from Davy Crockett National Forest, Groveton, Texas, USA - Texas A ecozone_OM2H0_M2 (SPAdes) (version 2) | ecosystem: Environmental > Terrestrial > Soil >...
GTCGACGATACCGATCACGATCCGCAGTGGGATGAGGTCAGTACCGACACGCGGTAGCGTCGGGTCGACGATACCGATCACGGTCCGCAGTGGGATGAGGTCAGTACCGACACGCGGTAGCGTCGGGTCAGACGATGCGCAACACAATGCGCAGTGGGATGAGGACAGTACCGACACGCGGTAGCGTCGGGTCAGACGATGCGCAACACAATGCGTAATGGGATGAGGTCAGTACCGACACGCGGTAGCGTCGGGTCAGACGATGCGCAACACAATGCGCAGTGGGATGAGGTCAGTACCGACACGCGGTAGCGTCGGGTCGACGATGCGCACCATGATCTTTGTGGCTTAGGTTTTTGCTCCGGAGGAGCAGCATGTTTATAGCTAAGACAAGGCTGAAACTCTGCGCTCCGGAGGAGCGCTATGTCGCCTGGCACATCTCGCTCCTCCGGAGCGAGGAACCGGTTCAGAGACTCGGTCTATAAACATGCTGCTCCTCGTGGAGCAAAAACAAGTGCTCGATCAGATCAGTCGGGAATGGGTCATGTTATTTCAGTAGGACGTGGATCTCCGATGCATATTGCGTGTCGTAGAGGGATGAGGTCAGTACCGACACGCGGTAGCGTCGGGTCGACGATGCGCATCACTAATCGGTGCGGGGATGAGGTCAGCATGAAACGTATTGAGCGAACTTTCATTGTATCTGAGGGACGTCTGGAGGATGGCCCATGAAGGAAGACTTGATGACTGCCGCCTTATTACGTGAGTTTCTCTTGAACACGCTCGATGACGATCGACGTGACCGAATTGAGTCTTTCTTTCTCACAGATCCTCAAGCACGGGATAAAGTGCTTACCGCCGAACAAGATCTGATCGAAGACTATTTAGAAGACCACCTGAACAATGCAGACAAAGAAAGATTCCTTGCACTCTATGCTCAAACTGACGAACAGCGACAAAAACTCAGAATCACAAGATCTATAAAGGACTTGGCGTTAACAGAGGCGCGCCCCACTCAAAACGTGCCCGTTTCAAGCCGCCTCCGCCTCAAAGCACTCCTCCCGATCGCAGCAATAATCGTACTCGCGATCGTGCTCTCCGCAGTTTGGCTCAACAGACGCACCGCACAACGAAACCACTCGTCAATCGAACAAGAGTTGGCCCAACTCAATTCTCCTTCCAGAACCGCTCCTCCGCAAATGATCTCCCTCGAACTGCGACCCGTCACCGTCCGAGGCACCGAGTCGCAACCCGAACTAAACCCCACCGCCGGCACCCAAACAGTTGAGCTACGTCTTCCCTGGATACAAAAGGAGCACTACCCAACCTACCGGGCCCAACTTCGCCGCATCAGCGACAACGAAACATTCACCATTCGCAATCTTCAACCTTCAAACAACACAATCCTCCTCAAACTCCCCACCCACCTCCTCCACCGCGGCCAATACCAAATCCTCCTAACCGGCCTTTCCCCGTCCAACACTCCATCTCTCACCGAAGAATACAATTTCTCCGTTCGGTGAAATCTGTGCAATCTGTGGATGCACGTTGTAACGTTTCGACTAGAAAATCATATTACTAATGAGCGGTATCTGCGCTCACCAGATCTCATTTCACCACGATGCACTCTTTAGCTTTCATTAATGAAGAGATTCAATTTTACTACTCACCCCATGCTCCTCTCTGCGCAACTGCTCGCCAGCGAGCAGTTCAAGCGGCACCACTTCGTCGAATTCCTCACAAACACTCCCGGCACACTCATTGCTAAGTCCTCACTCGCACTACTGTCACCGAAGTGCGCGTCAGACAATCCCAAGCTTTCTCGTCTGCCGCCCAATTGCAGTCTCCGACACAGTTCAGATTTTTCATAGTTATGAACGAGCCTGTGCATACGTCCCCGCCGTCTGCACCGGGTTGAAAAGGATCCAAATGAAACGCTCTCTCGTCTTCGTGCTTTTGCTCACGTTGACATTCTCATCGATAGCTCCAGCTATAACTCTTCAGGATTCGATTACCGGTCTAACGAACCAGGACATCCTGGTGATGGTTCGAGCCAAACTCCCCTCGTCACTCATTATTGAGAAGATCAACTCCTCATCATGCGCGTTCGACACATTTCCGTCCGTGCTTGCCGAACTCAAATACAGGGGTGTCCCGGACGACGTCCTTATGGCAATGGTCAAAGCTCCTCGTGGCGGGCGTCAGATGGTCGCAACATCACGACAACCGTCATCGCGGGGCAGTAGCCCGACCGTCAGGGAGGGCTCACCTTCCAACATCGAGCTGTCCGAGGTCACCATCCCTGACGGCACACCATTAGAAGTCGAGTCAGCCTTCACCGTCTCTTCAGGCGAAGTAGAGGAGGGAAGTGCGGTGAGTTTCACCGTGGTCCACCCCGTGAAGATCAACGGCGCAGTAGTCATCGCCGCCGGAGCCCGTGCGACTGCACGTGTCACGAAAGCAAAGAAAGGTGGAAGCTGGGGACGCGCCGGTCAACTCGCCTGGATGATGCAGGACGTAATTGCCGTCGACGGTTCAAAGGTCCCGCTCGAATTCACAAAGAGCACTAAAGGCGATAGTAAAGGCGGCACAGTTGCCACAGGAATAGTTGTAACTGGTCTGCTCTTCTGGCCCGCCGCACCTTTCTGGGGCTTCAAGAAAGGCAAAGACGCAAAAGTTCCTGCAGGTAGGAGATTCGACGTCGCCGTCCACGGCAACGCAACCGTGAACGCGGCCGTTGTGAGTGACGCAACTAATACCTCGAGGCTCTGACGACGATGATCCGCGCAATTGTTCTCCTCAGTTTGATCTGCATCACGCTCTCGTCCTCGTACGCTCAGGACAAGGGATCCAATGATTCAATCATCAAAAATAAAGACGTGACACAGATGGCCCAAGCAGGACTTTCAGCGGAAGTCATACTCGCGAAGATTAGAAGTAGCGACTGCCAGTTCGACACGTCGCCTTCCTCACTGGTTGCAATGAAGGAGGCTGGAGTTCCTGATGATGTGTTGATGGAGATGGTTCGAAATCCAAATGGCCGACCAGTAGTCCAGAAAGCGCCAGCACCGAAACCTATCCCGACGCCAGAAGCTGTGGTTGAGCGGCAGTCACCTGCGGACAACTTACCTGAATACGGCGACATTTCAGAGGTAAGAAAGATGCGCAGCGTGTTCGTTATAGCTGATGACATCGACTCTCAGAATCTGATGGTCAACGCTCTACAACAATATGATGGATTTGTTGTTGTTGGATCGCCCGACCGAGCAGAGATATTCGTCGCTTTCACTCAGGGTTCAGCCGCGACATCAGTAGTACCACGCGGATTGTTCGCAGGCACTATAGACCACCGGACCAAAGCGCAGTTTATTGTTTATTACAAGAGCGAAACCGGTCGATCTCGAATAGTCTGGCAAGAAACAGAGGATATTCAAACATCCTCGGGTCTGACTTTCAGTCGTCCCAACGAGGTAAACGTCATTCGTCACTTTCTGAAAGCAGTCAAAAAAATCCGGGGCGAATAAACTTGGAAGTGCGGCGACCGGTCGCCGCTTGTTATAAGACAACTGAAGTTGTTCAAAAATGACAACAAGACTTTCTTTGATCTCGACGACATGCTTGAACGCAACAATGAAGTCCTAGCCTTTACCCCCAAGGAACAACATGGACCGACTACGCAACACCATTGCCCTCATCATTTTAGTATTGAGCCTCATCGCGTGTGGCTCGTCATCACCAGCCGCCGCACGACGAAACAGCTTAAATGCAACTCAGAGCGCCGGTAACCCAACAGTAAAAGTTTGGGTCAACACAAACTCAGGCGTGTATCACTGCCCGGGCACACGTTGGTACGGGACCACAAAGCAAGGTGAGTTTATGTCGCAGCAGCAAGCTCAGCGCAAAGGTTACCGCCCAGCGTACGGAGCTGCGTGCGGTTGAGTTCGTCAGAACTATTGATTAAGGAACTGAACTATGGACGCGCTTTATCAGCATAAACCTTCACCAGTCGGTGCGGTGGCATCCGTGTCGCCGGTCTCGAACGCGATCACAAAGTTCCAAGGGACCGTACTAATTTTCCTAATGACAATTGGATTGGCACTGATGGGTTGGTACATTTTTGAAGTGACAGCAAATCTTGACCAGCGACTGAACGAGGGCATCACTCGGATAGATGCGTTGAACGAAAAGATCAATGCACCAATCCAGTGGGAGTATCGCATCGAGAGTCTGCCCGATGCGTCTTTCGACTCACGAATCAATGCGATGGGTAAGGATGGGTGGGAACTTGTATTTGCAAGACGTGCATCAGATGGTTCGGATTACTCACCCACTTTCAACTATGAAATGATTTTCAAACGCCCGAAAAAAATCGAACCTGTGTCGTCCGAAAAAGCAGGCGAAAAAAAACAATCATCCAAGAAGAAGTAACGAGCATTCCCAACTGAGACCAACGAAATGCCGAGCGATACAGGACACAAAAGCATCGCTATATTGATGACGCTGGGACTTCTTCTCTTGCTGGCGTTTCTGATTGGCCGCCATTCTCCTTATGCTGCAAGCCTTCTCGAGTATTTCAAGAGCAGTCCGCCAAGCGCGGAAGTTGTCGCAACCAAGACTGCACTTGCTCTTCCTGATTTAATTAAGAAGATCAAACCGTCAGTCGTTGAGATCACTACTTACGATTCGGCAGATGATCCTGAAGGAGTTGGTAGCGGTTTCTTCATTGGGCCAAGACAAGTTATTTCGAATTGGCATGTTGTCAACGGCTGTTATAGAGCAGAGATCAAAACGGTTGATAGTGGCATCTATTCGGTAAAGGGTATTCTCGCATCAGACAAAGAGGCTGACTTGGTGATGCTTGAAGTGGATATCAAACCCGGTGAGGTCCATTCACTGAAGATTGCGTCTAATCTGCCAGACGAAGGAGAAAAGATTGTAATCGTCGGAAACCCATTGGGTCTCGAAGGCACTGTTTCAGACGGGATAGTCTCTTCTATTCGAGATATCCCCAAACTAGGCCGTTTAGTGCAGGTGACAGCGCCAATCTCACATGGTTCGAGTGGTGGACCAGTAGTCAATATGTTTGGCGAAGTCGTTGGCGTTGCGCGTGGAATGTTAACGGAAGGACAAAACTTGAACTTCGCTGTTCCAGGTGATCAGATCGCAACTTTAAAAAGGGGACCCTTAGTTACTTTCGCCGACTTTCATCGCAAGCAGGCAGTCGACCTCTATGATCAAGCATCACTGCTTGTTGAACATCGTTCGTTTGATTCAGCGATTCCGCTTCTGCGACGAGCCGTCGCAGAAGACCGCAACTTCGAGCAAGCATGGTCTCAACTCGGAAATTGTGAGTTTCAATCTTCCCAGTATAAAAATGCGCTTGACGCGTACAAGCAAGTGGTGAGAATCAACCCAGCGTCTGAAGAAGGCTTGTATCAGGCTGGTCGAGCCTCTGCTGAACTAGAGCTCTGGAACGAAGCGATTGAGTTGTATCGCAAGGCAATCCAAATCAATCCAAAGAATGTTGATGCACAATTTGGTCTCGGGCTCGCATTGTGCTGTGTCCGCGATGTGGAAGGGGCGCAGAAGATCTATCAGATACTAGTCAGAATCAACCCTAATCGCGCGGCTCAACTCTATGAATCTTATCCTGAAATAATTGCTCCAGAGCCCTAAACTGGTTGTATCAAGTCTTTTGAACGTTTAATCTTTTAGCTAGCGAAAGTTAAATAACCTGAGGCAATATGTGTCTCGTCGCAGACGGCCGCCGCACCCGGTGCGCTCCCACTGAAGCCACCTCAGATCTATCATTCAGGTACGCCAAGGCTGCAGGGAATTAATCAAAATACGAATCAACTGATTCATAACTGTTCTCACTGGGCGAGGAATGGCAGAACCAAAAACGAACGACACTCCTGTCGAAAAGAAAAAACGCATATCCAAGAAGAAAGCGAACGCACCCGAGCGAAAGCTCGAAACAATGCTCTGGGCTGCGGCAGACAAACTCCGCGGCCACATGGACGCGGCGGAGTACAAGCACGTCGTACTCGGCCTAATCTTCCTGAAGTACATCTCCGACGCTTTCAATGAACACCGCCAGACTCTTGACCAACAGATCAGCGATCCCTCCAGTGAACTCTATATCGAGAAACCGATGGATCGTTACGCAACCCTAGAAGATCGCGACGAGTACACGGCGGCAAACATCTTCTGGGTGCCGCAGGAAGCGCGTTGGGCATTTCTACAAGGCAAGGCGAAGCAGCCAACAATCGGCAAACTCATCGACGACCCAATGGTCGTCATCGAGCGCTACAATCCTTCGCTCGAGGGCGTGCTACCGAAAGACTACCCACGGCCGGCACTCGATAAGCAACAACCTGGAGAACTGATCGACTTAATTACGAATATGGGCGACGAAGCAAACCGTTCGCAGGATGTATTCGGTCGCGTCTACGAACTTCCTCGGCCAGTCGCCACCGCTGAAGATGAGAAGGGCGGACAGTTCTACGCGGCACGTTGCGTCATGCAGCTACTCGTCGAAAAGTTGGCGCCATACAAAGGTCGCATTTTCGATCCGAGCCGTGGTTCCAGCAGTATATTTGTGCAGAGCGAGGAGTTTGTCGAAGCCACGGTGGGCGAATCGGCGACCATCAGCGTCTTAGATCAAGTGTCGAGATCCCAAGAAGATGGACGCTGGCCAGCGGTTCGAGGTATCTAAAAGAACCGCGACTCGTTTGCACTAGGCTGCGACATGAACCAATGTTCAGAAACATCGCGCTAGAGCGTATCTCTTCTAATTCTCAGATCTGAGTCGGGTAATAGAGGGAGGGTTTTATTACATAATGCCAACCGATAATGAAATTCAGGCAATTCTCTTCGACGGCGTTCGAATGCCGAGAAAGTTTGAAGATCGACTCTGGGCAGCTGCCGACAATCTAAGGGCTAGTGCTCGCTTGAAGTCTAGTGAATACTCTTCGCCTCTGTTGAGTCTTTTCTTTCTCCGCTATGCCTCAAATAGATTTATCGCTCTAACTAAACAAGCAGAACGCGAATTTGAACAAAAAAAGGACAGCCGCAATAGCGAAACCCTTGAAGATGTCTATAAGCGGCTAGCTGGTTTTTACCTTCCTTCAGAATCGCGATTTGAGACGCTGATGCATTTAACTGATGCCGACAACATCCAGCAGTCCGTCATCCACGCAATGGAGGTATTTGAGGAAGCAAATCCGCTAGCCGGGGTCGTTCTGCCAAAGAACGACTACATCAAGATTCCAAACAAAACGCTGCGCGAGATTATCAATAAAGTGTCAGAAGTGACTGTTAGCGAGGGCGATGTCTTTGGAAAAATCTACGAGTACTTTCTCGGCAAGTTTGCGTTGAATGAGGGTGCCAAGGGAGGGGAGTTTTATACACCGACATCAGTTGTGAGGTTGATCGTAGAGGTTATAGAACCATTCAAAACAGATGCGCGAGTTTTCGATCCGGCATGTGGAACTGGTGGGATGTTTGTGCAGTCCGCGAAGTTTGTAGAGCGACACGTCGGAATGCAAAGACTCTCAATATATGGCCAGGAAAGGGTGAACGAAACTGCTAACCTTGGCAGGCTTAACCTGTTTGTCAACGGTCTCAAGGGAAACATTCGTGACGTGCACTCCTCCCTCTCTGCGGCGACCTACACTGATGAGTATTCGAACACGCTCGGCAAGTTTGATTTCGTAATGGCAAATCCGCCATTCAACGTGGATAGCATCAAGGTAGAAGATATCGGCGGACATCCGCTGTTCTCGACCTACGGTTTGCCTCTGAGCACCGCCAAATCTGGAAAGAAGAAAGATACATTTTCAAATGCCAATTATTTGTGGATCTCCCTATTCGCAATGGCGCTGAACGAGACCGGTCGCGCAGGTTTTGTAATGGCGAACTCGGCCTCTGATGCGCGCAGCGGTGAGTTAGAGATCAGACGGAAGCTCGTCGACTCAGGCATTGTGGATGTGATGATCACCCTGTCCTCACACTTTTTCTATACTGTTGCCTTACCAGTGACACTTTGGTTCTTCGATCGTGCAAAAACAAGAGAGGGCCATCCGCGACACAATCGAACATTATTCATTGATGCGACTCGGATCTTCACACAAGTGACCCGCGCGACGCGTGAGTTCACTCAATCCCAGATGATGAACATCGCTGCTATTGTCTGGCTTTACCGCGGTGAGACAGAGAAGTTCCGCGAATTGCGCATGCTTTACGAACGGTCGCGGTATTCATGGCGTGACGGTCAAGTCACTGATGAGACGACAAACAAATCGTACGCCGGGATTCAAAGGCACCGACAGAAAGTCGCGGGCGCTATTCAGACCGTGAGTTCTACCCTTCAGGCATGGGCCGAAGGAATTTCCGATGAATTGACCGAGGAGGGGAAGGCAGCGTTGCAAGCTAATCCCGATTTTTTTAGCAAGCTAGATTCATTAAGAAAGGTTACAGCCGACGATCTTACTGACGAAGCCTCAATTAACGAGCGCGTTACTCTTGCAGAACAAGCAGTGATGTTCGCAGATAAGATTTTAAGACCCTCGAGAGACAAAACATTCAAGAACGTTGATATTCGTGGTTCACTGAAAAGAGTTAGTGACGAACGAAACGACGCCCTTTTTGTGTTAGACCGCATTGCCCATTTCGACGAGCAGCTAAGATGGCTTGACTCTACCTTCCCTGATGCAGTTTGGCGGGATGTCGAAGGGCTCTGCAGGATTGCAGATCGACCTAAGATTAAAGAACAAGGATATTCGCTCAACCCAGCCAGATATGTGGGGATTATTCCTGATGACGACGGAATGAACGAAGATGAGTTTCGCGGTCTTATCGAAACAAATACGAGTAACCTAGCACGACTTCACCGCGAAGCTGATGACTTGCAGCGGGAGATTGCGGATGATTTGAAAGTACTGTTCGTCGAATTGAAAGGCTGAGAAAGCGTGATGTGGAGGAAGGTGTTCTTTAAGGATTTTATTGAGCTCCAGAGAGGCTTCGATCTACCAGAACGATCGAGGAAGAGCGGCGAGTATCCCGTGGTGGCTTCGACGAGCATTGTGGGTTATCACAACGAGGCCAAGCTGGTAGCGCCCTGTGTGGTGGTGGGACGAAGCGGGTCACTGGGAATTGTGCAATTGATAAACGAGCCCTGTTTTCCGCTAAACACAACCCTATTTGTAAAAGATTTCAAAGGCAACGATCCGCATTTTGTATATTTCTTATTGAAGACGCTCCGACTAGAGCGGTTCAACTCTGGTGCCGGGGTTCCTACACTCAACCGTAATGATCTCGACACTTTGGAACTCCTAGTTCCGAATAAGGAGGTGCAAGCGCGCATTGGCCTAGTCTTATCGCGCTACGATAGCTTAATCGAAAACCATCAACAACAGATCGGTAGATTGAGGAGCACCGCTCAAACAATTTATCGTGAATGGTTTGTGCGTGGAAGATACCCATTCGCGCGATATGAAGCGAATTCAAGATTACCGGTGGGTTGGGAAATTCTAGAACTCGGTAAGGTTGTAAAGCTGAAGTACGGTAAGGCTCTGAAAGAAGGATCGAGAACGATGGGTCCATACCCAGTGGTTGGTTCAAGTGGAACTATCGGTTTTCACGAGAAGTTTTTAGTTGGTGAGGAAGGGATCGTTGTTGGTAGAAAAGGCACAGTAGGAAGTGTGTTTTTCATCGACGGGCCTTTTTATCCTATTGATACTGTATTTTATGTAAAATCTGAGATCAGCAACTATTACCTTTACTTCAATCTCCAAGATCAACATTTCATCAGCGGTGATGCGGCAGTTCCTGGGTTAAACAGGGAGCAAGCACTCTCTAACGAGTTTCTTAAGCCGGCGAATGACGCTTTGGTCCAATTCGACCACGTCATGAAGCCGCTCTTCTCTAAGATCGTCAATCTCAACTCTCAGATATCTATACTTCAGCAAATGCGTGACATGGTATTGCCTCGCTTAATGAACGGACGAATTACTCTGTGACTCCCTATGGCGAATTACATCTCAGAAAACGACATCGAAGCTGCTTGTGTCAAGATCCTTATTGATGAACTCGGCTACAACGAGCACCTCAATCTCTGGCAAGTCCCCAACGATGGAAACGAACTCTTTGGACGTGGCAACGCAGATGAGGTGGTTCGTTTAGCTTGCCTTCAATCGACGCTGAAAGAGATCAATCCGACCATTTCGTCAGAACTGCTGAATGCCGCGATTGGTGAACTGGTACAGCATCGGACACTCCTCTCGCCGTTCGAAGCCAACCGCGCTGTCACCGAACTCCTGCAAAATAATTTCGATGTTCCAAGGCGCGATACGCATGGAAATGTCATCAACGAGCGAGTCAAGTTCATTGATTTCGAAACCCCGGCCAACAACCACTTTGCTGTTATCCAACAGCTCACGATTCGAGGTAGAGTTACCAGACGACCTGATTTGCTCATTTATATTAATGGGTTGCCATTCGTGTTCATTGAACTGAAGAACGCAGTTGAGGCGACTCAGCAAGCGTATGATAAAAACCTCGTAGACTATCGCCGCGACATTCCGCAACTCTTTCACTACAACTTGGTGGCAGTCTTGTCGAATACAATCGAAACGAAAGTAGGAAGTATGACTGCTGATTGGGAGCAGTTCTTCAATTGGGAGAAGATCGAGGATGAGGAGGAAAAGCCAGTTCCCAAACACGAAGTAGATCTTCTCCGTGTGATGCGTGCACTGTTCAGGAAAGAGACACTAATCGATCTGCTTGAGAACTTTGTTCTGTTTTATGCCGATCGCGCAAAGATAGTTGGAAAGAATCACCAGTTTCTGGGTGTCAATAACGCTTTCGGTCAGTTTCGAGAGCGGACGCAGCGCGGCGGTAAGCTAGGCGTGTTTTGGCACACGCAAGGGAGCGGCAAAAGTTTTTCGATGGCTTTCCTTACGCAGAAGATCAGACGGAATGTGCCTGGTAGTTTCAAGTTTGTCTTCGTCACAGATCGAGACGATCTCGAGGACCAGCTGTACAAAACCTTTGTCCGCTCGAAAATCATTTCCGAGAAAGAGAGCGTTCGTGCTCGCAGTTCAGCGGACCTAATCGAACGAATTAAAAATTCGTCGAGCTACGTTTTTACTCTTATTCAAAAATTCAAATCACTAGCTAAGGGCGCAAGCTACCCTAAGGTGTCCGAGCGAGATGACATTATCGTGGTCGTTGATGAGGCGCACCGGAGCCAATATCGAGACCTAGGTGAGAACATGCGGAAGGCGATGCCGAATGCAAACTACATTGCGTTTACCGGAACGCCGCTGCTTGATGCCGTCGAAACGACAAAGCAATGGTTTGGTGATTACGTGAGTCGATATGACTTTGCAGATAGCGTTGCCGACGGTTCGACTGTCCGACTCTTCTATCAAAACCGTGTACCTAAGGTTCAGCTTCAGAATGACACCCTAGACGATGAGTACGCCGAAATAATTGAGAACGAGAACCTGACTCAAGAACAGCAAGAGCGCCTCACGCGAGAGTTTTCAAATATCACCACTATCATCACAGATAATGATCGGCTCGAGAGTATCGCCGAGAACATTGTCGCGCATTTCCCTGATCGAGGTTACTTGGGGAAGGCAATGGTGATATCGATGGACAAGTCAACTGCGGTCACGATGTACGACAAGGTGAAGCGGTTGTGGGATCTAAGAATCAACAGCCTTCGAGGTGAATTCAATAGGCTTGCGATCGGTTCGCCGGAGCGAACCGCTCTGGAGAACAAACGCAAATGGATGCGCGACACTGAGATGTGCGTGGTAGTCAGCTATGAGCATGATGAGGAAAGCAAGTTCCAGAAACTGGGTTTGGACATTCGAGCACATCGCGAAATGATGAACAGGACATGGGGTGATGAACATGAGACGATCGAAGATCGGTTTCGGAATCCATCAGACAAATTTCGGCTAGTCTTTCTCTGCTCTAAATGGCTTACAGGTTTTGATGCACCTACAGTTTCGACCTTGTACCTTGATAAGCCCATGCAGAATCACACTCTGATGCAAACAATCGCACGCGCGAACAGAGTAGCTCCCGCGCTTGATGCGGTTGGTAATGTCGCGGACCAAGAATCAAATGCGCGACACAAGAAAGTAATGGGACTGGTCGTCGACTATGTTGGCGTCTTCAAGCGTTTGGAATTAGCACTATCTAAATACACTCGGCAGAAGGACGGCAAAGCAGCATATGCCGCAGAAAAGTTCGACGATCTGTTTGGTCTTCTCGATGCAGCAATTGCTGAAGGCGATCGATTCTTGCGAAAACAAGGAATTGTTATTTGGGAAATCGTAGAGAGCAATGAAGTATTTAAGAATCTTGGCAATTTCGACGCATTTGCAGATGGACTCTCCAAAACTGAGGAATTGAAGAAGGAATTTGGTGTTTATCAGACGGCGATCACATCGTTTTATGAAGCATGTAAGCCTGACATTCTCGCGGAGGAGTCAGTAAAAGAAAGTAGTTATAGAGGGAAATACAAACGCATTAAAGAAGCCTTTGAATATCTGAGACGGATTATCGATCGCAAACTCGAAGTTGAAAGCAATCTCGAACAGGCTCGAACTGAGGCCAGTAAACTGATAGATGAATCGATTGTTTCGGCGGGCTACACTATTGCGCCTCTTCAAGAGATTGATCTTAGTCAGGTCGATCTGGACCAGCTCGAAAGACGCTTTAGAAAATCACCCTACAAACATCTGTCGATCACGGACATGGTTGACTTCTTGAAGGCTCGGCTACAGCAACTACTCCGCCGCAATGTAACGCGAACGAATCTCTCAGTTGAATTGCAAGAGATCATTAACAACTACAACACGGCCAGTAGTGATGTCGAAGCTTTCTTCAAGGCCCTGAAGGAGTATGCGGCTAGATTGTGTGTTGAGCATAGACGTGCGTTCGCAGAAGGACTATCGGAGGATGAACTCGAAATCTTCGATTTGTTGTTCAAAGACAATATTAGCGAGGCAGATAAACAGAAAGTAAAGGATGCAGCCCAAGCATTGCTGCAAAAGCTCCAGGATGCTGAAACCAGACGAACACTTCTCACGAGCGACTGGTACAAGAGCGTTCAGCTCCAGAAAAACGTTGAAAAGATGATCGGTGACGTGTTGGATGAAACGCTGCCGCCGTCATACGACGAGACAACTTTCAAAGAAAAGAGGAAGGCTGTTTACACTCACATCTACAATGTCGCTTCACAGGGCGCATCGTACTGGGCCTAGTTTCTGGATTAGATTCTCACGTAGGCTGCAATCGGTAGTAGTCCGCAGACAACAGGCGTACCAGCAACCCGCTCAACTGCCCGGCACCGCCAGAGGATGAGCAGAAACGAATGCGGCGGGCTTGGTCGAATTATCGACAGTGATTTGTAGCGTTTTTTGATCTCGCGGTTCCTCAAATCGGATTTTCTGCACATTTGGGACAAGGTTGGAGTTTTTCGAGCTGTCCGAGCGGTTCTGTTAAGTCATCAGATAGGGAACACAACGATACGACACTCGTCACGGTCAGCGTAGTGGATGTTTTAGAGTTGGGATTTACCACTGGTTGACGAACTTACACGTCGACCTTCGCCTCGCTCGCGATACAACTTAAATCGCAGAGAACTCCTGGGTTAATTCAAGTCTCAAGGATTTCATTTCGGTTGTTGATGTCGATGGGTAATGACCCCATCAATAAGGAGGATAAGTGGGTCTCGAAAAGGATTTTCAAGCGCAAACAATTCTCACTGGCCTAATGTCGTTAGAGGAAATTCTAGCCAGGGTAAGTCTAGCACCATCAACTCGTTGCTTCAGCTTTGGAATTCAAAATATCAAAGATTGGTTGACCTTAATCCTACCGATAAGGTCATCACGCTAATAACTCACGAACAGAATGCAAATTCACTACATGGCGTATTAGGTCAAGGATCAGTCCCGACTCGTGTTCAAACCGTTGACAGTGAATTGTTAGATCAAATAGTTCTCGTTGATACTCCTGGAACTGGAGATCCGCATTTGCTTGAAGAAATGGCGCGTGATTTTCTACCCGTATGTGACCTAGTGCTTTTCTTCCTATCTGCTGCAAATCCGTTAGATGCGACTGATATTCCCCTGTTGTCAGAATTGCATCGCCGTCTTCCGTTTATTCCACTGTTATTTGTAATTACTCGAGCGGATGAATTGCGAAAAAATTCCGACATTCCACTATCAAGGGATAACTACGATTTAGCTCGAGCAGCGGTTTTTATTGGAGACCTGAAATCTAGGATCAGCTTACTATTGAAACCGAACATTGGTGAGACGGAATTCATTTTGATCGACAACAAGAGTCGATTCCAAATAGAAGAGTTGCGGGGGATCCTCCTCAGTCGTGTAGATCCTAATAACATCTCAGTGCGATTAAACTTACACAGCCATAAGATTCGCTTTTTTCAGACTACCGCTGAGCGCCTCAGGGACTATTTCTTATCTTTCCTAGATGGCAAACTTTCCGAGCTAAACAGCATCGTGGCTGGGGCTGAGACGAACATTCACCGATACCAACAAGCCGTTACAATTTCGAACAATAACCTTACCAAGAGCTGGTTCGACAATCACGCATCAATACTGGAAACGCTCGACAAGGCTAATAAGAGACTGAGGTCGTTGTCCGACCTTCCACATTCGTACTTAGCTAGCAGTGTTGTCTCGGAAGCACTAGTGAAGATGCGCGCGGACAACAAACTCACGGCCGGATCGACTCTGGATCAAATAAGAAGGCATGCAATGCAAACGGGATTCAATCAACTCCAGAGGGAATTCGGTAGAGCCATCAAGGATCTGAGTTCCGCAGATCTCGACAATTGTTTTCCTCAAGATCATGGAATCTTACCCGCCTCCGTCCAATGGGGATTTGGTGAGATCGCAATGATCCCATCCGCATATTTGACTGCAAGAGCTGACGTGTTTCGTAAAGGAGTTCGGGATTTCGTTTTGAATTCGGCGACGGAGATTAGACTCGCACTTGAAGAGATCCTCCGTTTGATTCAGACAGGATACCTTGTCGATAAGTGCGTAGACATCATCAACAATGCACAAGAGTCCTTGGATCGAGATGTCGAACTCTATTTTCAAAATGTCCGAGTCTACAGATCGGGTGTCTTTTCTATGTCGACCAAGGATTCAATCGCCAAACTTGGCATTGGAGGAGAGCTGGACCAAATTGAAAGTGAATTTACTGAGGAAGATAAGGAAGCTATTCAGATAGCGGCCAGAGGAAATCTGTTTCCTGAGTCTGCCGAAAAGGTTGCTACGCTGACGAAGCAACTTTCGGCCATTTCTGACCAGATCAGACAATTGCTTCAGGAGGTAAATCAATTCGTTCTCGATTCTCCGAATTCACTGTCGTCACGAATTGAATTTGCACGCGATGAACGTATGCCCATTCTACTAAAAGAAATCAAAGATGGCCTGGAGAGGGATGCAGATGATTTAGTAACGGAAGCGCAAAGTCGGGCATCTGCAATAATCGGAGAGGTGCTAAAGGAGTATTCGGATGAGATTTCAGAAGCACGCGCCGAAAGACGGAGGAATTATGTTATTGCGCTTATTCTCGCCAGTTTTGTGAGCATAGTCATATTCTTAGGATATCGATGGCTGCGCCAACCAGTGGGTCAATCGAAACTTGAAGTTGTGTTGTGGGGCCTAGCAGTAAATCTGCTAGGTGATGGAATCGGCTTAGGTATTGCGCGCTTACGCGATCACTATCCTAAAACGAAACCCCAAATTAAAGCGCGCCACGTTGCTATTCTAGCTGAGCGAGTAAGAGCATCAATTGAGGAAGCGACTAGGAACGCAAAACTGACAACGCTGGAAGCATCACGGCTTGGAACTCAACTCGAACGCGTTTATGCCGAAATTACGGAAGGAACCACTGATCCTTGGAGAGAACAATTAGAAGACCGCTATAACATGCTGAAGGTTTGGACTAATAAGACGCTGGGGATTAGAAGCTCGTATATATCCGCCCTTGGAGGATTCGCTAAGGACTGTGCTAAATATTTCGAAGACGCAGAGAGCAACCTTGAAAGTCTGAAAATGGCCTCCCACTCTTTCAAAGAACGCGCAATTGAACCTTCATTTGACCTTCTAGAAAAAACGAGCACTGAACTGCGTACCTTAAAGGAAGAGATTACCGGTATCCGATTCAGCTAGCTTAATGGTTCGGTTCTGTATTGCCAGGTGCGAATTCATTCGTCTACTCGAGGAATTGGCAGGCTATAACTTCTAACAAGAGAAAACATCTGTTTTTGAGCTCTATGAAGCAATTCGAAAGCTGCGACCTGCCTGGAATAGCGACGACGACAAAGGTGTGATGACGATTGTGATGACCGGCGCTAAGTCTGGGTTGAGCAGCAAACCCACATTAGGAACTCAAAGAGACGCGAAATGTTTGCAACGCGCCTTCAAAGACCCCGACGACTCGTTCAAGATCGTAATTGTCAGAGACATGTGGCTCGCTGGTTTTGAAGTTCTACCGCCCACAAGCTGTATGTCGATAAACAGAAGCGAGGGCACGGCTGATGTGCGCTCAAGAACTACGCAGAGAGCGGCGGCAAAGGACAGACAGGCAGTTGATCAGGACGAAGGCCGAGGTATTGAAGCGTTATGAGATGTGTTGTGATTTATTCAATTTGTTTGACTTGTGGCGGTTGGTTGGTCGAACTCCGGCGGAGAAGTGAGTCTGCTTCCGGGAACGCGGAACAGCTACTCAAACGAGGAACTCGGAAAGAACGCTCTGCTGCAAGTTGTTAGTGAACTTTCGACCGCTGTCGCGCTACGCTCAGCCTCAAGAGGATGCGATTCGTTATGATGTGGTTGTCTTAAACGCACTTTGTGAAGCCAATCTTTGTAGCGAACGCGCAAGCCTGCGATGTTTTGAGGTCAAGTGTGACTTGGTAATTAAATCTCATCTAGTCTAGCAACTTGCTTTTGATGGCCCAGTTCATAGCAATTCCAGTAACTCAAGGCGACGCTTTTTATCTTGAGCGCGACAATCTTTCCGTGCTTGTTGACGGCGGCAGGAATCGCAGGGCATTTCCGTCGTTATTTAAGGACATCTTTGGGAAAGACGGCGTAGACATTTTGGTTTGTACCCACAATGACGCGGATCATGCCAATGGAATAATAGGGTTCCTTGAGAACGGACTAAGGTGTAACGAGGTTTGGTTACCGGGACGTTGGCTGGGAACGATGCCGGATATTTTCAAACCGTTCTTCCCACTCGTCGAGCAACTGGCAGAAGATGCGTCGCAGATGGATCCAGTAGAAATACTGGAATTCGAATCGTTTGAGGATTATCGGCACCACCTATTGCGGCGGGAAAGTGATGACTTACTTGAGGATAAGAACAGAGAGGAGGTCGAAGAAGTTGGCGAGGATGGCTGGACTGAGTCCCATTCCATTAAGATAGAGGAATCGGACTTGTGGGAGGAAGTTGAATCACTTCCTCTTTGGTCCTTTAGAGATTGGATCCATCTCTATCCGCCTAGGCTAATGCAACCGAATTCTTGGCGACTTTTCCTCTCGGCCATCAATGCAGCTAAAAGGATACGCTCGATAGCAATGGAGGCTTACGGTCGCGGTATTCCTGTCCGATGGTTTGAATACACGACGTCTCACGCTGGTGGAGGAAGGCCAGAACTGAGACCTCTAAACTCGAGATTAATTGCGCGGTCAAAAAAGCGTCCACGAACACTCTTCGAGTATCTAGCGTTGACGGTGGCTAACCGGGAAAGTCTTGTTTTTTGGTCCCCGCCAGGAATCAGACATCCTGGCGTTCTTTTCACAGCAGATTCGGACTTAGAGGGACTAACACCACCATTAGAACTTGAATATGCCATATCAACGGCACCTCATCATGGGTCTCAAGCCAACGCAAACGCATATAAGAAGGTAATGTCGATCGCTCCAAGTTTCTTTGCCACTATGACATGGGTCCGAAGTGACGGGCGCAGCAGAAGTCGGCCCGGGCACGCTTATCTTCACCTTCCTCCAGCGCAGCGCTTCTGCACGCTGTGCCGAGTGGGCACCAGTTTCAATAAACCAATGCGGCCAATACGACTATTCTCGAGAAAAGGTCGATGGGTTCGGCATCCAAATTCCTCGACCTGTATCTGTACCTAGTTCCATTCAAACGGTCCTTATGAACCGAGCAATTCTGCCATTTAAGATTAGATCCTCCGGCTGAGCGATGTGATGAATGAGTAAAATCCTACATAGACTCTTTTTTTAACACTTCCTACAGCAACTAGATAAGGTTGATCATGCACAACGTCCCACTAAACACTTTCCATGAAATGGGGTCAATCAGAAATGAAGATCGCAGAAAAAATCCGAGCGCACAGCAACGAGGGAAGTGGCGACCACCATCGCTATCGTTCTGGGCGCACTGTTACAAGTATTTTCGAAAGGATAGAGGAAATGGATCGGTGGCAATCATTATCACGCTGCACTGCAGCTCGGTTTTTATCTGGCGAGTTGGGGAATGTATCGCGGATCTAGTTTCCTGCTTAGACACACTTACACCGTGCATCGTTGGGTGATTGACTTGATCGCTGGTCCCTTTAGATTCGCAACTAATTCAGTAATTGCTTATGTGACGTGCTGTAGCGAGGACCATCTTCCCAGCCGCTACCGCTCCCTGTATTGACTCCGTTGTCAAAGCCCATGGCCGGATTTGCGTCTCGACCAGACAAGAGGACCAAGGTGACCCAGATTGCCATAAAGATAAAGCCGCTCAGAACTACTTTTGAGGAACTCCCTGCGCGCGGGAAACTCGACCTCAAACCTGGAGAACTCACCGCTATCGATCTCCAATGGCGAGAGGCCTGGATCGAGGCATTCTTAGCACACCACCCCTGGGCTATACCCACGTGCCTCGGTGATACAAGTAAGCCCATTAGTGTTTACCGACAGATGGCTGATATGGATATTGTCTTTGTAAATCAGGAGTGTCATGTGGCCACGTGCGTTGAATTAAAGAAGCAAGACGGCCCAAACGCCAAGGATACTATTTGTCAGCTGGCTCGAAACTTTTCCAAAGCACGTCGAGTACTCCGCAAGTCTTTCCCTAAATACTCGGTTCGAGCAATAGCCTGCGGAAGCTGGGGAGAGAAGCAACTACAGAATGCCAGAGATACCGTTGCTTGGAAGTATCTAAAAGAGCACAAGGCCAAGCCCTCATTTGTCGTCTACTCTGGTGCCGTATCGGGTAATAAGCAGGAGTACTTTGTCTTGAACGACGGGATACTTCCTTTTATGAAAAAGGGTCAAGCCCAACCTTATCCCAGATTCGAAAAGCTTCAGGAGCAAACCCAACAGACAAGAGAGCGACTATTATCGGGCCTCGACGTTACTGCCTATCGGATTGGTGAACATGCGGTAGTAAGATTTAGCGCCGACTCGCGCCTTCGAACTTCGTATCTATGCTCACACCCGCAAGATCGACAGAGTACCGAATTAAATGCTTTTTTCCGGGTACGCGAGACACTCGAAAATAGACCCGCAGTTGTCGCACGATTCTCCATTGAACAACGTCTCGATCTTTTTCTTCAACCGAAAGCTGGAAAGGCTGACATAACTGGCGAGTATGCGATATTGCACTCGGCGCTAAAACAGATTCAGAAGCTTGCGAGTAGCGGACGTCATTAGTCAATTAGCAAGGTTCCAGAAGCTCAGCTACCTGAAACCGTCATTTTCCACGAACTTAAACTCTTTGACTTTTGCTTTGATCCTCATGAGCATTATTGTGATTGTGGTGTTCTGAGTACTGCCGACCATCGCATGGGATGTCTTAGATCGAAGAGCTCGCGAAACTCATAACGAACCCAAAAATATCTGAAGCTGAGACAACGGAAGTAAGCGAACCATGATAACTGAAGTAAATTCTTGATAAGTCGAGGCGCTTGTCCCATCGCAGTAGCCTTTCTATGCGCACGCGCAACAACTTTCGAAAGGCTAAATGGCCCGACAACACACAACTTCTTACCATTACAAAGATGAGACTCCGAACCTTTGATAGTCGATCCTCTTGCATTTAATTCTGATATCCAATGCCTCACTCAGTGAATTCTGTGAGTGGTCCACTTATCCCATGTTCACAGAGCAAATTTCGGAGGAGCAAGAGAGTTCTTATACCGTGGGACAGTTGAAGACTTGCGAACGAACAATCAATAAGACCAATTTTGGAAACATAGTAAAGGGCCAATCCACATGAATCACGCGTTAACGAGTGCAGTTAAGAGAGTCCTGACGAAGATGGAAGAGCCGCATCCTATGTTCGTCTCAGGAGTGCCTTTTGTAAATGAGGACGAAGTGCAGAAGTTCTGTGAGCGATATGTTGAAAAAGTTCTGGGCCTAAAGGTGATTGCGGGCAGTAGGTTTGGACGCGCCAACATCTGCGACATAGACGTTCTAGCAGTATCAGCCGATAACACTCCATTCGTTATTGAATGCAAATGGAATCGAATCAACGATGCGGCAATTGCACAGCTACGTAGATACCGGGAGGCGTTGCTATTGAATTGGAATAGATTCGAACGTGTGTTGAGTGATTTTAGAGGGAAGAAAACAATTGTCGAAAAGAGGACAGTCCTAGTTGCTCTGGGATACGGTTATAAACCGTCAGCTCTGATAAGACGAAAATCCATTGTGCCTCTGCAATATGTATATCCAGAAACTGTGAATTTTAATTACGATCCACTGAAGAAACGCCCGCGCCAAGCGATTAATATTGCAATTGCAGCAGCGCCAACCAACCGTGCACACCCTCCCGTTCATAAGCGAGATCTTTTCATCGATCGTTTGACGCCCACATTGGTGGAGGCATTCTCGTCTATTGATTGCGGACTTAGGAAACTCGACGGTGCTAATGAGCCTAAGTATGTAAAGGACTCTGCGCGTTATCGCAACGCAAAAGGTTACTTTGCAGAAGCGAAAATCTCAGCAGGCCTAATCCAGTGGCGTTTTGGAGAATGCGCAAAGTGGATGGCCGATCAACGATGGATGGTCCAAAATATGCACTCGGCGCATGCTGGTGACGAGATTTTGCAGAAATTGCTATCAACGTACGAAAAGGTAAATCGATGACGGGTGTTCCGTAACTTCGCTCGTAACTTTTTCAATAGGCGTGTCATTCGGCTTTGCGAGCGACTACCATTGACTTCGGCATTGTGATTTTAGCCGCGCCGACTTTCAAGTAGTAGTCATTACCTAACGAAGAGAGGATCTCCACGTTACAAAGCCTGTCTGGAGCGGATGGCCCGTTCGAGCAGCCTTGATTTGATAATTCAAACCTTTCAACCAACCTAGCCCCATCCTCGTTTAGGAAGAAACTATATTTAGTTCCGGTGCTGAATCCATAGAGTGACATTATTCCCTTTGGTAGCGAAGAATATTGATTTGCAACCGCGAGAAGTAGTAGGGCCGATATGGCACTTGATAGCACTGCTTGTCGAGGGTGATGAGTGTGCAGCATGGTTACGACTAGATTTGATATGAAAACTGAACTGCTACAGATCGCCGTTAGTATCCAAAAGTCACTACCGCTTGGTCTGCCAGACAGTACAAATGTTATTAAGATCGCCGTTTGGCCCAAAAATACAGTAAGTCCAAACCAGAAGGTATGCTTCATTATTCGCTTGGAATCAACTTTTGAATCGGCTGAGACGGTGCCATCGCCCGTTGCTCCTCGGTTTTTTTGTACTAATGATTTGAACCGGACGTACATAAATATAGAACTTAGCCCAAGCAGCATTAAGGCTGTGCCGACATAGAACGTCGCGCTCTTTAGTAATCCAAAGTGAGACAATAAGAGTACGAATCCAAAAGGAAGCCCTAGCCGATAAGAAATGTCGAACACCGAAGGGTCCCGCCTGTTGCCTTCTTTGTAACAAAAAAAACCGGCCAAAGTGTCATCGCACACCAAAAACACATTCCAGATCAGGCCAGGAATGAGTAGGGACAGTGACAAGACGACAGCCACAACTCCTCCGATCATCGAGGCAATTGCGATATAAATCAGGGTCGATGTCCATTCGATCTCTGGCAAGTACCGTATATCAGCGTAGTAGAGTGCGAGTACGCTTCCACCAAGAGTTAGAAAGACGAGCCAAACCAATAATGTGGTATTAGCTTTCGCGAAGTCCTTTGCTTGATCAGGTGAGGGATTAACTCGGCTCCCATTAGTTTTCTGGATGTTTGGCTCAATGGATCTTCCGTTCGCTGGATGGTGGTTATTGATCGTTGGATCTATCGTCGTGACAGAATTGATTTCGAGTTCTGTTGAGATTGTGGTGAGTTCGTTGTTCATGAGCTACCTCCGCTGCCGAATGGTGTTCGTGGCTTCGGCGTATTGTCTTCCAACGCTTTGAGCCCGAAAGATTACGGGCTACAGAAACTAGCGACACCTTTTAATTTGGGAAGGCGGGTGAATACGAGGCCGCCTTTTGAATCGAATATGGGAAAAATATTGCGCGCCGACGATATAGTCAAGAGCATAACCGAGAGGCAACTGTCACTGTAGTGCCGGATCTCGCGAACTTGCACGTCATACACTTCAGTACGGGCGATCACGTTCGCAAGTCCGCTGACTGCAGATCAGCGGTCCTCGGAATTATTAGTCCAGGCTTAGAGATTTGGATTGGATTGTTAGTTGGGACGGTTGAGATTGTCGATTGCATTAGAGGTCCAAAAGATTTGAATGGATATTGGCGAAGCCGGAACGATTAAGGAAGCACCGAAGTGTCGGAATCACCCTCAGCCGTCATGGTTTAATCCGTTTTGAGAATAATCACGATTTGCACCTTACTGTGAGCTAGATTAGGCCTCTGAGATCCCTCACCACTGGTCCAGCATTTCTAAACTTTTTCTCGATCCTCTCGTCCATCTCACTCTTCGCAGGATCTTGTAAGGCAATCTTGTGGCGACGATCGACCCTAATTTCTTTCTCACAATCTCTTAAGGAAGGCTGGACAAAAACGAGCAATGGTTCTTGCGCCGTAGGAGTCACATGTTTATAGCCCGCCGTGTTCTTTACCTCCAGCGAGGGCTGAACAACTCGACAAGTTCGTTGACCAGTTTGAAACGACGAACTTCTTCGGTTGGCCAATATTGCTCTCGATTGGAGTGATCGCGACGTCACATTTAAGGATCGTCAGCTAACGGTGAGTAATGATGAGGTTCGTTTAGCTTTGCACGACCATCGTATGATCAAAGACAAACGAATGTTTCCTGTCGAACAGGCAACTCTTCGTGACTCATACGATGCACAGCAGTCTTTTTTCAATCGCATCGAATCATCGTTATCTACAAAACTCATCGATGTTGTCCCGACTGAAGCATATTTCGCCTATTGGATTGAACGTTTGGTCCGATTCGACCGGCACAATAACGACAGCGGAATCATGGGTACAGCAAAACCTGCAGAGTTGGTCGCGGCATACATCAAGGTCTACGGTGATCAAGCCTCGATAACGAATTTGTGCAAGCAGTTTGACGTTGCGCCACCGAAGTTCGGCTCCTAGGCAAGAAGTCAAGCCTGTCTGGCTGCAACTGTGCAACAAACATATCAAATATTGCGTTTTTTACCGCGAGACTAACAATTAGTCACACTTATCATAGTATTTTTCTATCGCGCTGGACTTCGATAAAAAATAATCTTCAACCCAGGCTCGAGTTTCCTGATCGGATGTTAGGTTGTAAATATCCTTCATTCCGTAGGATTCATAATCCCCAACTAGAATGTCCCCACGATTCGGATCATTCCCGCCATACCACTCAAGTAAGGCGTACCCTTTGCTCGTGAGTACAAGATAATAATCGCAGCCGCTTTTCTTAAGGACAACCTCGCCTCTTGCTGCATAAGCAGAAGAAGAGAGCGAGAGAAAGGTGATCATCAGCAGAGTCGCAACAATTGTTTTACGCATATATGAAAATTCTCCAGACGGTACGAAAGGATTGAAATAACGAAGGAGGGGACACTATTTCTTTACAAAAGGTGTGAATGAGAATTTGTAAATGGTCCCATCGATCAAAATTTGAAAAGTCCCAAGTTCTTCGAACTTCTTTTTCTCAAAATAGATAAGCCCCACAGCGCGTTCGCCTGGAAATAGTGTATTCATTTTGAGTGACGTTTCCTGCAGTTGATCCGCTTTAGATGCTGCTTCGAAGGACCTGCGTCTGTTATCTTCAGCTGTGCGAGCCTGTGCATACACGTTTGGAGAGGTCACTGTCGTCGTTGTTGTACCGTTGAAAGTGCCACGAGCATACGATCCATCATTTCCGTAAACACTTAGAGTTCCGTCTGTCGTCGACCGAGCTGTGGACGTCTGAGGTATGCTTGCTGCCAGCGCTGAGAAAAAGTTGGCCCACTTTGCGCGCCTCTTGATTTTGCTGGCGATCTTTTGCGTGGGTATCGGACTAAGAGAAACTGCACGCTTACCTGAGTCCGCCAAACTAAAGCTTGTCATTGAAGGATCTATTAACTTTCTCTTGTCGCTAACATTCGAGATGAACACATCTGCCACGCGATAGTCATTTCCGTCGTACATCGTCAGCACAATCTCTATTCCATCTGCTCGGAGAACCCGAAAATACTGCCCTTCAGAGAAGAGATCGTCGCATCCATCAGCGCCTCGCGACCACACAACCGATTTTGAGCCGGGAGAGGCATTCATTATGAGTGAGTCAGCAGCAACGGGCTTGGTCCACGACTTTGTATCCTCTGATGATTCGTATTTGCTGGTTGCTGTCCGTACTGCGGTTCCGGGATAAGAATCCCGAGTTCGTGATGGATTTACAGTGTCTTGTGCAGCATCCTGTCTCTGCGGAGTCGTTGGTGGCTCAGAACCTTGCCAAATCCCGCGCATCTCATTGCGAGCTGCGCGTTCGCTGTCAAAGTATGCTTGTCGCGCAACAGCGCTTATTTTGCTGTCATATCCCGAATTATAGTTTGCGGCTCCGTCCCTAATCATCTGGATGCCAATGTCATTGCCGTTGAGCATGACTAAACCTTCGACCACCCCTCCCTGCATTCGGAAGTAGTGAACAGAGACGAACTTATTCAACACAAAATCTGCAAGGTGTTGCCGAACTATAGCCGCCAGGGGATGGGCTCCTTTGGGAGCAGACAGTGTGCAAAGTTGAACTCTTACGAGGTTGCCAGAATAAGAAACAACCAGCGTTTCACCGTCAACAACCTCGACTACTTTCCCTTGCAGGTCGCCGGCGATTATTGGTTGAGGGGTCGACCCGAACACCAGGCACATTAAGATTACCAGCAAGTACTGAGGTTTACGCATTGATCTTCTCCTGTTAGAGGGCGTGAGATTGTGAAATTAGGAAGCTTGAAAGGAATACAAATGGAAATGCATGAGGCAGTAAGGACTACAGTCAAGGACAGTATAATGATTGGCCCACAAAGGACGCAACAAGTTTTTACCTTCAGCCACCCAGGCTAACAGTGCTGGAAACGAAATTCACGACACACCCAAACCCGAAATCGCCAAGCCGATCTTGAGTTCACTCGTGAACGTCTTTCATGAGAATGATGATTCGCGCAATGAACTGGTCACTGGCTGGCACCGGCGTAGACGATCTCTCTAGACTCATGAACAAAATGTGTAACGTTACTGACACGTAACCTCACGGAAAAATCAGCCACAGATAAAAGCCGATAAGACAGATCTGAGACATCGCGGATAAAAGTTCTATTTCTCACTCTCTTGATCCGTGTGGATCTGGGTTCATTTGCGGCTGATTTTTTCCGATGTATTAAACCACCTTAATCGGGAAGCAAAACACAGCAGCAAAACACAGCAGCAAAACACAGGAGCTAAACACAGCAGCAAAACTCTTGGCAGCCAGACTGGAACAGTTATAGAATTGGCGCGTTTCTCTCCCTCAAAACTTCAACTTTTGGGTCCCACACCATGAATATCTTCACTACCCGGCAGTACTCTCGCAAAACGAAAAGCAGCACTGTGATCGCCGCCTTGCTGGTCTCGCTTGTCTCTCTTGTTCTATTGACAAGCTTGCCCACATCAAACACCGCAGCGTCGAGTACTGACAATCCGGCACCGGCGCAACTTGTTGTCGGAGCGCCTTACCGACAGACCAACCTGGTCTCTGATCTTCCGGGCCTTGCCCCTGTGGAAGACCGACTTCTGCGAAGCCCGTGGGGAGTGGCGGCAAACACCAGTGGTCCCTTTTCGGTCGTCAACAATAAGACTGATACTGCAAGTAGCTACACAGGTGATGTTGGTGGTGCTCCACTGGCCCGCAGTCGAGTTCGTTCAGTTGCGATCCTGAATGTCCCAACGCTCCTGCCTGCGCCTACGTTACCAACTGCAGTAGTGGCAAACACAACCAATGATTTTCTTGCGAGGTTCGATCTAGCGCTCCCGCCCCCACCTACGACTTTCATTTTTGCGACTCGGAATGGTGGAATAAACGCGTTGCCGAACTTCGAATCGGTTGCATCGCCTGTAGTATTCAATTCAGGACGTGACTACACAGGCCTCACCATCGGCAGCAATGCGTCTGGAAACCTTCTCTTCGTGGCTGACTTTAAGAATGGGAATATTGATGTCTTTGATAAAGACTTCAATCCAACTTCCGTGACGGGCAACTTCGCAGACGCAACTGTCCCCGCGAATTTTCATCCCTTCAACATACAGAATCTTGGCGGTTCACTGTACGTGACATATGCGGAGTTCCAGCCCGCCTTTAACAGCGATCGAGGGTTCGTTCGCAAGTTTGATACAAACGGTGTTCGCGACACGTCGTTTAAGATCGACAATGGTCCACTTGTCAATCCGTGGGGAATCGCGATCTCGCCAGCGAACTTTGGACCGTTTAGTAATGCGCTATTGGTTGGGAATTCCCGACTCCTGGGAAACCTGACTGACTCCTGCATCAGTGCGTTTAACCCTGCGTCTGGCACGCTGATAGGCAGCATGGTTAACGAGGGCGGAGGCGGGCTTCAGATAGATCAACTGCGCGCCCTTGTTTTCGGCAATGGTGTAAATGGTGGTGACCCAAACACTCTCTACTTTTCCGCCGGTCTCTTCTTGGAACAACACGGGTTATTTGGCTCTCTTAAACCGGCCTCAATAGCAACGTCGACAATCAAGTTTAGCGCGCAAAGTTTCTTCACCCGAGAGAACGACGGCCATATCGATATCACTGTTTTGCGGAGTGGAGATGTTTCGGGAGTAGCCACCGTGAATTACGCAACGGTTGACCGTGGTGCAACTCAAAAGTCTAACTATGTGATCTCACTTGGCAAGCTGACGTTCAACCCGGGCGAAACCAGCAAGACTTTCCGCGTGCTGATTGTTGACGATAACGCAATCGGTGCCGGCAGTTCCAGAGATCTCGCGCTCGTGCTGAGCAATGCTACTGGTGCAGCGTTAGTAGATCCTGCGCAGTCCACCTTGCGCATAATGGACGATGAATTTGATACGCCTCGTCAACCTCCCAACATTCTCGACGACACATCATTCTTCGTACGTCAACAGTACTTTGATTTTCTGAATCGTGAGCCTGATGCTGCCGGTTTTGACTTTTGGCGCAATGAGATCACTTCCTGTGGGACTAACCAGCAGTGTATTGAAATCAAGAGGATAAATGTCTCAGCCGCTTTCTTTCTGTCGATTGAATTTCAGAATACTGGAATGCTTTCTTACCTGACTGAGAAAGCCGCCTTCGGTGGATTGCCGACCTATGGTGCTTTCATGGGAGACGTTCAGGCTTTGCAAAAGGATTTCGTGTTTGGAGCACCGGGCGCAGCTGCACAACTCGAAAATAATAAGCAGCGTTTCTTTGACGAGTTTGTCACCCGTCCCGAGTTCGTCGCGCGGTATGGGAATATGACCAATTCACAATATGTCTTTACCTTGTATGGAAATGCCGAGTTCACTAGAACGATTGCCGAACTGTATATCGCCAAACTAACTGGCGCCCAGGTAGTGCCACCGACGGGCTCAACTGCCACAGGTCTCGTCATCCTGCGCCAGGCCGTAAACGGCCCCTTCGTTTCAATTTCGCTGTCTCTCAACGGCATCACAAACACTCAAACAGAGGCGCACCTCCACGGTCCGGCTGCTGCAGGCGCGAATGGGCCAATCATCGCACGTTGGATCCCACAGTTTGTCGACAACTTCCAAGTTCAGTTATCTAATTCCAATTTCAACAATTTGGCGAACGGCTTGCTTTACGTCGACGTTCACACGACTAACTTTCCCGATGGCGAGATTCGCGCGCAGCTGCCGGCAAATCTGTTCGATCCTGACATGATCGTGAAGGCGCTGGATGCTGGAATCATCACGCGGGCGCAGGCGCTTCGGCTTGTCGCTGAATCTGAACGGTACCGGCTGAATGAACTTAATCGGGCGTTTGTTCTTATGGAATATTTTGGATACTTAAGACGTAATCCAGACGATGCACCTGACACAAACTTCGGTGGTTACAACTTCTGGCTCGCGAAGCTGGATCAATTTAACGGCAACTTTATCCAGGCAGAGATGGTGAAGGCTTTCCTCAACTCAATCGAGTATCGCAGCCGCTTCGGCCCACCATAAATCGTCCGAGATGCACAATCCTCCCCAATGGCAGTGGTGAGATGGTTCAGGTCCTTTCTCTCCTTGGAGTGCGGTGACAAGTCTCCGCACTCCAAAGAGCCCCGCAAGTCGAAGTTAGGACCGACAAGACATTGAGCTTCTTTCTTTCGTGTTATTTCGTGTGGTTTTGTGGATCGTTTTCTCCGGGGCCGAGGATCTACGAAGTCACACGAACTCAATCCTTCCCTTGCACGTCCAGCTAACTTCTTACGCGTGTGACAAACTTCTTCTTCAGCAGCTACCATCTCGAATTCAATGTCACTCAAGAGCAGATTTTCACACGAGTTCAATCCGCGAATTCGCGATCGCGGCATTGGCTATTTTCGCTCCGGTGCAGTCGAGATTTTGGAACATTCCGACTTCCACTTGGAAGCACGCATTACGGGCACTATTAATTATTTGGTTAGACTCACCCTGAGGTCGCATTCTCTTGGCGTCGCATGTACGTGTCCGTACTTCCAAGAGGGTGAAGACTGCAAACATATCTGGGCGACTATGCTTGCGGCTGATAGTCACAACTATTTGTCTAATGTCGATTTGCGTGGACCATTAAGAATGGATTACGACGAGGCGGCACTCGGCGAACTGCTGCTCACTCAAGCAGACAAGAAACAAGAGCTGGAACCGCAGCCCGCCTGGAAGCAACGACTCTCCCTGGTTACAAATACAGTAAAGAACGCTCGCCTCCCAGATCGAGTCAACTGGCCTGGCAATCGTGAGATTTTCTATATCGTCGATCCACAGTCGTCACGAAGCTCGGGACTGCTCAATGTTGAAATTGCATTTCGTGAACGCAACAAGAAGGGTGAATGGGGCAAGATCAAAAAGGCCCGCATCCAGCAGAATCAGCTTGGAAAAATTCCTGATCCAGAGGACCGCCAGCTCCTTTCAATTCTTAGCGGCGCTAAAGAAGCATATTGGAGTAGCTACAGTTATGGAGGATTCGAACTGGCTAATCCGTTTGCTCTCTCCAACACTCTCCAACCATTCCTGCTACCAATGCTGTGTGCCACCGGACGTTGCCTGTTTCGACCTGAAGAGAACAAGGATGACTTAAAAAATATCGAATGGGATGATGCAAGGGTCTGGCAGTTTTGGTTGGTGATTGAGCGAGTAGGTGAGGAATACGTCCTTAAACCTGTTCTGCGAAGCGATGGAGTCGAGCACGAATTCGCAGCGGCGCCCATGACGACGGATGCGATATTGATTGGACCCGACTATCGTGCGGCGCGGTTTGAGTCTCAGGGAGCACGCACTTGGACCAATGCTTTACGCGCTTCTGGTGACGTGAGGATTCCGGCTGCCGAATCGCGAGAGCTTGTTGCGCATTTGATGGATTTGCCTTCCATCCCCAAACTCGAATTGCCACCAGAGTTGCACTTTGAGCGCGTTAGTTTTCCACCCACACCTCATTTGATTGTGCGTAAGCCCGAGTACGCATTTTCCCGCCAGCCCCACCTCGAAGCGAAACTCCTATTTGATTATGAAGACCTCCAGATCGATTACTTTGACAGTCGGGATGGTATTTACGAGGGCGGTAGAGATCGGTATGTGGAACGCGACCGAGCATCAGAAGAATTTGCGTACTCAACTATGAATGCACTTGGCGTTAGAAAAGGACGGGACTATCACAATGAAGAAAAGTTTCAGCTAACGCCTCGGAAGTTACCCAGTGTGGTAACAGCCCTTCTCGCGAGCGGCTGGCGAGTAGAAGCTGAAGGAAAGCTTTATCGCAATCCGGGTTCGTCGAAATTGTCTGTCAGTTCAGGAATCGATTGGTTTGAACTGCATGGTTCGCTGAGTTTTGGTGACGATCTTGAAGTAAGACTGCCACAGTTGCTTGCAGCCCTGCGACGTGGCGAGAAGGTCATCGCTCTCGGTGACGGAAGTTTTGGTGTTTTACCTGAAGAGTGGTTGCAGCAATATGGATTATTGGCTTCTCTCGGTGTCGACGAAGGAAACCATCTGCGCTTTCAGCGAACGCAGACTGGAGTTCTCGACGCATTACTTGCGGCGCGACCAGAGATCTCGTGCGACGAAACATTCGCGCGGGTTCGGCAGGAATGGCAGAACTTTGAAGGAATCAGACCGATCAAAGAGCCACGTGGCTTTGTCGGCCAACTTCGAGATTATCAGCGCGAAGGTCTGGGCTGGTTTGATTTTCTCCAGCGCTTCAAGTTCGGTGGGTGTCTGGCAGATGACATGGGCCTCGGAAAGACAGTTCAAGTTCTGGCGTTACTTGAATCTCGTCGCAACGGCAACTCAAAACCGTCTCTCGTTGTGGTTCCTCGTTCACTTATTTTCAACTGGCAACAAGAAGCTGCCCGGTTTACTCCGAAGCTGCGTGTGTTGCCTCACATAGGTGCGGAGCGCGTGAAGGGAACTACGCATTTTGAGAATTACGACTTAATCCTGACTACCTACGGAACTCTACGTCGTGATGTGATCGACTTGAATGACGTCGAATTTGATTTTTTGATTCTTGATGAATCGCAGGCGATCAAGAATGCCAGCACAGAAACCGCGAAGGCCGCACGACTCCTGAAGAGTCAACATCGACTCGCTCTCAGTGGCACACCAATCGAGAATCATATAGGGGAACTGTGGAGTTTGTTCGAATTCCTGAATCCAGGCATGCTTGGTACGGCGTCAATCTTTCAACTTTCGACAAACGGGGCGCGAAAACCAGACGAAGAAGCTCGCGGAATGTTGTCACGATCCCTGCGTCCGTTTATCTTGCGACGCACGAAGCAGCAGGTCGCAAAGGAGCTCCCAGAAAAACTCGAACAAACGATCTCTTGTGAAATGGATGAGTCGCAGCGTAACCAGTACGACGAACTGCGTGAGTACTATCGGCGGTCGCTACTCGAAAAGATTTCGCTACAGGGAATCAATAAATCGAAGATACAGATCCTCGAGGCCTTACTGCGATTGCGGCAAACGGCGTGTCATCCGTCACTGGTGACTGGCGCGATCGACGATAGCAAGCCCAACGCGAAACTCGATGTACTGTTGCCGCGCCTGAATGAAGTTACAGAAGAAGGACACAAGGCAATTGTGTTTTCACAGTTCACTAGTTTTCTTTCAATAATTCGGCGGCGACTCGATGCTGAAGGCGTAACGTATGAGTACCTTGATGGGCGGACACGCAATCGAGGCGTTGCGGTGGAACGATTTCAGAGTGATCCAGACTGCAAGCTATTTCTGATCAGTTTGAAAGCGGGTGGTCAGGGCTTGAACTTGACCGCCGCTGAGTATGTATTCTTACTTGACCCGTGGTGGAACCCGGCAGTTGAAGCGCAGGCGATTGATCGCGCTCATCGAATCGGCCAGACGAGACGTGTGTTTGCGTATCGACTGATCACACGCGATACGGTTGAAGAAAAAGTTCTCGAGCTGCAGTCGACAAAGCGAGATCTGGCAGACGCGATTATCAATGCTGACAACAATCTCATTCGAAACATCACCGGCGAGGATCTGAAAGTCTTGTTGTCTTGAGCAACTAGTCCAATTGCAAGGGATCTATATACTCTGTTTCGTTAATCAATTTGACATCAAGCTCCTGCAAAAAGATTGACCCGTTATCCGAATCTCGGAGCAGAGCAAAACTCAAATATGGCCCTACGTGTTTGCTCAATTTAACGGACGTCTGGGGAGACGCACTCGCACCGAGCATCATCTGATAGGCGATAACAAGTAACGAGTCTCACATTGCCTGATTTTTAGGTCGGGGTTTGCCTGACACAGCTCAGGAACTGGTAGATTTCTCCGACAAAGTGGATACGCATCGCAGCCATAGTAAGAGGAGAGTCGGAGAATCAGCCGTCCTTGCTCCGCTGACTTGTCCTTGCTCAGGAGGAGCAAAATGTTCACCTGCTAATGTGAATCTCCTCCTGGATGCGTGGATGGCGAACGAAGTAGAGTACGACGCACGCGATGGCGACAACTATCCCTGCGATGGCCCACCATAAGTTATGAAGACCATGCATCATGTCCGGGATCCCTGTCTGAGGATCTCTGGCGCCGAGAAACGCCATCGATTTCCATATCGCTATTGTAATTCCGAGTAAGCCGATGACGAATATCGGTAGCTCAGTGACGCTTTTCATTTTGTACCTCCTTGTAGAGCCTCCCCCTTGTACTTTTTGATTGGCTTATATTGTGCAAGAAGCAAGTTGTGCAAAAGATCCACTTTCATGGAATCTCTACAACATTCCGGCAGCGCTTCAATTGCACAATTGGGAAACGTTTTACTTGCTGTCGGAGTTCCTTGCTTGTCGTTTGGTCTCTATTAAAGAGAACACCACAGCCGAGAGATTTATGACAGGGGGCAAGACGCAGGTTTGCTATTAAGTTGGGGGTCGTGCGTGTCCATCCGAATATAGCTTCGTGATGTCGCGTGTTTTCGTAGCCGTAGTGTTGTTTCGTATGGTTCGTGTGGTTTTGGTGGCTCGTCTTTGTGGGCATAGAGGATCCACGAATTCACACGAAACAACACGAAATAGAACGCAGCATCATCCGCAATGTTTGCGGTGTGTCAGATACGCTTTAGCTAGTCGTGGGTGTAGGTGGCGCATTCTCAGTTAACTCTGTTGCCCCCGTGATTCGCGCTCCTTACGGGAGGCTGAAACGCGGGAAGTGGTCGAGGTAGACCGCTTTTTGTGTTTGTCTTTTGCGCGCTTTTCGTCTTTAAGCTTCCTTTGTTTTTCGGCAAAAGGGATTGTGAAGAGTCCTCGCGTCACTCTGTCGAACTTCTCAAATTCAGTCTCTTTAGATTTCATGTGAAGATTCTACTATGGAAAAGACCGATCCAGTATTCATACAGCCCACTGAAATAAGAGAAGCAGACTCTATCAACGTACGTGAACTTCGCAGCAGCGCCAAAATAATTGGAGGCTTGCTATTAGAAAGGACCTGAAGGATCTCGACACTGCCGTGTGAAGGATTTTTCCTTTTGACGATCTCTATCAGATCGTAGGTGGTTAGTTCTGTTCGGTGGTCATGAGCTTTGCCTCAAAAGTCCGATTAGCTAGAACGAGTAGCGCCAAGGGCGCGGAATATGAAAGCCAGGGGCAAGCGCGTAGCGATAGCGGAGCGCGTCGCCCCTGGGTTAGGTAAGTCTCCATTCCGCAGCTCTGAAAGAGCGTAATAACTAGGCTTAAAAATAACGATATTTCGCACTTTCAGTGCTGCCCCAAATTGCTGCGAACTGTTCTGTACACAAGAGAGTGGGACTCCAACATTCAGCACGAGCCTGGGGGACATTAGAGAACAGGAGCGCAGCGACTGCACGCAAGAGAGTGGAACTGCAACATTCAGCACGAGCCTGGGGACATTAGAGAACAGGAGCGCAGCGACTGCACGCAAGAGAGTGGGACTCCAACATTCAGCACGAGCCTGGGGACATT
>Ga0209215_1000112_pt1 | contig 33767 bp, 27 predicted proteins | sample TexAe_OM2H0_M2_FD_187938 | JGI IMG/M metagenome (GOLD analysis project Ga0209215, IMG submission 187938) | Forest soil microbial communities from Davy Crockett National Forest, Groveton, Texas, USA - Texas A ecozone_OM2H0_M2 (SPAdes) (version 2) | ecosystem: Environmental > Terrestrial > Soil >...
GGTAGCGGGTGGGTGCATGCGCAGCAAACTTAGCAAATCGAGCGGATCTACTTTCGTACCCACCCGCTACCGCGAGGTGGTACTGACTATGTCCAACAGTGAATCCGGACTTTTGAGGCAAAGCCTGTGCAGTCTCTGTGTTCTCTGTGGTTGTTTTTTCGAACAATTCCTTAACCACTGAGGCACAGAGGACACAAAGATCGCACAGAGAAGAACTCCGATAAGGACTTTTCGTGCAAAGCCGATTAGATCTATTCTTTGAACTTAAACGCGGTTACTTCCATCTTGATATTCGCGCGGGCGTCTGTATCGCTCATGCCATCAAGCAAAACGTTCACTTGCATTGTCTTGTTCGGCGCGAGCTCCAGCTGGCGGGTGGGAATTACAACTATGGCTCTTTGCTTCACCGGCTTGCCCTCGTAGTCCACCACCGCGCCGCGAATCTCAAGTCCCGTCAAAGTCTTTCCAGTTAAATTACGCACAGTGGTTTGAAGACTCATCACAATGTCGCCGAGTGCGCGTTTTGCCTCAGTCGCCTCAGGCTCGTCGAGCACAATGTTCTTCCGTTGTTCAGCAAACTGCGGCGAGCCCTCACGTATCGCACCTTGTAATTGTGTTTCATTTCCGGCGTTGCGACCGCTCAAACGCATTAAACCGTAGAAGAGACCTGCGATTGCAACCGCAGCAATCACAGCTACGACGATGATGAGGGTTCGATTCGTTTCGCTGGTTTCAATACGTCGATCTGGAACAGCCATAGTAAGACGAATTGTGCCACAAAGAGGTATAAAAAGCACAAATAGCGGGGTCTAATAACCTGCGTTTGTTATCCACAATCGTTCTTCATTAACTGCTTAATCAACTCTTCTAACTGGGCAAAGTCGATGGGTTTCGTAACGTAACTATTGCATCCGGCATCCATTGCTTCCGCCTGAAAGTCAGACGTGTCGTGTGCTGAAACTGCCACTATCGGCGTCAGTACGCAGTCAGGAAGCTTGCGAATCAAACGAGTCGCAGCAAGGCCATCTATCACCGGCAGGCTGAGGTCCATCAGGATTAATTGCGGAGACTCCGCCTGGGCAAGTTTCACTGCCTCTTCACCATTCATTGCCTCCACCACACGATAACCGGACATTTCGAGCAATCGTCGCATCATGAACCGGTTGTCCTCGGTGTCTTCGACCAGCAGCACCGTTGATGGCTCAGCCTTCTTTTTCATCTTCACACCCAACTCTGGACTCAAATCTTACCGCTCCGTCCCCTCGCAAGTTGTTGATTTTACTGTATCACTAGAATACGCGCGCCATTTTTGGTACCATCCCGCATTGAAACGCAACACAAAAGGATCTTAGGCCAGAGTTTAATTCGTACACTCGAACTGGCTGTGAGGTTCCCCTCCCCTGCGGCTCCTTTTGAAGACTAAGAGAGATTTGCAACCAGATGAAGACCGCAATGTCGAGGCCCGACGACAAGGAACGCCTTCAGGATCTCGGTCGAGCTTCAATGCAAATAGTCCACGACCTGAAGAATCAGCTAAATGGTCTCAAACTCTATGCCACGTTTCTCCGGCGCCGGATCGAGAAAAGTGAGCGTCCCGACGACGAGCAGGAGACGATCGCGAAATTGATCAATGGTCTTGACCGGGCTGCGGAAGACCTATCGACAATTGTTCGTTATGGACAGCCGGTAGACTTGAAAAAACAAGCCGGAGTTGAAGTGGATAAGGTATTGCGTGGCGTGTGCGCGAATTTGAACGAGGGCGGCTCCCCGGTCGTTCTGAGGAACCCTTCTGACGGGATTCAGGGCAATCTTGATCTATTCAAGATTGCCGATGCCTTTAAGTGGTTGTGTGCCGGTGCGATAAAGCACCGTCAAACCGATGAAGGAGCAGGCGAGGTATCGATCAGCACCCGCACCGACGGCGACCAGGCTGTCATCGAATGGTCGGGTTTGCGTCCGTTGGATCACGATCCGTTTCGTTCGTTCGCCGGAAGCGATGAAATCAAACTCGCACTGGCGGCGAAGATTGTCGAGGCTCATGGCGGCTCGGCAAAATTTGTAGATCGAAAGTTTGTAGTGGTGATTCCGTTAGCAGAATAAAACTATTGCCGATTTCCAATTGCCAATTGCCAATTTTATAAGGAGCAATCGGCAATTGGAATGAACGACAAGCAATTGGCAATTGGCAATCGACAATTGGCAATACTTAAAGAGGGAGTAATCATCATGCCCCAGGGCGCGGCGATTTTGAGAGAGGAGAAAAAGGTGGAGAACAAAGAAGTGCGGATTCTTGTGGTAGACGATGAACCAACCATGGCCGATTCGCTGCGGCAAAATTTCGTCGAGGAAGGATACTCTGTCGATACTGCAGCGACTGGTGCGGCCGCCCTCGATTTGTTTGATCAGGGCGGACATCACCTGGCGATCTGCGACTTGCAACTGCCGGACATGGATGGATTGGAAGTACTGCGTCACATGAAGGATGCGCGACCGACAACGGAAGTGATTGTCGTCACGGGTTATGGATCGGTACAAAAAGCTGTTGAAGCCACGAAAGCGGGTGCTTTCTATTTTGTTGAGAAGCCTTTTGATTTCGAAGAACTGCAGCCGCTCGTTGAGAAGGCGCTGGAGCGTCGTGAGCTCGTTGCCGAAACTACAAACATGAGACGGCAGCTCTCCACCCGAGCTGAGTACTTCAATATCATCGGCTCATCAAAGCCGATGCAGCAGATTTACGAGACGATCGAATCAGTGGCGAAGTCAGATGCGAACGTTCTGATCGTTGGTGAGTCAGGCACAGGCAAGGAGTTGATTGCCAACGCGATTCACTATCAATCACTGCGTTCCAAAAAACCATTCATTAAAGTCAACTGTGCTGCGCTGCCCAAGGAACTGATCGAATCCGAGTTGTTCGGTCACACTAAAGGAGCATTCACTGGCGCTCACGCAGACAAGGAAGGTCTGGTCCAACACGCTGCCGGCGGCTCGTTAATGCTCGACGAAATCGCCGAGATGCCGATCGAATTGCAGCCAAAGTTGTTGCGTGTTTTGCAGGAGAGAAGTTATCGCAAGATCGGTTCCGAGAAGACTTATGCAGTTGACTTCCGCCTTGTTTGTTCTACCAACAGACCGCCTGCAGATGCGATTCGTGATGGCTTGTTGCGTGACGATCTCTTCTATCGGATTTCAACAATCACAATTCACGTCCCACCGTTGCGCGAACGAAGCGAAGACATTCAGCTGCTGACGGAACACTTCCTGCACATGTACGCGCAGAAGTATGAACGACCCATCACGGGTGTTTCGCAGGCCGCGTATCAAAGACTGTTTAGCCACAGTTGGCCGGGAAATGTGCGCGAACTCCAAAACGTAATCGAGCGAGCAGTTCTGCTCGCCAAAGACAAACAGATCGAACCGATCGATCTGCCTTTCGATAATGGGACGCTCCCCGAAGGTACGTCGTCAAACGTCACTTGGGATGTACCACCCAACATGACGTTAGAAGACATTGAGCGGCTCGTGATTGAACGAACTCTTCAGCGCACGGGCGGCAACAAGCAGGCCGCTGCGAATCTCCTGGGAATCTACCGGCCGCGTCTCTATAGTAAGATCAGGAAGTACAATATCGACGTACCGTCACTGGTGTCAGCCTAAGCTTGATTTGAGCCACAGATTTACACGGAACACGGATAAGCATTTCTTTCTTGTCCGTGTCAATCTGTGACTAGTCTTCAATGATGACTGCTCCAAAAACTCTCCCGGCGCGGCTGCGCGGCATCGACGCACTTCGAGGCATTGCGGCATTGGGGGTAGTTTTCTATCACGCAGTCGAGCGGAGCCCGCAAGCGCTACCGCAAAATGTCTTTCAATACCCGGTTCGGGCGGTCCAGTTCGCGAGCTCGTTTGGTTACATCGGTGTTTTTCTGTTCTTCGTGATCTCCGGCTTTTGTATCCACCTGCAATGGGCCAAAGGTAAGGCAGCCGGAAGGGAGACAGAGATTCGCTTCGGTGCTTTCTGGAAACGAAGAATCCGCAGACTCTACCCGCCGTACATAATCGCGCTGCTTTTGTTTTTACTGCTGACGGCATGGACTGCCGGTATTGATCTCACGCACTTTTTCTTCTACGACATCGGCATGCACCTGCTGATGCTGCACAACCTCGATCCCAAAACGTGTTACACGATCAACGGCGTGTTCTGGACACTCGCGATTGAAGAACAACTCTACCTGGCCTATTTCCTGTTGCTTTTCATACGCGTACGTTGGGGTTGGAGTGTGACGATTGCGGTCTGTCTCTTAGCGCGTGTGGCGTGGATGGGATTTAGTCACCTGGTTTGGCTGAAAGCCGGATTCGCCATCCCGGTTCCAGAAGCCGCCGCAGTCCACTGGTTTACGTGGGCACTCGGTGCAATCGGCGTGGAAGTTTTCTTTGGATTGATAAAACTGCGAGGTTGGTCACGCGACCTTCGGCTTGCGACCGTTCTAATCGTTGCGGCTTCTGCGATATCGTCGTCCTTGCCTTTGATTAACAAGGATACATTTCTGCACCATGCGAGCTGGTACTTGATTCATCCGTTCTGGGGACTCGGATTCTTCATCGTTGTGAATCGGATGGTGCTCTCCGAACAGAGTTGGTTACGCCAGGCTAAACTGCCTTCGCTCGTTTCGCTTTTCTCAACTGTTGGTATCTTTTCGTATTCGCTCTATCTGACACATGAGCTCGTAATCATGCAGTCATGGCAGTGGACCAACCCGAACTGGCTGCAACTGCTCAATGTGTTTGTGTTTGTGATTCCGGCGACGATTTTGTTCGCGTGGGCATTCTTCTGGTTCGGTGAGAAGCCGTTCATGACTAAACGCGGCGCAACAGAACCAGCTGCCAAACCATCCACAGATTACACAGATTTGTCGGTGGAATCTGCGTAATCTGTGGACTCTCTAAACCGTTACTTCCCTGCTACCGCTTTTCTGAGTCCCTCGACGTCCAACTTCTTCATCTGCATTACGGCTTTCATCAGTCTGTCGATTTTTGCCTGATCGCCGTCCTGAAAGGTCTCAAACACAATATTCGGGACGATCTGCCACGAGAGCCCGAATTTGTCCTTTACCCAACCGCATTCAACCTCTTGTCCGCCCTCTGAAAGTTTCTCCCAGAAGTAGTCAACTTCCTGCTGTGTCTCACAATTGACGACAAGCGATATGGCTTCAGTGAATTTGAACGTGGGACCACCGTTTAGTCCCGTGAACCGCTGCCCATCAAGGTCAAATTCGACGGTCATAACAGTTCCCTTTGGACCTGCACCCGAATCACCATAGCGGGCTATGTTCACGATCTTCGAGTTTTTGAATATCGAGACATAGAACTTCGCCGCTTCTTCAGCGTTCCTGTCAAACCAAAGGAAAGTGGTTATCTTTTGTGGGGCCGGTTGTGTGCGCTCGCTTCGTGACGTTGCAGTTGCCATAATAAGTCTCCTCTATTTATTTTTGCGTTTTGTTGCACGTATTATTTGCTGTGCTTATACAGTAATCGAACAAGGGGCCACAGGATCGACAGCGTCGCAACATTCTTTTCGTAAAGTTTGTCATTGCTTCGAAACTTCACTTGTCCTTTTTGTGCTTTTTCGTGGCTAAGCTAAACTGCGTTGACGTTTTCCAACATTCGCGGAGGAAATTGCCCACGTGCGTTTCTTACAACTCGTCGCCCTTGTTTTCACGCTGATCTGCATGACCACTCTCTCGATTCAAAGTCAAACTCAACCACAGACGCCCGGTCCAGGCGCACAGCCGCTGGCTTCGCCTACGCCAACCCCGACACCTCTGCCGCCTCCGACCGTCAAAATTGACGCTTATCGCGCGGCTGCCGCACGCATCATCGGCGCAGCGCTCACGAGCGATCGCGCTTATTCCCGGCTCGCTCATTTGACGGACCATATCGGAAATCGTCTGAGCGGCTCCCAGAGCCTCGAGCGCGCCATTGAATGGGCCGTCGCCGAAATGAAACGCGACGGTCTCGACAATGTACGTCCGGAAAAAGTGATGGTGCCGCATTGGGTGCGGGGTGAAGAAAGTCTCGAAATGCTGACTCCCGTTCCCAGAAAACTGCAGGTTCTCGGTTTAGGCAACAGCGTCGGTACCCCGGCTGAAGGCGTCTCTGCTGAAGCGATCGTCGTGCGCGACTTCGCTGAACTCGATCGATTGGGAGAAAAGGTGCGTGGAAAGATTGTGGTTTACAACGCGCCGTTCACTGATTATGGGGCCACCGTTGTTTACCGGTTGCAAGGCGCTTCACGCGCGGCTCGGTACGGAGCTGTGGCGGCGCTCGTCCGTTCAATCACGCCTGTCAGCCTCCAAACACTGCACACGGGTGCGATGAACTACGATCCGAGTCAACCCAGGATTCCTGTTGCAGCCGTAACGATCGAAGTCGCGGAATTCCTTCAGCGAATGAACGATCGCGGCGACCATCCGACGCTGAGGCTCAAAATGGAGGCGAAGTTTCTACCCGATGCCCAATCAGCAAACGTCATTGCAGAACTGAAGGGATCGGAGAGGCCGGATGAAGTGATCGTCATCGGCGGCCATTTTGATTCGTGGGACGTAGGCCAGGGCGCACACGACGATGGCGGTGGATGTATCGTCGCGTGGGAAACTATTCGTCTGCTTAAAGAACTCGGGTTACGGCCGCGACGAACCATCCGCGTTGTGCTTTACACCAACGAGGAAAATGGACTGCGCGGCGGCAACGCTTATCGAGATGCGCATCGGGCAGAAATCGCCAAACACATTCTTGCGATCGAATCCGATTCCGGGGTCTTTCGTCCTGAGGGGTTCGGCCTCGCCGAAACAGCACCATTGCAGGCTCGGTCCAATATGCAGGAAATTGCGAGACTCCTGGCGGGCATCGGTGCCGATCAGATTGCAGCGACGGGCGGGGGCGCGGACATTGGTCCAATCACGCGCGAAGGCGTGGTCGGCGCCAGTCTGGATGTCGACGGTACACACTACTTCGACATTCACCACACACCCGCCGACACCTTCGATAAGGTTAATCCGCGCGAACTAGCACTGTGCGTGGCAACGATGGCCGTTATGGCCTATACGGTTGCGGATATGCCGGAAGAATTTGGCCACAGATAAACGCGGATTTTATCCGGATCTGATCCGTGTTATCCGTGGTTAACTAATCGATTAGATAGGTGGCGACGCTCGTGGGTGTCTCGAAGCAGCGAACCTTATAGATCTGCACTCGATCGTCACTAACGCGCTTCGCGACGCGCTCGAGCACGTATTTCGCGAGGTTCTCGGCAGAGGGCTGCAACTCGTCAAACGGCGGCAACTCGTTGATGTTTCTGTGGTCCAGGTAAGTCACCACTTCATCTGCGGCAGCTTTCAATTCCACAAAGTCAACCAGCAATCCAACATTATCCAGCTCGCGGCCCCGCGCATAGATTTCGATCTTGTAGTTGTGGCCGTGCAGGTTCTCACACTTCCCCTTGTAACCGCGCAGTTGATGCGCGCTGGAGAAGTTTCGCTCAATCATTACTTCAAATTGTCCCGGCATAATCAGTCTGTAGATAAGATACTCGCAAGATCGTCGATTCGCGAAGTCACGCGACATGGCGGGAGGCTCTGCAGGAAGGTTCGGCCATAACCTTTTGTTCGTAAACGCGGATCGAGTATCGCCAGCACACCTCGATCAGTCGTGCTGCGGATCAATCGGCCCAGTCCCTGTTTCAAGGCGATGATCGCCTGCGGCACGCTGTATTCATAAAAACTCGAGCCGCCGCAGTCTTCGATGTATCTCTGCCGCGCCGCCACGATCGGATCAGTCGGAACAGCAAACGGCAATTTATCGATGATCACGCAAGACAATTGTTCGCCGCGTACATCAACGCCCTGCCAGAAACTGGACGTCGCGAATAACACCGCGTTTGGCGTCTCACGAAACTTTTTGAGCAGTTGACTCTTCGACGCACTGCCCTGGACCAGGCACGGATAGTCGATCTCAGCCCAAACGTTTTCGAACAACGATTGCATACCCGCCAGACTGGTTGATAAAACAAACGCTCTTCCTTCCGTCGCCTGGAGAATGCGCGCGACTTCCGCTGCTGCCGCGGATCCCCATTCACGATCGCGCGGATCCGGCATCGTCGCCGGAAGATAGAGTATCGCCTGACTCTGGTAATCAAAACTCGATTCAGCGATCAGATCGTCAGCCGTATCCAGTCCCAGTCGATCGCGAATAAAAGTGAAGTTTCCGCCACTTGAAAGAGTCGCCGACGTCAGCACCACCGTCGGCACTTCTTCAAACAACTTGTCCTGCAAGAGCCCTGCGACATCGATCGGCGAAGCCCGCAAAAACACACCACGGTTTCTTCGTTCAAGCCAGTAGACAAATTTCCTGTCCGTTCCAGTAACGATAAACTCGAGCTCAAAACGGATCTGGCGCAGACGACGAATCAGGCTCTCGACTTCGGGAGGCTTGTCCTGAAACGCATCGAGCGTCGTCTCCGTGCGAGCGATGGCGCCTTCGAGAGCCATGTACAACTCACCCAGCGGTGTCGCTTCCATTTCTCCGCTTGTTTTTCTCCGCGCAAACGTCCCGGGAATGATTGGATAGCGACCATCTTCACCGCGGCCGTCCCGAAATCCCATCCAGAAGCTGTCGGAAAATCGAGACATGCGCGCAACGCTGTGAGTCAGCTCCTTATCGACCTCTGCATCTTCAATCGTCAGCATGCCGAGGTCGCGCACGAGATCGTCGATCTGGTAGTTGGAAACCTGTGCACCGAAATATTCCGACGCCACTTCTTCAATTAGGTGAGCTTCGTCGAGTATGACGGCCGTGTAATCAGGCAGCACTGAACCGTAGTTGCCGTTTCGCAAACTCAGATCTGCGAAGAAGAGATGATGGTTGACTACGACGATGTCTGCTTCCTGAGCGCGATTACGCATGCGCGTGATGAAGCAGGCATCGAACTCAGGACACTTCTGACCCAGACACGATTCGGAACGCGCATCGATATGACGCCAAAACGAGAGCGACTCCGGCAGATTCGAAAGTTCAGCACGATCACCGGTCCCAGTCTCTCGCGACCACTGGCTAACCTCCTCGAAGTAATCAACCTCGTCGAGGCCTTCGAGCACCGGCGCTGATTGCGCACGCGCGAGCCGGTTCAGGCAGAGATAGTTGTTCCTGCCCTTCATGTACGTCGCAGCGAAAGGCTTTGGAAGGATGCTTTGGAGAAAAGGAATGTCTTTCTCCATCAGTTGTTCCTGGAGGTTCTTGGTGCCGGTCGAAACTATGACGCGACCATTGCCGCCGAGCGCAGCAGCAACAGCCGGAACGAGATAAGCGAGAGTTTTTCCTGTGCCTGTTCCTGCTTCGACGATGAGATGCCGCTTCTCTTCAAACGCGCGCATCACCGCCTGAGCCATATCGATCTGGCCCGGTCGATACTCATATTCGGGATGCGCCTTCGCGATTAGTCCATCCGGACCAAAAACTTCAAGCATTTCTTTGCAACACTGTGCGATCGATGGGGCAGAGAGAATAACACGGCTGGCAAGTGTGTTTATACCAAGCAGGTTTTGAACTCGATCGTATAACTGGAAGTCATCACATTTTCAAAAAGTCAGACACCCAACGTAGCTTTGCCTCAAAAGTCCGACGTTATTCTTGGATACAGTCAGTACAGGACCTGGTCAGTGATCAGCATGCGGTATTTCCTAACGATTCTTGACCCCTATCGTTTGACCAGGTCGCTACCGCTCCCTGTACTGACTGTATCCAAGTGCGGTTTCCTACTTTGAGGCAAAGCCGTAGATTATTGACGGCGTGCCCCAGATCAACTTCCTCGGAATCGGTCCTCGTATTCAACATCGAGCCTGTGGGAACACGCACCATCCACATGAAGAAAACGCGGTGTCTGAACAGCACAGTGCCGTCTAGAACCAGCACCACAACCAGGATCTGCCGAAAGCTTTCTTACTCAAGCAGAAACAACCTTCTTCAACCGTTTCGGATACAACGGGAATCTCGCCGTCAGATCAGCAACGTCACGTTTCACTTTGTTCCTGACTTCTTCCGATTCCGGCGCGTGAATTACTTCGGCGATCAAACGTCCAATCTCACGCATCTCGGCTTCCTTCATTCCACGAGTGGTGACCGCTGGTGTGCCGATTCGCAGTCCTGAGGCGACAAACGGTTTGTTCTGATCGAAGGGAATCGTGTTCTTGTTGACAGTGATCAGCGCGGCTTCCAGAGCCTTTTCTGCATCCTTGCCGGTGATGCCTTTACCGTCCATCCAAACATCCACCAGCATCAAGTGATTGTCAGTGCCGCCGGAAACGAGACGGAGTCCCTGCTCCTGTAACTCACTCGCCAATGCCTTCGCATTTTCTAGCACCTGGCGTTGATACTCCTTGAAGTCCTCGCGCAGTGCCTCGCCAAAAGCTACTGCCTTGGCGGCGATGATGTGTACTAACGGTCCGCCCTGGACACCGGGAAAGAGCCTGCGATCGATCTCTTTCGCGTGTTCCTCGCGACACAGAATCAATCCACCACGTGGACCACGCAGCGTTTTGTGAGTTGTGGTGGTTACGTAATCGGCATGAGGCACCGGCGAGGGATGCAGTCCGGCTGCAACCGGTCCGGCGATGTGCGCGATGTCGGCAAACATCCGCGCACCAACGCTGCGTGCGATCTGACCGATGCGTTCAAAGTCGATGATGCGTGGATAAGCGGAAGCACCGCAGACCAGCAGTTTCGGCCGGTGTTCTTCGGCGATTTTTTGTAGTTCATCGTAATCGATCTGTTCAGTTTCTTTGGAAACTCCATAGTCTGCGACTTTGTAACTGAGTCCGGAGAAGTTCAAAGGATGGCCGTGAGTCAGGTGACCACCATGAGAAAGATTCATTCCCAGGATCTGATCGCCGTACTGAATCGCAGCCAGATAAACAGACATGTTCGCCTGTGCGCCACTGTGTGGCTGCACGTTCGCGTGATCCGCGCCAAACAACTCTTTCGCACGATCTATCGCAGTTTGCTCGACCACATCGGTCCATTCGCAACCACCGTAATAACGTTTTCCCGGATAACCTTCGGCGTACTTATTCGTAAACACCGAACCCGCAGCTTCGAGTACCGCCTCACTGACAAAATTCTCGGAAGCGATAAGCTCGAGTCCGTTAGCCTGGCGAGCGACTTCGTTGTCGATAGCGCCGGCGATGATTGGATCGACCTCGGCGAGTGATGAGTTTCTGTCCATTGATCTCCTATCTGCTTCTTTCCACTTCAGAAATCTTCTCCACGCGCGCGGCGTGCCGGCCTCCCTGAAACTCCGCACCGAACCATGCGCGCACGATCTTCGGAATGTCGTCGGGAGGCGTGGTGCGAGCGCCGATTGCGAGCACGTTCGCGTCGTTGTGTTGACGCGCGAGTCGCGCAGTTTCCTCCGACCATGCCACGGCTGCCCTCACACCGGGAACCTTGTTTGCAGTGATCGCCATCCCGGTACCGGAGCCGCAAACCAGCACTCCCTGTTCAACCTTTCCTTCGGCGACTTGCTCGGCAACTTTGCGCGCATAATCCGGATAGTCGACCGACTCTTCCGAGACTGTACCCAGATCGTCAAACTCTACACCGAGAGCTTCGAGGACGGTTTTTAACCGCTCCTTTTCAGCATAACCAGCATGATCGCTTGCGAGTGCAATACGCATTGTTGAAACCTTCATGGAGTGGTGTTTAAGAAGAAGCGTGATGGTAACTCAGGCATCGTTGTGCAGCAAACGGAACCATCCACAGATTACACAGATTTGCCTTACTCGTATTCACTAGGCGAGAATGCCCGGATTATGCGCTGGTCACGTTACTTTATCCCTACTCTCCGTGAAGACCCGGCCGATGCCGAGGTTATTTCGCACAAACTGCTTCTGCGCGCCGGCGTCATCCGGCAATTAACTGCGGGAGTTTATTCTTACCTGCCGCTGGGCCAGCGTATCGCGCTCAGGGTTATGCAGATTCTGCGCGAAGAGATGAACGCAATCGGTGGTCAGGAGTTTTATCTGCCCGCACTACACCCGGCTGAGATCTGGCAGGAATCAGGCCGCTGGGATGCTATTGGCGACGAAATGTTTCGTCTTAAAGATCGCAAAGGCACGGACATGTGTCTGGGCATGACGCATGAAGAAGTGTTCACCATGATCGCACGCGGCGAAATCCGTTCCTACAAACAACTGCCACAGGTCTGGTACCAGATTCAGATCAAGTTTCGTGATGAAGCGCGGCCCAAGTCAGGACTGATGCGCCTGCGCACCTTCATCATGAAAGATGCATACACGTTTGACGTCGATCGCGCCGGGCTCGACAAGTCGTTCCTCGATCAGCGTGAGGCTTACAAAAAGATCTTTACCCGTTCCGGCATTGCGTTTCTGATCGTGGAAGCATCGTCGGGCGCGATGGGTGGTACGGAGTCGAACGAGTTCATGGCGCGCACTCCAGCCGGCGAGGATCTGATTGTCAGTTGTGCCGACTGCGGTTACGCGGCAAATCTCGAGAAAGCAACCTCGAGACTGCCCGAGATACAGGATGAACAGGGACCAGCAGCGCCCGAGGAGTTTCCCACTCCCGGAGTTCGCACGATTGAGGATCTGACAACATTTCCGGGTGGCGCCGAAGCATCGCGACAGATCAAGTCGCTCGTTTTCTTCGCGAACATCGGAGGTGAATCGCGACCAGTGCTGGTTTTACTTCGCGGCGATCATCAACTTCACGAAACTAAACTCGCCGACAGCCTGCGTGCGACTGCCGTACGTCCTGCGCAACCTGAAGAGATTCGCGACCTGCTCGGCGCGAGTGCAGGAAGTCTCGGCGGAGTCGGCGCAAAGACGAAATCCAAAGATCTGCGCATTGTTGCGGACTCAGCCTTGAAGAACCGGCGCAATATGACCACCGGCGCAAACAAAGACGATCACCATCTGCGCGGCGTTGATATCGCGAGAGATATTCAGGTCGACGATTGGTTTGAATTCCGGACGGTTGAAGCAGGTGAAGGTTGTCCGAAGTGTGAGACGGGTACGCTCGAAGTCTTCAAAGGCATGGAGATTGGTCACATCTTCAAGCTCGGCACGAAATACTCCGAATCGATGGGCGCGACTGTGCTCACGCAGGACGGCAAACAAGTCCCGATCGTGATGGGCAGTTACGGCATCGGCGTCGAACGAATCATCACCGCCGCTGTCGAGCAGAATCATGATGACGACGGTATTATCTGGCCCCGATCGCTGGCGCCGTTTGACGTGGTCGTGACGGTCACAAACATGAAGCAGGATGAGCTGCGTGAAGCAGGCGAGAAGCTTTATCAGGAACTGCAACAGGCCGGTCTCGACGTCTTGCTCGACGACCGTGACGAGCGCGCAGGCGTGAAATTCAAAGATGCGGATCTGATCGGCATTCCTTATCGCATCACGATCGGAAAAAAGGCCGCCGACGGTGTCGTTGAATTATTCGATCGGCGCACAAAGAGGTCTGATGATGTTAGAATTAGCGAAGTCGTGGCTGCACTTAGACAGGATTTACAGGATTGAAGCAGGATTTACATCTCAATCTTGAAATAATCCTGTTAATCCTGTGAAGCTTTTACCCGAGCATGAAACTAGTTTGGATTTTACTAGTTCTACTTCTTCCCCCTCTTACACAGGCGCAGGATCTTCTTCCCGACCTCGTTCGCCGCATTAAACCTTCCGCTGTTGCAATCGAGACCTTCGATTCGCGCGGCGAGAAACTTTCGAGAGGCAGCGGCTTCTTCGTCGAAGCCGATCGCATCGTCACTAACCGTCACGTGCTCGAAGGCGCGTATCGCGCCGAAGTTCATTCTTCAACAGGGACAGTCTACCCGGTCAGAGGCGTTCTTGCTGTGGATGCTGAAGGCGACATCGCGCTGCTGAAGATCGACGTTCCCGTAAATCAAATCCGACCGCTGCCGCTCGACAAAACTTCGCCGCAGGAAGGTGAAAGTGTTGTTGTCATCGGCAATCCACTGGGGTTGGAAGGCAGCGTCACGAACGGAATTGTCTCGGCGGTGCGCGACATTCCGACGTTTGGTCGCATCATTCAGATCACGGCGCCGATATCTTCCGGATCGAGCGGCAGCCCGGTTGTGAATATGCAGGGTCAGGTGATCGGGATCGCCACTTTGCAAATTACTGGCGGACAGAGTGTGAATTTCGCGATTCCTTCCGAACGCATTTCTCAACTGCAAGTCTCCTCAATCATGTCGCTTGGAGATCTTGTCGTGACCACCGGCAGAAACAAGCGTGCGAAAGCGGTCCAGTTTTTCCGCGATGGGTTAAGTTTTCTTTCCAAAGACGACTGTGAGAAGGCACTGCCTTATTTCGAGAAAGCGACCGAGTCAGACAGTAACTACGCTGAAGCATGGGCTCAGAGTGGTTTCTGTAATGAAAAACTGGGCAGGCATGCGGAAGCATTGGAAGCATCGAAGAAGGCAGTCAACTTGAGACCGTCCGCGGAGTCGTATTTCAACATCGGACTCGCCAGCTATTACCTCAAACAATACAAGGATTCATCGGACGCATACCGGCAGTCGATCAAGCTCGATCCTTACAACGCAGCCGACGCTCATTACGCGCTCGGGCTGGTCTACCGCGACTGGGGTAAGCCTGACGAGGAGATCCAGGCGTACAAGCAGACGATTCGCTTGCGACCCGACTACACGGTTGCATATGAGCGGCTTGGTTCGCGTTATTTGAAGTCAAAGAAGTTCAACGAAGCAATCGAGGTCTTTCGACAGCTTTCGGCCTTAAAGCCGGGGGATGCAGTCGCGCCTAACAACATGGGCGAGGCGTATTTCGAATTAAATAAATTGAATGAGGCGGCTGAATCCTTCCGGCAGTCAATCCGTCTGAAACCTGATTTTGGCAAGGCCTATTACAACCTCGGTCGTTGTCTGCTTGCGATGGGCAACCGCGACGCCGCTCTCGAGCAATACACAATCCTCACCAACATCGACCCCGATTGGGCCGAGAAGCTCAACGCTCTCATTAATCCATAATCTGTGGATCTAATTCATTACTTCGCTGACAATAGCGGTCAGGGCATTGTCTTGTAGAGTGGGGTTGCGTGGGAGTTGGCCGTGAAGATCGCAGCCGAAGACCGCGTAGCGACTCAAGGTGAAGCCCGTCTGGTTGTCGCGCGTTTTGAAGACGTTCTCGCCGAGCAAGGAAGCCCGTGTGACACGGCCGTCACCGGGCGCATACATCGCCTCAGTCGCCTTTTGCTTTGAGATCTTCATGCCATTCGAGGTTCGATACTCACGCGGTCTCGTCAGCGTCACCCAACGATTTCGTTTGTCGTCACGCATTACGACCGGTGCGCTAAACGTCTCCTCACAATCACCACCAATCGCAAGTAGCACAACCGGCGATTCCGAGTTTCCAGTCGCGTCGAGAGCTTCCTGAAATCGATGCGCACGTCTCAAGGTCGCCCGGAGATAAGCATCGAGATCGTCTTCAGACCTGCCGTTCCCACCGTCAGTTCCACTTGCTTCAACATAACGGCGCCTGAAGTCAGGAGACGAATAGATAACGCTCCAGCCATATCGTTTCCAGACTTCGGCATCGTACAAGTCTAACGACAAAGCTTGCAGATTCTCGTCAAGAAACCTGACCGCCTCGCGATGCGGCATAAGTTGAAAAACTGACGGCGTCGTCACGACGTCTTCAGCGGTTAACTTGTTGAGCAGTGGAACACGACGTCGCAAACCTTCAGTGATCGAATATCCTTCGATGAGCGTCGCAAACGCTTCGGCGGAACCTTCATTCGGCACTCCGATCATCACAATTTTGCTGATGTGAGCTGCACCCTGCCACGTTGGTTGAATTGGACCATCACCCGCGGGCATTTCGGCGTCGCCATACATTGCCGCGTAACGTGCGATCAAGCCACCCATCGAATGCGCCACCACGTTAAATTTGAGGTCTGGCCGCTGAAGTTTTGTTTTTAACCGATCGATGCGTCTGACGAGTTCGCGTGCGTTGCTGACGTTGTCCTGACGCCAGTCGTATGCAAAGACGTAAAACGTGTCCTGATAACCGTCCGCGGCGGGATTGTCCCAGTTGCCGTCACGATAACCTGCATAGTGACGCAGCGCTTCGAGCAAGTCTCTGTAGACGTAAACTTCCGGCAGCACGCGCGCCAGTTTTACCGTCTCGATAATCTTTCCCGGCACGAGATCGTCGTGGTTCGCAGAGAGATCAGGACTCATTGGTAGTCCGTCCTGCTTTGTGCGAAAAGCCGATGGCCAGACTGTTTCGCCAGTCTTGGGATTGATTAGTTCGGTGCCCAGGATTCCGGGAATCACAATCACAGGGCGTTTCCCAGTCCTCGTTCGAGCGGAGGCGAAAATGTGTTCGAGATTGGGCGTGCGGCGTGCGGAAATACACGCACTCGAGACCAGCGAGAGTGCGATCAGGACGACCAGTAAATGTCGCAAACGTTCAACCGGGAGTCTAGTCAACTGGCACCGTCCAACGACGATTAATGAGACTCGCGACGAATCCTGCGCCAAAGCCGTTATCGATATTCACAACAGTCACATTCGAAGCGCAGGAGTTGAGCATGCCAAGCAATGCCGCAACTCCTCCGAAAGATGCGCCGTACCCAATACTGGTTGGCACTGCCACGACGGGAACACTCACCAGGCCGCCAACTACTGACGGCAGTGCACCTTCCATTCCCGCCGCGACAATCACCACACGCGAACGCTGCAGCAGACTGCGCTCCGAAAGCACGCGATGGATTCCGGCGACACCCGCATCCCAGATTCGCTCAACACTGTTTCCCATCGTCTCGGCAGTTAGAGCTGCTTCCTCGGCGACGGGAATATCGCTTGTGCCGGCAGTCACCACTGCAATTGAACCGACACCCTGATTGGTCTGATCGCGCCGGATTCTCACCAGCTTTGCTACGTCATGCCATTCGGCGTCGGTGACAACGTTACGGATCTCACCAAACGTGCCCTCGTCCGTGCGCGTGACGAGAATGTTTGGCGAGCGCTGCGCGAGTCTTTCGACAATACCGACGACCTGCTGGCGAGTCTTGCCGCCGCCAAAAACTACCTCAGGAAAGCCCTGCCGCGTGGCGCGGGAGTGATCCACGCGCGCGAAGCCTATATCTTCAAAATGAAGATTCTTAATACGGTCCAGTGCCTCACTGGTTTCCAATTCGCCGCTTTTGTATGCCGACAGTAGCCTGGCTAATTCGTTCAAATCCATCGCGGCCAGCATGCCACAAAAATGCACCCAAAGCACAGTGATCGAACAGACAAACCTTCCGGCTCGTAATCAGAATCAGAGGTTTGTGGTGAGGTTTAGAGTTCAAGCGGCTTTGCCCGAAAAGTTCTTATTGGAGTTCTTCTCTGTGCAGTCTCTGTGTCCTCTGTGCCTCTGTGGTTAAGAATTGTTCGAACAAACAACCACAAAGACACACAGAGATTGCACAGCGAAATCAGACTTTTCGTGCAAAGCTAGTTCAAGCCTTTTGTGCTTTTTGTGCCTCTTTATGGCAATATCTCAACAACCCGTGTCTACCGTACTCAAAAACACACGATTAACGCTGGAGATGATCAAGATCGAACACACGCTCTTTGCATTGCCGTTCGCATTTCTTGGCGCAGTATTGGCCGCCAGAGGACTCCCTTCAGCCTGGCAAATTCTGTGGATCGTCATCGCGATGGTTGGTGCGCGTTCGACCGCAATGGCCTTCAATCGCATCGCAGATAAAAATCTTGACGCCAAAAACCCGCGTACTGCTTCCAGAGCCCTACCCGCAGGGTTGCTCTCGGTTGCGTTTGTCTGGATGTTCACCGTTCTTGCGGCGGCCTTGTTTCTTCTGGCTGCGGCAATGTTGAATCGCCTGACGCTTATTCTCGCACCCGTCGCACTCGCCAGTGTGCTGCTTTACTCTTTTGCGAAGCGCTGGACGCAGTTTTCACACATCGTGTTGGGCTGGTGTCTTTCAATTGCTCCAACAGGGGCGTGGATAGCTGTTCGCGGCGAGATTGGCAGTCCGGTACCGCTGTTGTTGTCTCTCGTAGTTTTGTTGTGGACTGCCGGATTTGACGTGCTGTATGCGTGTCAGGATTACGAATTCGATCGCAGGGAGGGATTGAAATCAATTCCGGCGCGGTTCGGAATCTCCCGTGCGCTCTGGATCTCACGTGCGCTGCACACCGCTGCTTTTCTAACGCTGATCTGGCTCTTCTGGATTACCGGACTTGGTCCGGTCGCATTCGCAGGCGTGATAGCTACCGGCGCGTTGCTGATCTATCAACATCGACTTGTTCACGCCGATGATCTCAGTCGTCTGAACGCTGCATTCTTCACAACCAACGCCTTTGTGAGCGTCATATTGCTGGCCACTTTCGGAAGCGCGGTTTTCCTGAACAAATAGATCGAGTAAATGAAATGACTTTTTCACACGACGACAAACTGAACGAGATTGAGAAACTCGTCACGAGCGGTAAGCGCCTGTCATTCGAAGACGGCCTGGCAATGTACGCCACTGACGACCTTCCGGGGCTTGGGAAACTCGCAGACATGGTGCGACGACGAAGACACGGCCGCACGACCTATTTCAATGTCAATCGCCATCTCAATCCGACGAATATCTGTTACGCCGACTGCAAGTTTTGCGGTTTCTATCGCACGCCACGGCAGCCGGACGCTTACACACACAACATCGACGACAGTTTAAGAGTTGCCGCACGGGCAGTTGCTGAAGGCGCCACCGAACTGCATATCACCGGCGGATTAAATACGAAACTTCCTTTCAGTTACTTTACCGATCTGCTTTCGTCGCTGAAGCAGCAGTATCCGCAGCTACATCTGAAGGCGTTCACGATGGTTGAGTTCGATCACTTCGCGCACTTCTACAAAATGTCTGACGAAGAGGTGATTCAGAAGTTGATTGCGGCTGGTCTGGATTCGTGTCCCGGCGGCGGCGCGGAAATTTTTCGCGAACCGACGCGCTCGATGATTTGTGCGCACAAATGCAATGCCGAGCGCTGGCTCGAATTGCAGGGAAAAATTCACGCAGCCGGCCTCAAAACCAATGCAACGATGCTCTACGGGCATATCGAGTCGATTGAGGATCGCGTCGATCACCTCGTCAAACTCCGCGAGCAACAGGAAAAATCGGGCGGTTTTCAGTGCTTTATACCGCTCGCGTTTTACCCGCCGGACACCCAGTTGGCCCATCTGCCTGGTCCATCGGGAGTTGATTCCTTGAAGACGATCGCAGTCTCACGTTTGATGCTGGATAACTTTGACCACATCAAAGCTTACTGGGTGATGCTGGGCAAACGACTGGCCCAGGTGGCATTACATTACGGCGCCAACGATATTGACGGAACAATCACCGATGGCGGTGAGTTGACGACGAGTTACTCAGTCGAAGCGAATAACGAAGTAAAGATGAGTAAGACCGAACTCATTGGGCTAATCCAGGAAGCAGGTTTTGAAGCGGTCGAGCGCGACACAGTCTACAATCGCATCGAACGCGACAGCGTACATCTGGTCTAACAATTTTTATGTCAGAAACTATCACACTTGCACATTCACCGGATTCCGACGATGCGTTCATGTTCTATGGACTCGCGACGCACAAACTAAACACAGGGGATCTCCACTTCGAACATCTGCTCAAAGACATTCAGACCCTGAACGAGGAAGCGATGCGTGGCACCTACGACGTGACCGCCATCAGCTTTCACGCTTATGCGTATATCCATGAAAAGTACGCGTTGCTTCCTCATGGCGCCTCAATCGGCGACAACTACGGACCGATCGTTGTCTCCAGGGAGCCGCACACACCTGACGACATACCAAATCTGAAGATCGCCATTCCGGGTAAGCTAACCAGCGCGTTCCTGGCTCTCCGGATCTTCAACTCGGATTTCAGGTACGAAGTTCATCCGTTTGACAAGATCATCGACGCGGTTCAGGACGACCGTTGTGACGCAGGTTTGCTGATTCACGAAGGCCAACTGTTTTATGAATCCAAGGGTCTACATAAAGTGCTGGATCTGGGCGAATGGTGGCACGAGCAGCATAGCCTGCCGTTGCCGATGGGAGGTAACGCTATCCGCCGCGATCTGGGAGATGACCGCATCAGGGAAGTTTCGAAACTGCTGCGAGAAAGCATCCAGTATTCGTTAACACACCGCGAGGATGCGCTTCAGTATGCGATGCAATTTGCGAGAGATATGGACCCCGAGCTCGCGGACCGCTTTGTCGCAATGTGGGTAAACGATCTGACTTTGGACTACACTGATCGGGGTCGCGAGGCGGTGCGGCGTTTGCTGGACGAGGGATACAAAAGGAAGATTATTCCTAATCCGGTGAAGGTTGATTTTGTCGAGAGTTAGTTTGGACACGATTAGACAGGATTTACATGTTAATCCTGAAAATCCTGATAATCCTGTTTCAGAATGACGGCGGATTCCACGTCTGCTATGTGTATTTGTGAATGGCGAGTTTCTGATGGGTCAAAGCTGGGGTGTGCGCGGTGATTTTATTAAGCCACCCCGCCCAGAAGGGGCAGCTCATCACCGCGCACATCATCGGCCTCAGACCACGTAAAACCAAGCTCCTCCCAAAGCCTGGTTTATCGCCCGCGCCGTGTAAGCAACGCCGCCGCTCGGCGTCACGTCTGCGCTCCCGCGCCGTAAAGCTTCACGGATTTTGGACGAGTGCCTGTTGCCGACATGAGGACCTTGAGAAACCTTACTTTTCAAACTAGCTGCGCCCGCAATTTCGAGGTCTACCGGGCTCTTTTTCAGTGAACAACATGCCGCTAGTCAAGTTATAACTTATTCTAGTAAAGGAACCTTACACTAGATGCAAGAATTTTTGCAACAGGAAAATGGCGGTTCGACCCTGGCGGGCTCCCGGCAGTCCCAGGGCTGGCAACAGGATTCTTTGCTTGAGGCATCTGAGGACAGTTAGTTTTCACTGGAAACTCCTGAAAATTGAGAATGAAGACAGAACGTATGAAGACTCCTCCGCTTTTTGCTGCGCTGCTGCTTTGTGCCCTTTTTGTCGTTACTGCGTCGGCTCAGACCACCGGAAACGGAGGCATGAACCCCGCTGATATCAATCGCATTATTCGAACCTTCACGGCAAAGGAAGCACACTTTCGCAAGGCCCTTAACACTTATTCATTCAAACGCGATGCGCTGATTCAGAGCATCGGCATGGGCGGCCAGGTGATGGGTGAGTATCACCGCGTTTCGACTTTTACATTCGACGACCAGGGCGAACGATTCGAGAAGATTAGCTTCTTCCCAATGTCGACGCTGCCGGAGATTACCCAGGAAGACGTCGACGATCTGGGAGGTGTCAATCCGTTTGCCCTGGAGCCCAGCAAGGCTGACCTTTACAACTTTCGCTATGCCGGCACAGAAAAGATCGACGAACTGAACCTTTTCATATTCGACGTAACGCCGAAAGTCATGCCCGATCCCAAAAAGTTAAAAGATCGACTCTTTTCCGGGCGCATCTGGGTCGACGATCAGGATTTGCAGATTGTGAAGACGAAGGGCAAGGGTGTTCCCGAAACGAAAAACAATAAGTTTCCAACCGTCGAAACTTATCGCGAACACATCGATGGACGTTTTTGGTTTCCAACCTACTCTTACGCCGATGAGGAACTCATCTTTGATAATGGTGGTTCAATTCATGTGCGCATGAAGGTGCGCTATACGGACTTCACCGAGACCAAGGCGACTCTGAAAGTTACAGAGATTGGTGAAAGCGATGATGCGTCGAGTTCAGGCAGCGGCGTTGCGACGCCTCTTGACGTTGGGCCGTTGGATTCGAAAGCTGCCTCGTTGCCAAAACCAGTCTATTCCGAAGAGGCGAAACGTTTGAAAGCCAGGGGCAAAGTGATTGTCAAAGTCATCGTGGATGAGAACGGAAAGGTGACTTTCGCACAAGCTCAAAATGGTGTGGCTGTGTTGCGTGAAGCGGCGGAAGAAGCGGCACGCAAAGCCACGTTCGCGCCAATGGTAAAAGATGGAATTACGGTCAGGTTTACAGGAACGTTGACGTACGAGTTTTAGAGAGTTTGTTGGACAGGATTTGCAGGATTGTTTCAGGACTTACAGAATCTATCCTGTTCATCTTGAATAAATCATGTCAATCCTGTCCCTAACTCAGCCGCGACTGCAGCCCGCACATCATTTATCAAACGATCAATATCTTGATCGGTCTTTACACCTTCGGTCTCGACAGGCGGCATCAACACCATCTCCATCTCTCCTGATCGAGCTTCACCAGTTCCCTTTCCCATTAGCACGTCCGAATTTTTGATCGCCACCGGCACCACCGGCACACCAGCTTGTCTGGCCATGTAGAATGCGCCCTTCTTGAACGGCAATAGTTCTCCAGGCTTCGCGCGAGTTCCTTCCACAAAGACGGCGAACGACACGCCCGACTTGATCCGTTGCGCGGCAGCTTCAGTCGTCCGGATCGCACTCTCTCGATTCGTGCGATCGATAGCCATCACATTCACGAACCCCATGCCAACGCCAAGGATCGGAACCTTCAACAACTCTTTCTTCGCCAGGACACCGATTCGTCTTCCGGTGTAAATGAATATTGCGGCCGTGTCTAAGTAGGAACGATGATTCGATACAAAGACGTAGGTCTGATTTGGATCGAGTAGTTCGAGCCCTCTCACTCTCACGCGCACGCCACTCAGAAACAGCCAGGCGCGCGCACCGAAGAAGGCCCACGGATACACGAGGTCATGCTTGTTCACCAGCCACGAAAACAGCAGGATCGGCGGCGCACAGATCAGAAGCAACGCACCCGCTGTAAACATCGACCACCAGTAATGTAAACGGCGCATGAAACGTGGACGCACTCTTGTGCTAGACTCCTGCGCCATAGTTTCGTTAATCCTGTTAAATCTCGTAAATCCTGTCAAAAGGAACCTCTGGAATGCGAAGCCATCGATTAACTATTTATCTCGCTTCCATGCTTTGTCTTGCGGCGTTCTCAGCAACGTCGTTCGCCCAAAAGCCCGCGCCTCAATCAGGCATCCCTTCACCAAAATCTGTGCTCGGATTCACACCCGGCGACGATCGCACAATTGCCGGCTGGTCGCAGATAACAGACTACTTCGAACGACTCGATCGCGCATCCGATCGCGTGCTGGTGCAGACTCTGGGCCAATCGACTCTGAAGAGACCGCTGATCGTGGCTTTCATTAGTGCGCGTGAGAATATACTGGCTCTGTCGAAATACAAAGAGATCCAGCAGCAACTCGCCGACCCGCGCAAAGTCACTCAGGAGCTCCAGCGTGACCGTCTGCTCGCAAATGGAAAAACCGTGGTCGCCATTTCGTGTTCGATTCACTCAACCGAGATCGTCGCGTCACAGATGTCGATGCAGCTAGCCTACGAGCTTGCGACCGCTCAGGATGCAGCCACACGAGAAATTCTGCAAAACACGATTCTGTTACTGATTCCATCGCCGAATCCGGACGGCATCGACATCGTCGCCAATTGGTATCGCAAAACACTCGGAACGCCTTACGAAGGAAGAGAACCACCTGAGTTGTATCACCATTACGCCGGTCATGACGACAATCGCGACTGGTTCATGCTCAATCTGAAAGAAACACAACTAATCACGCGTCTGCTCTGGCACGATTGGTTTCCGCAGATTGTTTACGACGTGCACCAGCAGGGTTCGAATGGTTCAAGGTTTTTCATTCCACCGTTTTATGATCCACCTAATCCAAACATCTCGCCGTTGTTGCTCCGGCAAGTTGGGCTCATTGGCCACAAAGTGGCCGCCGATCTGCAAGCAGCTGGCTTCAAAGGCGTTTTGACAAATGCTCTTTACGACACGTGGTGGCATGGCGGCTTTCGCACCGCGCCCTATTTTCACAACTCGATTGGAATCCTTTCCGAAGCCGCGAGCGCGCGGCTGATGACGCCAGGCGCCGTCACGACTGAACAACTTGCAAGGTCCAGCACGCGAGGTATGCGCAATGCCACTGAAGCAACCACAAACTTCCCCGATCCCTGGCCCCCTGGACAATGGCGCCCGCGCGACATCATGTCGATGGAGATGATCGCTGCACGTTCGATTCTGGAGATGGCTGCGAAGTTTCGGGTCGAGTACCTGCGCAACTTCTACGAACTCGGTCGTACGAATATTGAATCGGACAACAAAGGCGAGCCGCAAGCGTACTTGATTCCAGCAGGACAAGCCCGCGATGAAGCGGTCGCAAAGCTGATCGGCGCCTTGATCGATCAGGGTGTCGAAGTGTTTCGCCTCGACCATGAGCTACATGTTCTTTTAGCAACCCCGGTTCTGCGCAGAACGAATCCAGCCGCCGAGAAGGTCGGCACGTACAAAAGATTGGCAAGTCTTTCGTCATCGCAAATGCAGGAGGTCCCAGCCGGCAGTTACATCATCTTTCTGACCCAACCACAACGAACCAATGTCCTCGCACTGTTCGAACCGCAAATCTATCCGAACAGGCTAACTGCGCAAGGCGAGGCCGAACGTCCGTACGACGTTGCAGGCTGGACGCTGCCGTTACAAATGGGCGTTGAAGCGCCGGCTGTCGTCGCAATCAAAGAGGCCGCGAACGAGCGCAAGTTAACGTTGCTCAAGGACGCGAACGAAGTCAGAGCAGATCTCGCGCTCGCTTTGAAAAAAGGAGATGAGTCGCCGATCAAGAACCCGTTGAAGCAATCGGTTCGTGTCGGGATTTACAAAGGGTCGATGGGCAACATGGATGAGGGCTGGACGCGTTACATCTTTGACACCTTTAACGTCCCATACACTTCGGTCCGTGATGCTGATATGCGACAAGGCGCGCTCAGTTCGAAGTTCGATGCACTGATCTTTCCATCGCAGGCAGCCACCCAGATTCTGAATGGCAATGCGGCCGGCACTCTGCCTGCCGAGTACACAGGCGGCATCAGCGAGGCGGGCGTAAAGAGCCTGAAAGAGTTTGTAAACAACGGCGGCATGCTGGTTTGTTTTGACAACGCGTGTGACATGGCGATCAAGGAATTCAATCTGCCGATTCGGAACACGCTCGAGGGGGTCAGATCTTCTGAGTTTTACTGCCCCGGTTCGATCGTGGCGCTCGACGTCGATAACAAGCACCCGATCGCCGCGTTGTTGCCCAGCACGTTGCCGGCTTACTTCATCAACAGTTCGGCATTTACGGCAGCCTCAGACTCGAACGTGCGGGTCATCGCACGCTACGCAAAAGATAATGTGCTGCTGAGTGGCTGGCTTCTCGGCGAAGACAAGCTCAGCGGGCAAATCGCGCTGGCTGAGGTGACTGTAGGGAAGGGCCGCATCGTTCTTTTTGGCTTCAGACCGCAACATCGCGGCCAATCGTGGGCAACCCTGCCGCTGATCTGGAACACACTCTCCAGCGCCACCGCGAACTCGTCAGAATAGGTCCTATAAGTCGTGTTAGGACCTATTTCCTTGCCCTGCTGAAGCCCAACGGGTTATCCTTGCCCTGACAGATCGGTTTTCTCTCCCTATTGTGCTCAAAACTACGAGCATCCAATCTCCCGACAGCGCATCAAAGACTGGACATTTGTGCCGGAGCTCTATGCTGGAGTCTATATGAGAAAGTTCTTCGTTTTTTTATCGCTCTTCTCGCTGCTTTTGACGAGCATCAGCCTCGGCTTTGGCCAGGGACGCCCGAGACGAGTCGGTCAAACAACCAGTGCTCCTCAGACTCAAACCACAGCACCCGCACCTTCCAGGCCGCCAGTATTAGGCGGAGCTAACAACCCCGGCAATCGTCCATCCGGGATTCAAAAGGACGACGGGCCCGCGGCGCCGGAAGAGGTCGATGCTGGTGATGTTGTTCGCGTCAACACTACGCTCGTTACGATTCCCGTGAGCGTCATGGATCGCGATGGACGTTATGTGCCTAACCTTCAGAAGGAAGAGTTCCGTATCTGGGAAGACGGAGTGGAACAGGAAGTCGCATTCTTCCAGTCAGTCGATAAACCCTTTTCAGTCGTGTTGATGCTCGATACGAGCCCGTCCACTCAGTTTCGTCTCGAAGACATTCAGGATGCGGCAATCAGTTTCGTCAATCAGCTACGCAGTGACGATAAAGTGATGGTCGTCTCTTTCAACGACGACATCAAGGTACTGAGCGACTTCACCACCGATCGCAGCAAGCTGCAAAGAGCGATTCAACGATCGAAGACTGACGACGGCACGCGTCTCTACGATGCGGTCGACATGGTCATCAATCAGCAGTTAAGTCGCATACAGGGACGGAAAGCGATCGTGCTATTCACTGACGGCGTCGATACCACGAGCCGTCGCGCCAGCTACGACAGCAATGTCATGGACGCGCAGGAACTGGACGCTCTGATCTATCCGGTCCAATACGACACTTCGGGCGACATGAACGTTATCATCAATCAACCGCCCCCGCAGATTGATGTCTTGGGACAGATTCTCGGAGGCATCTTCGGCGGTGGTCGTCGCAACAATCGCAGACGCGGTGGTGGCTATCCGCCGCCGGGAGGAGGTGGTGGCGGCGGCTATCCGCCGGGTGGTCCAACGATGAGAGACGATTACGAGATTGGTAATCGTTATTTGATCGAACTCGCAAACAGCACTGGCGGTCGCGAATATCACGCTGACTCGTTGCAAAACATGTCTACCGCGTTTGCAAACGTTGCTGAGGAACTCCGGCGACAGTACAGCATCGGCTACTATCCGAAACGCCCGCCTGAGCCAGGTCAGCGCCGCCAGATCAGAGTACGCGCGCGTCAACCTAATCTCGCGGTGCGCGCTCGCGACAGTTACATTTTCAATCCTTCCGGAACGGCAGTGATCTCCGACAACTCAACACGGTCCAATGCGCCGGTCTTGAAGAAGCTGAGCGGTAAGGGGTACTAAGGGGTTGATGGACAGGATTTGACAAGATGTTTGTCAATCCTGTGAAGCAAGGCGTTCAACTCGTTCCGGTGACGGCACTGCAACCATAATCGGTAACCTCACACTCAGCACCGCGCCACCCTCATCGCCATTCGCCGCCGACACTGTTCCACCATGAAGCTCAACCAGGTGCCTCACGATCGCCAGCCCTAATCCGAGTCCGCCGTACTTTCTCGTGCTCGAACCATCCGCCTGGCTAAATCTCTCGAATATCCTCGGCAGAAATTCCGCAGGCACACCTGGCCCAGAATCTTCAATCCTTATCTCAGCCTGTGAGCCATTCCGCTCGAGGTAAACATCAACCTTGCCGCCCGCAGGCGTAAACTTCACCGCGTTTGAAAGCAGGTTCCAACACACCTGTACCAGTCGTTCGTTATCGGCCCTTACGATGGCATCGGGGGCCGTTATGTGGGTCGCAATCCCGATCTCCTTCGCTTCCGCTGCCGGCTGCACCGCATCGATCGCCGCGTGAATAATCAACAGCAAGTCGACCGGCTGTGTGTTGATCCGCAGCTTGCCACTAACGATTCGCGACACGTCGAGCAGGTCTTCAATAATCTGCCGTTGCGCGGCCGCATTGCGTTCGATTACTTCGAGTGCGTGCGTGGTGCCAGCAGCATCGAGTTGGCCCGAATGCAATAGTCGCGACCATCCCACCACCGCGTTCAACGGCGTGCGCAGTTCGTGTGAAACAGTCGCCAGAAACTCTTCCTTCAAACGGCTCGCTTCTTCCGCCTGTTGACGGGCACGACTCTCACGCTCGAGAAGTTGGGCACGTTCTATTTCAGCTTCGACGGCGGCCGTGATGTCCGTTGTCACACCACGCATTCCGATTGGACCACTCTTATCGGAAACGACAATTGACTGTGCTTCGACCCAAACTTCACGCCCGTCTTTGTGAACCCAACGAAAGCGGCTCGTCCCACCTTTACCGGAAGCAAAGATTGCCGCTGCTTCAGCCGCTGCACGTTCCTTGTCATCCGGGTAAACAATCGACAGCCAGAAATTTGGTGTCGAGAGCCATTCGTCTTTGCTGTATCCAACCATCTGCTCAACGTGATTGCTAACGAAGTCGATCCGCTGATTGCTTGCATCCGGCTTGCCCCACGCTTCCCAGACGACACCGGGAACATGCTCTACGATGTCTTCGATGCGGCGGCGATGATGTTCCAGTTCCGATCCGAGTTTCCACTTTTCAGCCTCGGCCTTCTGTCGTTCGGTGGTGACCGCCGCAACCAGCAATGTCATCAAGGTGCTGGTGCCGACAAATGAGATCAAAAGCAGCAAGGTAACATTGGGACTGGGCTGTACAAATGGTCCATAATTATTCTTCGCGCCCCAAACTGCGAGTCCCGCCATTAACACGATGCCGCTGGTCACGATACGCTGGTCAAACCTCAACGCCGCCCAAAGCAAAGAAGGCAGACACAAATAAGCGAGGGGGTACGTCTTGACTGGACCAGGAAACCAGCCTCCGAAGACGATCAGCACCACTATCAAAAGCGATACAAACAGGCTTGCGATTTCAGGAATATCTCGCCGGTTGATTCGACGCGATGCACTCCATGAGAGTATCAGTGGTGAAACGATCAACGCTCCAAAGCCATCGCCCATCCACCACGTCAACCACAAGTACCAAAAGGTTGGCCATTGTCTCGGATCACCAAAACACAAACTCAAACTTCCGATCGTCGCACTCACCAACGGCGCCAGCACTGCGGCGTAAACAATAAACGTCATCACGTCGCCGACAGACTCGAAAGACTTTCGCCACTGCTTTGCTCTTCGAAGGAGAAACCACGCCACCAGCGCTTCCAGTGTGTTCCCGGTAGCGATGCCGATTGCTGAAGCAATCGGAATACTGGTCGGCAGGTTTGCTGCGAGGGCACCGAGAAAAATGCCCGGCCATACGCGCGGCCCGAAGATCAGCAGTGAAGCGATGGCAATCCCGGTGGGTGGCCAAACAGGGGTGACGTTCTGATGCACTGAAGCGAGCGAAAGGCCGAGTTCCGCAGCCGCAAAATACACGATCGCGATGAGCAAACTAAGACCAATCGGGGCGGTGTTACTGCGTTTCATGGAGTAAACTCTGGGCCGACCTATGGTCAGAGTCTACGTCTGGCGGTGGTGGGAAGCAATGCAGCCCGGCTTTGCACAAAAAGAAAAAAGCGCGGCGGTTTTTGCCGTCCGCCGCGCCAACTATACCCACAGGAGGAAAGGGGTATTCAACGTCGGAAATTATAGAGGATCTGGCAATGGGTGGCAATGTTCGACACCGCACGAACACCCTCGTGGGAACGGCCTGTTTTATCTCTAAAGGGACACTAAAGAATGTCAAATAACTACTATTTACTGCCGCCAACATTTGCCACTGAATCGAGGCACACTCAACATCTTTTCGTGTGCTAAGATTCGACTCATCCTGATTGAGATTGAATGAATCGTCCCGTGCAACTCCGTAATCCGTCAACTGTTGCTGCAAGGGTGAAAAGGGTGAGTATTGGATTAACCCGATGACGAACGATTCCGACAAATCCGAGACTCACCACTACGATGACCTCGTGGTGGTTGGCTCTTCTGCGGGCGGTGTCGGTGCCCTTACGACTCTTGTGGGCACTCTTAGCAAGTCGTTTCCCGCACCCATAGTCATCGCTCAACACCTGGATCCACAGCGTCCCAGTCATCTGGGAACGATTCTCGAACGTCGCAGCAACTTGCCGGTCGTGGTTGTCAGCGAACATGAACCGACAAGACTCGAGGGCGGCAAGATCTACGTGGTGCCGGCGAACAGACACGTCAAGATCAACGACGGACATGTTCATCTTGAAGCCGATCATGCAGATCGTCCTAAACCATCCGTCGACCTTTTGCTTTCGAGTGCCGCCCAATCTTATGGCGAGCACCTCATCGCAGTAATTCTTACAGGTTCCGGATCAGACGGCGCTGCGGGAGCAGTCGATGTGAAGAGCGCCGGGGGAGTCGTAATCATTCAGAACCCGCAAACGGCAGCCTATCCCTCGATGCCTCTCTCGTTGCCGCCTACAGCTGTAGATCACGTTGTTGAAATGGAACAGATCGGTCCCTTGCTATACGACATCCTGATGGGCGCCAATTTGCCGGCAGTCTCAGAAAAGGTCGAGGATCCCTTGCGCGATCTACTTACGCAGGTGAGCGGCCGGACGAATATCGATTTTCGCAACTACAAATCGTCAACAATCCTGCGCCGCATCGGTCGCCGCATGGCAGTCACACACAATACAAACATTCGCGACTATTCAGACTACTTGCGCACGCATCCTGATGAGGTAAAAGAACTCGTGAAAGCTTTTCTTATAAAAGTCACGGGCTTCTTTCGCGATCCGGAGGCATTCGACTTTCTGAGGGCTACAGTTGTTCCTGAACTGATCGATCGTGCAAAAGACAGCGGTCGCTCGTTGCGCGTCTGGTCTGCCGGCTGTGCCACTGGTGAGGAGGCGTATTCCCTGGCGTTCCTGATTGCCGATCAGCTGGGACCGGATTTTCCGGAATGGAACGTTAAGATCTTTGCCACTGATTTGGCTGCCGATGCGATCACGTTTGCGCGTCGCGGCCTCTACCCCGAAAACGTTCTAACGGATTTGCCGCCAGACTACATTGATCGATTTTTTGAACGCGTCGATCAGAGTTACAGGATCTCGAAAGAACTGCGTCAGGTCGTTATTTTCGGCCAGCAGGACATCAGCCGTGGCGTTCCTTTTCCACGCATCGATTTGGTGACGTGTCGAAATCTATTAATCTATCTTAAGCCCAATCTGCAACAGGTGGTCCTGGATCTTTTTGCGTACTCCCTCCATCAGTCGCATGGCTATCTCTTCCTGGGAAAGGCCGAGACGACAAGACCAACCAAAGCAACTTTTGAGCTCGTGAATAAGAAGTGGAAAATCTATCGCTGTCTGGGTGGTCCACTCGCGTTTCCTTTACACGAACCATTGCTGGAATCAGGCGGAGGCTCTCACATCTTGCGCGAACCCCGACGCCACCGTCCGGATATCGTCACTTCACAAGATCTATCCCAGGACGAAATCGAGACCGGCCAATTACGACGTATCAATGAAACGGTGCTTCGTTACACGAACGTCGCGGTTGTGGTCATCGATCGGCAATATCGAATTCTCACTATTAACGCCGCCGCACGACGGCTGCTTGGAGTGCGAGATATCGCCTCCGATCAGGACTTCCTGCACACAGTCCGGGGTATGCCGTACCAGGAAGTACGCAGCGCTATCGATACCTGCTTTCGCGAACACTCAACCATGAACCTGGAAGAAATCGAGTTGGACCAGTCGTCGGAAGGTTCCGGCCGCTATGTGAGTTTTACGATCATGCCGATGCAGGTCGAGCAGGGAACTTCCGACCGAGCTGTGATTACGGCACAGGACGTGACGGACCAAATCCAAATCAAGAAGCGCCTCGAAGCGGTCCAACATGAACACGCTGAGCTGGTTGGTGAACTCAGCACGGCAAACAAGCGCTTCGGTACAATGAACAAAGAGCTTCAGGACGCCAATGAGGAGTTGCAGGCGACCAATGAAGAGCTGATGCTCACGCAGGAAGAATTGCAGGCGACCAACGAAGAGTTTGAAGCGACTAACGAAGAGTTGCAGGCAACCAACGAGGAACTCGAGACGAACAACGAAGAACTTCAGGCGACCAACGAGGAGTTGCAAACTACCAACGATGAATTATCAGCGCGCACCGTGGAATTGCAGGAGTTGGCCAAGCAACACCGCATCGAGCAATTACAACTCGCTTCGTTGCTCGAAAGATACCCTCACTACATCATGGTGTTGAATCCGGAGGATCTCACGATTCAAACCGTTAATCCCGCCTACAAGCAACTACTTGGAACTCGCGATGTGAACGGCTTGCCTATGAGCGAGGTCTTCACGGGCAAGAACCTTGACGAGTTAATCAAAACACTCAGGACCGCAGTTCGTGAATCGCAACCGCTTAAAACGGGACCGATTTTCGCGAGTGTCGACGGTGAACATAATCCGAACAACACTCGCTTCATCCACACGATCGTGCCCATTAACGACGCGAACGGTTCGACTGTTACGCGACTATTTCTTTACAGTGAGAAGGTTGAGTAATCAAGCAATCCGCCGGCCGGGTTGGGGGGGGGAAACGGTATTCATTTTTGATTATTTTGTAGCACTCGCAACCAGTGCGCTCGAGCACATCACAATCGGTTATATGCAATCGCCCGCGCCGGTATTCAATCGCTTTCATTGACTGCAACATACTCGCCGCCACTGTGATCCCGGCTCTCCGAGCACCAACTCTCGAAGCGATCATCTCCTGCGTCAAGTTGAGGTTTGACCCACCCACGCGATCGTGAATCATCAGTAACCAACATGACAGTCGTTCAATAATCGTGTGCCTGGTGTTGCAAACACACCGCTGCGAGACTTGCGTTATCAACGCGCGATAACAGTGGAGCAAAGCCTTGAGTGCAGTTTCACTCTCCACAATCACGTCGTCCAAAAGTTTTGCCCGGAGTTGCAGGGCCGCACCGCTGATTGAAACCCACACCCACTGCCTGGAAACGCCGGAGCCAAGGATCGAAGAAATTCCCACGATGCCCTCACGACCCACCATCGAAGTCTCGAGCGTGGTCCCATCTTCCATGATTGCGAGTCCTGAGACGATCGAGTCTAGTGGGAAATAGACGTACTCAATCGAGTCGCCCGCTTCGTAAAGAACCTGGTTCACACCGAAGTGAACCATCCTGAGCTCGGGCAGAAGAAAATTCGCTGTCTCCGGGGAGCCGAGCAACACTCCCAACACCTCATTCTGCGAGGCAATACTTGAGGTCAGGATATTTTTCCTATCCAGAATTGATGAGTGAAGATTACCGCTCATCCCGTCTAACTCCTTCCGCACGTCCATGGAAACTCGGGGCTAAAAGATCAGTCGAGAGGGTTGTTCGGGGCTCTAGTAAACGTTAGAGATTCTATGATCATTGTGCGAGAGCGTACAAGCAATTTTCCTTCAATCTGTACCACTGTTTTAACCGGTTGTTCACTAGGGTAATCCCTTAAGAAAACTGTTCGAGAGCGTACTGACACATTGTCTTTAAGGATCCTAAAGTCGCGTTCACACAACAAGCAGGGTGGCCGAGGCTGGCGTATCCTTCCCGACTGACCTTGAGAAATATATGTCGGCCCCGGCTTCTTATCCTTGATTTAATCTCGATTAAACACGAATGCGGCACCCTCTCATAGCGAGTGACTCCTATGAAAAGTAAAGATAACCCCCGGGTCCTCTACATTGAAGATCACGAAGATACGCGCGAGCTGGTAACGCTTGTGCTCGAACAGAAGAGTTATGAAGTCGTGACGGGCTCAACCATCAAGAGTGGAGTCTACCTCGCCGGCTCACAAGACTTCGATCTTTACCTGTTGGACTCCTGGCTACCGGACGGTTCGGGTTTGGATTTATGTAGACAGATACGTGAGTTCGACAAAGCCACACCGATTGTCTTCTACTCTGCCGCGGCGTACGAAATCGATCGTGAAGCGGCATTGGATTCCGGTGCGCAGGCGTATCTCGTGAAACCTTCGCAACCGTCCGAGCTCTGTACCGTCGTTACCTCATTAATCGAATTACACCGCCGCCGCTGTCGGGCCGTCCAGAGTGCCTGATCCCGCGGAACGTACTGTAGGGGCGGCCCTCCGTGGCCGCCCGTGGTCT
>Ga0209215_1000114_pt1 | contig 32050 bp, 26 predicted proteins | sample TexAe_OM2H0_M2_FD_187938 | JGI IMG/M metagenome (GOLD analysis project Ga0209215, IMG submission 187938) | Forest soil microbial communities from Davy Crockett National Forest, Groveton, Texas, USA - Texas A ecozone_OM2H0_M2 (SPAdes) (version 2) | ecosystem: Environmental > Terrestrial > Soil >...
CCGCTCGATTTGCTAAGTTTGCTGCGCATGCACCCACCCGCTACCGCGAGGTGGTACTGACTCTGTCCAAGTCAGGTTCTGACTTTTGAGGCAAAGCCATTGTCAGCGATGTGCTCGACTTACATAGTGCTCGGCTTCGCCAAGTCGGTAGGCCATAACTGAATTTGCCGTCATTCCGCTTACTTAATGTGGGCAACTAGGCTCGGATGATGTTAACTGGGTTCGGCAAACGGTGCCCTTAAGTTAGTCTTTTGTTACCTCCTACGAATCACCTGTTTTGTGCTCATTGATTTGAAACCGCAAAAACTTGTAGATCGCCTCTAACGCCTTACTATTCGCCGTCGAAATGTGAATCGTGGCGCCGCGTTCCGTTTCTTCAAATGTCATCAGTCTCAGCTCCATTGACGAGTCCGGACCAGGACCACCTTGGAATGTGTAAACCGTCCGGCACATCATCCGCCGAGTTGTGGTAACGAGACATCGTGGTCGTGGTCGCCCATGCGAAGTAATCGTGCAGCACGCGTCGGAGCTGCTCGTTGCTGGCCAGGCCGACATCTTCCAGCGCCTGATCGAAACAAGCGATTGCTCGCTGGTCCATCTCCTCGTGCGGCCCGTTGCCGCTGTGAATTCGCACGACAGAAGTCTCATCACCGTAGCGTTCGGAGTACGTCGCTGGTCCACCGAGTGCTTCCGCCCAGTATGCGGCAAGGCGTTCCGTGTGCTGCGGGTGGAATCCGTGACTGAACGCGTGGCTCACCACTTCGTCTTCCAGCACACGCTTATGCCACGCGCCGGCCAACCTCAACATCCCGTCGCTACCACCTGCGGCTTCGTAGATCGTTTGCATAGTTTCAGGATTGTATTTCAGGATAGCCAAAAATTAAACGATATTGGGATGGTAATATCGCGGCATGACTTTGCCTCAGAAGTCAGAACCTGAGTTGGACACTGAGGGATGATAAGATGAGCGGAATGTTACGCTCGAATGGACACAACCGTCGCACTATACCTGCGGAAGAATTGGATTACCTGGCGCTAACACAGTTTGTCGTTCTGCACGCGGGGTGTTTGCTTGTCCTTTGGGTGGGCGTTAGCTGGATTGCTGTTGCAGCGTGTGTTGCGTTCTATTGTCTTCGCATCTTTGCTGTATCGGCTGGTTATCACCGTTACTTCTCGCATCGCTCTTATAAAACAAGCCGCATCTTTCAATTCATCCTGGCTTTCGCCGGTTGCATGTCAAATCAAAAAGGTCCTCTGTGGTGGGCCGGCCATCATCGCTACCACCACTCTCATGCGGATCGCGAGAATGATATTCATTCTCCCAGCCAACACGGATTTTGGTGGGCGCATTGTTTGTGGATCTTCTCTCTCCGATATCGCAGGACAAACCAGAAGCTTGTGTCAACCTTTACTGAATACGTCGAGTTACGCCTGTTGGACAGATTTTATCTCTTTCCTCCCATCGTTTCGGCCGCGCTGTTTTTCGTTCTTGGCGTGATTTTGCAACGCGTCAGACCAGACCTACATACATCGGGATTGCAGATGTTGGCCTGGGGTTTCTTTGTCAGCACCGTGCTGGTCCACCATGCCATTTACAGCGCCAACTCGATCGGCCATTTTCTGGGAAGTCGGCGCTTCAGTAGCACAGACACCAGTCGGAATAATTTGTTTGTGGCACTACTTACATTTGGCGACGGATGGCACAATAACCATCACTACTATCAGCGATCAGCGCGACACGGCTTTTACTGGTGGGAAGTCGACTTAACTCATTACATCCTCAAGGGCCTTTCGTATCTCGGTGTGGTGTGGGACTTGCACACGCCACCCGAATGGATCTACGAACGAGCATCTCACGAAAAAACGCGACTACGAACGCTACCTCCACTATCGGAATTAAAGGGCAATTCAGTTGTTAATGTATCCGAGTAGAGTATTTGTGACTCAACATAGAGCAAGAACTCTCGCTGCCCTACTGCTCGTTTTTGGCTTGTTTGTGGCTGTGCGATTGTCGCTCAGCGTAAGTAAGCAGGAAATCAAAGCAGCTGCGACTCGCTTTGCATTTTCACGTTCACCCCTTCCGAAACTTCCTGGTCCGCCGATTCGAACTCAACGCTTGGTCCATCCGAGCATACAACGAGTTTCCGCTTTCGTTTCCACAGTCGGGGCGGCCGTTGCTCTTAACGACCTGGACGGCGATGGTGTTTCCAACGACGCCTGCTACATAGATACGCAAACAGATCAGATCATCATTACACCTGTTCCGGGAACCGGAAACCGGTACTCACCTTTTGTCCTGGTTCAGGAGCCTTTTTTCGATCGCGATCGGATGGCTCCCCTCGGCGTGCTTCTCTCAGACGTAACTGAAGATGGCCACGTCGATGTGATCGTTTACTACGCGGGCAGAACACCGCTTCTGTTCCTTTGGCAGTCGTCAACTCACTCCGATAGTTCTTCCATTGGTGTTGCCAATTACGTCGTTCGCGATATTTTTCCAAAAGAAATCTGGATGACCGGATCTGCAACTACCGCCGACTTCGATGGAGATGGACATCTCGACCTCATCTTTGCCAACTACTTCAAAGATGGATCCGATCTATATAACCCAGTTGGTGCCGGCAGCGTGTCAATGCCGCAGTCGTTTTCACATGCCGCAAACGGCGGAGGCGAACGAATCTACCGCTGGACTTCTTCTACAATTGGTAACACTCCAAATGTAACTTATGAAGAAGTACGAGACGCTTTTCCGGATGGTGTTGGCGGGGGATGGGGTCTCGCGGTTGGCGCCTGCGACCTGGATGGCGACTTGCTGCCCGAATTGTATGTCGCCCACGACTTTGGACCAGATCGTCTTTTTTGGAATAGATCTACACCCGGACAAATTCGATTTGCTTTGCTGGAAGGCCGGCGACAATTTGCCGTACCGAAATCCTATGTGCTTGGACGCGACTCGTTCAAAAGCATGGGCGTGGACTTCGCTGACTTGAACGATGATGGCATTCCAGACATATACGTCAGCAACATCACCGAGCCCAAAGGACTTCAGGAGAGTCAAATGCTCTTCCTCAGTACTGGTGACGTCACCACGATGCGAGAAGGCGTTGCTCCCTATGTAAACCAAAGTGAAGCACTCGGCTTATCAGACAGCGGTTGGGCGTGGGACGCTAAACTTGACGACTTCGACAATGACGGCATACCGGAAGCACTTCAGGCGACCGGATTTATCAGAGGATCGTCGAACCTTTGGCCAGAACTACAAGAACTCGCTACCGCCAATGACGCACTCGTCTCAAATGTATCTACCTCATGGCCCAGAATAGAACCAGGCGCAGATCTTGCCGGACATAATCAAAATCCTTTTTTTGTACGAGTCGGCGATCACTATGTGGATATCGCGAAAGAGATCGGGTTTGGCGAAGATCAGGTAAGTCGTGGAATCGCGATCGCTGATGTAGACCTCGATGGCTCGCTCGACCTGATAGTTTCGAACATGTGGGGACCCGCAAGTTACTACCACAATGAGCACCCGGTTGCAGGTTCATCCCTTAGTCTTAATTTACTGCTTCCGGTTTCGCCAGACTACACAGGCAAGACGATTATCTATCAGGGTAAACAGCGATCCGAGATACCAGGCCGTGCAGCAGTTGGCGCTGCTGTAACTGTCACCCGACTTGACGGCAAGGTACTAACTCGTCAGGTCGATGGTGGAAACGGTCACAGCGGAAAACGAAGCCCGGAGATTCACTTCGGTCTCGGCGACTCTCTAGGCACCGTCGAGGTTAAGATTCGCTGGCGTGATCAGCAAGGCCATGTTCAGCAGGAGCTCCTCAACTTGAAACCCGGTCGATACACAGTGCTCTTAACCCGGTCTAAGTCAGGAGACTTGTCATGAGTGGGCCCAATATGCGGTTAGCGGCGCTGAGACGATTCGCAATCACGATTACCGTATTGAACCTGCTCGGTCGTACCATACTTGGCTTCGAAAACTCCTGGGCCCAAATGTTTGTGGCCATTTTGATGGCCTACTTTACAGAGCTCTTCCTGGAGGTAATCGATGCAGTAGCCAATAAGAAAAGCCCGCGATTTATTGGCGGCGTCACGACTTTTATTGACTTTCTCCTGCCTGCACACATTTCCGGCATGGCGGTCTCGATGTTGTTATATTCCGGCGACCTGCTTCTGCCATTCGCTTTTGCTTCTGCGGTTTCGATTGCCTCAAAAGCGCTATTGACCGTGAAAGTGAATAACGCGGAGCGCCACTTTCTCAATCCTTCCAATACAGGAGTCGCGTTAACCGTTCTGCTATTCCCAGCTCTTGCTCCAATCATGCCCTGGCAGTTTACGGAGAGTCTGTCGAGTAACTGGAGTAGTGCCTTTGCAGTAATCGTTGTCGTACTCGGAACATACATGAACTGGTATTACGCCAAACGCATGCCGCTGGTACTTGGTTGGGTGCTTGCTTTTGCGATTCAGGGGGTGCTCCGCTGTCTGATAAACGGGATTCCGTTGATTATCGGCCTGGTACCCATAACTGGTGTGAGTTTCCTTCTTTTCACTTTTTACATGATTACAGATCCGGGAGCTACACCGAGCGACAAGCGGGAGCAGGTGATTTTCGGAGCCTCAACCGCTGTGGTTTACTGCTTACTGGTTCTCGCACATATCGGATTTGCCTTCTTCTATTCGTTGTTTATTGTTTCGTTCTGCCGCGGTCTTTACCTTCATCTCAAAGAAGCACGATTAGGCGCCAGGCCTTCGTTAACCACCTCATGACACCGGCTTGCCTTAAAGCCACAATCCTTACTTGGACAGGGTCAGTACCACCTTGCGGTAGCGGGTGGGTACTGACCCTGTCCAAGTAAGGTTCGACTTTTGAGGGCAAAGTCAAAACCGACTCATCCTAAAGTTTGATACGAGCCTCAATGCTCCGGCTGATGACTGCCCAAACAAGTGAGTGGTAATTTCTGGCTCTAAAGTCCTTCTAGCCCGTTTCAGACATTCGCAGAGTTCCAGTTGTTTTGTAGTGCGTTTCCTGCTCAGCCGGTAGGACCTGTAACGCCCGATGCGATTATCAAAACTACGAACCGGCCATGGAATTCGGCAGAAGTTCTTGCTGGGACTAACTAGTGTCCTCACGCTCTCTGAGCCTTTCGATGTCGTAAAAACATTCACCTATCGGCCGGAGTACTTTGGCAAACCCTTCTGTGATCTCGGACACGATCTCCTTCGTGGTCCCTCCGAATGGACCATTGGTGAACGGGAGTTGTTTGGCGCTTTCACTGCGAGTCTGAACCAGTGCCTCTTTTGAACCAACGCGCACCGCGCGGTCGCGTGGACCTTCCTGGATCATCAACTCACATGCGAGGTATTCGCGGATTGGCGGCAAGCTCGAATAGATGGAAGGCTGCGCGCGACTTTAGCCTTACTCGAGAAAATCACATTATCCCCATCCGAGATCGGGCCGGAGGATCTCGACGCCATTCACAGGGCTGGTGTTAGTGTCAGCGCACTCCTCGATGCAACATACGTGTGCGTCGGTTTCAATATCGTTGCCCGCATCGCCGATTCACTTGGTTTCAAAGTTCCCTCTGATGAACTCTTTCTGAGAGCATCAAAGCTACTCCGGCTCTTTGGATACAGAAGGCTCAGTGGTTTCTGGATTTCTGGGTCGAATAACAACGAGATGTCTGCGAAGCGCGCGCTCAATAATGATCCCTATGCAAACAAGATGGAGCGTCTTCGATATGCTGTTGTCTCGGGTCCCGGAGCGCTCGCACCTGAAATCCGGAAGGCAATCAGCGAGGGTACCTACAGTTCCTCACCTCTGGGAGCTTTCGCTCAAAAAGTTGCGGAGCATGCTTTTATTGTGAACGATCACGACATCCGTGAGTTGCATCGAGCGCACTACTCGGACGATCAAATCTTTGAAGCGGCCGTGAGTGCAGCGCTGGGGGCTGGTCTATATCGACTGTCATGCGTGTTGGCAATCCTTCGCAGAAATCAGCCGGCAATCATTCGAGGTGAACTGCCCGCATGTAGGAAGTTTTAGCCGCAGATTAACGCGGATGAACGCAGATCAGCGTTTATCTGCGTTCGTCTGCGGCTTGTTTTCTTTTCGTCACCTGGCAGAACCCGCCCTTGCGTCTTCTGCGCTCTCACAATCATTACTTCTCCTTTTCCCTGCTTGTCTTACAACGTAACAGTCGTTACACTCTGTCATACGTTACGTATGAGAGGTAAAGCCCAACCACGAAAGCCTCAGTGGATCTTACTTATCCACCAGCTGCCCCCTAAGCCAACAAATCTGCGCGTACGCATTTGGCGCAAGCTGCAAAAGCTGGGAGCAGTGGCAATCAAGAATTCGGTCTACGTGCTGCCCGAAAATGAAAAGGCTAATGAAGACTTTCAGTGGTTGAAGCAAGAGATCGAGTCGGCCGGAGGTGAGGCGTCAGTTTTCAAGGCCGCCTCAGTCGAGGGTGCGACGGATCAGGAGATTACCGCGGCATTCCGTAAAGCACGTGACGAGGAGTTCGCTCTGGTTGCAGCGGAATTCGATGGTTTGACAGGTGCAATTCGCGAGCAGAGTCGAGGTAAGCATTTGTCCGCCGGCAGGCTATCGACGCAGGAAAGTGAGATCGACAGATTACATGGTGAGTTAGAACGTATTGCCGCTAATGACTTCTTTGCTGCGGCCGGTCGTGCGGCGGCCTTCGCTGCTTTCGAGCGCTGTCAAAAAGAACTTCGTGCAGCCCAGGGACCGAAAGCAAATGCACCTTCGTCAGACCCCAAACGTGGGAGACTCGATGTTGCAAAGTATCAAGGCCAGCGTTGGGTGACTCGTCGAAATCTTCACATTGACAGGCTGGTCTCTGCATGGCTGATCAAGCAGTTCATCGATAAGCGTCCACGTTTCTATTTTGTCGCCGAGAGCGAAACGATCGAAGGCGCAATTCCCTTCGACATGTTTGGAGCCGAGTTCACGCATCACGGCGAAGACTGCACTTTCGAGACGATGCTGAAGCGGTTTGGACTCGGTGAAAACAAAGGCCTGCGCGAGATCGCCGAGATCGTTCATGAAATCGACTTGAAGGACGATAAGTTTCATCGTCTCGAGGCTGCAGGACTGAACGCGATCATCGACGGACTCAGCAAGGTGCTGCGCGACGATCGCAAGCTATTACAACAGACCGGCGTAGTTTTTGATGGGCTTCACGCTCAGCTGAGCAAGGACGCAGAGAAACCGAGACGCAAGACAAAACGAAATGGAAAGCGTTCTAAAAAGTAGACCCGCGAGCTGGCGCGTTCGAATCGCCTACTACCTCGCTCTCGAACACAACGTTACAATTGCATCTGCCGCAGTATTTCTACTTGGTTTCGGCGAAGAACTCTGGAAAAAGTTTCTGCCTAAATATCTTGAAGCGCTTGGTGCGACTACACCAATCATCGGTCTCTTCGGTACGGCAGAAGATTTTTTCGATGCTTGTTATCAGTATCCAGGCGGATTTGTCGCCGATCATGTTGGCCGGCGTCGAGCATTCCTAATCTTTATCACCCTCGCATCGTTTGGTTACCTGGTTTACCTCTTCAGCACTTCCTGGCAGTTCTTGCTTGTCGGTCTCGCGTTCGCGATGGCCTGGCAGAGTATGGCGTCGCCCGCAATTTTCGCTGTTATCGGTGATTCGTTGCCTCGAGAGCGCCGAGCAATGGGTTTCACCCTGCAATCGATCTTAAAACGTGTGCCTATAATGATCGCGCCAATCGTCGGTGGTGCTCTCATCGCATCGATGGGCCTGGTCAAAGGCGTTCATGTGGGTCTCTCGATCACACTGGCTTTAGCAGCATTGACAATCGTACTCGTCCTCAAACTCAGAACCTCAGATCAACCTTCGCATCCGATCAATATCCGGGGCGTTTGGCAATCATTTCACGACGCACTAAAACGGCTGCTGATTTCCGACATCATCATCAGAACCTGTGAGGGTATGACCGGGGTGCTGGCCATACTCTATGTGACCAACATTCACGGCATCACTGTCGCGACCTACGGCATTCTCATCGCCATTCAGATGGTCACTTCGATCCTCGTGTACATTCCAGCCGGAAGGATTGCAGATCGAATTGGGCGCAAGCCTTTTGTGGTTTTGACATTTTTGAGTTTTGCGCTGTTTCCCGTTGCGATCATTCTCGCTTCAAACTTTACATGGCTGATCGTCGCCTATGTGATCGGCGGTCTGCGCGAGATTGGCGAGCCTTCGAGGAAAGCGATGATCGTGGATCTTGCGCACGACAACATTCGTGCGAGATCTGTCGGACTCTACTATCTCGTTCGCAGTCTTTCGATTACTCCGGCGGCCGCGATTGGTGGATTGCTCTGGAAGATCGCACCGCAGGTGCCGTTCATTACTGCCGGACTGATCGGACTGGTAGGAACTGTTGTGTTCATCATGACTGTCGAGGAACGTTACGCCAGTTAGGAATGGATGTTACTACGATGGAAGGCTTGCTGAGAGACATTCGCTACGCCGTTCGTTCACCACGCAAACGGCCCGCATTTTCACTGTTAACTTTTTTACAGGCAGGTATATGTGCCGTCTGACGTCGTCACTTCAGATGCTGTAGATCAACTTCTGCTTTTTGTGACCCTTAAATTTTGAAGCTCCGATCATCGCCCCGACACCAGTTCCGACAAGCGGGAACAAACCTAAACCGTGCGGGGGACCAGCGTTTTCCCGTTGGGCCAACACCAACGCCGTCACGTAACCGGCGCCGAACCCCACGCCGAGACCGATCAAGGCTCCTCGGCCCGTCTTTTTTTCTCCGAAGCGGAATTTTGCACGCCAAACCTTAGTGACTTCGGCGCGCCTAACGGGTGTCTCCTGCATTGACCTTTGCAGCTCATCCGCCAAATAAACCGTGATTTCAGAGTCTTCGACAGACACGAGAACTCCGAATGATGTAACGCCGTCGATGGTTTCAATTGCAATCGGTTGGCCGATGAAGTTCTTCAGATTGGACCAATCGCCCTGAGGTTTTGCTGAAGCTACGTAAGCGAACGAAATCAACAACAAGGAAATCAAGCAATACGCGATCAACCTTCGCACAGCCGTTGGCTCCTTTCATTTTCATGTGGCCTGCTTAAGATTAATCAAAGGGAGTTGAAAGATGAGGTTCAGCGGGACAGTCTTTTGACTGTAACAGTACAATCAATCTCTCGGCACAAGCAGGTACAGGGGAGCGGTAGCGACCTGGTCAAACGATAGGAGTCAAAGATCGTTAGGAAATATATCGCATGCTGATCACTGACCAGGTCCTGTACTGACTGTGTCCAAGTGTGGTTTCCTACTTTTGAGGCAAAGCCGCGTAGCAGGTAAGCGCGAAGCAAGCGCCTCGTGATTCAGCCTTAACTCCTTTCTAACTACTCATGCGCCTCAGACTGCATTCTCACTGAAGAGTTCTCCGATCTGCTTCGGCTCATACGTTCGCCAGGCTTCGACATATTTGTCCAGCCACACTTGCAAAGACTCACCATTCATTGGCACTCCTTTTCATTCGCAGGCAGTGATGTAGTTTGACATTTGTTCTCATAACGCCGAAGGCGTTCGCTAATTCCAACCCAGGGTTGACAACCCTTTGCCTCTTCAAACCGAATACCGCCAAATCGCTTCTTCCCAGTGAGTGTGTCGCCGGTGAGTTTTCCCTCAAAGAGGTTCATCGCGCGCGGGAGGCAGCCGCTTGATGACTGCTGAGCAGGCGGCAGGGCTCATGATTTCTTATTGGTTCGGTTGATTCGTGGTCAACCAAAGACGCAGAATCTATCTCGTGATGCGAATTCTCGTGGTTGAAGATGATCCCCGCATGGCGAATGTGATCGCAAAGGGTTTGCGAGAGCAGAGCTATGCAGTGGACGTAGCGCCCGACGGAGATGAGGTTCTATATCAGGCCGCCATCAACGATTACGACGTGATCGTTCTCGATGTGTTGTTACCTCAACGCGATGGGTTTGAAGTTTGCCGGGAACTTCGAAAGCGTGGAAACACAACTCCGATTTTGATGCTAACAGCGCGTGCGGCTATCGATGACCGCATAACCGGATTCGACGCAGGAGCCGATGATTATCTAACCAAGCCCTTTTCGTTTCGAGAATTGCTGGCGCGACTTCGAGCGCTTCTCCGGCGTAACTCCCAACTGCGTCCAGACATTCTGGAGATAGGAGATCTTGTTGTTGACGCAGCCAGCCATCGCGTTTCCAGGGGCAGTCACGATGTTCAGTTAACTGCAAAAGAATATGCGCTGCTCGAGTATCTTGCGCGTCGTGCGGGCGAACTGGTTTCGCGCGCAGACATCGCGGCACATGTCTGGGACGACACATTCGACCCGTTCTCCAACACAATTGAGGTCTATATCAACCGCCTGCGGAAAAAGATCGACGGCCAACACATCGACAAACTGCTTCACACTCGTCGTGGCGAAGGATACATCCTTGAGTCCCGCCAATAATTTGCGATGGTCTATTAATCTTCTATTAAGGTTCGACTCTGTATACTCTGCCGCTCCGACGCGAAAACGAGTATGTCAGACCGAGCAGGACCGAAGGAAATCCCCCTTGCGGTATTCCTGTTACTGGTCTGTGTCTCTGCAACGTCGCTTGCACAGAATCCAGCGCCGTCACCGGCGCCACAAACGCCTCCGCTCTCGCTCGACGAAGCGTTACGACTCGCAAACGCACAGGCATCAACTTTTCAAACAGCTCTTTTGAATGAACGCGTCGCTGCAGAGGACGTGCGACAGGCACAGGCAGCGTTTCTGCCAAAGGTCAGCGCGCCGCTGAGTTATATCTACACAACGCCGGCACTTGGTTCGCCGCCGGGCGAACCCCGCGGACCCAGCTTTGTCACCAGCGACGGAATCGGTGTTTACGAAGGTCTGGTCAATGTTTCAGGTGACTTTGATATTGCGGGTAGACTGCGTGCGACATTAGCAAAAAACCGCGCACTCCTCGCTGCGGCACACGCAGGAGCCGAAGTTGCGAGACGTGAATTGGCTCAAGCTGTGGTTGAGTCTTATTACGGACTCGCCCTCGCAACCGCACAACTTCATGCTGCAGAAACAAACGTCGCAACCGCGGAAGAGTTCGAAAAAATCACTTCGCTGCTGCTCAGCGGCGGTGAAGTCGCTGCAGTTGATCTGACGCGCGCGCAATTGCAAACACTCACGCGTCGCGACGAACTGGAACGAGCGCGCGCCAACGAAGTTATTGCTGCTGGCGCCCTCCGGGTCCTGGTCGGATATGACTTTTCGAGACCAATCAGCACGGCGGATCTCACACTCGCGCTTCCCATCGTTTCTGAATACCAACAGTTCAAAGCTGAGGACGTTTCCCGGCGTCCGGAGTTCATGCAACTGGACCAACAACTGCGAGCCGCACGGCAAGAGGTCAGGATCGCGCGCGCCGATCGCCTGCCTTCTCTTTCTTATTCAATTAATGGCGGCTTTGATACCGACTCGCTGAAGGGACCACGCTTGAAGGAGCACACGGGTGTGTCTGCAGCTATCAGTTTGTCGATTCCGATATTTGATTGGGGCGCGAGCCGGAGCCGTGAGCGCCAGGCGCAACTACGCGTCGAAGTTGCGGAGAACGAGCGGACCCTCGCCAGGCGTGGATTCACGCAACAGTTTTATGCAGCCCAGGCGCAAGCTACTAATGCTGCGGTGCGGATCAATCTTGCACGCGAAGGTGTGACAAAGGCGCAGGACAATCTGAACGCCTCCATCGCGCGCTATCGCGCAGGTGAAGCACAAATCGTGGAAGTAACGGAGGCGCAAACAACCCTGGTCGAGCAACGGAACGCACTGTACCAGGCGATCTTCGATTACCAGACGGCACTCGCCCGATTGCGACAAGCAACGGGCCAGTGATGGGAAACGAATATGAGTGATAACCCGAACCGGATTCCCGACGAAGAAGTCGATCGACTGCTCGCGGAGCAGAAGCGAGCACGAATTGTGCGCCAGCGAAACCTCATCTTGATCGCCGGAAGCGGATTAGTAGTGCTGCTGTTGGTCACTCTGATCGTCTGGCGGTTGAAGCGATCGGCTACTGAGGCAGACACGGAAATAACGCCAGTAGTGAGCGTAAAAGTTGTGAAGGCCGAGAAAGAGAATATCGCCGCGCCTGTTTCAGCCGTGGGAACTATTTGGCCGCGGGAAAAAGCCGATGTCGCGGCGAAAATCAGCGCACAGATAAAAAAGATGACGTTGCTGAAAAATAAAGTGGTCCATGCGGGTGAGGTCATTGCGGTCCTTGAATCGCGGGACTTGGAGACCCAACGAGCAGAGGCAATAGCGGCCCTCAACGAAGCGCGAGCAAATGAGCGCAGCCTTGTAACCGGCACAATTCCAAAGACGAACGCCGAAGATCAAAAAGCACTGCTTGATGCGCGCGCAAAAGTTAACAACGCGCGGGCTACATACGAACGTCGCCGTACTCTATTTGAGCGAGGTGGTATTTCAAAGAAAGATCTCGAAGCCTCCCAACTCGAGCTGACCACCGCGGAGGACGAACTTCGTTTGCAGGAGCAGACGGTCGCATTGCGTGCCGCTTCGCTCAATCCAAATGATCGTGCCCTGGCCGCAGCCCGAACGGCACAGGCTCAACAACGAGTGGCAACGCTCGATGCGCAGTTGAGTTACGCCACGATCCGTTCGCCCATCACCGGTATCGTTACCGATCAATTTCAGTATGAAGGCGAATTCGCATCGGCGGGCGGAAAGCTGGTTACTATCGCTGACACCAGCACAGTGATTGTCAAAGCGCCGTTCGCCGATACCGCTGTTGCTCAACTCAAGACCGGCGACTCGGCGAAGGTTGTTCCGACCGACTCCTCAGCAGAAGAAATGAACGGACATATAACACTACTCGGCCGATCGAGTGACCCAACGAACCGCACCGTCGAGGTTTGGGTGACTCTTGGAAACGACGAGGGAAAGCTGCGAGCAAACGGCGCCGCGCAGGTGACAGTCTATGCAAACTCAAAGGACGATGCGATCGTGGTGCCGACAGCAGCAGTAACACTGGAAACGAGTGACGCAGACGAAGGAACGGTCATGGTGGTCGATGCACAAAACGTGGCCCATGAAACGAAAGTGAAGATCGGCATCCGCACACCCGAGAAGATGGAAATCGTTGAAGGTCTTAATGGTGGTGAAACAGTGGTTATTGAAGGCAACTACGCATTACCGGATGGAACAAAAGTTGAGCCGCAGATTAACGCAGATGAAGCAGATAAAGCAGACAAAAGCTAATTTTTCTGATCCGCGTTTATCTGCGTTCATCTGCGGCTAAATATTCATGAAACTGGCAAGTCTCGTTTCATATCAATCTCGCGCTGTCGTCGTGATCGTGACGCTGCTTTGCGCTGCCGGCCTTTACGCGGCCTGGCAACTTCCGATCGCAGTCTTCCCGCAAACTGATTTCCCGCGCATTGTGATCATCGTCGATAACGGCGAAGCTCCAGCCTCACAAACACTCGTTTCCGTCACGCGTCCGATCGAAGAAGCGATGAACGGTATTCCCGGAATTGCCCGGGTTAAATCAAAGACGGCGCGCGGGTCGGCTGAGATCAATCTCTATTTCAACTGGGGTGGCAATATCAACGACGAGTTGCAGTTGGTCCAGGCGCGGATGTCGCAACTATTAGCATCTCTCCCGCCCACCGCTGAGATTCGAAATATCGAACGTTTAACCTTTGCCGTATTCCCGGTGACGGGATACAGCCTTACTTCCGACAAGCGCGATCCGGCGACACTGAAAGATCTCGCCAACTACATTGTGCGGCCGCAACTGGCGCGATTGCCGGGCGTGGCAATAGTCGGCGTGGCAGGCGGCAAGACGCGCGAGTTTCACGTTACGATCGATCCGGACAAGCTGGCAGCACACAACGTTTCGGCCCAGCAAGTCGCAGATGCAATCCGCAATTCGAACATCATTGTTTCACCCGGGCTGATCGAAGAAAACCACCAACTCGAACTGGCATTGATTAGCGGCCAGGCAAGGCGAGCAGACGAACTCAACGGCATCGTCGTCGCAACAGTCAATAACGCGCCAGTACGCGTGGCGGACGTCGCAACGGTGGCCGCCGGTGTGGAACCGGAGTACACGATTGTCACCGCCGACGGACATCCTGCGGCGCTCGTAAACATAAATCGCCAGCCCGATGCGAACACTGTCGCGGTGGTCGATGAAGTAAAAGCCGCCTTGAACGCGATGCGCGGACAGATCCCAAAGGATGTTCGTGTCGCTGCTTACTACGACCAGTCGCTACTCGTGCGCGAGTCGATCAAGTCGGTTCGTGATTCGATCATTGTCGGGCTGTTGCTCTCAGTCGTAATCCTTTGGGCATTTCTTCGCAACTGGGGCACGACCTTCGTTGCCATCCTCGTGATTCCCGTAACAGTGCTCGTTACTTTTCTGGCCATGTGGCTGGCACGACTCAGCTTCGATCTGATGACGCTCGGCGGCGTGGCGGCTGCAATTGGTCTTGTGATCGATGATGCAATCGTCGTCGTCGAAAATATTTACACTCACATGTCGCGTGGGCAGTCGCGTCGAGAGGCTGTTCAGAGTGCCGTTTCTGAGATCACAATCCCGATCATCGGATCGACGATCACGCCGGTAGTCGTGTTTCTTCCCTTAACTTTGTTAACCGGAGTCACCGGAGTCTTCTTTCGTTCACTCGCGTTAACCATGTCGGTAGCGTTACTAACCTCACTGGTGCTGGCACTCACTTTTACGCCAGTGCTTGCACAGCGATTTGTTCGCGCCAAATCAGAAAACCTTCCGGCCACTGACGACGAAGAGATGCACGGCAAATTCCTGGGAGCCATCATTCGCCGTTATGAATCCGTTCTAAGTGTTGCGCTGGACCAGAAATGGATCGTCGGAGTCACGATCGTGTTGGTGCTGTGCGGTTCGGTTTTGCTTTATCGAACACTTGGGTCGGAGTTTCTGCCTGAATTCGACGAGAGTGCGTTTGTGCTCGATTACGTTGCGCCTGCGGGTTCGTCTCTCGTTGAAACTGATCGCATCCTGCAGAATGTGGAAGAATTGTTGCTTAAGACACCCGAGGTAGAGAGTTACTCGCGCCGCACGGGCCTCGAGATGGGCCTGTTTGTGACTGAACCAAATACCGGCGACTTCGCCGTTAAGCTGAAGCCGGATCACAAACGCAGCACTGAAGAAGTTATTTCTAAGTTGCGCGACGAGATCAAAGAATCAGAACCCGCCCTCGACATCGAGTTTGTCGGCATCGTGCCCGACGTGATTGGCGACTTGCAGGGCAATCCTGAGCCAATCGAAGTCAAGCTGTTCAGTGAAGACGCAGCAGCATTGCAGGAAAAGGCGGATGAAGTCGAAGCCGCGATCCAGAAAGTACCGGGCGTGGTCGATACGTTGAATGGCGTCGTAATCAGCGGGCCGGCGGTCACCTTCAATATCGATCCTTCGCGGGCTGCTCAATTCGGTGTGACAGCGAACGATGTCGCATCTACAATCACCATTGCCATGTCCGGCGACGCTTCCTCGTCAATCCTGCAACAGGATCGACTGATTAAGGTGCGTGTGATTTTTCCTGCCGATGTACGCACGTCGCTCGATAAGGTCAAGGAGCTCCAGGTGCGTTCATCGTCGGGACAACTTTTTCGTCTCGATCAGGTTGCCGATATTGAGATTGATAAAGGACAAGCTGAGATCGAACGCGAGAACCTGCGTCAGATGATTGCTGTAACCGGACGTCTTGAAGGAAGCGATCTCGGTACTGCGATTCGGCAAATCCAGGATCGACTCGTTAGGGACGTGAAGCTACCGCCGGGGATGACCGTTGAATACGGCGGTTTGTATCAGGAACAGCAGGCGAGTTTTCGCGAGCTCGCGATGGCTCTCGTGCTTGCAGTCCTGCTTGTTTTCCTTACTTTGCTTATTGAATTTCGTTCGTATGCACATCCGATCGCGATAGTGACTGGTGCGGTGCTGGCGCTGAGTGGCGTGCTGCTCGCGCTATTCATTACGGGTTCGACACTGAACGTAGTTTCCCTGATGGGAATGATCATGATCGTGGGTATCGTTGCGAAGAATGGAATTCTTATGCTCGACGCGGTTGAAGAGCATCTCGCATCGGGAGACACGTTGAGACAGGCACTCGTGAGATCGGGACGGCGACGATTCAGGCCCGTGCTAATGACGTCGCTCGCGGCAATGCTCGGCATGTTGCCGCTGGCGCTGGCGATTGGAGCCGGCTCAGAATTACTACAGCCTTTAGCAATTGCGGTAATTGGTGGATTGACGATGGCCCTGGGATTATCGCTCATTGTGACGCCTGCAGTTTACGCAATGTTGCACCGGCTCCCGGAGCGCAACACAAGATAAGTTTGGATCAAAGGAAAACCATGCGAAGAAACAGAAGCTCGCAATGCCTCTTCGGAATGATGTCTCTGATAGTCGTACTCTTCAGTGGATTCGTAGTGCGAGCGCAAACAACCCCACTGCCGTCGCCGACGCCACCACTGGAACGTGAATTCTTCAAAAATATTCTCAGCGATCAAAAAGCGATCTGGACGGCGCCGCTGCGCCTTCAACGACGCGATTCAAAGTGGGCCATTCCCAGCGGAATTGGTTTTATGGCATTGGTTACTACTGATCGAATTACCGGAGATGAGATGGCAAAGTTCGATCGGCAGTTGAAAATCAGTCGAATCGTTAGTCATGCCGGCTCAGTTTATGGCGCCGGCGCAGTATCGGGCGCTTTTTATTTGTTTGGTCGGACCAGGAACAATGATCGGGCCAGAGAGACGGGTTTGTTAAGCGCAGAAGCTCTGGTCGATAGCGTGATTGTTGAGTCTGCACTCAAGGGGATTACACAACGCGCCCGGCCATCGGCCGGACGTGAGCGCAGCGAGTTTTTTGATGGAGGAAATTCATTCCCTTCTGGTCACAGCACACAGGCATGGGCCGTTGCGACCGTTATCGCCAACGAATATCAGCATCGTCATGCAATCCAGCTCATCGCCTATGGAACTGCCGCCGCGGTGAGTGTTGCTCGTTTCACCGGCAACAAGCACTATCTTTCAGACACAATCGCCGGAAGTGCTTTGGGATATGCGATTGGTAAATACGTCTACACCTCTCATCATCGCAAATCACTTGGTCTATCCGACGAGGATGGACCAGTCGCAGAGTCGCGCCGGCTCGCAATCACACCTCGGTTCAGCCTTAGGGATCGCATGTACGGGGTATCGTTCCGATGGAGCTTCTAGTTTGTCAGCAGTATGATCAGCCGGGATGTTTTATTCGGTTCGCACAAGACTGACCTTTTGGTACGCGGGCGTCCTCGCATTGTCGCTGGTGGTGTTTGCGCTCGTCATTTACTATGCGGCTGCAACCAGCTTTCATAAACATCAGGATGAGTCGCTGCGTTCAACGGTGCAAACTGTCGCCAGTGCATACATTGAAGAGATTGGCGAGATCCATTCGTTAACGAAAGCCGGCGAAATCGTTCTTGCAGAACTCACCTTTCCCGATCGTTATGTGCAGATCATCGACAACGACGGGCACGCGATTGCATCGTCCCGAAAGCTCTCGGACCCGGCTTTAACAATCCCCTCGTCAGTTCTCAGTCAAGCGCGTGTGCGAGGTGTTTCGGTCACGACTGTTAATGGCCTGAGAGTCGCAGTGGTCCCGGTGTCAGCCGATCCGGCTACCGGATTTGCGGCAGTGGCAGAACCATTGAGTGTCATCGAAGAGGGACTGGGTCAATTACGACGTGACTTCTTTGCAGGTGTTCCTCTGGTGTTACTGCTGGCGTCGCTGGGCGGATACTTTCTTGCTCGCAAGAGTCTGGCGCCCATAGCTTCGATGAGCGACCAGACACAACGCATCTCTGCGGAGAGTTTATCCTCACGGCTAGATGTAACTAATCCTCGAGATGAACTCGGGCAGCTTGCAACCACTATTAATGATTTGCTTGTTCGACTCGAGAGTTCTTTCGACGCACAAAAACGATTCATTGCCGATGCTTCGCATGAGCTCCGCACGCCGCTGGCGGTCCTGCGTGGTGAAACAGAAGTCGCGCTCGGAAAGACACGCACCGTTGCAGAATACCAGGAATCGTTGAGGTTGATTCAGGAGGAAGCCGAACAACTCTCGCGTATCGTAGAAGATTTGTTCATCCTCGCACGCCATCCCATTGAATCACCTGCTGCTTTGCTCAAAGTGCCCGTCTCACTGACCGCAGTCGTAAATGATTGCGCTCGCGCCGCACAAGTGCTTGCCATCCGCAAAGACATAATCGTGAAAGTCGATAATAGTTCCAAATCGATCACGCTAAACGGCGATGAGGAACTGATCAAACGAATGGTTCTTAATTTACTCGATAATGCCGTGAAATATACGCCTGAAGGCGGCGAAATTTCGTTGGCATTGGTGCAACAGAATGGAAGCGCGGAGATTGTAGTGTGCGATACAGGGATCGGTATCTGCGAGGCGGATCAGCAACGTGTTTTTGATCGTTTCTATCGGGTGGACAAGGCCCGTTCGCGTTCTCTTGGAGGAGCCGGCCTGGGACTATCGATAGTCCGCTGCATTGTTGAAGCTCACGGCGGAAAGGTTCAAGTCGTGAGTAGGCCGCACCACGGAAGCACGTTTAGAGTGTTTTTGCCACTACACTAGCGCAGCACTAACCATCAAAACGACAACTTGGCAGATCAGTTTACGCCTAGAATGGGCGGTGTTCATTTGGTGGAGTGGTATCTCTAACTCGAAACAACACTGCCCGAACTTTCACTGGAAATAAGAGATAAGAAATCAATGAAACATCGCATCACACTTTTTCTGACAACCGCCCTTTTGTCTCTCGCCATTGCGTCTTCGGCTTGCTCCTTCCAAAAGGATGCGGATCGCAAGTTCGGAGATCAGCACTTCAAGACAGCAATAGCATTGATCGAACTTCATAAGATCCGCTTTGGGGAGTACCCGAACTCTCTAAAAGACCTGAAATTTGTGGGTGAATGGGATCAAATTGCTCTGAACGGCGTCTCATATCAGCGTTTGGGAAATGGCTATGAGCTGAATGTCGTGAGGGGTTGGGTGGGAAAACCTGAATTGGACTACCCCGCTGAGTTCTGGAATGGGCTTGGCTTAGTTAAATCCAACATGAAGCCTCGCTAGCGTTAAGAAATCACGTTGTTACGAATGTACGGTTAACAGCTAACCCGGCTCACAACAATCGAACGACATTACGGCCGATACGTCTAAACAGTTCATCGCGTAGGGACTGAGAGTCGATGGTGGGTTGCATAAGACCTATATTTTTATCGAGATTTTTACGCTGGTGCTTATAATAGCGCAGGGCCTTGCCTCAAAAGTAGGAAACCACACTTGGACACAGTCAGTACAGGACCTGGTCAGTGATCAGCATGCGATATTTCCTAACGATCTTTGACGCCTATCGTTTGACCAGGTCCTGTACTGACTGTGTCCAAGTGTGGTTTCCTACTTTTGAGGCAAAGCTATAGCGCAGCCACGATAACCCCAAGAGTCGTTTCCGCGTAATATTGGCGGAGAACACTTACATGAAACACACGCTCACAATCGCAGTCTGCTTAATTTTTGCGTCACTCAATACCGCCCACGCGCAACAGACCGGCACATACACCACTTACATCGGCGGCAAGGCCGCGGTCGTGGACCAATGGACGGCTACTACCGAAGGAGGCACACTCAAGACAGTAGCAGCGCTCAGCGCACCCGGCGCAGTCGCGTCACAACGCGCCATCACCATCGCTGTTAATCATCGTCCTAAAAGTTTTGTGTTACTCGCCGGCGAGAACGAATTGATGGCTGTCGATTTTGGCGACGCGACGGTTAAGCTGCGTGTCCATGGTCAGCCCGACCGCGAGCTTCCGACCAAAGCTACGATGATCATGGAGAACCTGCTTTGGCACCAGTTCGTCTTTCTGCTCGATCAATATGATGAGACGAAGGGCGGGCAGCAGAGTTTCCAGGCGTTGCTGCCGAGTCAGTCTCTCGATTACCCGATCACAATGGAGCGCGTCAGCACGCCGGCATATCAAGCGGGCGGAAAGACTATCAAATCTAATCGATACCATCTCGTCGCTAACAACACGCTCACACTCGAAATGTGGACGGATGAGTCGCGTGTACCGCTACTGTTCTACAGCGCTGCACAGCAACTCAAAGTCGTGCGGCAAGGCGCGGAAGATTTTGCTGATGCGGCGTTAGCGGGCGCACCAAAAGCGACTGAATATCATCCGCCGGACTACGCCGTCTCCACCACTGCATTCGGCGAGCAACCGGTTACCGTCAGTGCGGGAACTGAATGGGCATTACCTGCGACGTTGACGCTGCCGACAGGTAAAGGACCTTTTCCGGCGGTTGTCCTGGTCCACGGTTCGGGGCCGAATGATCGAGACGAGACGCTTGGTCCAAACAAACCCTTTCAAGACCTTGCGTGGGGACTAGCCTCGCAGGGCATCGCCGTACTGCGCTACGACAAACGAACGTTCGCTCTTCGGGGCAAGCTGGTGCTGGCGAATCTCACGGTGAAAGAAGAGACGATTGATGACGCGCTCGCCGCCGTCGCGTTGCTGCAACATACGCCGAACATCGATCCGAAAAGAATCTTCGTGCTTGGTCATAGTCTCGGCGGCATGCTTGTGCCACGCATCGGTCTGGCGGATAAGGGCAACATCGCCGGTTTCGTCGTCTTCGCCGGCGCCACGCGACCTCTCGAAGACGAATGGGTCCGGCAATACGAATACATCTATGGCCTCGACGGCCAGATCACGTCGAAAGAACAAGCCGAGATCGACGATTACAAACGACAGGCAGCGCGCATTAAGCAACTCACAACAGCCGACGCCTCGCGCAAAGAACTCTTGCTCTACGTTCCGCCCAGCTATTGGCTCGACCTGCAAGGTTACTCTCCGCCAGCCGCCGCAATTAAGCTCAAACAACCTTTGCTAATCCTCCAGGGCGAGCGTGATTACAACGTAACGATGGATTCCTTCCACGAATGGCAACGAGCGCTGGCTAAACGTGCCGACGCTACTCTTAAGAGCTATCCCAAGCTCGATCACCTCTTCCTGGAAGGCACAGGCCCCGCAAGCGACGCCGACTACTTTCGGCCTCGTAATATTCCCAAATACGTTGTCGACGATATCGCCGCATGGATCAAAAAACAGTGAATTCTGATGATGCGTAAGATTTATTTCACATTGTTACTGGTCATTATTTTTTCGTCCACGCATGCTGTTTCGGAACGCAGGTAGACCGGAAAACCAGAGTGGCCCAGCAAGTTGAGCGCATCAAACTCATTTCCGGGAATTCGGAGTTCGGGGAGAATCTGCTAACAGGTGAAGTGAACACTCTCAAGCAAAGTGAGATGGCCGTGTGCGCAGAGAGCCTCGCAAAAATTGGAAGCGTCGAAGCGAAATATTATCGAGAAATGGATCCATCCACACAGCAAGAGTTTCTTCGTAATCTGGGGAATGCCAGGAATTGGTAGATGAGACGCTTTGCCTCAGAAGTATGAATTGGCGGTGAGACTGTCGAGCGCATGAAAAAATGATTTGGTTGCGGGCGTTATCCTTCGTAGTTGCCGTGCAGTTTACTGTTATCGGTGCCGTCCCCTGGCTACTGGCTCGTGTCGGTCCGCACCTTACGTTGGGTGTCTGGCACTGGTTAGGCCTCGTGCCGCTGGTGATCGGCGCCCTCGCGCTGTTGTGGTGTAACTGGGCTTTCGTGGTGAGAGGACGAGGGACTGCGGCGCCCTACGATCCACCACGTGCGCTGGTTATCCACGGACTTTATCGACACGTACGCAATCCTATGTATGTGAGCGCCGGGCTGATTATCTTCGGCATTGCTCTCTGGACCGGCGCCGCGATCCTGTTTGGATATTTCCTTCTACTGGCGCTGAGTTACCACCTGTTTGTCCGTTATTACGAAGAGCCACATTTGCAGCGCGTGTTCGGCCAACCCTATGCGGAGTACTGTCTCAACGTGCCGCGCTGGCGGCCACGTGTAACTGCGTGGCCACGCGATTGATGATAGTGAGCTAATCCAAAGTCATCAGCCTCAAACTAATTGCGACCACCTACGTGGATACTTACTCGTACCTCAGCGCCACCAGTGGATCGACTTTCGTCGCTCGACGCGCGGGAATGTAGCTGGCTAGTAATGCAACTAACGTCAATAACAGCGAAAGACAAATGAACGTTGTCGGATCGGTCGGCTTCACTTCGAAGAGCAAGCTACGCAAAACACGCGTTGCGGCAAAAGCGCCAACCAAACCCAACGCGACTCCAAGAGTCGTCAAACGCAGTGCCTCCTTCAACACCAGACCCAGCACATCACGTCTGCCCGCGCCGAGGGCAACGCGAATTCCAATCTCGCGGGTCCGTTGCGCAACTGAATACGACACCACGCCGTAAATCCCAACCGATGCCAGAATAAATGCGAGCGCCGCAAACGTTCCCAGGAGTTGCATATAGAAACTCCGGCCCACCATCGATGCGCTCACCACTGCCGACATCGTCGTTACCTTATCAACAGGTTGATCCCTGTCGATGGTCCTGACGGCTTCACGGATGGCGGCCGCCACGATTGATGGATCAGATTTAGATCGCGCAACGATCCGCATAAACGGCCACGCTCGCTGCGCGAATGGCGCATACATCTCCGGCTTGGTTTGCTGATCGAGACCAGCGTACTTAACGTCGCCAATCACGCCCACTACTTCTGCGATCTGGTTCTTGAATCCATGCTTGATGCGCTGTCCCAGCACCTCTTCGTAATTAGCTGAGATTTGCCGCGCCATCGTTTCATTGATGACTACAACCGGTTGACTCTCCGCTGTATCGTGGTCATCAAATGAGCGTCCCTTGAGCAACGGAATACGCATCGTGCGAAAGTAGTCGGGACTGACGGTGCGAAAACTGGCGGGAAGCGAGCTGTTAGGCCGGCCTTCAATTGAGGCGAGGAAAACCATGTTTGTTCCACTCAGCGGCAGATTGCTCGTGCCGCCGACCGATTCGATTCCGGGCGACGTTTTGATGCGCTCGAGAAACTGCTGGAAGAAGGCCGTTTGCTGGCCGGCATCGCGATACTTTGTTTTTGGCAGTACTAATTCGGCAACCATGACATTGTCAGGATCGAAACCGGGGTTCACCGAATTCAATTTCCAAAGCGTTCTAATCAAAAGACCCGCGCCACACAACAGCACCAGCGCCAAAGTTACTTCACTTACGACGAGCGCTTTGCGCAAAGCCTGCCGCGGCGCCGATGCGCTTCTCGTCTCGCCTTCTTTAAGCCGCAATTGAAGATCCGAATTGGCTGCGCGCCAGGCGGGTATTATTCCCAGAAGAATTCCACTGATGACGGAAATTGAAAGTGCAAATAACAGCACACGCACGTCGACATTAGCCGATTGCAATCGCGGCAGATCTCCGGGGGCGATTGCGGCGAGAAAACCGGTGCACCAACCTGCCAGCGTCACTCCCGCCAGTCCACCCGCGAGACTCAGAATCAGACTCTCCGTGAGCAATTGACGAACAACACGTGATTTGCTCGCGCCCAGAGCCGTTCGCAACGCAATCTCTTTCTGACGCTCGGCGGCGCGTGCGAGGGTTAAGCTGGCAACATTCGCAACGGCAATTAACAAAACAAGCAGAGCAGCGCCGGCGAGCATCAACAGGTACGGCTGGGCATGGCCCACGAGATCCTCTTTCAACGGCACGACTGTAGTCTTGCCGCTCACTTCTTTTGGATACTGCTGTGCGATACGAGATGCGATAGCTTCAATATCGGCGTGCGCCTGATCCAAAGAAACGCCTGTTTTAACTCTACCTACGACGTCGAGATAGTGAGCACCTCTCAGTTGCGCCAGCTCTTCCGGTTGTTCAAGTGGCGTCCAAACCTCGACTCGCTCGGCTTGAATGGGAAACTCGAAACCCTCTGGCATCAAACCTACAACCGTGTAGCTCAGGCCGTCCAGAATGATTTGCTTTTGAAGTAATGTGTGGTCTCCGCCAAAGCGGCGCTGCCACAATCCATAACTGATGAGAGCGACGCGATCCTGTCCGGGTCTTTCGTCTGTAGCCAAAAAACTTCTGCCGATTAAGGGTTTGACGCCCAGGACCGGGAAGAGACCAGAAGAGATCTCGCAACTCTGTATGCGCAGGGGATCGCCGGCGCGCGTCAAAATAAAACTACCGCCCGCGTAGCCTGCAACGCTATCGAATGTCTGATTCTGTTGTTGAAAGTCCAGAAGATTCGGAGGTGATACTCCCATCCCGCCCTTCCCCTCAGTTTCGTCGATGCGCACGATGCGTTCGGCGTCCGGGTAGGGCAATGGACGAAGCAACACAGCATTTAGGACGCTGAAGATGGCACTGTTGGCGCCAATGCCAAGGGCCAGGGTAAACACGGCAACAGTTGTAAATCCCGGTCGCTTTCTCAAGCCGCGAATTCCGTAACGAACGTCTTTGATTATCGTTTCCATGATGGACCTCATTCGGGCGTCGCGTTAGGCAGAGTCGGATCCAATCGCACGTGCAGTTTTCTGCTGCATTTATCAAGTGGTGTGCCGAATATTTTCTCTGCGTAATCGCGACAATCTGTGCGTAACTTCACATGAACTTCTGCGAACGACTTCCGTTTGTGGGATCGTCGAATCCCATTTTCGACTGAGGCTTCACCAACCAATTCAAAAAATCACGGTGATGTTCTGTGATTATCGACCACTTCATAACGTAAGGGTCGCGGCGGTTCGGTAATGCCGGTATGAGACCCCAAATTTTAATGAAGGAGATCATCATGAAACGTCTTGTAACATTCAAAAGCTTGATTCTGGTTTTCGCTTTGCTGCTCGGATTCATTCCGGTAAGCGCCACCGATCGTCCGTTTGCCTCCAATGGAAATGGCATCGCAACCTTCGTCACAGATAGCTCCGGCAATGTCGTCGGTGCGACTGTTACGGTATCGGGCAATGGTTCTCACCTCGGGTTGTTTACCGGTACGGGCAAGATTCAGTTCCTGCCTGACGCCACCGATCCAAACATCTCGCACCCGGCCGGCGAAGTTACGTATGTAGCTTCCAACGGCGATCGTCTTCCGACTGTTATTGAGAATGGTTCGATGGACCTTCGAACCGGAATCGCGACCGGAGACATGGTGTTCCAAAGCGGCACAGGCCGTTTCGAAGGAGCAAGTGGAAGAGCCGCAATCGTAGTCGAGCAGAACTTCATCACGGGCGCCTACACGTTCACGATGGTTGGAAACATCAATTACTAATTCAGCCGAGCAATACACTGGTTTTCAAGTAGGCTGGTGGCGACACCAGCCCTTTCAATAATGCCCGTCCTCTTGTACAGCCTCCAACAAGCATTTGGAAAAGCGTACGTGGCTGAACAATCGTTACTTTGAATTGACGGAAGTGAATATTGACCGCGAGGGTAGTGCCCTAATTCAGAATTCTTCTCTGTGCAACTTCTGTGTCCTCTGTGCCTCTGTGGTGTTCTTCTCTTTAGTTCCATTAACCACCGAGGCACAGAGGACACAGAGTTGCACAGAGAAGGCCAACGTATGTTTCGTGACGCGTGCGCGCCGATTCGGCGACGTTGATGGATAACCGCGTCGTTGTCGTCACGAGGAATGCAGCTGGATTCTGTACTACGATTCGATCGGTGGTCTGCCACCTCATCCATGCATCCTGCACGACGGCGGCCCCATAACTAAATCCGGCAGCGTAGTTTTTTCTGAGCACCACTCTTTCAACTATTGATGACGCCGGAATCCTTAACGCTATTATTTCACGCAATAGTCGTATTAAACCGTATAATCTCACCTTCTTATCGGGAGTTTACAAAATGCGGCTGATCTCAGATCTCACTCTCTGTTCTTTGATTATCGTTTTACTCACGAGCACGGCATATCCTCAAGCGGCGAAATCTGAGCTGATCGGAGAGGTGAGGGATCAGAATGGCGCCCTCGTTCCGAACGCAAAGGTTAGCCTGACAGAAGTCGCCACAGGCCAAACATCCTCTAAAGTTTCGGCCGATGGTTCGTTCATCATGACGAACCTGAAACCCGGAATCTATAACGTTGCCGTAGAGGCCGACGGATTCAAACAGTCTCTGCGCGAAGGTGTGCGACTGCCAACCGGAGAGCGCGTGCGACTTGACGTCGTGCTGGACCCCGGCGCTGTAACCGAGTTGGTTACAGTTGTTCAAGACGCTTCGCTGCTGCGAACTGAGACTGGTGGTCTGGGACAAGTTGTCAGCAACAGAAAGATTGTCGATATTCCACTCAACGGCCGCAATTTTCTTTCGTTGGTCACATTATCGGCGGGAGTGGCCCAACCAGCACCAACCACAGCTGGTCCCTCGTTCCCACGAATCAATGGCGGGCGACCGAGGACGAATGAATACCTGTTCGACGGAATCTCCGTGTTGCAGCCCGAGCCCGGTCAGGTAGCATTCTTTCCGATCGTCGAAGCCATTCAGGAGTTCAAAGTAGAAGTTAACAGTCCTCCCGCGGAGTTCGGACGTTTTAATGGCGGTGTTGTCAACCTGACAACGAAGTCCGGCACAAATGACTTTCATGGATCCGCCTTCGAATTCCTGCGCAATGAAGCGTTGAACGCGCGCAACCTCTTTGCTCCCGCAACAGCAGCTAATCCAAAGAAGCCGGTGTTTCGAAGAAATCAGTTCGGATTCGTCGTGGGAGGACCTGTAATAAAAGACAAGACTTTCTTTTTCGGCGACTATCAGGGAACACGACAACCAATCGCCAGAGTTCGTACCTCCACCGTGCCAACATTGGCCCAACGTCAGGGAAACTTTTCATCCAGCCTGGGCGCTTTACTCTTTTTGCAGCCAAACGGTTCGATATCAACAACAGTCACCGCCAATCCAGTGAACGTGACTGATACAAATGGAAATGTCATCCAGGCGCGAGCAGGCCAGATCTTTCGGCCGTCGGATCATCGCGCTTATGCGGGGAATCTGATTCCTACGAACACATTCGATCCGATCGCGGCGGAGTTGTTAAAGCGTTATCCCAACCCAACGATCAGCGGCGCGGCAAACAATTTCACACGAATTGGGACCGAGGACACCGATCAAGATCAATTCGACGCTCGCATCGATCATCGCTTCTCGGAGAAAAATCAGTTTTACGGACGATTCTCATTCGCGAAGGACATCACAGCTCCTGTAACACCACTGCCCGAGGGTAGTGGAAACATTACGAGTGGCGTCACCGGATTAACAGACACGCGCGCGCATTCGTTTGCCGGTAACTACGTTCACGTCTTCAACTCCCGCGCACTGAACGAACTGCGGTTTGGATATACGAGACGATCGATTGTTCGACAAGCGACCTCACTTGATGCGCCGCCGTCTCAGAGTCTGCAATTGCCGGGCATCCCGACGAACGGCGCTTTTGAGAACACGCTGCCAACATTCTCAATTGCCGGATTGCAACAGCTTGGTCCATCAGCAAACACAGCATCGAACTTTCGTACTGACGTGACGCAAATCTTCGATGCCTTCGCCCACCAGCGTGGCCGTCACTCGATCAAGTTTGGTTTCGACTTTCGCTGGGAACGACTCGATGTGATTCAACCGCCGTCTCCCACAGGTAATTTCAGTTTCAGCACCTTGTTTACTAACTCACAGGCCATCCCAACGATCGGTTCAGCGTTGTCGAGCTTCACGGGTAACGCCCTGGCAAGTTTTCTGCTTGGCCAGGTACAAACATTCTCGATCGACGTTCAGGAAAAGGTTTTGCGACCGCGGGCTGCTACAAAAGAGTTTTTTGCGCAGGACGATTTCAAGGCGTCTTCTCGACTGACGATTAACGCGGGTTTGCGTTACACGCTTAACTTCCCTTCAACTGATGCTGACGACCAGGGCGCGGTTTTTAATCTGCAAACCCAACAATTGGAATTCCTGGGCCAGAACGGTTTCGGAGAGTCGGCAAGAAGACTGCACAAACTTGATTTTGGACCACGCCTGGGTCTTGCCTATCGTGTTAACGACAAGACCGTTGTTCGCTCGGGCTATGCCGTAATCTGGATCGAACAGGCCGGCATCACTACACCTTTCACGATTCCGCAGTTTCCGTTTATCCAGGCAGTTTCTCAACGCACGCTCGATAACATCAATCCTGCGTTCGTACTTTCCAGTGGACCCAGCGTGTCGCCCATTGCGGTGAATCCTGACGCCGGTCTGGGACAGGGTGTGTTCACTGTTGACCGAGAACTCGGCAGCGGATATGCGCAACAGTGGAACTTTGCTGTGCAGCGTGAGTTGACAAAGAATATGGTCGTGGAAGTCGCTTATGCCGGCTCCAAAATCACGCACGTTGGTATTCCTGATACCAACATTAATCAACTGACTGCCAGTCAATTGGCGCTGGGACCCGCTTTATTAACTCGCGTCACGAATCCTTTCTTTGGTCAGATTCCGAGATCGTCAAGTCTCGGTGATCCAACGATTCCGGTGGCGCAGCTGCTGAAACCGTTCCCGCGATTCACCAACGTGACGTTCTATCGAAACAATGTTGGTAACACTAACTACAACGCTTTACAGGCAAAGCTGGAACAGCGATTTAATCACGGACTCTCTTTCCTGGTGTCGTATACGAGATCGAAGCTGATCGACGAGGCTTCGTCGGTGTTTGATGCGTCAATCCTGACTGGTCCAATCGCGAATTTCCCTGTTGCTGACAGCTTCAATCGTAAGCTGGAACGCGATCTCTCAACCGGTGATATTCCGAATGTTTTTGTTGCCAGTTTCACTTATGAACTACCGATCGGTAAGGGCAAAAGATTTAACCCGGGAGGAATTACCGGAAAGGTCCTGGAAGGTATTGAACTGGCGGGTGTGATCCAGCTTCAGTCAGGCATACCTCTGGCTGTTACGCAGGTGACGAACTTCAATGCGTTTGCAGGTTTTGGCACACAGCGACCGAACCTCGTCGCCGATCCGAATCTTCCCTCGGCAGAACGAACAATCGCGCGGTTCTTCGACACCTCGGCATTCACGATCGCACCGCAGTTTACGATTGGAAACAGTTCGCGCAACCCTGTGCGTGGTCCACACTATCGAAACGGCGACATCGCGTTGATAAAGCGCACTTACTTTGGCGAAAATCGCAATATCGAATTTCGTGCTGAAGCATTTAATGTAACTAATACCCCGCCGCTCGGAGCGCCAGCCACAGTTGCGGGCGCTGCCGGCTTCGGTTCCATCACCTCGGCGGGCGATCCGCGAGTTATCCAGTTTGGCTTGAAAGTGAATTTCTAGTCCGGAGTAACGTCTACTACCTTCGTAATTGACCGCGAGCTGAGTGGCGTCGTGAGTGGGACTATCCAGCGCTGAGGTAACAAACTTACTTCTTCTTTGGCCAGGTCGACGTTTGGATCGATTAGCAACTGCGGTTCGCGGCCGTTAAGAGAAACCATTACGCGAGCGCGCACTTCGACATTCTCGTAACCTTCACGCTTCTTCTGGTCGGCAAGATAATGTGCGAAGTGCACGACCAGATCCGGCTTCGTAATCATTTTCGTTAGCTGATGAGATTCCAGATAATCTTCCGGCTTGATGGTCCAGGTTTGTCCAGTTTGCGGATGGGTAACAGTGAATAGTGCTTCACCTCCCTTGGTTCGGAGTTTCATGTGCCACGAAAAATTGTGTCCTTCTTCGGTCCAATTTACGTCGCCTGGATAGAGATAATGGCGAAGCGGAAGAAGAAGCTGGACCGCAAGGTACGTCGCCAACAGTCCCGCAACCAGTTTTTGTGAAGTGGATAACGACGGATAACTGTTAGCGTCTGTCTTCGGTGTTGCGGAGGTGCGCGACGGTTTCGTGTCTACAAACTCCTCTCCTGGCGACATGAACGCTCGAGCGAAGCGGCGCATCAGATCAGGCGGAAAGAAGATTAAGAGCGCGGCCAGCATCAGCCACGGAAAGATGCCGATCTCGAATATCACGGCGTTCATGAGATTGAATGCAACCGCTGCGATAAGTGCGAAGAGCCGCGTACGTCGCCAAAGGAGCAGCGGCACGACCAGCAGGTCAAGCATCAAACCGCCGAAAACGAAACTGTAAATTACCCAGTCGGCCGCGAAGATATGGCCAAACACTGGCGTTCTGGTCAGAGGGCGTAACCAGATGCGCATCGGTTCGCCTCCCAGGATCCAATCGCGGTTAAGTTTCGCAATTCCACCGTAGAAGTATGGTATGCCGACTTGTGCTCGCAGCAACCATAGCGTCCAGGCCGGGACTACATCTGAGCGAAGTTTCGGACGCAGCAGCGCATCAATGGAGAAAGCCCGTTCAGCCGGGAGGAAACACATCAAAAAACTAATCAGGCTGACCAGGTAGAAGTGATTCATATACCGCGTTTGATCGAGGAGAAAAAAGTATGTGAAGGCAAGCCAGAAGACCGGCGCAGCGATGCGGTAAAGAAAACCCGCCATCACACATGCAGCTGCCACACCGAGGACAATAAAATGAATGTACATCCCTGAGCCGGGCCAGGGCTTCACCCAACTAAACCCGTAGTAAGTGAAATTGAGAGCAGGGTCGACAAAGTAACGCGCTATCCAGCCACGAGTGAAGTAGCGATAAACTTCCCACAGCATGATGCCGCCGAAGAGGACACGGAAAGAAACGAGAAACGAGATGTCGACCGGGCTGAAGAGAGCCGCACAGAGCCGTCGCCAGAAACCTGGTTTCGCGCGGCTCGAAGCGACGTCGAACGGCGCAGTAATCTGCGCGTCCTGCGTTGGCACTGTTTCCATTTTCTTAAATATAGCTTAAGCGACCCACATTAGTTGTCCGAAATTTGTGCGACGCAAAGTTCTTGTTCACAGTCGGTCGCCGGGATTGCCACACAGTCTAACTGTGGATTCATCTCTTGTTGGCTTGCAGCTTCCCTTCTAAAGTTCGTTGATTGTATGAGGTTATTCGCCTTCATTATGATCGTCTGTTTGGCACTGACGTCGCCTCAGATGGAGACTGATCGTTTTGCCGTCAGTCTTATGAGATCGGACGGTGTGCTGGTTCCATTTGCACAATACGATCATGGTCGTTGGGAAAACCCATGGGCCAAGCCGTCAACTTTTTCGGCGGATGAACCTAACTCACTGGCGGATCTTCCAAAACCATGGTTTGCGGAAGACCGCTTACCTTCGCCTCTCTGGTACTTCTGGTCTCTACGCGGTAAAGCCCATCGACTGAGCGCATCGCAGGTAGTAGAGGTCCCAAGCCATTGTCAAAAATTATGGGGAATCGTCAGTGACTTACCGAAAGAAGAAGCAGTAAATGATCGTTACGGAATTCTGGGGGTGGCCGTCGACAGTGACCGCAAAGTAAATCCGGCATACGAACTCGATAAAACCAGTGACGAGTGGACCAAACTGCATTCCTTCATTCAATCGGAGTTTGGCAAGGAAGAACAAGCCAAGGCAAAAGATCTAAGTCAATTCCTGGCGCCTCCTGTTCGTGAAGAGCGGAAAAACAAGACAGTCACGCTTTCCCACCTGTATCAGATGACCATCGAGACGACAGGAGAACGCCTTTACTACTTTGAGGCGCTGAAAGAATACAGAAAGCCGATCCCCACAAACGAACTGACGTGCAATGATGTCTTTTTCAATGGCTGGATATTAACGAAAGCAGATGAGCTTAAACTAATCGATTCGAAGATGGGCTGGAAGGAATGTGACGCGGGACTGGACAGCATTCCCCTCGGAGTTCTGAGCGTAGCTGGCGAAGTGTTTATCTTCACTTGTGAGTTTGGCTATGAAGGCGAAGGGTATTTCATCTTCAAGTTGAACAAATCCCGAATGCAAATGGTTCTTGAGACTCAGGGAGCAAGTTGTTAACAGATTATGTGGAACGTGGCTTTGCCTCAAAAGTAGGAAACTGCACTTGGATACAGTCAGTACAGGGAGCGGTAGCGACCTGG
>Ga0209215_1000115_pt1 | contig 31770 bp, 28 predicted proteins | sample TexAe_OM2H0_M2_FD_187938 | JGI IMG/M metagenome (GOLD analysis project Ga0209215, IMG submission 187938) | Forest soil microbial communities from Davy Crockett National Forest, Groveton, Texas, USA - Texas A ecozone_OM2H0_M2 (SPAdes) (version 2) | ecosystem: Environmental > Terrestrial > Soil >...
CGAAGTATTGAGCGTGCTCGTTACCCCGACAAAACTCGAGGGTGTGCAGATCACCGACAAAGCTTTGAAGCTTACAAATGTTCAGGTGGCAGAGTGGGAGAAGTCGTGGGGCTCGAGTGTGGGACATCTGGAAATGTCTACGACCGGCCAGGCCTGGACCAAAGAAGAGAAGGACGCCAGAACGCGAGCCCTGACGGCAAGCGCCCCAGCGCCCCAGTTAGTCTTCTATCGCCCGAGCGCCAAACCAACCGAACCACTGCTCGTAAAACTAAAACTAAGTTATCGACGCTAAAAATCCGTCTTCAATCCGCGTTACGGATTTGGCCCGTAAAACTTCCAGGTCGTCACGAAATCCCGCGTTAGCTTCTGATTTGTGATCGCGGCGCGAAGCATCTCGATCGGAATCCGGTTCTCCTTCAACAACGCATCGTTATACGCGCGATTTGTCATCTTCCCTGAATCAACGAGCTCCTTATGCATGGCATATTGTTGCAGTCCTCCGATCAGGTACGCGATCTGGTAAAGCGGACCATAGCTGCCATCAAACGATCGTCTTACTTCGGCAGTAGCGTTGTCGCGTTCATGGCCAACTTTATTGACGAGCAGCTCGATACACTCCTGCGGCGTCATCTTCTCGAGATGGAAACTGATTGAAAAGATGATTCGCGCGCAGCGGTGCATTCGCCAGAAAAGCATGCCGATTTTTTCTTCCGGCGTTTTGGCGAAACCGAGATCCCACAACAACAACTCCCAGTAAAGCGCATTGCCTTCAGTCCAGAATGGCGTCCCAAAGATGGCTCGATACGGCTTATTGCGGGCGGCCATGAAACCCTGCAGGTGATGACCAGGAATCAACTCGTGATGCACGGTGGCGCGTGAAAAATATTTATTGTTGCCGCGCATGCTCATCATCTTTTGTTCGTGGGCCATCGTGTTCGTCGGAAAAGAGACCTGAATCACTTCACCGCCGAGGAAAAATGGACTGACAAGCTGTCGCTCGGGAGTCATCATCTCCATGCGCCAACTCTCTTTCGCCAGGTCAGGAACCGTAACGAGGTTGTTGTCTTCGACAAACTTGATTGCTTCAAGCGCGAGATCACGAATCATTTGCGGCTGTTTGCCCGGTTCGACGTAAAGATCTTTCACGTGTTCGAGCGCTTTGTGCCAGTCGTCGCCATAGCCCAGCGCGCGCGAAGCTTTTTTCATTTCATTCTCGCACCAGACCATTTCCTTCTCGCCAATGGCGATGATTTCTTCCGGTGTGTAGGGAATCATTTCTGAACGCAACTCGCTCAACAGCGCCTCACGTCCGATCGGATCCCCCACGATGTCGCTTGAGTCACCCGGTCGCGCACTGCCGCCGCCCGGACGCTGAAAGTTGGCTGGTCCACCACCACCCTGAAAATTACCACCACCACCGCCACCACCTCCTGGTCCACGACCCTGGCCCGCCTGTTGTTGTTGTGCGGCAGCGCCTTCGGACCGGATGCCGACTACACGTTCGGTGATGAAGGTAGCGTAATTGGTCATCGCGAGGTCGAGCGCGCGGTACGGTTCTTCGTTCCACCAGGTAAACATCGGATCGTAGCCGTTGTAGAACGTGTACCAGCTTCGCAGGTTGCCGCGCAGGCTGTTGATCGCGGCGACAGCGCGATTGGCGACAGCTTTCTTAATCTTCCCTGTCTCGGCGTTTGTATCTCCGCCTCGCGCTTCAGCTCTGAGACCTAGTTCGATGGCACGGCGGCGTTCGTCAACCTGCTTCTTAAGGTCGTTCAAGGTCGTGGCGATCTTTGCGGAGTCGATTGGTTCCATCCGGCGCCGCGTTTCTTCCAGTTCGATTATCTTGCCGGCGAACGGAAGCAGTGGTTCGATCTCGCTGATTTGGCGCGATTGGATATCGAGTTGTCGCAACTCATACTCGAGGTGGTTTTTGAAGAGTATGTAATCGATCTTGCCGTCCTGACTCATCGAGTCGAAGTCGAGAGACTGCAGCGACGTCAGCCATTCTTCGTAGAACTTCTTGAATCGATCGCGACGCGAACGCGAAGCTGGTACTGGATAAGACCGCGTGAGACTGCCACGGTCGACCGTGTAGCGTTCGATCGCTGCGCGCATTTCGCTCACCGGTGCTCTGGTTCCGTTCGGCTCGGCAGTCGTCGCTTTCGGGCGTGTGCCGCCGTTGGTCCGCAGCGAGGTTTGAGCTGGTATTTGGACGAGAAAACCGCAGAGTAAGGAAGTGACAACTAAAGCGCGAAAGACAGAGCGCATGTTTGATGTCTCCTAATCGGCAATAGATTTTGGATGAACAAAGCGTGGAATTGACGGGACATCCTAACGCAGATCTGCGTGATTCATCTATAGATCACGCGGTTTTCTCTGTGAACCTCTGTGTTCTCTGTGCCTCTGTGGTTATAGGAATGTGAGATACAACAACCACAGAGGCACAGAGAACACAAAGGTTCACAGAGAAAACCCAGCGAAGGTTCCATTATGAGCTTTTAGTGCCTTTTTGTGGCTAACTCTTCTTTTTGTCGCGGATTTGTAACTTGCCCTATTACAAAGGCTTTGCTAGAATCCGCCTTCGTTGCTTAGTGTTTTCTAATTTTTGATAGGACGCTCCGGAAGACCTTCGTCATGAATCGAACGACTACTCGATTCTTTACTTTTTAATTGCCGACCCGCAACCAAGCGGGCGCACGGCGAAGGCGCTCCTATCGAATCCGATCGACTGAAGTAACAAAATTAGTGAATCGTAAATCGTAGGGAATGGCCTTCGGCCTCGGGATTCGGGTCTTTGTCCTGGTCCCCGCGCGCGCTTTGGTCGCTAAAACAAGGGTTTCAGTGCGGCTTCGGTGCGTTGGGGGAGAGTTAAATGAGCGAGATCAATGTACAACTGAAAAACGGTGAACCGGTTCTCGTGCCCGAGTCGGCGACGGTAGCCGAAGCTCTCAAGAAACTCGATCGCGAGCTGGCGAAACAGGCTTTGGCAGCGAAGATCGGCGATCGTGAGGTAGACCTCACGGCGCCACTCGATACCCTGCGCCCAAGTAACGGAGAGGGCAACGGCGAGGCTGGTGCAACTGTTCAGATAGAACCTATCGTGCCGCAAACGCGTGATGGTCTCGAAGTCCTTCGTCACTCAACTGCACACCTACTGGCTGCGGCAGTGCTTGATCTCTTTCCCGGTACCAAACTCGGCATTGGACCAGCGCTGCTCGACGATCCGCGCTACGGCTATTTCTACGACGTGATTACGCCGCAACCGCTTACGGAAGCCGATCTACCGGTTATCGAAAAGCGAATGAAGCAGATCGCAAGCAAGAATCTTGGTTATCGACGCGATGAGATTCCCAAGCACGAGGCGTTGCGCGTATTTGGTGAACGTGATGAACCGTTGAAGTGTGAATTGATCGATGAAAAGGCCGGCGATTTCGTTAGTGTCTACTACATAGACGGTTCTCCGTTCATCGATTTCTGTCTCGGTCCACACGTTCCGAACACGAACAAACTGCGTGCATTTAAACTGCTCTCGCTTGCCGGCGCTTACTGGAAAGGCGATGCGTCGCAACCGCAGATGCAGCGCATTTACGGCACCGCGTTCTTCACGCAGGAAGAGCTGGATGCGTGGCTGAAGCAGCGTGAAGAAGCTGAGAAGCGTGACCATCGCCGTCTCGGTCGCGAACTGGACCTCTTTTCAATTCAGGAAGAGTACGGACAAGGACTCGTCTTCTGGCATCCGAAGGGGGGCGCGATTCGCAAGGAGATGGAAGATTACCTGCGCGAACAGCTTTTACTTCGGGGTTATGGTCTGGTCTTCACGCCGCACATTGCGAAACGCGAACTGTGGTTCACGAGCGGGCATGAGATCAACTATGCCGACTCCATGTTTTCGCCGATGAAGTTTGAGGAGCAGGAATTCCGAATTAAACCGATGAACTGCCCGTTCCACATCGGCATCTACAAGTCTGCGCAGCATTCATATCGCGATCTGCCGTTGCGATATGCAGAGTTTGGCGCTTGCTATCGTGCCGAGCTTTCGGGGGCGCTCCACGGGTTAATACGTGTACGCGGGTTTACGCAGGACGATGCACACATTTTCTGCACGCCAGAAACAGTGCGCGGCGAGATTGTCAGCTGCATCGAGTTTGCTTTTAGCGTGTACGAGGTGTTTGGCTTTAAGGACTTCAAAGTCGAACTCTCAGTCAGAGGCGACGACCGCAGCGGTTACTTCGGCGAAGACAAAGATTGGGAGAGTGCGGAAGCCGCTTTGGTTGATGCTTTGAACACGCGCGGCATTTCATATGAGCGCATTGAGGGTGAAGCCGCATTCTATGGTCCTAAAATCGACATTCGGGTGAAAGATGCGATCGGTCGAGCATGGCAGCTGACGACGGTGCAGTTTGATTTTAATCTGCCACAACGTTTTCAGCTTGAATACATCGGCGAAGACAACAAGCCACACCAGCCGATCATGATCCACCGCGCACTCTTTGGTTCGATGGAGCGTTTCTTCGGCGTCTTGATCGAGCACTACGCAGGGGCCTTCCCGATGTGGTTGGCGCCCGTTCAGGTTGCAGTGTTGCCGATCACGGATCGAGTCAATGAATACGCGGAAGAGCTTGCGCGTGAGCTGCGTATCGCTGGTTTGCGTGTGGAAACGAATCTGCGAAGCGAAAAAATCGGCGCTAAGATACGTGATGCGCAGTTACAGAAAGTGCCGTTTATGCTCGTGCTCGGCGATCGTGAAATGGAACAGAAAACGGTGGCAGTGCGCGAACGTGCGAAGGGTGATATCGGGATGATGTCCATCGCAGAGTTTAAGGAGATGGCGCGCCGGTTGGTTGAAACCCGCGCGTTGACAAACAACTAGCTGAGAAAAATAGGTTCTATAGGACAAAATAGGACCTATTGATTTCCTCGGCTCAAATTCTAGGAGGTGCAGCAATAGCTACAGGCTTTCGAGGTCGCGGTCAGCGTCCTGATAATCGGCGTCTACCGCCGGTTCGTATTAACGAGAGAATTCGCGTCCCTGAGGTACGCGTGATTGGTGAGGAAGGAGAACAACTGGGCGTAATGGATGTGCGCGATGCCGTGCGCGCCGCCCGGGAGAAGGGGCTGGACCTGGTCGAGGTCGCGCCGAATGCCGATCCTCCCGTTTGCCGGATCATTGATTTCGGAAAGTATCAGTACGAAGCAAAGAAGAAGGCAAACGAGGCAAAGAAGAAGCAGGTAACGATCACGGTCAAGGAAGTTAAGTTTCGACCAGGAACCGACGATCACGATTACGACTACCGCATGAAACATGCGCGCGAGTGGCTGCAGGATGGCGACAAAGTGAAAGCCACCATTTGGTTTCGCGGCCGCGAGATGACGCACCGCGAATTAGGCGCACGCATTCTCGAGAAACTGGAACAGGATCTTGCGGACGTCGGTGAAGTTGAAGCGCGGCCAAGAATGGAAGGGAACCAGATGTTCATCATTCTTGGGCCAAAGAGACATAAGGGTAGCGGCGGCGCAAGGCCGGAGCCGCCCACGAATCAATAGAGAAGGGAAGTCAGTTCATGCCAAAACTTAAAACGCACAAGGGTGCAGCAAAGCGAGTGCGGCTGACCGCCACCGGGAAGATCAAACGTGGCCATTCGCATGCGCGTCACATTTTGACCAAGAAGACTAATAAGCGGAAGCGCCATCTCGATATCGATGTGCTGGTGTCCAAAGCGGATCACGATCGTGTGATGTCGATGTTGCCTTACGGCAGAGATTAATAGATAAAAGCCATCCACAGATTTCACAGATTTTATTTAAATAGTTCTGTGAAATCTGTGGATGGATCTAAGAGGGAGGAATCATATGCCCAGAGCAAAACGTGGTAATAAGCGTCTCGAAAGACGCAAGAAAATATTGAAGCTGGCGAAAGGTTATCGCGGCACAAAATCAAAACTCTATCGGTCTGCAAAAGAGTCAGTCGAGCGCGGGTTGAATTTCGCTTACACCGGACGCAAGTTGAAGAAGCGCGATTTCCGAAGTCTTTGGATTGTTCGCATCGGCGCCGCGGCCCGTTTGAATGGTCTGAATTATTCGCAACTCATGCACGGCCTCAAGCTCGCCGCGTTGGCACTCGATCGCAAGGTGCTCGCGGACCTGGCCGTTAATCAGCCGGAGTCGTTTGCCCAGGTAGTGGCCCAGGCAAAGAGTGCCCTGGAAAGTGAACAACGCAATAAGGCGGCTTAGTTCTCGAAAGGAAATAGACCAGTGAAACATAAAACACGGATCGGCTTATTGACGCTCACCTTCCTGCTCGGCAGCATCGTTGCATTTGCGCAGGGTCCAAATGTGAATGGAACCTATGAAGGAATGGTGAAGATACCTAACGGTCCTGAGCAGAAACTCTCACTTGAGCTGAAAAGCGAAGGAACCAAGGTCACGGGACGCGCGACGCACGGCGACAGAACCATCGAGATAACCGAAGGAAAGTTTGAGAATGGAACGCTCGTGCTCGTCTTCGACGCCAAAGACCACACCTTCGTGGGCAAAGTTGACGGCGATAAAATCACCGGCGAAGCGGGTGACGGAGCGCAGAAGATCCCGCTTGAACTCAAGAAGGTTACGCCTGCAGCGGCCGCGCCTGCCGCTGCGGTTGCTCCCGCTGCCAGTGCTGTAAATCTCAACGGACAATGGGACGCTGTGGCTGACGCAAACGGACAACCGTTTCCGTTTCTGCTGATCCTGAAGGTTGACGGCGAAACCGTAACCGGCAGCAGCAGTTCACAACTCGGTGAGTCAAGTGTCAAATCGGGCACGTGGAAAGAAGGCAAACTGGTGTTTCAACTCGAGGGCCAGAACGGAACGATCTCGATGAGCGCCACTGTCGTCGACGGAAAACTTACCGGCGAGTTTGATTACGCGGGTCAGTTGCAAGGCAAGTGGGTTGCGGTGAAGAAGAATTGAGACATGATTTGCAGGATGTAACAAGATTTACAAGATAACATCCTGTTAATCCTGAAATCTTGTGAATCCTGTTTAATGACTGAACAATCACCTCAAGCTCAATTAGAATTAATCAACAAAGCGTTCGAGCAAGACTTCGAACGCTTTTTTCCCTTGAGCAAGGATCTATTTCCGTCCGACCTCGAACAAGCACTCGCCGAACAGCGTGCACTCATTGAGTTACGCACGCGCCATCTTGGAAAAAAGAGCGCCCTGGCGGCTGCCAAGAAACTGATTGGCAGGGTGGCGCCAGAGGAACGTGCCGGCTTCGGTCAAAGGGTCCAGGCGACTGAAGAGAGATTGGACATGCTGATCCATGAGGCCGAGGTTAGTTTAGCAACCTACATCGAGGAGCAGCGCACAGCCCGTGAAAGCATCGATGTAACTATGCCCGGACGCCGGCCGCGCAGAGGACACCGCCATCCCATCACTCTCTTGCGCGAGCGATTGGAAGACGTCTTTGTCTCGCTCGGATATGCAATCGAGGACGGTCGAGAGATCGAAACCGATTTCTATAACTTCGCTGCACTCAATATTCCGGAGAATCATCCGGCGCGCGGATGGGCTGATACGTTCTACACGACCGACGGGTTTGCACTGCGATCGCAGACTTCGACCGTGCAGATACACGCAATGCAGCGTCGCGGCGTGCCTGTGCGGATGATTGCACCTGGCCGAGTGTTCCGACGAGATACTCCGGATCCCACGCATAACCCGATGTTCTTTCAGGTTGAAGGACTGTGTGTCGATCGTGGCATCACGATGGCGCACCTGAAAGGCACGGTGGCAGAACTGCTGCGGCGGATATTTGGTCCTGATACGGTTACACGTTTTCGACCATCCTATTTCCCATTCACGGAGCCGAGCGCCGAGTTTGATTTCAGTTGTTTCAAGTGCAAAGGCAGCGGCTGTCGCATTTGCAAAAACTCCGGCTGGATCGAGTTAGGTGGTTGCGGCATGGTGCATCCGAACGTGCTGCGCACTGTCGGTGTCGACCCGCAACAGTATTCCGGGTTCGCCTTCGGTTTCGGCATCGACCGAATGTGCGGGTTGATGTACGAGCTCGATGATATTCGTTTGCTCTTCGAAAATGATGTGCGGTTTTTGGAAAAATTCGAATAGAGCCATCCACAGATTACACAGATAAATGTTTATTAGTCACAACTGGCTTAAGGAATTAACGGATACCAGGCTCGATGCATCGGAGTTACGCGAGCGGCTGACGATGGTGGGTCTGGCGATTGACGCTGTAGAAGAGCACGGCGACGATGCTGTGCTCGATGTCGAAGTGCCTTCGAACCGGCCCGACTGCCTCTCGCATATCGGTATTGCGCGCGAAGTTTCGGTGATTGAAAAAGGGCAGTTGCGTTTGCCTACCGTTGAACAGCCTGGGACTGAAGGGCGCTCCTCGGATCTGACATCCGTCGAGATCAGTGATCCGGAACTGTGTCCGCGGTATGCCGCGCGACTCGTCCGCAACGTCAGGATTGGTCCATCGCCTGCCTGGTTGGCGAAGCGCCTTGAGACGATTGGACAGCGTCCTATAAATAATGTCGCTGATATCACCAACTATGTCCTTCACGAACTGGGTCAGCCCTTACACGCCTTCGATTTTGAGAAGCTGGGTGGCCGGCGGATTGTCGTTCGTCGCGCCGTACCGGGCGAAAAACTCAAGACGCTCGATGGAGTCGAACGGGATCTGACTGGCGATATGCTCGTCATCGCGGATGCAGAGAAGGCTGTGGCACTGGCGGGAATTATGGGCGGCGAAGAGTCGGAGATTTCGAATCAAACCACAGACGTGCTGATCGAGAGTGCTTATTTCGATCCGAATTCCGTCAGACAAACTGCACGTAAACTCGGAATGGACACCGAAGCGTCGCGTAGATTTGAACGTGGTGCCGATCGTGAAGGGGTGCTGCGCGCACAAGACCGATGTGTGCAACTGATCTGCGAGCTTGCAGGAGGTGTTGCAAGCGAAGACGCAATCGATATTTATCCGATGCCTTTAGTTGAACGAGTAGTAGCCCTCCGTCCCGAGCGGATTCCTGGTCTCACCTCGCTTTCAGTTGAGACCGATGAGATCGTGCGGATACTCGTCGGGCTCGGTTTTGAACGCGACGGTGAATCCGAAGGGCGGCTGAGTTTCAAAGTTCCTTCCTGGCGTATTGACGTGGAGCAGGAAGAAGATCTGGTCGAGGAAGTGGCGCGCCATACGGGCTACGAGAAAATTGGATCAGCGCTGCCGCCCTCGAGCATGTCAGGCGAATATCAACCGACTGAAATGCAGCAGCGTTCTTTACGGCGGGCGCTGAACGCTTTCGGTTTTGATGAAGCGATTAACTTCAGTTTTATTCAGCAGGAGTCTCGGTTTGAGCTGATACCGTCGCTCGCTGGTCATGTAAAGGATCAGCCACAGTTGGCAAATCCAATCATAGAGGATGCGGCATGGATGCGTTCGACGCTGCTGCCTGGACTGCTCGACTCTGTGCGACACAATCTCAATCACGGCATTCGCGACGTAAGATTATTTGAAATTGGACGAATTTTCTCGATTTCGAAGCCGGGCGAGCTACCCGACGAAACGCTTGCACTCGCTCTAGTCGCAACCGGCGGCGCACTTGAAGAGAATAAAGCGCAAGCCGAACGTGAACTCGACTTCTTCGATCTCAAAGGAGCGCTTGAAGCGGCGGTCAATTGGATGAACGTAGCCCCGTTGGTATTTACTCCGACGTCCGCTCGTCATTTGCGTTCCGGGCAAGGTGCTCTGATCACTACTCGCGATGGAACTGCGCTCGGAAGGATCGGTAGATTGGCTGAGGACGTCGCGGCTTCGTACAAGTTTCGCCAGCCTGTTTACGTGTTGGAGTTGGATCTCCAGGGTCTGCTGGCTGGTCCGGCGAAGGTAATTCAATACTCGCCGCTGCCTCGATATCCATCCGTAATGCGAGACATCTCACTCCTTGTAGATCGCACTGTCGCGCTCGATGAGATAATCGCAGCCGTCCACAAGCAGCAGATTGCTGATTGTCGTAACGTGAAGCTGGTTGGAACTTTCGATGGCGGTAATATTCAAGCATCGAAACGTTCCGTGACGCTGCGGCTGGAGTATCGTTCCGACGAGCGTACGCTACGAGACGAAGAAGTCGAAGAGTACCACTCGCGTCTGACCTCGGCGTTGCTCGAAACGTTTGCGGCGGAGCAGCGCTAAAATAAATCTCGCGTGATTGTAAAATCACTATTGCGCTCGCAAGCGCGAAGGCGGATAATCGCTGCGATTTCTAGTTCACACTGCGGGAGACAAATAGATGGTGGGTCTGTCAGGCTTGGAAAAGTTTTCTCACTTAGAAGATAAGATCTATCGCACAATCGAACTCACCAAGTCGCTGCGCCAGGAAAAAGAGAATCTCGAAAAAGAACTCGCGTTGATTCATCGCGACATGGGCAATGTGCTCAATGAAAAAGAGCGACTCGAGAACCAGGTCGAGAAGCTCCTCGCCGAACGTGAAACCATCCGCATGAAGGTTGAAGCCATGCTTGATGCAGTCGCCGCCCTCGATCCTGAAATGGTAGAGGAGCTCAGATGAGTTCCGGGATCGGTCGAATGATCAACAAAAGCAGTATGGAAGGCAGCACAAGTAGTCCCACCATCCGAGTTGAAATCTATAATCAGACCTACAACATCCGGTCTGATGGCGATACGGAATACATTATTCAACTCGCAGAATTCGTCGACAGCAGGATGCGGGAAATCTCTTCCGGCACGTTGACAGTCGACTCGCTGAAGGTCGCAATCCTTGCGGCGTTACACATTGCCGACGAACTTCATCGCCTGAAAAACATGCACGAGCAGGCCGACTCCCAACTCGCCGCACGCAGCGCGGAGTGCGCGGAAATGCTCGATCGCCTCTTGAAAGTTCGCAGTAGTGTCGAACACGAACAGGGTGGCGCCGGCAAGCTCAGCCTCGGTTAGCCTCAAAAGATTTTTAGCCACAAAAAGGCACATAAGTCACAAAAAAGAGAACTGAATTCATACCTTCTCAGAACTGAGTTCACACTTTCCTCAGAACTGAATTCACACTTTCCTCAGAACTGAATTCACACTTTCTCAGGACTGAGTTCACGCTTTCTCAGGACTGAGTTCACGCTTTCTCAGAACTGAGTTCATACTTTCTCAGAACTGAGTTCATACTTTCTCAGAACTGAATTCATACTTTCTCTTTGTGATTTATGTGCCTTTTTGTGGCTAACTTTTTTGTCTTATATGCTTTTTTGTGGCTAGCTGCTGTGCTACTATCCGTGGCGGCGGAGGGTCACGTTCTGCGGTGTTCGTCACCGAGTTACGATGATTGAGCCAACGCCGTTGATTCGGGAGACCGAGGTCGTTCGCCAGTGCATTTCTTCATAGTTAAGAACTGCCGGAGGCGGCGGCATTAAGAGGTCACCCACCTGTCTATGCAGGTTCAATTACGGCTTCGGAACGGCAAATGCGGATCTCCCTCCTGCCAGAAACCGCGTGTCGTGAATCGCAAATCGTGCTGACTTGATCCCCACGATTTGACGATCCAGGGTTCGCGGTTTTTTATTCTTCTTCAGCCACTTCTCACTATGAAAGTTCTCATGATCGGAGATGTCGTTGCGAAGCCCGGGCGCATCGCTGTGCTTGAGCGCATTCAGGACTTGCGCGAGCAGCACCAGATCGATCTCGCGATCATGAACGCAGAGAATCTTGCGGGCGGATTCTCGGTTACCCCGCAGTTATGCGAGCAGCTTTTCTCGACCGGCATCGATGTGATGACTTCCGGTAATCACATCTTCGATAAAAAAGAAGCTATTGACTACATTCGCAAACAACCACGCCTGATTCGTCCCGCGAATTACCCGCCAAACACTCCCGGAAGTGGTTGCTGGGTGGGGCAAGTAAATGGTGCGAGAGTGGCGGTGATGAATGTCATGGGTCGTGTCTTTATGCCGCCATCGGACGATCCGTTTCGAATCATCGACAGTGTCCTCGAATCGCTTCCAATAGACACGACTGTTCGCATCGTCGATGTGCATGCAGAAGCGACGTCGGAGAAGGTTGCGATGGGTTGGCATCTCGATGGACGTGTGTCGGCTGTGCTTGGCACACATACTCACGTGCAAACAGCCGATGAAAGAATATTGCCTGGCGGCACTGCTTATCTGACGGACCTGGGAATGACCGGAAGTTATGCAGGTGTGATTGGAATGGATAAAAGCGACGTTATCGCGCGGTTTACTTCTGTCACAGCGCGACGCGCCGACCATTCGACTGGACAGGTGCGTATCTGCGCCGCTGTGCTGGAGATCGATGAGGCGACTGGCAAAGCAAAAGATATCCAGCGTCTGAATCTGTGCCACGATCAATAGGACCTATCTGTCTGATAGGTCCTAGATGCTCCTATTTCAAATTCCCGATTCTTCTCAACTGCCTTGCGAGACCGATCCGCTCATCAAGTTGAGCTTTCAGCTCAGGTTTTAGTTTCAAACACTCCGCGAAATCTTTTTGCGCTTCATCCTCGCGGCCGAGCAACACTTTGGCCAGCCCGCGATTGAAATACGACCATGCTATTCCGGGATCGCGTTCGAGTGCTCGATCAAAATCGTCGATCGCCTCCAGAAATTTCGCCTTGAACATGAACGCCGTGCCGCGTCCTTGATACGCCCACGCATAATCCGGATTCAGTCGAATTGCATGATCAAAGTCTGCTAAGGCCTTGTCGAAATCTTTCAACGTAATATACGTGTAACCACGTTGATAGAATGCTTTCGGTTCGCGGTTATAGAGCTCGATGGAGTGGCTTAGATCTGCCAGAGCGCCGGCGGGATCACCAAGATCGAGTCGAATGCTGCCACGGTTGCAGAAAGCTTCATGGAAGTCCTTCTTCAGTGCAATCGCGCGGTCCAGATCTTTTTTCGCCGCTTCGAGATCGCCGCTGGCGCGTAACGCTGCGGCGCGATTGAGATAAGCGATCGGAAGACCAGGTCTGATTCGAAGCGCCTCATTGTAGTCGTCGATTGCACCTGCGGCGTCGCCCTTTTTAAAACGTGCGAGTCCACGATTGGTATAAGCGTTGGCGGTAAATGGATCGATTACCTTGATCGTCTCGGTGGCCGAAGAATTTGCAAAGGAATTTCCAAAACGAATCTCAGAATCCTTACGTGTGTCTAAATGAGAACTCAATCTGATCGCGCGTGTATAGTCTTCGATCGCGCCATCGAGGTCGCCATGTCCGGATTTCTTTAAGGCGTTGTTGAACAGGTTAACGGCAGCTTCTGGAGTGTGTGTCTGGGAGAACACTGTCACCGGAAGCAACAGGGAGACAAGTGCGAACAAGATCGGATAGCGGCGCATGATAGACCCTCCCTTGGTTGAAGCTCGTCTACCAGGTGCGCTAAGATGCGGGCGTCGATGATGCAGCTTGAGCGCCGCGAGGCGATCGAACTTGTATTGTCATCCAGAGCCTCGTTGCTATCGGAAGTAGCGACGAGGCTCTCATCGTCTGAAGTTAAAACGACCGAACTCAAAAAAAGTTACAAAGAATCTGGGGCTCTGGATCTGAAACACCGTGGACCGAGGAGTTGTGACAGGAAGAAATGTTAAGGTTCGTTTAAGACTATTCAGGCGCAGTTTCTTTGGGCACTGCGGTCCCTGAGTGAGGTTTGATTATCGGTGGGGCCAATAGCCTTTGGGCGTAACCTTCCGGAAAAGAACGCACGCGGCCGCGTGAGTCAGTGATAACGTGTCCCGTTTCGCCCTCCGCGACGACCTGTCCATTGGATGCGCGTACGATTTCATATCCAAAACGAAGGGAACGTTTACGTAATTCCGTAATGTGTGTACGAACTATTAATTCATCGTCGTAATAGGCTGGCGCTTTGTAACGACAATAAGCTTCAGCGACCACCAGGAATGCGTCCTCGCTTTCCTCCATATCGCGGTAAGAGAAACCACGTGCCCGACAATAATCGGTCCTGCCGATTTCGAACCAGACCAAATAGTTGGCATAATAAACAATGCCCATCTTGTCCGTTTCGGCATAACGCACACGCAGCAAGGTTTCATGCCAAACGCCGAATACATCTTCAGGGGCAGGGCTTGTCATCTGAGCAAAGCCTTCCGAACTCATAAGCGAGAGGGTTAATCCCGATCCTTGTTTAGCTGTAAACGTTTAGCGGACTATAAGAGTGAAAGCGCAATATGTCAAAGCAAATTAACGCCGGACTGGCCCTACTGACCCTGTTCTTCTTCAGCACTGGCAGCTTTCTGCCACGCAGTCAGGCCCAGACAGCTGCCACTGCAAACGCCCAAAATGCGGCCATTATCTCGACGACCGCCGCGATGCTCAAAGAAACGAGCGAATTGCGCGAACTGTCGATTCTGAAGGCAGTCAAGAGCGGCGCCCAGTCTCGCACGGATATCGAGCGGATGATTATCAAGAATCTCGATACCGATACCACGCCTGCCGAAATGCATGCGGCCGAAGTTTTGCTCAGAGCTTTTGGTCTGGCCCCGAAAGAGTTTGCCTATCGCGCATTCCTGATAAAACTACTAACGGAACAGGTCGCGGGCTACTACGACCCGAAGGCGCAACAGTTTTATCTTGCCGATTGGATTGAGCTCGAAGGCCAAAAGCCTGTCATGGCACATGAGTTGACGCACGCGTTACAGGATCAGCACTTCAATCTCAAGCGTTTTGAGAAATGGCCCAAGGGAGACTCCGACGCAGAGCTCGCCGCACATGCGCTCATCGAAGGCGATGCGACCCTCGCGATGACGCTCTACATGGCGAAGAACCCTCTAGTCGCGTTGGCATTTATTCGTAGCCTCGGTGCACAGGAAGCGGCGTCGGAACAGTTCAGACAAGCACCGCGCGCGTTGCGCGAATCGTTATTGTTTCCGTATGAGGAGGGATCGGCATGGGCCACGCAGCTTTACAAGCGTGGTGGCTGGGAGATGGTCTCGCAGGCCTTCACAAAACTGCCACAGTCGAGTGAGCAGATCCTTCATGCGGATAAGTATTTTTCTTACGAAGCACCACAGAAAATCACACTGCCTGACTTCAAGATCATGCTTGGCCCATCGTGGAAACGGATCGATTACGATGTCAATGGAGAATGGGGTTGTTATCTCATCCTCGATGAGTTCCTGAATAACCAGGCAGAATCGAAGCAGGCGTCTGCGGGATGGAGTGGCGATCGCTTTGCTCTTTATGAAACCGGCAAGCCGGACGAATATTTTGTCGCTCAGCTAACTGCCTGGGACACGCCTGCCGACGCTCGCGAGTTTTTTGATGCTTATGCGAAACGAACGTCAAAGCGGTATCCTGACGCGAGGGAAGTAAAAGCCACTGAAGAACGCATGGAATGGCAAACTGGCAGCGGTGGAGTAGCGATGGAACTGCGAGGCTCTCGCATCGCTATCGTGGAAGGCGTTCCTGCTGCGATTGACGCCGGCACACTGCTTCGTACGATCTGGCAACAACGGTAGATTCACAGCTGACAAATGAAAAAATCTTCGGACGGTCCGGCGACAAAACAATCCACGCGCCTGCGCGAACTCACTGATCAACTGCTACAACTTGAGGCCAGGCTTCGTCGCGGTGGTGGTCCTGACAAGGTCGATCGCCAACACCAACAGGGTAAATCCACCGCACGCGAACGTATCGAGCTGCTCCTTGATAAGGACTCTTTTTCACAGGAGATCGGATTGCTCGTTGCCTACGATCAGTACGAGGGGGGCGCTCCGGCAGCAGGCGTGGTCACGGTTGTTGGTCGAGTAGAGGGCAGGGAAGTTGTTGTGGTCGCAAACGATGCCACCGTAAAAGCAGGTTCATGGTGGCCGGAGACGATCAAGAAAATCCTGCGCGCGCAGGAGATTGCGATGCGTTCGCGCGTGCCAATTATCTATCTGGTCGACTCCGCCGGCGTTAACCTTCCCTATCAGGGCGGTGTGTTTCCCGGCCAATACGGTGCGTCGCGAATCTTCTATTACAACTCGATCATGCGCCGCTATTTGAAAGTGCCCCAGATCTCAGCCGTAATGGGACCATGCATTGCTGGCGGCGCCTACCTGCCGGCGCTCTCTGACATCATCATCATGGTTGAGGGAACGTCGTTCATGGGCCTCGGTGGCGCGAACCTTGTCAAAGGCGCGACTGGCCAGACGATCGACAACGAAACGCTTGGCGGCGCTCGCACGCACAACGAACTCTCCGGTGTGGCCCATTATCGTGTGCCGGATGATCAGGCTTGCATTACAAAGATTCGCGAGTTTGTTTCCGAACTGCCGAAGCCTGCATGTGCTTACTCAGTCGAATCGAGTGGCAAGCCGTTGCGTTCCGCGGAAGAGCTTTACGAGATTATTCCCGAAGATCATCGACAGCCCTATGACGTGCGACGGCTGCTCGAATGTTTGCTCGATGATGGTCATCTCGACGAGTTTCAAGCCGAATATGCGAAAGAGATGATCACTGGGCACGCGCGCATTTGTGGTATCCAGGTCGGAGTGATCGCAAATCATCGCGGTATGGTGCGCATGACGGGCGGCAAGCCACCTCGGTTTGGCGGCATTATTTACACCGAGTCAGCTGAGAAAGTTGCCTACTTTATTGAGACCTGCTCTCGACATCAAACACCACTGTTGTTTGTTCAGGATGTGTCGGGATTTATGGTCGGACCTGATGCAGAGCACTCGGGGATAATTCGCGCTGGCGCGAGATTTGTGGAAGCCATGGCAACTGCGACGGTTCCCAAGATCGTTCTTACTGTAAATCACGCATCAGGCGCCGGCTACTACGCTATGGCGGGCCAGGGGTTTGATCCGGACTTCATCTACAGTTGGCCCACGGGTCGAATGGGAGTGATGGAAGGCGACTCGGCGGTGCAGGCAGTGTTCGGCAGCCAACTTGAGAAGTTGAAGAAAAACGGCGAGTCACCGGATGCGTCGATGAAAGCCGAGATGGACAAGGTACGAGAGACTTATGACATGGAACTGGACGCGAAGTATGCAGCAGCGCGCGGATTCGTCGACGCTGTAATCACTCCTGAGACCACGCTGGCTGCATTGGAACTGGCATTACGCACTACCCAAAACTACGCTGGACCACATCTCGGGCAATTCGTGTTGCCCACTCTCAATTAGCGGCGGATAAACACAGATTCTGACACAAGCTTTTGCAAAAAGTGTTGGTAAAGAGCCACTTTCCTTAACAACTCCTGCCAGAGTAAACTTGCGGCATTAGGCCCACCCTGATGCAGCCATGTCTGTCCGCCTCAGGTTATTCCTGATTGTTGAATCAGGGAGGTTCCTGTAATGATGCATAGAACTGTTTTCAGAGTTGTTTATTCTCAAGCTCACTATTGCCCGACATGAACCCGACGGAGACAATATAGGCAACAATCAGATGAACCCGATTCGTGTGGTAATCGCTGACGACCATGCGCTGGTGCGCGCTGGTATTCGGGCCCTCGTTGAAAAAATCGAACGAGTGGTCGTCGTGGGCGAAGCCGGTAAAGGGAGTGAGGCGCTGGAACTGGTCCGGGAACTCAGACCAGATCTGATGCTGTTAGATATCACCATGCCCGACGGTGGAGGATTCGACGTCCTCGAGCAGGTCACAAAAAAGTACCCGGAAATCAGAATCATCGTGTTGACGGTCCATGAGGCGGGTGAATATGCCATACGTGCGTTGCGTGAAGGTGCGGCAGGCTTCCTCCCCAAGAGTGCGGCCAGCACTGAGCTCGAACAGGCAATTCAAACTGTGATCCGTGGCGAAGTTTATATCTCGCCTGAGACCTCAAGAAAAACTTTACTCGAATATGGCAAGGGCGCGACTAAACGAGATCTCCTCGCGACGTTGAGTCCGCGACAACGTGAGGTACTTCGCCTCATTGCCGAAGGTAAGACTACCAAACAGATCGCGCAACTCCTGGAGATCAGTGTAAAGACTGTCGAAACGCACCGCGCTCAGTTGATGGAACGTCTGGGTATTCACGACGTCGCCGGTCTCGTGCGTTACGCAATTATTGTTGGTTTGATCGAAGTCGAATGAGTGAAAGCTTTGTTGCAGTGGTCCAAAACGCCCACCTGAGAGATACTTTCAAAAATTGAATCAGGAATTCACTGAGAGCATTTCAGGAAACTCCCCAATTGCGCGCATTTTCGTTAGCGCTTAGCCTACAACGCTGACGGTTTGACATCCATAGCCCCTCAATTGAGCATTTCTAATTGCATTCAAGGCAACCTCTCAATTCAAGCGAGCCGGCTATAGTTTTAGAGAGGAATCGATTGAAGTGCGAGTCTGACAGCACTAACGTCAGATAAATCTTTCCTATCTTTCAGCATTTACAACGGATCGGTGGTCGGAATTCTGTACCACCAACACGAGGTCGCCCGAAATGAGCGAACGAGTCGAACTGGCTTCAGTCACCGATAATTTGGCCCCCTCAAGTTCGGGCCGGGATCTGGTGAGTCTTCTCTCAAGAAAGGTAGTGGGCCAATCGGCAGCCACTAATACTATTGTTCCTTATGTCTACATGTATCAGTCAGGGCTGGCTCCCGCCGGACGACCTGCAGGTGTTTTTCTGCTGCTAGGTCCAACCGGAACTGGGAAAACCAAAACGGTAGAAGCCGTTGCCGACCTCCTGCACGGCAGTGAAAAACAGTTGGTGAAGATCGATTGTGGCGAATTTCAACTGGATCACGAGACTGCAAAACTGATAGGCGCTCCACCGGGGTATCTTGGTCATCGTGAAACTGTACCAATGCTGACTCAGCAAGGCCTCAAGGACGCAACCAGTGAACGATCAGATCTGGCACTGGTCCTCTTTGATGAGATCGAGAAGGCCTCGCCCTCGCTTACTAAACTACTGCTGGGCATTCTCGATAAGGGCACCTTGCGATTGGGGGACAACACGGAGGTGAACTTTGAAAAAAGCCTCATCTTCTTCACCAGCAATCTTGGAGCACGGGAAATGATGAAGGAGATTAATCCTGAGATTGGTTTCCAGACGGCATTTCCCAAACTCCGACCCGAATTGACAGGCAAACTCGAGAACATCGCACTCGGCGCAGTCCGAAAGCGTTTCTCGCCGGAATTTGTTAATCGAATCGATGCGATCGTCACTTATCAGCCGTTGGATCAGGAATCGCTCGAGGCGATTCTGGACCACGATATCAAGGCACTGCAAAGTCACGTGAATTCCAGACTTGGCGACCGCTGCTTCGAGATTGAAGTGTCGCCAGAGAGCCGGCAGTTTCTACTCCGCAAAGGCGTCAGTCAGGAATACGGCGCGCGCGAATTGAAGCGCACTATGCATCGCGAGTTGACTCAACCACTGGCGACGATGGTCGCGCGTGGCGATGTTGGTCCGGGCGCGCTCGTGCGGGTCTCCCTGGCCGAAACAGAAGCCAACCTGGAGATTTCGTCGGAATCGGGACGCGAGTTTCGCTCGAGCACGAAACCTTCGATCATGATCGTTGACGACAATCATGATTTGCTTCTGTTCCTTGCAGTCGAATTAAAGGAAGCGGGCTGGGAAATGTTGACGGCTGAAAGCGCTGCCCAGGCGCGCGAGCTCTTCGCGGCGCTCAGACCGAGTGTTGTGTTGCTCGACTACATGCTTGGAAACGACGACGGTTTACAACTGGGATTAGAGTTCCAGAGGGAACAGCCGGCGGCCCAAATCATCATGATGACCGGCGGAGGGTTAAATGAAGAAGGATTGATGATCTGTGAGGCGGCCGATGTGCCCATCCTGTACAAGCCGTTTCTGGCAAGCGAAGTTCTTAACTTGATTCGAGGACGTGTGTTTCAGACTCGAGCGGCTGTGAATTGAATTCTACGATACGCGCGCGTTGTAAACAGGGTGAAATCCTCGCGCGTGGAAAGAGGGACGGCGGCCAGGGCGAGGTCGTCGTCCCTCTCCTGCACACGAGGAGCTTTTTTCGCGCCTATGGGACCTATGAGAGATATAGGCCTATATGAAAGTCAATCATCCCCTGATTGTCGAAGGATTATTAGATAACGTACCGGACGCGATCATCGCTCTAAACCCGGACGGCACTGTAGTGCTTTGGACTGGAGGCGCGTCGGAGATGTTCGGGTACACAAAAGACGAAGCGCAGGGACAGTCTCTCGACGAGTTGGTAATTCCCGCCGATCGAATTTCAGAGGAAAAAGCGAATCTGGAAACGGTGCTGCGTATGGGTACGCTCACCTGCGAGTCGCTGCGTCGCAAGAAAGATGGCTCACTGATCGAAGTCGACATCTCAACCAGAGTCATTCGCGATGAAGATGGCCAGATTCTTTATCTTCTTTCGACCAAAAAAGACGTAACACACCTCAAGGTCGTAAGGGCGGCCCATCTAATCGAAGCCAAATATCGGGATCTTCTGGAATCAACTCCGGACGCGACGTTAATTGTCAACATCACCGGCAGACTGGTTCTTGTAAACAGCAACGCGGAAACGTTGTTTGGTTATTCGCGAGAGGAATTGATTGGCGAGCCGGTTGAGGTGCTCATGCCGCTCCGTTATCGCGCGAGTCATCTCGGACACCGGACTAGTTTTTTCTCTACCCCGCGAACGCGGACCATGGGCGAAGGCCTGGAGCTCTATGGCCTTCGGAAGGATGGTATCGAGTTTCCGGTGGAGATCAGTCTCAGCCCGCTTGAGACCGAGGAAGGCACGCTGGTGATGTGTGCGATTCGCGACATCACTGAGCGGCGCAGAGCTGAGAAAAAATTTCGCGGCCTGCTGGAGTCTGCGCCTGACGCTGTGGTTATCGTCGATCGTCAGGGATCGATCGTGCTCGTTAATACACAGGCGGAGAAGTCGTTCGGTTACTCGCGAGAGGAATTACTAGGACAGAAAGTAGAAATGCTCATTCCGCAAAGGTTTCGCCCCAACCATGGAGAACACCGCGAAGGTTATTTTCTCGATCCCAAGGTTCGCGGCATGGGCGCCGGTCTCGAGCTGTATGGTGTTCGCAAAGACGGAACTGAGTTTCCGGTCGAAATCAGTTTGAGTCCGTTGGAAACCGAGGAGGGATTGCTCGTCAGTAGTGCCATACGCGACATCACCGATCGCAAGCGCTTCGAGCAATCTTTGCAGGAAAAGAATTTCCAGCTCGAAAGTGCAAACACCCAACTGGAAGCGACCAACAAAGAGCTCGAAGCGTTCAGCTATTCAGTGTCGCACGATTTGCGTGCGCCACTCCGCGGCATCGATGGTTTCAGTCAGGTCCTGCTCGAGGATCATTTTGATCAACTCGACGAGGAAGGCAAGGACGCTCTCAATCGAGTACGTGCAGCCGCACAGCGCATGGCTGAGTTGATCGACAATCTTTTGAGCCTGTCACGAATGACTCGCAGTGAATTCTCGCATGAGACCATCAGTCTCTCGAACATAGCGCAGGCAGTCGCCGAGGAACTGAAACAGTCAGATCCGTCACGCAGAGTGGAGTTCGTGATCGAAAACGATCTGACGGTGAACGGCGATGCGCGACTGTTACGCATCGCGATCGAAAATCTCTTCGGCAACTCCTGGAAGTTCACTTCCAAACACGAGCACGCACTTATTGAACTCGGCAGCCTGCAAGAAAACGGGACGCCCGTGTATTTCGTTCGCGACGACGGCTCCGGGTTCGACATGGCTTATTCAAACAAGCTTTTCGGTGCGTTTCAGCGCCTCCATAAGGCAACGGAATTTAAAGGGACGGGGATTGGACTCGCGACAGTACAGCGAATCATTCACCGTCACGGCGGGCGCGTTTGGGCTGAGAGCGCAGTTGAGCGGGGCGCGACGTTTTATTTCACACTCGGCGGTCAGCGCGAAAGGAATCGATGAGAAGCAAGTCCATTCTTCTGGTTGAAGACAACGCCGATGACGAAGCGCTGACCTTGCGCGCGCTCAAGAGGAGTAAAGTCATGAATGAAGTGGTAGTGGCCCGGGACGGCGTCGAAGCGCTCGACTATCTGTTTGCGACCGGGGAGTTTGCCGGGCGGGATCGGGATGATGTTCCGGCCGTGGTACTGCTCGATTTGAAGTTGCCAAAAATCAGTGGATTGGAGGTCTTGAAACGAATTCGATCCGAACCGGAAATCAGGCGACTGCCGGTGGTGATACTGACTTCGTCCAAGGAAGAGCAGGACTTGTTCAATAGCTACGACTACGGATGCAACAGCTACATTCGCAAGCCTGTTAACTTCGATAACTTCGTCACCGCAATTAGCCAACTGGGAATGTACTGGCTGGTATTGAATGAACCGCCACCGCCAGGGAGTTGATATGACCAACGCGCTAAAAGCTTTGATTGTTGAAGATTCGGATGACGACGCCCAGCTCCTGGTTCGCGAGCTGAGACGTAATGGTTACCTGGTCGCCTTTGAGCGGGTCGAGAATGCCGAACAAATGAGCAAGGCGCTCGCGCATGGAGAGTTTGACATCATCTTTTCCGATTACTCATTGCCGGAGTTTGATGCACCACGTGCGCTCGAGTTGTTGAAGCAATCCGGCCCCGACATCCCTTTCATCATCGTGTCGGGAACAGTGTCAGAAGACGTTGCCGTGCTCTCAATGAAAGCCGGGGCCCACGATTATCTCCCGAAGGGCAATCTAATAAGGTTGATTGCTGCGGTCGAGCGTGAATTACGAGAGGCACAACAGCGGGAAGCACGCCGGAAAGCGGACGAAGCGCTTCGTATCTCTGACGTGCAGTACCGGATGCTCTTCGACAGCAACCCTCAGCCGATGTGGGTTTACGAGGTAAAGACACTGAGGTTTCTGGCAGTAAACGAGGCAGCGATTCGTCATTACGGTTATTCGAGATCCGAATTCATGTCGATGACGATTAAGAGTATCCGTGCTCCCGAAACTATTCCGGTCTTGCGTAAACAGACTACTCGCGATTACGCGGGACTTTGGAAACACCGGATGAAGAACGGCTCTTTGATAGATGTGGAGATCACGTCGAACGGAATTGTTTTTGGCGGACAACAGGCACAACTGGTGCTCGCGCTTGATGTCACCGAAAAACTCAAGGCGCGTCAGGTGCTTCAGGAAAAGGCCGATGAGTTAGCTTCGATGACGCAACAACTCTGGCATGCCTCGAAGCTGGCAACCATGGGCGAGCTTGCTGCCAGTGTTGCTCACGAGCTGAACAACCCGCTGGCCACCGTCTCCCTGCGTGTCGAAACGCTGATGCAACAGCTTGAACACGACGAACAGAAACAACGCTCGCTGCAGATCATCATCAGCGAAGTCGAAAGAATGGCAAGTCTGGTTACTAATCTTCTGCAATTTACTCGACGGCATCAGCGTCAGGTATCAACGATCGACGTGCGTGAAGAAATAACCCGATCGATAGATCTAATCAGTTATTACCTTCGGAACCGCAAGATCGAAGTGGTCCGAGAGTTTGACGAGTCGCTGCCGTCGATCCATGCCGATCGACAACAACTAAGACAAGTCTTTCTCAACTTAATGACTAACGCTGGTGATGCGATGCCGGAAGGCGGCGTATTGACGGTGCGCGTTCACGATCAAAGTAATAGTTCGAGAGTCATGATCGAGTTTGCCGACACCGGTGAAGGAATCTCCGCTGGCGATCTGAAAAAAGTATGGGAGCCATTCTTCACGTCGAAACCCGAAGGCAAAGGGACGGGGCTGGGGCTCTCGATCTGTAGCCGGATTGTTGAAGAACACGGCGGCACAATCTCAATGGAAAGCGAAGTTGGTAAGGGAACTACGGTCCGGCTGATGTTGCCGGTCTCAAACGGCGCCCTTGCAGAAAACACGAACCGGTTAACTGCGAAGAGTGGTGCAACTGAAGGCATCCATGATCAGAAAACACAGCACCCACTTTCGTCTTTAACGTCCTACTGGAGTTCGCACCAGCGTTGATGAAGGGATAACGGCATGACGAATGACGACACTAAAACCATCGCTGACAAACTGACGGAATCAGGAATGGACTTTCAGATCCTGGTTCAGAACTTAAAGGATTACGCCCTCTACATGCTGGATCCGAAAGGCCACGTGATTTCGTGGAATGAAGGAGCGCAGCGTCTTAAAGGCTACAGCGCTGATGAGATCATAGGAAAGCACATCTCGGTTTTCTTTACCCGGGAAGACGTCAACGACAACAAGCCTCAGCGTGAACTCGAGATTGCGGCTACTACGGGCAGGTTTGAAGACGAGAATTGGCGGCTCCGCAAAGATGGTTCGCGCTTCTGGGCCAGCATTGTCATCAACGCCATACGCGACAAGGACAATAAGCTCCTCGGCTTTGCCAAGATCACGCGTGATATGACTGAGCGCCGTCGCGCTGAAGAAACCCTTGCGCGCCAGGCACGCGAAATCCTCGAAATTTCAACGCCGGTGGTTCAGATTTGGGAAGGTATTGTCCTCGTTCCCCTCATCGGTACCCTCGACAGCCAGCGTACCCAGCAGGTGATGGAGAAGCTCCTGACCCACATTGCTGACAGTAACTCGCCGGTCGCACTGATTGATATCACGGGAGTCCCGACAATCGACACGCAAACCGCGCGGCACCTAGTCGAAACAGTGAGCGCCGTTCGATTGCTCGGTGCTGAAGTGTTTCTGACTGGCGTACGGCCTGCGATTGCGCAAACCCTGGTCCATCTGGGAATTGAATTGTCCGGCGTGGTGACACGTTCGTCGCTGGCCAGTGGCCTGAAACAGGCGCTCGATCTGCTCGGTCATCAGTCGTCATTTCAAAACGGCGTAGTGAAGAGTGCAGTCGCCGGCTGATGGTGTGAATAACGAAGGAGAACCATGGTGGGACATAAAATTACAGTCGTGAAAGTCCGCGACGTCTTGATGGTTGCAATGCCGCCGGACCCTGACGATGCGACTGTCTCTAATTTCCAGGACCAGGTGATGCATGAAATCGACCGTCATCATGCACGCGGCCTGGTCCTCGATATTTCTGCCGTTGATACCCTGGATTCTTTCTTTGCGCGAACGATCGCTGAAACTGCACAGATGGTCTCCCTGATGGGAGGCGAAACCGTCATTGCCGGCATGCATCCCAGCGTGGCAATTACGACCACGCAACTTGGTTTAACTCTGGGACGAACTCTAACAGCGTTGAATGTCGACCGGGCTATGGACCTGTTGAGGAGCAACGGTCATCAGCTTGAGAGGAGGTCTCGCGAATGACCGAGAACCCTCAAGCTCAAGAGATGAATGGTCTCCGCACTGGCAACTTTGGTGAGCTATCAATCCGGTCCGAAGTCGATATTGTCGCCACGCGCAAAGCCGTGCGCGAAGTTGCAGTGGGTTTGGGATTTGGGGTCACCGACGTAACACGCATTGTTACGGCTGCTTCAGAACTGGCTCGCAACAGTTTCCTGTATGCGGGATCTGGCCTCATGCGTTGGCGCGTATTGAACGATCCCAGCAAATCAGCGATCGAATTGATCTTCCAGGATCAGGGGCCAGGTATTTCTGATATCCAGCAGGCTATGCAGGAAGGTTACACCTCGAGTGGTGGGTTAGGCATGGGACTTCCCGGCACAAAACGATTGATGGACGAGATGGAAATTTCTTCAGAACCCGGCAAGGGCACAACTGTGACGGTGCGAAAGTGGCACAGAAAATTGTAACGGTTGCATATCCCGGTGATGTTTACCCAGCCCAGACTGCGGTCCGGGAGATAGCAGCGCAAATTGGTTTTGAACCAGGTGCATGTGAAGAGATTGTGCTGGTGGTGACTGAACTGGCGACAAATCTTATCCGGCACGCAGGTGGCGGAAACTTGATATTGGCGCCAGTTTTAGAGAACGGCCGTTCCGGAATTCAGATCGAGTCGCATGACAACGGGCCAGGCCTCATGAGTGTGGACACAATTTTTGCAGACGGCTATTCGACGGCCTCAGGTCCGGGCTACGGGCTCGGCACGGTCAATCGGCTGATGGACGAACTAGACCTCGCAGCTGGCGGTGCTCAACGAGAAGGCGCGCACATAAGTTGTCGTCGCTGGGTCCGCGAATTCGCCAACCCGGTGAAGGCGTTCTCTATCGGAGTCGCCAGTCGTCAACATCCGCTTATGCCGGTCAATGGTGATTCGTTTGTCGTCAAGCAATGGGAGCAAAGCGCCCTGGTTGCTGTGATCGATGGACTGGGCCACGGGCAGGAAGCGCATCAAGCGGCGGAAATCGCGCGGCAGTATGTTGAAGGTCACTTCACTTCTTCTCTGGCTTCGATCTTTCTAGGCGTTTCGCGAGCTTGCGTGGCAAGTCGTGGCGTTGTGATGGGGGTGGCACGCTTTGATAGGCCGCTGAGTAAGTTGACCTTTGCGAGTTTGGGAAATGTTGAAGGACGAGTCTTCAACAGCTCTCAACCAGTCACGTTGCAAGTGAAACGGGGAATCCTTGGACACACCCACAAACTGCCGATTGTTAACGAGCAGCGGTGGGATCCGGAGAGTGTCTTTGTGTTGTATTCAGACGGTCTCAGCAGTCGCTGGCAATGGAGCGACTTCAATTTTGACAACGAATCTTCGTCCAGAATCGCCCAGGAACTATTGCTCAAACATGGTCGAAAGGAGGACGACGCCACGGTGATAGTCGTGAAGCGGGCTATTTGAATGATGAACTTGGTTCACAGTGGTCCGTCCGAACGGGAACTCCTGCAGGCGCGCGACCTTATTGGAACATTACAGGAAGAACTGGCTGAGACGAATCGCGGTCTGCTGGCGCTCACGATGGAACTCGAGAATCGAGTTGATGAACGCACGAGAGAACTGCGCCTGGCTCAGGAGGAGTTGCGTCGGACTAATTCCGATCTGCTGCAGTTAACGTTGGAATTGGAGGACCGCGTTAACGATCGAACGCGAGAGTTGCAGGCCAAGAGCGCTGAGGTGCGAGTCATGTCACAACAACTATGGCAGGCAGCGAAACTGGCAACCATGGGTGAACTGGCTGCAAGTATTGCTCATGAACTGAACAACCCGTTGGCGACGCTTGCCCTGCGATCCGAATGGCTCCTGGATCGGTTAGAGCAGGACGATCAGAATCGGCATTCAATCGAAGTGATGTCGCAGGAAGTGGATCGAATGGCAAGCCTGGTGCGCAATCTCCTGCAATTCAGCCGCCGCAATCAACCACAAACTACCGGCGTCGATGTCTGTAAAGAGATCAACAATTCACTGGAGTTGATTCACTACCTCTTGCGTGGAAGGAATATCGAAATCGTGACCGACTTTCCGGAGGTTGTACCGATCATTCAGGCCGATAGACAGCAGTTACAGCAACTCTTTCTGAATCTGTTGACCAATGCGAGCGATGCGATGTTGCAAGGCGGCAAGCTGACGGCGCAAGTGCTTTCTGGTTGTCTGCCTGATGATGAGGAGGCGGTGATTATCAAGTTCATTGATACGGGATCAGGAATTCCGCCTGCACATCTGGAGAACGTTTGGGATGCGTTCTTCACAACCAAGCCGGAGGGAAAGGGCACTGGTTTGGGTTTGGCTATTTGCCGCCGGGTCACGGAAGAACATCACGGCACGATAACGATCGAGAGCAAACCCGGTGTTGGAACTACGGTAACGATCACACTCCCTGTAATGCAGCAGGGTGCAGATTCATTAAGAACAGGATGAGCACAACTCACATTGGAAAAATCCTGGTTGTTGATGACGAGGTCGAACTCAAGAATATCCTCGTCGAATCATTGACTTCTCAGGGTTATGAAACCAGCGGTCTTACATCAGGCGACAAAGCGCTTGCGACTCTCAACACAGAGGCTTTCGACGTTGTCCTGACGGACCTCATGATGCCCGGCATGGACGGGATCACGCTCGTACAGCAAGGCTTGGAAATCGATCCACACCTCATTTGTATTGTCATGACCGGGCAGGGAACGATTCAAACCGCTGTTGACGCAATGAAAGTCGGGGCCTTCGATTACGTCCTCAAGCCCTTTCGCTTGCAGACCTTGTTGCCGTTGATCACGCGGGCGATGAACGTCCGCCACATGCGACTCGAAAACTTGCAGCTACGCGAGACGCTCGCAATTTACGAGTTAGCTCAAACAATTGCACTGACTCTCGATCCGCAAACAGTGATCAGTAAGCTGCTGGATGCCGTGTTGCAGCAAACAGATGCCGACGAGGTTTCAGTGCTTCTTCCGGTGACTGACAATCAGGACGAATTGTATGTCGCTGCTGTACGTGGCGAGAATCGCGAGAAAATGTTGGGCCAGCGAGTGCCGTTGGGTGAGTCCATCTCCGGTTGGATTACTCGAGAGCGTCAGCCTCTGATGCTTCAAGGTGAAGTGAACGACATCCGGTTCCGATCGATTTGGCCTCATCCGGAAATCATGTCGTCGATCTCGATCCCGATGCAGGTGGCAAATAAAGTTGTCGGCACGCTCAACATCAATGCGTTGAAGCGCCCACGTCCTTTCACGCTCGCGCAGATGAAAGTGCTGACGATTTTGGCTGGAACTGCCGCGGCTGCTCTTGAAAGTGCGTCGCTTTACACACAGGTACGGCGAGCTGAACAGAACTATCGTTCCATTTTCGAAAATGCGGTGGAAGGGATTTTTCAAGCGACCCCTGATCGGCGCTTGATAACTGCCAATCCCTCGATGGCACGTATTCTCGGTTACGACTCGTCGCGCGAATTGATTGAGAGCCTGAACAACATCGGTGCAGCTCTCTATGTGAGGCCGGAGATGGCTGAGGAAGTTACTCGGATCCTTGAACGTGAAGGAATAGTCAAGGGATTTGAATTCGAAGCTTATCGCAAAGACCGCGAGAAGATCTGGTTGTCGTTGAATATCCGGCTGATACGAGATGAAAACGGAAGACCACTGTTTCGTGAAGGTGCAATCGAAGACATATCGGAACGGAAGCGGGCGGAGATTAAAAGAAGCCAGCTTGAGGAACAATTGCGCCAGTCGCAAAAGATGGAAGCGATTGGGCAACTGGCGGGCGGCGTTGCACACGACTTCAACAACCTGCTTACAGCTATCAATGGATACAGCAGTCTGGCCCTACAGCGCTCGAATCCCGACAGCCGAATCAAGAGTTATCTCGAGGAGATCAGGAAGGCAGGAGATCGAGCCGCTAATCTCACCCGCCAGTTGCTTGCCTTTGGACGCAAGCAAATGCTCAAGCCGGTGCAGATGAACCTGAACGATGTAGTTTCAGATATGAACAAGATGCTGCGGCGTTTGATCGGCGAAGACATTAAGTTGATCGCAAGACTCGATTCGGAGTTGAAAAAGATTAAAGCCGATCCCGGACAGATCGAGCAGGTACTCGTCAATCTGGTCGTGAACAGCAGGGATGCCATGCCACAGGGCGGAGTCCTCACCATCGAAACTACAAACTTCGATGTGGATCGGGAATACACCAGCAAGCATCTCGGACTTGCGCCCGGGCGCTACGTCATGCTCGCAGTTAGCGATACGGGTTGCGGCATGAACGTTGAAACCAGGGTCCGCATCTTTGAACCGTTTTTTACTACCAAGGACAAAGGAAAAGGCACCGGTCTCGGTCTCTCAACAGTCTACGGAATTATTAAGCAGAGCGGTGGCAACATCTGGGTTTATAGCGAGCTAAATCACGGCACTACTTTTAAGGTCTATTTGCCGCAGTACCTGGGCGAAGACGAACCGGCCGAACGTCAGTTTGTAGAAACGAGCGCGCCGCGAGGATGGGAAACAATCCTGGTCGTGGAAGACGAAGACGTCGTGCGTGGACTCGCGCGCCAGATTCTGGAACAGGCTGGTTATCGAGTACTCGATGCCGATTGCGGTGACGAAGCGCTTCGTTTGTGTCGCGAACACAACGATCCCATCCATCTGCTGTTGACCGATGTCGTGATGCCGGAAACAAGCGGCAAAGAGATCGCGACACGTTTGACGTCGCTGCGTCCGGCGACGCGTGTGTTGTACATGTCCGGATACACGGACGACGCGATCGTCCATCACGGTGTTTTGGATTCCAATGTCGAGTTTATTCAGAAGCCATTTACACCGGTTGGGCTCGCGCAAAAGGTTAGGGAAGTGTTGGATCTGAATTGTGGTGATCAATGTAAGAAGCTAAGCCGGGGAGGATTGCAAGATGATCGCGAATGAGGGAGCTCTTCAAGCGCTTGTTATCGATGACGAGTTTCAGGTGCGTGAATTTGTATCGAATGTATTGAGAGACGAAGGTTGGAACGTCACTGAATCGCCTTCTGCTGAAGACGCCTTCGAACGTCTCGAGCAAGCGTCCTGGTCCGTAGTCTTTTGCGACGTACTGCTGGGTGGCGCAAATGGATTCAGTGTACTTCGTCACTTTAAAGAAAAAGTGCCGGAAACCAAGGTTGTGCTCATGACGGGGCACGGCTCCGCTGCCGGCGCACTCGATGCAACTGCTTTTGGCGCCTACGACTACCTGTTGAAGCCTTTTGGACCAGAAGAGTTGCAATCACTCTCGCGAGCGTTGCGAGAGCAGTTGGCAGAACGCCCGCAGAGATCTTCCACGCGCCGCATAGCTGCGTACCATTCAGACATCGAGCTGGTTGGACGGAGTCAGGCGTTCATCGAGGTGATGAAACAGGTGGGCCGTGTCGCCAATACCAACTTGCCTGTCTTTTTGACTGGTGAATCTGGTACTGGAAAGGAGCTGGTGGCTTCTGCGATTCATCATCGCAGCGGTCGCAGTGATCAGCCGTTTGTGGCTGTGAACTGCGGTGCCATTCCTGCGGATCTAATCGAAGCGGAACTGTTTGGACATGTGAAGGGATCGTTTACCGGAGCCGATAGAGATCGACGCGGTTTGTGGGAGGAAGCGGATGGCGGTACGGTCTTTCTCGACGAAATTACCGAAACGAATTCGTCTTTTCAGGTGAAATTGTTGCGTGCTTTGCAAATGGGAGAGATTAGGCGTGTTGGGTCAAATCAGACCCAGAAAGTAAATGTGCGCGTGATTGCTGCCAGTAATCGTAACGTGGAACAGGAAGTGTCTGCTGGACGATTCCGTAATGACCTCTTCTATCGATTGAATGCAGTGTCCATTGTTTTGCCGCCGTTGCGTGATCGTCGTGAAGATATTCCGCCCCTGGCACAGACGTTTGCAGATCGGGTTTATTCGTTGAGTCCTTCGGTGAAGTTCTCGAATGAAGCGCTGGCACTGCTGGAACGATACAACTGGCCTGGAAACATTCGCGAGCTGGAGAACGCGGTAGTGCGGGCGGTCGCTATGTGCGATGGCACGATTCGTGTGAAGGATTTGCCGCAGCGTGTGCGCAACTACTCGATACAGCCGGTCGATGGAGGGAAGCCGGAAGGTGCGCCTGTGGTTGAGCAGGCTACTGAAGATTGGGTCACGCTTTCGGAAATTGAGGGCCGCTACGTTGCGCGCGTGCTGGAGCACACGGGAGGAAACAAGCAGGCTGCGGCGCGCGTGCTCGCAGTCGATCGCAAAACTCTGGATCGCATGATCAAGCGCCACGACATCAACACCAATCATGTCCGCGCGCAACGGGTGAAGGTTTCCGGCCGCGGTTGAAAGAAAGGAAATTCATTGACAACAGATCAAAGCGGGCGTAGAGTGCCGCGCATCTGAAGTAGTTCAGGTTTCGTTGGCCCACATGTCATCCAGCGAGACTTGATTTTTCTCAATTAGCCGGCACGTTTGATTCGTTATCCTCGCACCCCCATGGCAGAGGCGAATCATTAAGACAAGCAAAGTGTTACTGGAGAAGTCCTCATGTACCAGATCGCCCGGAACTTCACGC
>Ga0209215_1000116_pt1 | contig 31685 bp, 24 predicted proteins | sample TexAe_OM2H0_M2_FD_187938 | JGI IMG/M metagenome (GOLD analysis project Ga0209215, IMG submission 187938) | Forest soil microbial communities from Davy Crockett National Forest, Groveton, Texas, USA - Texas A ecozone_OM2H0_M2 (SPAdes) (version 2) | ecosystem: Environmental > Terrestrial > Soil >...
CCGCTCGATTTGCTAAGTTTGCTGCGCATGCACCCACCCGCTACCGCGAGGTGGTACTGACTCTGTCCAAGTCAGGTTCTGACTTTTGAGGCAAAGCCGGGAAGCTCTATTAATACAAGGATTTTATTTGCAACTCCGTATGCGTTTTGCCCTTTTTGTGGCTAGTCCTTTTTGTGCTTTTTTGTGGGTGACGTTACGATGGGCCAAATGTTTACAGAATCGTTAGTGACTGGTCTCGCAATAATCGGGATTGTCATCATTGTGTCGGCATTGCTCTCAGGGCTTGTCGATAAAAGCGGTTTGCCGCAGGTTGCGGTGTTTATCCTTATCGGCGCGGCGCTGGGACCAGCTGGATTCGGAGTCTTCGACATGAAGCTCGATTCTCCGGTGCTGCGGGTTGTCGCTACACTCAGCCTTACGCTGGTTCTGTTCACTGACGCAGTCACTCTCAGTATTAAAGAAGTCAGACGTCATGCGGCCCTTGCATTTCGCATGCTTGGTCCGGGCACGGTCCTGTGTGCGGCGCTTACAGCCCTCGCCGCGTGGTGGTTACTCGGAATCACACCTGCATCTGCAGCAATTCTCGGCGCCGCACTCGCATCGACCGATCCAGTTTTACTGCGCGGGCTCTTGCGACGACGCGACATCTCTTCCGAGGCTCGCCAGGCTTTGCAATTGGAAAGCGGACTCAACGACGTCGTATTGCTGCCTATTGTTGTCGTCGCGATTGCTTTGTCCGGTCATCTCGACCCTTCCGTTGGTAGTTTTTCAAAGATGGGTTTTGGCCTCTTCATACTCGGTCCCGGGGCCGGCATCGCAATTGGACTGCTGGGTGTCGCCGCCCTCGACCTGATTCGAAAAAAAGTCGGAATTCGGCGGGATTACGAATCACTCTACTCTCTCGGGGTCGCGTTCTCTGCGTTTGCAGCGGCAGAGGCGGTGCACGGCAGCGGCTTTCTCGCAGCGTTTGCAGCAGGCCTGACGATTGCCGCACTCGACGTGGAGCTCTGCGATTGCTTTATCGAGTATGGCGGCGTCACAGCCGAGATGCTGTTGCTTTTTACATTTGTGATCTTTGGCAGCTCACTGATCTGGAGTGGTTTTTCCGGACTGGATCTGCGCACCGTGATCTTTGCAATCTTTGCGATTTTGATTCGAGTCCCGGTCTATCTACTTTCGCTAATTGGATCCAGAGTGGATCGCCGCGGACGACTGCTTATTGCGTGGTATGGTCCAAGTGGACTCAGCTCACTCCTTTTAGTGTTGCTGCCGGTCTTTGCAGGAGTCGCAGGTAGCGATCGACTATTCCGGATCTCAGCCCTGATCGTTCTGATCTCGATATTAGTTCACGGTGTCTCGCCGATGTTGCTCGCGCGAATTGCGCCGAAGACTGGACCAACCGAGCCCGAAGAACCGCCAGCGCCGGAACCGGTAATTGAACCGCGCTCGCTGCCCGTCATCGAGTCGCCTCAATCCGTTGGCAAGCAGAGCATCACACTTGAAGAATTCGAACAGCTACAGAAATCCGGAGACAACGTCGTCCTGCTCGACGTTCGCACCGAACGAAGCCGCGAACCAAGCGAGTTTCAGGCAAAAGGATCCGTGCGTATCGTTCCCGAGAGTGTGGTGTTACAAGCACGGGAAATGAAACTCCCAAAGGATGCGTGGCTCATCGCCTACTGTGCTTGACCGAACGAAGCTACCAGCGCCCGGGTGGCGCAGGAACTTCGACAGGCAGGATGGACCAAAGCAAGGGCACTCATCGGTGGTTGGGACGGATGGCAGAGTGCGAAGCTTCCGGTGGAGCCTATCCAGTGATTACACAGATAGTGTTTCTGTGTAATCTGTGTACTCTGTGGACAAAATGAAGCGACTGGTCTTAATTGTCATTCTAACCTGCTTAATGGGAACTTCTGCTTCCACACAAAACAGACCGCGTGCGCGTGAGGCTGGAGTCGTTGTCGGCGTGCTTCCTACTGGCCCACTCAACGCGATCACCGATGTCGAGGGCGTTCTGGTTGGCCACACGACGCTCGTTCGCGGCGACAACGTCCGCACAGGCGTCACCGCCATCCTTCCGCACAGTGGAAACCTTTTTCGTGAGAAAGTTCCGGGGGCTGTATTCGTTGGCAATGGCTTTGGGAAACTTGCCGGCTCGACTCAGGTGAATGAGCTGGGCGAAATCGAAACACCGATACTGTTGACTTCAACTCTAAGCGTTCCTCGCGCTGCTGACTTTCTGATCGACTACATGCTCGCGCTGCCAGGCAACGAAGACGTCCAGTCGATCAATCCTCTCGTTGCCGAAACAAACGACGGCTATCTTAACGATATTCGTGGTCGTCACCTTTCACGCGACGATGTTTTCGCGGCTATCAAGAACGCAAAAGGCGGCGCGGTCGCCGAAGGCTCGGTCGGAGCCGGAACAGGCACCGTAGCTTTTGGCTTCAAGGGTGGTATCGGGACTTCATCGCGTAAGCTTCCACAGCGCCTCGGCGGGTTCACGGTGGGAGTTTTGGTACAAACAAATTTCGGCGGAGTTTTAACTATTAACGGCGCTCCGGTAGGACGTGAACTGGGTCGCTATTATTTAAAGGACGAGCTCGCCGAACCACCGCGGCAAAACGTTCCCGACGGCTCCGTGATTATAGTGATCGCCACTGACGCGCCGCTCGATGCTCGAAACCTGAGCCGCATGGCCGGTCGTGCGATGATGGGCCTCGCAAGAACCGGCGCCGCGGGTAGTAACGGCAGCGGCGACTACGCAATAGCGTTCTCAACTTCAGCCGACGTACGCATCCGAAGTCTTAGCCCTAGCGAACGAACCGCGCCTCGCAACGTTAAAACACTCGCAAACGACGCCGTCTCACCACTCTTTCTCGCCGTCATCGAAGCGACCGAAGAAGCGATCTACAACTCTCTTTTCCGGGCCAATACTACTTCCGGAAGGGGGCGAACCGTCGAGGCCCTGCCATTGGACCGTACGCTGGAAATCCTTCGTAAACATGGTCTAACTGGTCCTTCTCGCTAGCTGCACTATCACGACAAGTTCACGGTGGTCTAACCTTTTCATACTGAAGAGAAAACTGTTTGACACTCGCATGGTCGCTGCATAGAATCCCTAACGCACCCCCACAATTAAACTGACTTGAAGGGAGTTAACGATGGCAACGAGACTGAATGTTCGTGTCAACCGAAAACGACCAGAGTCGATGACTCGGCAAATTCGGGAACAGCTCAATGATTTGATTGAAGCAGGAGAGTTGGTAGCGGGAAGCTTGCTCCCGAGTGAGCGTGAACTGGCCAACACACTAAAGGTCGCTCGCAACGTTGTTCGCGGAGCATACGAGCAACTTATGGACGCAGGAAAGCTGACGAGTCAAGGCCGCAAAGGTAGATCGGTGAGCTCAGGCCGCAGCTCTGCAAAGAAAAGATCGAGCAGCAAGACGTCCAAGAGCAAAGCGCGCAAGAAATAGCTACTTCCTTGCGCACAACCAGATTCCCCCTGTTTTAATTACCGCGTTTGCTCACACCTCCAAAACTACTCACTGGCAGTCGGCGTTTCTTTGCCCAGCGCGATGATTTCCTCTCTAATTGCGTTTCGCTCTGCCAATAGCCTCACGAAGAATCTTCTCCTGACCAGGAAAAACGTCAACACGCGCAATCCAGCTACCGACTTATCCAACTCTTCGAAGAACAAAATCGCCGCATAACCACAGAAAGGAATCACGACCAGCGCCACCAACGCTACCAGCCACCCGAAAAACACGTACGCAAAAACCGTCAGGATTATCCAGGTAAGCGGAAACAGCAGCATTGCGGAAGTGATCTTGATCGTCGAGATGACGTCGTCTGAGTCGCGCGAGAGTCTCGTCGCCAGCAAACCACCAAGCTTGTATGCGGGATAATGCGTCACCGTGCCGATCAGTGCTGGTCCAAGCATCAAGAGAAAAAGAATCGATCGGCGCAGGATCGCTGCAAACACCCGCATCGTAGATTCCGGCGGCGACAATTCGTCCGTATCGACGCCTGCCTGATTTAACTCCTCCTCGAAACGGAGCATTCTGAATTCGAGCCGGCGCAGACGTTCCGGTTGCAACGACTGGAGGATCGGGTAAGCCTTGATGAATCTTTGCTGGAGATGCAACTCACCTTTAAGACTATCCGGCTCACCGTCGTTTGAGGCAGAGGAAAAGATTCGTTCGGCGCGTGTAGTTGTTTGTAATTCCTCTTCGTGTTGGGCGTCGAGAATGACCTCCCGAAGTGCTTTCTCGATCTTGTCGGACAGGCGGCGAACCGCATCACGTGGCGGAGTGCCGTCCGGTTCGAGTGTCACCGGTTCAACTTCAATTGGGTTTCCGAAATAGAGCAAGGCATCGCTGCGAAAACGTGTTTTCGACGTGTAATTGAGTCCGGCAGGAACAATCTTCAATTCCGGAACTTCGTTGGTTGAGACTGCGGCGAGCGAGATACGCGCGGCTCCGGTCTTGATCGGCTTCAATCCGGGCGCATCGTGTGAAACGCCTTCAGGGCAGATACCGATAGTTCCGCCTCGCGCCAGAAGTTTTCTCGCGGCGATGAATGTTTCCTGGTTTTTGCTGACGTCTTCGCCTTCGTCCTGTCGGCGATAAACCGGCAGCGAATCGAGTGCCTTCACGAGGTAACCGATGACCGGCATCCGAAATAATGGTGCTTTTGCAAGAAACGAAACCGGTCGGGGTGCGAGACACAGTAGAAACACGGGATCGACGAGGGCATTTGGATGATTGAGTACGAAGATGACCGGTGTATCGAGCGGCACGTGCTCCACACCGGTGACCTCGATGCGCTGAAAATATATCCTCAACGCAAATCTCACCAGGGCAACTATGAGGCGACGTATCATTGCTAGTTATCCGTGGTTCTCCGTGTTCATCTGTGGCTGAATTCGCCGGTTTGGTGCAATAATACTCACGCTTTCCCAAACGATTCAAAATTGATTTGCCTGAGGAAGATCCATGAAGCGTTTTGTTGCCCTCGCTGCTGTTTTGTTATTTGGCTTGTGCGCGTTCGTCGCCGCACAAAACCGAACCTATACGATTGAAGATCTGCTAAAAGTCCGCCGTGTGGCCGACCCGCAGCTCTCTCCCGATGGGAAGCATGTGGCTTACACCATCGGCGACGTCAACTTTGACGCGAATCGAGTCATCAACCAGATCTACGTGACCTCCATCGATGGCGGCAGCACCAGGCAGTTGACCTCCGGTGACCGCTCGTCATCAGCGCCTCGCTGGTCACCTGACGGAAACAGGATCGCATACACGACCGGCACCCAGGTCTGGGTCATGGATAGTGACGGCAACAACAAGGAACAGGTCACCAAAATTTCAACGGGCGCCAGCGGTCCCGTGTGGTCGCCAGATGGAAAGTGGATCGCATTCAACTCTGACGTCTATCCCGAGTGCGATAACGACGAATGTAACAAGAAACGTGATGAGCAAGCGGAAAGCAGCAAGGTCAAAGCACACATCGTCACGCGACTACTCTACAAGCACTGGGACGAATGGCGTGACGTCAAACGGACACACGTGTTCATCGTATCGAGCAAAGGTGGAACCGCACGCGATCTCACCGCGGGCGATTTCGACTCGCCACCTTATGCTGCCTCCTCAGGTATCGATTACGCATTCTCGCCCGACTCAACTGAAATTGCATACCTGCGCAATCCTGACAAGGTCGAAGCTATTTCAACTAACAGCGACATCTTTGTGATGCGGGTTGCCGGTGGTCCGGCAAAAAACATTACCATCCGTAACCGTGGTTACGATGCCGGTCCAGTTTACACCCGCGACGGCAAGTTCATCTTGTATCGTTCCCAGGCGACAGCTGGATTTGAAGCGGATCGCTGGCGCTTGATGGCCTACAACCGTGCGACCGGAACGAGTGAACAATTAACAATGGGTTTCGATCTGCAGGTCGAAGAGCTGGTCGTTTCACCGGATGGAAATTCAATATACTTCACGGCTGCCGATCGTGGTAAAAGCCCAATCTTTATGATTCCTTTCAGCGGTGGCGTGCCACAGAAGATCGTCGCCAATGTCTTTGCCAGTAATCTTCGAGTGACACCCGACGGCAAGACGTTTGTCTTCGCGTCGAGTTCGATGGCATCGCCGGCTGAGATTTATAAGTCGAACGCTGACGGTAGCGGATTGACAGCGCTCTCATCCGCTAATGCACAGTTGATGGCGCGAGCCAATCTGAAGCCTGCGGAAGAGATCGAGTGGACCGGCGCGCTTGGGAAGAAGGTTCACGGTTTTATCATCAAGCCAAATAATTTCGATCCGAACAGGAAGTATCCACTCGCAGTCTTGATCCACGGTGGACCACAAAGCGCATGGAACGATAACTGGGGTTACCGTTGGAATCCGCAAGTGTTCGCAAATGCCGGCTACGTTGTTTTCACGCCTAATCCGCGCGGTTCCGTTGGTTATGGCCAACAGTTTGTAAACGAAATCAGTGGTGACTGGGGCGGCAAGGTTTACATCGATCTCATGAACGGTGTCGCCGAAGTTCTTCGTCGCAACCCATTCATCGACCGCAACCGAGTCGGCGCTGCCGGCGCGAGTTACGGTGGTTACATGGTCAACTGGCTGCTCGGGCACAACAACGATACGCGGGCGCACTTCAAAGTGTTCGTATCGCATGATGGTGTTTATAACCTCGAAAGCATGTACGGCACGACCGAAGAGCTTTGGTTTCCGGAGTGGGAGTTCAAAGGAACTGCGTGGAGCAATCCGACGATGTACGCACGCTGGTCACCGCATAAATTCGTGCAGAACTTCAATACTCCGATACTGATTATTCACAGCGAGCTGGACTATCGCGTTCCGATTGGTGAAGGCATGCAATTGTTCACCGCGGTCCAGCGCAAGGGCATTGATTCCAAAATCCTGATCTTCCCCGATGAAGGTCACTGGGTCCTAAAACCCCAGAACTCCCAACTTTGGTTCCACACGGTGCTGGATTGGCTGGATAAGTATTTGCAGAAAGAATTAGCCACGGAGTAACACAGATTACACAGATCTAATCAGTGTTTTTAATCTGCGTTCATCTGTGGCTCTATTCCGGTCGCTCAGGTGGTGGGGCGACGGCGACGAAGTCTTCGACGAAGCGTTCGCTGTATTCAGCGAGTAGCTGATTGACGCGCTCGAGTCGCGGGGCGCGGACGATGAGGCCGGCGTGGTGGCGCTTCTTTACGCGGCAAATGATCTCTTCGTCTGTATAGGCTGAGGTATCGGGATATTCCTGTTTGGCTAAAGACAAGATAATTCCTGCGTACTCCCTCCGGAGTGCCGTGATCTTTCCCGGAGCTTTGCCGTCCGCGATCTCCAAACGAGCCCACTCACGCCAGAGATTGACACCCGATGCTGCTTCGAGCACGTCTGAAATGTAGGCGCCGCCGACGCGTGCCGCAATCTCGAGAAAGTAAAACTCTCCATCAGCGTCGCTCTTGATAAACTCCGCGTGCGTCGCGCCGCGTTCAAGTCCGAGTGCGCGCACTAACTTTTTATTAATAGCAAGAAGCGTCTTCTCGTCTGCCGATCCACGTTCGAGAGTGCGCGAGATGTAGGCGCCACCCTGGTGTGCCACCTGCATCGGCGGGCGCCCGTACTGGTTTGTTCCCGCAAACAGCACCTTGCCGTCGTTCACAACCGAATCGACGTGAAAGACTTCACCGGGGACGAAACGAGCCAGCACATAGTAAGAAGCGCGCTCGCGCAAGTTCTCACGTTCATTCATCTCACTGATAGCGCGATGCACCTCTTCCCGTTCAGTAACTTTGCGAATACCGATAGCTGAAACGTCCGAGCGCGGCTTGATCACCCATGGACCGGGAACCCTCTGCAGGAATGCGTCAACTTCTTCGAGGTTAACGAGCGGCACAAAGTCAGGTACCTTGATCCCCGCATATTGACTGTGAACTGCCATCGATAGTTTGTCGCGAAAAACTTTCGCGCCTGAGCTGCTTAGTCCTGGTAGACAAAGATGCTCTCGCATCAAGGCAGCCGTAACTACGTCAAATTCCTCCAGTGCAATCACTCGATCTATTTTTCGATTGCGCGCCAGAAATGCCAGTAGATCGATGAAGAGCGCGGGTCCAGCATCGTTCGGTACGGCTATCAGATCATCGAGACTCTCCCGCGGCCAGTCTTCCCGGAGCATCTTCTCTTTAGTCACCAAAATCACATGACAACCTTGAGCTTTGCACTCGTTAATAAAGTCGGCGCCTTTGAAATATGTCGCCATGCAGATGACGTTGAGGGGGCGATTTGCGGTTTCCGCCATTTGGTTTTCTCTTTTCAGAGCGTGTTTATATTGCTAAGGTATCGGCCGACAGGATTTCACAGAAGACAGATTAACCCAAGTAATCCCGTAAATCCTGCAAAATCCCTGGCATCCAGTAAATCGAATGATTATCAAAGGCCCCTACCCAGATGTAGCGATTCCTGAAACTGCGCTCACTCGCTTTGTCTTACAACGCGCTGAAGAACTTGCCGATAAACCTGCCCTGATCGAGGGGCCAACCGGTCGCAAGATCACTTACAAAGAATTAGCGGATGCAATCAGCATCGCGGCTTACAATCTTCAGCATCGCGGCTTCAAGAAGGGTGACGTGTTCGGGATTCTCAGTTCCAATTGTCCCGAGTATGCGATCGCTTTTCATGCAGTGGCGACTCTCGGCGGAATTGTCACGCCAATTAATCCGCTGTACACGCCCTATGAAATTGCGCATCAACTCAAGGACTCAGGCGCGCGCTTCATCGTAACGATACCAACCTGTGTGGAAAAAGTAGCCGCAGCGGCTGAATACGCTCACATCGACGAGATCTTTGTCTTCGGTGAAGCGCCAAATGCAACTCCGTTCAATTCACTTCTCGTCGACAATGGTCGCGCCGAACAAGTTGCCATCAACCCACGCGAAGATCTCGTCGCACTTCCCTATTCAAGCGGGACCACCGGACTGCCGAAAGGCGTGATGCTCACGCATCACAACCTCGTCTCGAATCTCTGTCAGATGGAAGGACTCCGCTATTTCTACGAGACTGATACGTTGATCTGCGTGCTGCCGCTGTTTCACATTTACGGGCTCGTGGTCATCTTGAACATGGGACTCTACACCGGCGCCACCATCGTGACGATGCCGCGCTTTGAATTGGAGTCGTTCCTGAAGGCTGTTCAGGACTACGACGTGAGTCTTGCACACCTGGTGCCGCCGATCATTTTGAATTTGAGTAAGAACCCGGTTGTAGACAATTACAAGTTGCCGAAACTCAAGACAATCTTCTCCGGTGCGGCTCCCCTGGGAGAAGAACTGACACGCGCCTGCATGGATCGTTTGGGATGCAATGTTCGCCAGGGTTATGGAATGACAGAGACGAGTCCGGTTACGCACTCTTCACCCGCGCCGCCGCAGGAGATCAAATTCGGCTCGGTTGGAGTTCCGGCACCGAATACTGAATGCAGGATCATCGACCTCGAAACCGGCGAGCCGCTGGGCGTGGGACAGAAGGGTGAAGTTTGCGTGCGTGGCCCGCAGATCATGAAGGGTTATCTGAATAAGCCCGACGCAACGGCACAAACGATCGATGCGGACGGTTGGTTACACACAGGCGACATCGGATACGCCGATGAAGATGGGCACTTCTTCATCGTCGATCGCGCGAAGGAGTTGATTAAGTACAAGGGATTTCAGGTGCCGCCAGCTGAACTCGAAGCCGTTTTGTTGACGCATCCATGTATCGCTGATGCGGCCGTTATTCCGTATCCGGACGACGAGGCGGGAGAGGTGCCAAAAGGAATCCTCGTATTGAAGGAGCCGGTCGAGGCCGATGCGATTCTTGAATTCGTAGCGGAGCGCGTCGCACCACACAAGAGAATTCGTTATCTCGAGTTCGTGGACAAGATCCCGAAGTCGCCATCAGGAAAAATTCTCCGCCGTGTTCTGGTCGAGAAGGAGAAAGCAAAAATTGCGGCGGGTTGATCTGAATTCTTCTCTGTGCAGCCTCTGTGTTCTCTGTGCCTCTGTGGTTGTAGGAACGTGCAGTACAACAACCACAGAGGCACAGAGAACACAGAGGCTGCACAGAGAAATCCGAACCGGGTACCACCGAAAATAACGAAAATCTGTCTCGAAGTTTTACGTCGCGGCGTTGCGCCGTTGCGTGAGAAAGCTGCTATCATAGCCCCCGATAATCAATCGGATTCGCCGATCCCGAACACGGCCGAGTCAACACTCCACGTGGTCAAGCTACAAGCTGAGGGAGGTAATGACATGTATTCTCGTCGATTACAGTTGGCACTTACGATTCTGCTGCTGACCGCATTCACGCTTTCGGCGCAGGCTCAAAAGACCGCGGAAGCCTGGACAGACTGGGAGACGTTGAGCCCCGAAAACGAAGAGTTCACGGTCCTGATGCCGCGGAATAGAACCACAGAGGCCACCACTTTCCCGTACCACAAAATGGAGATTAATGCGCGGTTGTATCTCGCAACCTCGTCTGCGGGTCCGGTGCTCGCAATTGCATCGTTGAGTGGTATCAAATCCGATCCGGCGCAGTACACTGAGTTCGCAAGATTCAATTCTTATATCGACGCATTCAAAGGTTTCTTCCCAGCGAAGATTCGATCTAAAGAGACACTCACGAAACTCACACTCGTGACCAGTCGTCCATTTCACGGTCACACCGGTCGCTCGTACAAGATGACTCTTGGCGACTTGAGTGGATCCGTCAACGCATTTGTCACGAGGAAGCGGTTCTATGCCATCGTTTCGCTCAACACCAGGAAGGATGAAGCTTTGGATGAGAAGTTCCTCAGCTCGTTCGTCCTGCCTGAGCGCGTAAATGAACCATCCAAGATCACCGCTAACACCAACGTCGATCCGAACACCGCAATGCCGCAAGGGCAGGAAGCAAACAACCAAAGCTCGAATCAAAACGCGGCCGGAGCGGAGGGCGAAGTTACGCTGCCTAACACGCCCAACAACAACACTGATGCAACTCGAGGGAACGTCGCCGCAAACAATCAGGCGCAAAATGCCGCGCAGCAAACTCAGCCGGGTCAAAAGCGCGCGCCAATCGCCGGTGGTATGTTGAATGGAAAGGCTATTTACCTGCCCATTCCGGAAGTGCCGGCGGGCGATGCCACAGGCGTTGTGCTGGTTCAGGTTTTGGTCGATGAGCAAGGCGCTGTGGTTGACGCGAAGGCAGTTTCTGGCCCGCAACACCTGCAACCAGCGGCCGTGAGTGCAGCGCGTTTGGCTAGATTCAATCCGACTCTGCTGATGGGTGAGCCGGTCAGAGTTAGCGGAACGCTTAGCTATAATTTCGTTCGGGCAAACTGAGCCGCAGATAAACTCGGATGAACGCCGATCAGAGTGGTTAGGAATCCAACATACGTTCCCATTCTGATCAGCGTTAATCTGTGTTCATCTGCGGCTGATATTCACATTGGAGCAATCAGCTAAATGACTGGAATTGCCGTGTGTCCCGCGTGGTCCATAGCGGGCTACCTGGAAGTGCGCGACGATCACCTGACCATCAACGGTGTTGACGCCATCGGCCTGGTCAAAGAATTCAACTCGCCTTTGTTTGTTTTTTCCGAAGGGCGCATTCGCGACAACATTAGTCGTCTACAACGCGCCGCCGACGCCGTCGATCGCCCTATCAAGTTTTGCTATGCGTCAAAAGCAAACTCGAACATGGCGATCCTAAAGGCAGTCCTCGAGTCGGGAATCGATATCGAAGTAAACAGCGGGGGCGAACTCTTCAAGGCGCTGCGTGTTGGTTTCCGGCCCGATCAAATTATTTTCAACGGCACGAGCAAGTCTGATGACGAACTAGACGACGCGGTGCAGGCCGGCATCTATGCAATCAATGTCGACTCAATCTACGAGATCGATTTGGTTGAGCAGTCTGTTGAACGTTTGCGAGCGCGCGGCGAAAAGGTTGCGCCGGCGCGCATCACTTTGCGTCTGGTGCCAGAAATCGGCACGCGTTCACATCTTGGCCTGCAAACCGCACTCTTAACTTCGAAGTTTGGCATCTCCTCGTCAGAAGTGCTGGCCGCTTTTCGTCGCGGCCTCGAGAAACCTGCCCTGGTCCATGTTTGCGGCATTCACATTCACGTTGGCTCACAAACGCCCGACGTCGAACCATTCGCCGAAGCGTTCAAGAGCATGTGGGAACACCTCGTCACCATTCATCGTGAAACGGGCCACACTCTCGAACACATCAATCTCGGTGGCGGCATTCCAGTGAACTACCTGCGCGATCGTTCGCAGGCAGACCAACTTCCGGAACACGAACGCGACATGCTCGGCGCCGAACTGGAACCGTCCGCAGTTCTGACCGAAGCACTGCGCGTCGCTCGCGAATCGGCGCGTGCTGCTAATGCCGAACATTTGCTCGATAAGGTGACAATCTTGTTGGAACCTGGACGCAGCGTCATCGCTGATGCGGGTCTGGTGCTTACGACGGTGCGCAATATCAAACGCCGTCCTGAAACCGGCGACGTCTGGTTGCTGACCGACGCGGGTTACAACATCATGCTCTCGATGAACAATTACAAGTGGTACTACCACTTGATCTCGGCTTCGCGAGCCAGCGCGCCGTACGGGCATGATTACAAGGTTGCTGGTCCCTTGTGTGATTCCGGCGATGTCTATTTCGATATTGAACGCGAGGGACGCCTTCCCGACTATCGCAAGCTGCCTGAGGATGTTGGTCCAGGTGAAGTGCTTGCGCTTCTGAACTGTGGCGCTTACTCGTTAGCCCAGATGTTTCATTACAATGGACGACCGCTGCCCGCCGCGGTGTTGGTTCGTAGAGACGGTTCGACCGATCTCATTCGGCGGCGCGATACCTACGAAGATCTGATCACCAACGATTTATATTAGCCACAGATTTACGCGGATTTTTTTTGACGGATTAACATGCAGGCTGAACACACACAACTTATCCGCGGGCTGGGATTGATTGCAGCGATCTCGGTTAACGTCGCCAACATCATCGGCACCGGCGTGTTTCTCAAGGCACGCGTGATGACGTGCAATGTGGGAACGCCGGTCAAAGCGCTTGTTGTGTGGGTTCTCGCGGGTCTCCTGGCGATGGCCGGCGCACTTACGTACGCGGAACTGTTGGCCATGAAGCCTCGCGCAGCCGGCGAGTATGGGATCGTGCGCGACGCGTACGGTCGCCCCTTCGGATTCATTTATGGGTGGACACAATTCCTGATCGCACGCACTGCTTCGGCCGCTGCACTTGCGGTTGGCTTTGCGATCTTTCTCAACGATTTGGTTGGCGGAGCCCTTAAACCGGCAGTAATTGGACCATTCGTGCTGCCTGGTGGGTTTACTGTTTCACTCACGCGACTGCAAGTCGTCGCCCTTTTGGCGATCATCATCACCACACTAATCAACTGCGCTGCCGTTCGGGTCAGCGGCGGTGTGGCTAGCGTGCTGACCGGCATGAAGGTCGTTTTGTTGATTGGTGTCGGTCTGGGCGCTTTCTTTTACAGCGATGGAAATTGGGGAAATCTCTCGCTTATTAACGCCGGTGGAAGGTGTGAAGGCGTGGACATTGTAGGCGGTGGAGTGGCAGGCTTTGCGGCGGCAATGATTGGCGCGCTGTGGGCTTACGACGGCTGGAACAACATCACCTTCCTTGCCGGTGAGGTAAAGAATCCAGGTCGGAATCTACCGCTCGCTCTAATTGGCGGCGGCTTCGTAGTCATGGCCCTCTACCTGTTCGTGAACGTCAGTTACTTTCACGTGTTGACGCCAACTGAAATTGCGAGCGTCCCTGCATCATCGTCTGTAGCCGCCGAGGTAGTGAGAAGATTGCTCGGCTCCGTTGCGGTAACGATTATGGCTGCCGCGATGATGACCTCTTCCTTCGGCGCACTACACGCATCGATACTTGCAACAGCGCGCATCCCGTACGCACTCGCAAAGGACGGTCTGATAGTAAAGAGTTTGGCCCACGTTTCACCGCGCACCCATGTACCTATCCGAGCGCTCGTCGTGCAGGGTTTTTGGGCCTGTGTGGTCGCTCTTTCCGGCGAGTACGACACACTCACGGACTATGCAATCTTCGCGCTCACGCTGTTCTACGCGCTCGTTGCCGCCTCCATCTTTATTTTCCGGCGCCGCGAGCCTGACGCAGAACGACCTTATCGAACATGGGGCTATCCGGTCGTGCCGGTGCTGTTTTTGATCGTCTCAATCGCATTGATCATAATGACGATTCGAAACTCGCCGCGACAATCAGCCATCGGGCTTGGTCTGATCCTTTTGGGCGTACCCGTTTACTGGTTGCTTTCGCGCAGGCATCAAGCTGTCCGATCGAATCCCAACGATTGAGAACGTTTTGCTTTGTACCTTATTGGGGCCCTATTTCCGTGCGACTTGAATGAGTGGAGGTTGTTTCCCCTCGCTGGTCGCAAGCAGGGCTTGGCCGTCGAGCCGGTAGGTAATTGACTCGCCCTGTTTCCGCTTGCCGAGATCGAATCCAGTCATCTTCTGTTTCCAGATGTCGTTGAAGTCCTTACCCCCTGCAGGCAGCACTAACTCGTAACCCTGAAAATAATCGCACAGTGCCACGCGTCGTCCATCGGGAGAAACACTGCCTCCGGTAATCACGCCGCCAAACAGGCTCGGCACTTTGACCTCGCCAAGACGTTTCATCGTAGTTATCTGGACGGTGTTGAATGGCGCAGTTGCTTCATAGACCACCGGGTTTGCGATCAAGACTTTCGTGACGATGTAGAGGTTGCCGGTTGTGGGATGGACCAGAAGCGCCTCGGCGTCGTGTTTGCCGTCGGGATATTTAAGCCTGATAGCTTCTGCGGGCCCAGTAGAACCGGGATGCGCCTTGGTCAACTTGCGAGAACCCGCGGTCAGCGCCGGTTCAGGAACGCGATAGACGACTATTTCATCGCGTGCGTTGTTGTTATCACCGATATCGCCGATGTAGAGATAAGTCTTGCCGGATTGTGGTCCAGGTCCGGCGGCGATGTCTTCCCAGTCACGCGCCTGCGCGCCATTGACGCGAAAGATGCCGAGCGAATCGCCGCGCGTATTGAAGGCATAGATGAATGGTCCATCACCGGAGTCGTTGTGCGTCCAGTAGGCGCCCGGTGTAGAGCGGGAAGCGATGAGGCCACTGCTTTCGGAGATCGATTTTTCTTTGATGGTGGCGATCGTCGTTGGCGGGCCGTAAACCTGTGCCAGGGCCAGGACGACACTAAAAACAAGCGTGCTGAAATGCATGCGATCTAGTTAGACAGGATTTACAAGGTTTTTCAGGATTGACATGATTCCATTCCGTGCATGATTCCAGCCCGTTCATCCTGAAATAATCCTGTAAATCCTGTCCATCAACTCTTCTGGGCCAGCGCCGCGCGGGCGACTTCCTTATCATCGAAATGAAACGTCTCGCGTCCGATGATCTGATAATCCTCATGCCCCTTGCCGGCAATCAAGACGAGATCGCCAACGCGCGCTTCGGAAATCGCCTGGTGAATTGCCTCAGTACGATCAGCGATCTTTCGATAGGGCTTGCCGGTCTTCTGAATACCCTCCTCCGCATCGCACAGTATCTGCTCCGGATCTTCTGTCCGCGGATTGTCAGACGTAAGTATCACAACGTCGCTCAAACTACCCGCTGCTTCACCCATCGGCGCTCGCTTCGACCGATCGCGATCGCCACCACAACCAAACACCGTGATGATCCGGCCCTTAACAACATCGCGCGCTGTCCGCAACACATTCAACAACGCGTCATCACTGTGTGCGTAATCCACCACTACTGCGAAATCCCCATCGTGCGACACGCGCTCAAAACGACCTGGCGCTCCCGTGCATTTCTCGAGCGCTAAAGTCACAACATCAAAGTTGTAACCGAGCGCGAGTCCACTCGCGACCGCAGCCAGGGTGTTGTAAATGTGAGGTGGGCCAACGAGTGGTGAATGAAAGTCGCGTTCGCCTGCCGGCGTTGAAAGCCGGAAGCGCATGCCATTTAATGAAAACTGTGGGTCGCGAGCAATAACTTCCGCATCACTCTTCACCGCATAACGAATAACGCGCAATCCATCTTTCTCCAATTTGTCGGCGAGTTCGAGACCGTAAGGATCGTCAACATTGATAACTGAATTGCGTGGTCGCGATCCCAAACGACCATCAAATAGCTGCTGCTTGGCGTACCAGTAGTTTTCCATCGTCTTGTGATAGTCGAGATGGTCGCGGGTAAGGTTCGAGAATACTGCGACGGCATATTCGAGTTCGTCACAACGATGAAAGTCCATCGCCTGCGACGAACACTCCATCACCGCAGTGCGACAACCAATCTCGACGGCGCGGCGTAGCAGGCGCTGCATGTCCGGGGCTTCAGGCGTCGTGCGATCCGCTTTGAAGCGTTCCTTGCCGAGACGGTATTCCACCGTGCCGGTCATGGCGACGAGTTCGCCGGCTTCCTCTGGAATTGAAGCGACCAGATATGCAGTGGTGGTCTTGCCGTTGGTGCCGGTGATGCCGACGAGGTTGAGTTCGCGTGACGGATGATGCTGTACTTCGGCGGCGGCGAGTGCCATCGCGCGACGGATGTCAGCAACCTGGAGCCAAACGCCGGGAAAGGTATCGGGCGCCGGGCGTTCCGATAAAACTCCTGCGGCGCCCTGGTCCATTACCTGCGAAACGAACTTGTGTGCATCGAACAACGCGCCGGCGACGGCAGCGAAGAGTCCACCATGGCCCACGCGACGCGAGTCGTGACTGACGTCTGTGATTTCGATCGTCTCGTCACCTGTTAATTTAGCTTCAGTAATCGATGCGAGTTGTTTGGCGGTTACCGGTTGGTTCATGTACTCGAATTCTACTCGGGGATAGATTTTTAACAAAAGTCGGTGACACCTTAATTTTAGGGATTCGCGCCCGCCGGTTTCACCACTACCGCCGGGATGTTCTGATCGCGCACCAATTGATTAAACGCCGGCACGTCAGTTCGCATTATCTGCGTTAACTTCTGCAACTCCGCATCGATCTGCGTCACCACTTCGTCGTACACCGCATATGACTGAGCGGTCGGCGCAGCTTCAGCGCTTCCCACAACGCCGCCAAGCGCCGCGAGCTTGTTATTGAGTCGTATTGGGAAGTTCAACGGATCCTGATTGCTCTGGTTCCTGGTCTGGTAAAGCGCCTCCTCGATCGTCGTGAGCTTCTTGTTCAGTGCGGTACCCGCATCATTTACGACTTTGAAGTTTGGCTGACCTGCGACACGCTTCAACAGATCCTCAACCTGCTTGCGCACGTCGCGAATCTGAATGATCGCGTTATGCGTCTCACTCAACTTGTCGCGAATCTTCAGACCTAACTCCAGTTGTTTCGCATAATCCGCCGGTGTTGTCGTCAAGCGTGGATCAGGTTTGATCTCAAAACTCTCTGTGTACGACTTTCCGTCAACCGTAAGCTTCACCTGATAGGTTCCCGGCGCGAGCTTTGGACCACGAGTTTCACCGGCCCAAAGAATCATTCCGGGAAAACGCACTGCGTCCGGATATCTCGTGTCCCACACGAAACGATTGAGTCCAACTTCCGTCGGCACCGGCGGCGCGGCGCCTCCACCTCCAAATCCACCGCCTTCACCGGGCGGTGGTCCTGCCGGCGCTTGCGCCGCAGCTTCACCCTGACGACGCATTCGCGCAGTAAACTTGCGAATCGATTTGCCTGCGGAGTCGAGAAACTCCAAATCAACATCCGAAGTTGGCTTCGCTTTCAAAGAGTAGTAGACCACGACACCATTCGCAGGATTTCTTCCGACCGTGGCAGTTGGCCCAAGCGGAAACCCGCCACCTCCGGGCATGCGATAACTTTCCTTCGGCGCGAAAAGTTTTGTTTCTCCTGCAAGCTTGAAACCACCGGCATCCATCATCTGGTGCACTACTGGAAGATCGTCAAGAATCCAAAACGAACGTCCCTGTGTCGCCACCACCAGTTCCTTCTCGCGTTTCTGGATTGCGAGATCCGTGATTGGAACCACCGGCAGGTTGAGTTGAAACGACTGCCAGTGGTCGCCGTTGTCGAAAGAGATGTACATGCCGGTTTCGGTTCCGGCGTACAACAAGCCCCGCTTATTTGGATCCTCGCGGATCACGCGTGTGAAAGTCGTGTCGGGAATTCCGTTGGTGATCTTCTTCCAGGTCTTGCCGTAGTCACTGGTCCGATAAAGATATGGCTTGTTGTCGTCCCACTTGTACATCGTTGCCGCAAGATACGCCGTCGCTGGATCGTGTGGCGACGCTTCCAATGAGTTGATCTGGATCCATTCCGGCATGATGCTCGCCGGTGGTGTTACATTCGACCAATTCTTGCCGCCATCACGTGACAACTGGACCAATCCATCGTCACTGCCTGTCCAGATCGTTCCCGCCTGCACCGGCGATTCCATCACTGCGAAGATCGTCGCGTAATACTCGACGCTCGTGTTGTCCTTTGTGATTGGACCACCGGACGCACCCTGTTTCGCTTTGTCATTCCGCGTCAAATCCGGACTGATTACCTGCCAGCTACCACCTTCGTCCGTAGACACGAACAAAACATTAGCAGCACAGTACAGTTTGTTCGGATCGTGTGGTGAGAACAGCAATGGGAAGTTCCATTGAAATCTGTACTTCAAAACATCAGCACCCGCGCCCATCGGGTTGTTTGGATATGGATTGACGTCCCGCTGTTGACCGGTGCGATGATCGTTGCGTGTCGTTAGTCCACCGTAAGAGCCTGCGAAAACGATCTGCGAGTCTTTCGGTGACGGGGCAATCCAGCCTGACTCGCCACCACCAACGTCGTACCAGTCGCTCGTACCGATGCCGCCTTCGGTTGTTCGACTCGCGATGCGAACAGTGGAGTTGTCCTGCTGTGCACCGTAGACGTTATAAGGAAAGTCGTTGTCGAGTGCGACGCGATAAAACTGTGCGGTTGGTTGATCCTGATCGGTCCAACTCCTGCCGCCGTTAAATGATACATTCGCGCCACCGTCGTTACTCTCAATCATGCGATTCGGATCGTCCGGAGCGATCCACAGATCGTGGTTGTCGCCATGCGGCACGCCAATGCCGGTAAAAGTGCGACCGCCGTCATTCGATCTATAGAAGCCGGTATTCAAAACGTAAACGGTATCGACGTTTTTGGGATCGGCATAGATGCGCGTGTAATACCAAGCGCGTTGGCGCAACCGCCGTTCTTCATTAACTCTGGTCCAACTCGTGCCGCCATTATCGGAACGGAAAACGCCGCCGTCTTCAGCTTCAACAATCGCCCAGAGACGATCTGAATTCGCAGGCGAAACTGCAATACCAACCTTTCCGACCATGCCTTTCGGCAAACCATTGCTTCGAGTCAATTCAGTCCAGGTATCGCCGCCGTCTGTCGATTTAAAGATTCCACTTCCTGGCCCACCGCTCTCAAGAGTCCACGGTTTGCGATAGACTTCCCAGAAACCTGCATAGAGGACGTTTGGATTTGATGGATCGAGAATCAGATCGATCACGCCTGCCTTGTTGCCGCGGCTGAGAATCTTTTCCCAGGTTTTGCCGCCGTCCTTCGAACGAAAGACGCCGCGTTGATCGTTTGGACCCCAGACGTGGCCCAGAGCAGCAACGTAAACGAGATCCGGATTCTTTGGGTGCACACGGATGCGCGGAATCTGTCGTGTATCTTCAAGACCGATGCGCTTCCAGGTCTTGCCGGCATCGTTTGATTTATAAACACCATCGCCGTACGAGACGTTGCCGCGGATCGGCGACTCACCCATACCCACATAAATCGTGTTGGGATCGGAGTCAGCAACCGCGATCGCGCCGACTGAGCCTGTTCCAAACACCGAACCGTCGCTCACCGACTCCCAATTGATGCCGCCGTCGGTACTCTTCCAAACGCCACCCCCGGTCGCTCCGTAGTAATAGACAGACGGTTGCGAAGGAACGCCGGTGACAGCCGTCACGCGCCCGCCGCGATAAGGGCCAATGCTGCGATACTGCAGCGCCTTGAGCAGGTCAGGTTGTTTTGGTTGCTGCGAATTCTGTGCGTGAATCGTTGCTGAAAACGCGAATGCAATGGCGAGACAGAGAGACGCACGAGACGTCTTGAACATTGGCTGGGGCTCCTTTTTCTTTTTATAAAGCCGCGGATAAACACAGATCTGCATTAAACTGCGTAAATCTGCGGCTAACTTATTTCTTCACGCAAAGGCCGGCTCATTAATTCCGCGACCGCTTCGCGCGCGGGCTTACCATCGTACAACACCGCATTCACTTCATTCGTGATCGGCATCTCAAGCCCGGCGCGACTGGCCAGTTTCTTCACCGCTCGCGCCGTGTTGATGCCTTCTGCGACTTCATTAAGCTCGGCAGTGATCTCATTGAGGGTTCTTCCCTTCCCAAGCTCTTCGCCAACAAAACGATTTCGCGAAAGATTACCAGTACAAGTCAACACGAGATCACCGAGTCCGGCAAGGCCCATCAACGTCTCCAGCTGGGCGCCTTCACGACGGGCCAGACGCGTGATCTCGGCAAGCCCACGCGTAATCAGTGCCGCAATACTGTTTGAGCCAAATCCGAGACCCGCAGTCATACCGGCAGCAATGGCCATGACGTTCTTCACTGAGCCACCCAACTCCGTGCCGACCACGTCAGCGTTGGTGTAAATGCGTAGATTCTCAAAACTCAGATCGTTCTGGACGGTACGCGCTGCGGCGCTATCCTTGCTCGCTGCAACAATGGCCGTCGGATGTCCATCAACCACTTCTTTCGCGAAGGATGGACCAGATAACGAAACAAACGGGTGAGCACTTCCGACAACTTCTTTTGCAATTTCCGATATGCGTTTGGTGGTTTCGATTTCGATGCCTTTGGTGACGCTGACTATAGTAGCGCCTTCATCCAACAGAGTCGCCATCGTAGTAAACGTTTCTCGCGCAGCGTGAGACGGGACTGCAAGCAGAACCAGCGAAGCACCTCGCAAAGCCGAGCCGTGGTCTGCGGTTGCAATCACACTGGCAGGAATCGATGTGGAACTCAGATATCGTGAATTAACTCGCTGCTCATTGATTGAAGTCACGACTGCTGCGTTTCGACTCCAGAGTCGCACTTCGTGCCCGGCTCGCGCAGCCACGACTGCCAGCGCGGTCCCCCAACTTCCAGCTCCAATGATCGCAATCTGCTTCATCGTCCTGGTTTTCTCCGTGAACCTCTGTGTTCTCTGTGCCTCTGTGGTTGTTGTATCGCACATTCCTATAACCACAGAGGCACAGAGAACACAGAGGGTCACAGAGAAGAGTTTAGATTAAGACGCCAACATCGTCTTACTTCAGATCTGAGACTCAATTCCCTGCGCTAAGCGACTGATGTTTCCGCGGTGTGCGAAAATAATCAGCGCTGCGCTAACACTCGCCGCCGTCAACAGGGGCCGCAAGTCTGCTACGGGTTCAACAAACACACTCTGTAACCACACAAACAACGGAATCGTTGCCGCGGCCACCAGCGAACCTAACGATACATAACGAGTAAACGCGACAATTGCGACGAACAACACGCCGGCGCATAACAAAGCAATTGGAGTGATAATGAGAAACACTCCAACACCAGTGGCTACCCCCTTGCCGCCACGAAAACCCAACCATATCGGGAAAATATGTCCGACAATTACGGCAATCGCAGCCGCCGCAATCAGCCACTCGGCACTTAACAGTGGTCCAGCTACGACTCTAGCGATCAGAACCGCGACACTTCCCTTCAACGCATCGAGTAGCAACGTAAGGACACCCGCAACTTTTCCCGCACGCCGCGAAACATTGGTGGCGCCGGTACCACCCGATCCCGTCTCGCGAATGTCAGCACCCACTTTCTTCCGCACAATCAAGTAACCGAACGGAATTGAGCCCAGCAGGTAAGCGACAATCACGACGATGCTGAATGTCATCTGTGTAATCTGTGGCTAAAGTAGTCTTCGTCTCAGGAGGTCCATCGCTGCTTGTGACGCGCGCCAGCGAATGAGGTTTCGATCACCGGGAAGCGTGAATTTGCGATGTTCAGTCTTCACCTCATCCGCAAGCGCGATGAACACTGTGCCGACTGGCTTCTCTTCCGTACCGCCTTCAGGGCCGGCAATCCCGGTAATCGATAACGCAAAATCGGTCCCAGCTCTTTTGCGTATTCCTTCGGCCATCGCGTCCGCCACCGGCGCGCTAACCGCACCATGCTCGAGCAATAATATCGGCTCGACGCCGAGCGCTCGCGTCTTCGCATCGTTTGCGTAAGTCACCACGCCTTCGATGAAATACTTCGACGAGCCGGGCACCGATGTAAGCCGTTGGGCGAGCAAACCACCGGTACAACTCTCAGCGACCGAAAGCGTGTAACCACCAAGCGCGAGTTTCAATCCCACAATCTGCTCCATCGTCTCGCCGCCGAATGAGAAAATCGCATTTCCGAGTCGCTCTTCAATCTGCGCCGATAAACGATCGAGTAAATCATTAGCCTCTTTTTCTGTGCGCCCGCGCGCGGTCAGGTGAATCTCGATTTCACTCTTGTTGAAGAGGATCGTCGTCACCGGGTTATCGTATTGTGAATAAACCGGCGCGATCTTCTCATCCACCGCCGACTCTCCCATCCCCGCCACTCGCAGCATTCGCCTCACAACGCGCAAACTTCCCGCACGCCCTGCGAGCTTCTCGGCCACGTGATTTTCAAACATCGGCTTCATCTCACGTGGCGGACCAGGCAACAGCACAATAGCCGTGCCCCGATGATCCAGGAACATGCCCGGCGCGGTGCCGTTGGGGTTAGGCAGCACCTGAGCGTCTTCGATCACCATCGCCTGGCGCGAATTCCGTTCCGGCATCGTCACGCCAAAACTCTGAAAACGTTGTCGAATCTCCGCGAGTACTAACTCATCGAGTAGCAATCGCCGGCCGAGCGCGCGTGCAGTGATCTTGCGCGTGATATCGTCTTCAGTTGGACCAAGGCCCCCTGTGGTGATCACCACTTTCGACCGGCGCACAGCATCTTTAATTGCTTCTTCGAGGCGGGCGTCGTCGTCGCCGACGATTGTTTTGAGTTTTACTTCGATGCCGAGGCGATTGAGTTGTTCGGTGAGCCAGAGACTGTTGGTGTCGGTACGATCGGGCGCCAGCAGCTCCGATCCAATCGCGATGATTTCGGCTGTCAGGGATTCAAACACGCGCGACTCGCGTTAATTATTGACTCTCGTTTCGTCCTGGTAAACGTCGTGCAACACCTTCGAAATCGGCGGTGGCGCAGAGATGGCGGTCAGCGGCAACGAAGCTCCGAAGCTGATCTGATCTCGCGGTTCGACAGCTGCCGGCACTTCAGTCTCTTTCTTCAACGTCCGCTTCGCCGCGGTTACGATTTCACGGCCCGCCACTAACATTTTTTCGGCATTGCGTTGTCGCGCGCGCTCTAAACTTCTGATCGCAGCCAGAGTTTGCGGTGCGATTGACGGCTGATACTCGATCCTTCGCAGCAATGAGACGTAGCGACGCAGTTGCGGAGACGGCGCAGTACGATGAGTTTCATTACAAAGCTCGTCTTCATTCAGGCGCGAAAGATACTCAACGGCTGCTTCGTGATTACCCAAACGTTGGTAGAGTGCACCGAGTGCATAGTAATTCAGCGGCGGTGGATCAGGCATGATGTCGAGCAGGCTCTCACCGTGCTCAATCACTTCAGCAATCTCGAAACCGTACCAACGTCGCTCTTCTTCACGCAGAATTGCTTCCGCAGCGATGTAGAAGTCGAAGATTCGTTCGACTTCGCGCGCCTGTGCGCGCCGAGCACAAAGCCAAACTACAAGGACCGCTCCGGTGATAAGCACCATGATCACCGGTGGGACCCCCACCGCATTGAGCATCGCTACAACGATAATGACTGCGATCGCCTTCGTAGTGAGTTTCCCAGTGCCCGACATAACACCTCCACTTCTTAAAACCCCAGCTGCGCAATAATTGCAGCTCCTGCCTGTTCGGTAGAGAGTTGTCCGCCGAGATCTCTGGTTGTGTTATTCGCAGAGATCGCGCTGCGAACAGCATCTTCTATTTCATTACTCAACGTTTGGAAGCCCAGGTATTCTAACATCATCGCCGAAGTCAGAATAGCTCCAATTGGATTTGCGATTCCTTTGCCTGCAAGCGGTGGAGCGCTGCCATGCACGGGTTCGAACAGCGAAACTCTGCCTGGGTGAATATTTCCTGAAGCGGCAAGCCCGAGTCCGCCCTGAATCGCGGCGCCAAGGTCGGTCAAAATATCCCCAAAGAGATTGTTACTGACGATAACGTCGTACTGTGATGGATCGAGCACCATATACATCGCCATCGCATCGACATATTGGTGATTGGCAGCGATCTCCGTGTAACCCGCTGCGACTTCCTTAAAAACGCGTTGCCAAAGATCCCCGCCAAAACGCTGTACGTTCGATTTATCAGCCATCGTCACTCGCTTGCGTCCGTTTGCACGCGCGTACTCGAACGCCGCCACAATAATTCGTTCGACGCCGCGACGAGTGTTGACTTCATCCTGAAGCGCGATCTCGTCGGCAGTTCCATGTTTCAGAAAGCCACCGGCACCTGAGTATGCGCCTTCCGTGTTTTCACGAAAAACAACGAAATCGATATCGCTGGTTTTGCGATTCTGTAATGGCGTCAGACGATCGTTGAGCAAACGCACCGGCCTGAGATTGATGTACAGATCGAGACCACGACGCATTCCCAGCAGAATGTCTTCAGCATGTTTGTTCGAGGGAACTCTCGGATCTCCAAATGCTCCGGCAAGGATCGCATCGAACTCAGCGGTCAACATTTCGAGCGCGCCGGGAGGAAGCGTGACGCCTTCGCGTAGAAACTTTTCCGCCCCCCAGTCGAAATCGACAAAGACAAGCTCGAGACCTTTTGCTTCCTGCACGTGTCGCAACACGCGAACGGCTTCGCGTACGACCTCAGGACCAATTCCATCACCGGGAATGACTGCGATTCTTTTCATGATCGGCAATTAGAGTGGGACGCAAAGTACAGGCACGCGCGTACCACGAAGAACTTTCTCGGCAGTTGAACCAAAGAGCAGTTCCTCTGCGGGCGTTGAGCGACCCTGAATGCCCATCACAATCATCGGCAAATCGAGATCGCGAGCAATTTTCAGAATTTCTACAAACGGAACTCCAACCACAATCATCTTCTCAATATCGACCTGGCCAACTTCGAGGCCTTCCATGACGTTCGCAAAACTTGCTTCGGCCTGCTCTTTTAAACGTGATCTGAGATCGTCTGTCGTTCCCATACCTGCTGCAACAGCGTCACGCACAAAATCCTCGTCGACCACATGAAGCAACGTAAGATCGCCATCCGGCGCCGCCATGCCAATGGCAACTCTAAGCGCATTCACCGAGCACGGCGAAAAATCTACCGGAACGAGTATCTCAGGTGATTTAAGCATCTCTCCCTTCGGTAACGCCCTGGTTTGGTATCTCTGTGCAACCTCTGTGTCCTCTGTGCCTCCATGGTTGTTATATCTCGTGTTCCTATAACCACGGAGGCACATAGGACACAGAGGTTGCACAGAGAAAAATGCAATTTTAGGGCGCTACCCTCCCTTCTTCTTGTGCCTTTGTGGCTACTCTTTCTTCTCTTTTGTGACCCTTTCAGCGATCTTCGGCAAACTCGCTAAGATCGTGTCGCCAACGATCTTCATACTTTGCGACGATATCTTATCAGCCGTGTCGTCGGCCCTGTGCCAATGTGGGTACGACGTGAGCTGAATGATATCCACCGAGTCCACTCCGGCTCTGATGAATGGCTCGTGGTCGTCACCGCCGACACCTTCGTCGCGGTCTACAAACACTTTGCCGTGCCCGAGTTCACGTCCGGTCTGCCAGATGATGTCCTGCAACCATTTGGTGCTCATTGGATCGCGACCCAATTCGAGATTCCGGTAACCCATCATATCGAGCAGGATCATTGCTTTCGCATGCGTCAGTTCGTTTTTTGCTTGCAACTGAGAGACATACTGGCGGCTGCCATAAGTATTGTCCGGACTCTCTGCGTCTCCACAATCAGACCAGCCTTCGCAAAAAGCTTCTTCACCATCGAAGAATACCAGACGATACGTCGCTTTAGGTTTTTCCTTGTTACTGCCCAACACGCGTCCAATTTCAAGCAAGGTTGCGACGGACGCTGCCGGATCGTTGGCGCCGACAAAATACATGTCTTTGTAAAACTTGGTGTCGTAATGGCTCGTGATCAGAATCAGTTCTTTTGCCTGGCCGGGAATCTCGGCCACGATGTTTGCCATCTTCTTCTCGCCCTGCGGCGTGACGACGCTGAACTCGTCGAGCGAAACTGCGAGTCCGTAAGACTTCAATTCGTTTGTGATATAAGCACGAGTCTTCGCGAGCTGCCGGGTGTCAGGCGGGCGTGGTCCAAAGTCGATCTGTTTGCGAACGTGGTCCATCGCTCGTTCACCATTGAACGCGGCGACTACACTGGGCGTTGGTACTACTGGACGGCTGCTGGTGGAGACGCTTGCTTTTGGTCGCGGCGGTGGCTCGTTCTTTGGACAGCCGGCAAAAGGCAGCGGCGTCAGCAACACAATCGCCAGCAGCGATATGCGAAGTCCGCTCATCGTTATTTTTTCTCTTCGCTTCGTGCGCGCGAACGCCCCATAAACTTATCGAAGGTCTTTGAACCAAAAGCGAGTGGTTTCTCGATCGCGGAGTCGAACGCTTCCGACATCGTGATCGCTTCAAACTGCATGAGCGTTGCCAGCTTCTTTGAGAGAGGTAAGGCGCCAAATTTCTTGCGTAGATCGGCTTCAGTCTCGTCATTGACCGGTCGAGTTTCCGGTCGCGTGGCTGCCATGACGACCACCTCTCCATGATTCTCAATTTTTACCTGACACGCGAGACGAAGCGACTGGTCCAACTGTTCTGCGCCGAGTTGCTGTTCTTCGACGAGACTCGGTCGCGACAGCAAATCAGCTCCCGCTTTCACCGAGACAACACAGGCGGGACACTCACCTTTTCCAGCAGTGCATCCGGCTCCCAGTGGCGCACCTATGCGACGTGCGGCATCGATGATGTAAGTGCCCTGCGCGACGACGCCACTAATGCCGGAGGGTTCAAATGTAATCGAGACACTCATACCAACCTCCAAAGCCAAGCTGTGATCTGTTTGATTAGTGTAAATCCGGGGGAGACTTCTGCAAAACCTAGGAACCGGCAGTGAGGCTCTTGTCGCCTTGCCGGGCGGCAAGCTGGCATTCGTAGCAGATGCCGATAATCCGCAACAAATGCTGAGTGATTTCAAAACGATGCTCGGCCGCCATCGCATCCTGCAGCGCTTCCAACTCGGCCGAAAAGAATTCGATGATCCTACCGCATTCCGAGCAGATCATGTGGTCGTGATGCTGATGTTTGTAGTTATGTTCGTAATGCGCGCGTCCGTCGCCGAAACGAACTTCACGAGCCAGCCCCGCTTCAGTGAGCAGTTTCAGGGTGCGATAAACGGTGGTTTGGCCAACGGTCGGGTCTTCTTTTTTGACGAGCTGGTAGAGGTCCTCGTTCGAGAGATGCTCTTCCGTGCGCAGAAAAACATCCAGAATCAGATCACGTTGAGACGTGCGTTTCAGTCCCTTCTTCTGGATGTGTTTAAGAAAAACTTCCTGTTCTTCTGTTATTGGCTCAGCCGTAGTCATCAGTGTGAAGATTTTACCATAAGAATCAGAACGAGTACTCGAGGTACAAGCTGGCTTTCGTCAACTTGCCAACTTTCGGGCGTGGCAGTTTCACATCTTTGTTCGCCGCAATAATCCGCTTCTTGCTCGTCTCCGCATCGGTGATACTGATCGCGATTGCGTCGCTGCGAACCAGACAAGAGTCTTTTTCCAACACCTCCATCAGACGACTTCGCGGCACCTCGGTCTCCTTTTTCGGATTGCCGTAAACACTGCCTTCGGTCGAACACATGGAAACAAAACCTTTGCTGGTTTTAGGTCGCGCGATCGCCGCCTCGATTGCCTGAATTGGCGTGGCATTCGTGCTTCCATGATGTCCAACCTTGTAGAAATCGATCGTTTCCAGGATCTCTTTACTTGTTTCAATGACGTCGCCGGCTTTAGTCGGGTCTTTCTGTGGCGCCTCGGTTTTGAACAGCCAGTACTCCCAGTTGCCACCCTGCGCATCGCCGGCAAACAATAGTTTCTTACCGTCAAACTCAAATAGAACAACCAGGCTTTGATTATTCAGAAAGTTTTCTATCTTTGAGGCGGCCGCGGCAAGCATATCCGGCTGCGCGGTGTTCACGTCCTGAACACATTGGTTGTAATCGATCGGAAATCCTCGTACATCGTGCTTTGGATATTTTCCCTTTGCATCCTCGGTCCACTCTTTCGGGAACGGCTGAATTGCACTTGGACCATCGGCGCCGTCTGTCATTGAATCCAGATACTGGCCCACGCCCTTTTTAAGATCCATCAGTGAAAGAAAGGCCTTCGCCTTTTCCGGCGGCGGCCCAAGGATGGTGGCTTTCAGACCTTCCAGTTCAACAGGCAGGTGCGCCTTATCGCCGGCAGCGTAATAACGGACCTTCTTGCCGTTCGAACCCAGGTGATTCTTTAGCAGGTCGAGCGCTGCGGCATTGCCGCCGGCTCTCTTCTTACCCGTTGCAACCGCATTAAAATCTTCAATGCCGGTCGCATTGCCGAGTTGCGCCAGCGCTTCCTTGGCATCATCGTCACTCCTTCCGCGAAACTGCATTGCCAGATTCATCGCCAGCTCGTGCATATCAAGCTGCAGACTGTGGGCTGAATCCTTGTCTTTGTCGTCGTTGAACTGTTCCCAGTAAGGCATCCAGACCATGCTGGCGGTGAAGTCTTTGAAACGTTCGGCCTTGCTGAAACCGGCGATGTGATCGGCATGACGATGCGTCATGATCACAAGCGACAAGTGACCGTTCGTCGTTTTGAACATATCTTCGACCGCCTCAACGATCGAACCGATGTCGCCTGTGCCCGACGTCCCTTTGAACACTCCACAATCGATCAGGATGTACTTGTCGCCCGCAGACGTCGGCACAATGACCAGGAAGAAATCGCCAAAACCAACGCGGTACATTCGGACTCTGAGACGCCCGTCATTCTTCGGCGCGGTTGCCTTTGACGCAGTTTTCGACTTGCTTGCTTTCTTTGTTGTTCGCTTGGCGGCGGTCTTTGTTTTTCGTGTAGTCATTTCAGAACCCCGAATGCAGCATGTTGAAGTCTAATTGGAATCGTTTTGGATCTTTGCCTTCGAGCAATCCCTCGTGAAGATTGAAGTTACGTTGCCGGCGCTGTCGTTTTTCACCGTTGGGACCATCGAGTCGTTTTCGAATCAGATACCGAAGTTGTCCGGGTCCGTAATCACCGTCTTTACGAGGCGGCTTCGAAATCAGCAACGTGGACCCGCTGCGCATTGGAAACGTTCCCAATCCCGGTCTATTTGGATCGTATGGAATGTCGCCAATCTGGGCCATCTCTACGACCATATCGATGCGCATGCTCCCATCCGGCATAAGACGAAACGCAGGATGGAATGAAGGCACGGAGATAAACTTTCCGGGACGGAATCCGAGCTTGACTGCATTGTCCTGAGCGTACTTTCGTAAGAGCTCGCCATTGTGATCTTTCTCCGCCCGCGTGAGACCATTTGGATCTCCAAAGGTCAGCCCGTCAAAATCCGGCAACTGACCCGGAGGCACAGGCGACCAGCAAAGCGACTCTTCAGAGAAATACTGCGCGTCGTCAGGCAAAATGCCTCGCAAGCGAAAAGCCTGCATCAATGCATCGCGCACTCCCAGAGGATCGGCGGGATGGTTGTCGCGATCGGCGGTGATCAAAGCGCGCAGATAGTCGCCGAAAGAGATGTCTACAGCCGGACAATAATCGATTGCCCGCACGCAGATCTTGAAGAGTATGTTTGCTGTTTTGCTTGCAGCTTGCGCCAACTGGTTGGCCATCGGACCTGAAATCTCACGTGACTGTGAATTGCCGCCACCAGCCAAAAACAAGCGAAACAGATCAGATGTTTTGCGAAGATATACGGTAAAGTACGCATCAAAAATTGCGGCCACCAGAATCGCCCCGCGTTCATGTGGTTCAAGGGTCGGATCCTTGAACTTCTTTGGATCGGGCAATTCACTCAACGCCGAGCGGAGTGCCTTCCCTGTTCCACGCGCCTCACCAAATTGCTGTGCGAGACCAATCAACGGATTGTCTTGTAGTTTTTCTGCCTGAATCGTTGGGTTATCACCACCGGTGAATATCGCATCAGGTTCGAGGTGATACTGGTAAAGCCGGCCACCAGTCTTCTGAATCGTATCGAGTAAAGCTTCTTTGTGTGAGAAGTGTCGAAACAATGCGACGATGTCAGCGAATGCTTCGTGGAACGCGGCGACGTCTGCGCTCGTTCGATCTGAGAAGTAAGTTCGAATGCCGTCGAGGATGGCGTGTGTCATCTCATGGACGATGATGTCGTGCGATAGACATGTGAAGACAGTTTGACCTGGCAGATTGCGTCCGGGATCCACCTCACTGGCGCGGAAATAACCAAACAGAATTCCTTTGGCGGATGGTGAATAGGCTGCGTTGGCCGAAACCATCGCATGTGGATACAGGTTCAGCCGGAAAATGTCGCCCTTACGCGCGCCGGGAGCAATCTTGCCGTCAGCATCGGGAATTCTTTCTTCAAGTCGCCAGCGGATACGTCTCCCCAGTGCTGCCTCGAAGTTCTGAATCGTCTCCATTGCCACGGCATAGACCATCTGCTGATGGAAGCGCGGATCTGACTCGGTCGGGTTCAGACCGGATGAGATCAAAAGACTGGGTTCATCAAGATTAACTGGCTTGTAGAATTTCTTGTTAGCGCCGTCGTAATCGATTACCGCAATGCGTTCGCCCATTGGGCCAGGAAGCAGTTTTTCGTACTTAACGCCAAGCGTCATTTCGTTTCCAAAAAACTTTCCGTGGCTCGGATCGAATGCGTAACACTTCAGCGGGCGTGTGTCGGGGGTGGGGATGTCGATAATGTCTGAGAGTGCGCTGTTTTTAGCGTTTGCAGTGCGTTTATTATTGCCGTTTCGTTTGTACGCGGTTGGGGTTTTTCTTCTGGTTGGCATTGTCTTGGCGCCTTAAAGAGTGAAGGTTTTTGTACGGGAACTGTTTGAACTAAATCTAGAAGCAGCGGTAATTATTCCGGCCCGATTCACTGACCTCGAGGAACGCCGGTAAGCGGGAAAGCTCATGTAGCGGCTGCAAGCTAGTGCAAAGGGCGCTAGTAAGTCAATAAGTTTTGTACTGGGGCAGGCCGGTCGAGGGTTTTCGGTTCGAGTCCTAGCTGGGGACAGATAGGACGAAGATCGCTGGAATCGGCTCCGGTGGCCTTTCCTCTTTGCAAGGGGTCCTCAAATCTTCAGTTATGGTGGACCTAATCAGGGTGAGGGTTTCACGACAGCACGTTGAAACGCGATGACTTACATGCACGTCTTGAACGAGGCAAGAAGAGTACCGGAAATACGGCGCGTGCGCCTTGACTTCCTGTGGCAGGCCGATTTTATCCG